>WNFR01003737.1_pt1 | contig 17920 bp, 16 predicted proteins | sample 5400221 | NCBI WGS metagenome assembly WNFR01 (sample SAMN13153357, study PRJNA577476) | soil metagenome | isolation source: 40 cm soil under Madrone tree | place: USA:California | collected 2016-06-14
GCACCGTTCCAGCGGGCATGAAGGCGCGGGCGCGATCGACGTAGGAGACCGTCTCCGCCGTGGCCTGCGCCATGTCGGTGCCGGGATGGAATTGGAGCTTGACCAGCGCCACGCCCTGGATCGATTTGCTTTCGACATGTTCGATGCCGGTGATGTAGAGGAAGTGATATTCGTAATAATTGACGATGAACCCTTCCATCTGGGCCGGGTCCAAGCCGCCGTACGGCTGGGCCACGTAAAGCACGGGCACTCCCAGATCTGGGAAGATGTCGCGCGCCATGCGATGGAGGGCTAGGCAGCCTAGCAATGCAGTAGCTAGCACGACCATCAACAGTGAGATCGGGCGTCGCAATGCAAGCGACACTAATGTCATGCGAATGGCCGCGCTACGATCGTCAACATAGGTCACGCAGTTTTTATTTGTTTGCAGTCAAGACTGGGAGCTTTGGCACCATCGGCCTCCGCTTGGTTCCCACGGCGTCGCCTCGGGACACGAACGCTAGGCTGCTCCATCTATTCTCACCGCCACAGATCGCCCAGATCTGCACACAGAAAGTTGATGATACACTTGTTACATTCAACCCCTCGGGTTGATACAGCATCAGCTTCTTTAACGGTACGGTCGCTGATCTGCCCGAGCTGCTGGAAGATGACGAGGGATAGGGGCAGAAAAATCGCTCCAGGGGCAGGCGCAGGCGACGCCTGAGGGGCGCCGGCTGACCGACGATCTGATTAACCGAAATTGGGCCATTCGCGACTGAAGCCAGAGCGGACTCGCGCCTAACTGACTGATTTCACGTACGGAATAATCTTTTGATACACGTGTTGCATAGAATGACGGTCGATGATACATCATCAATACAAAGGGCGCTCAAAGCGCCGCGGGTCCCGAGAGGCAGGAGTCGTCTATGAGCAACGCAAGCGTCTCGATTTCCCCGCAATCGTTGGCAGCGGCCAAACGCGTAACACCGCCCACGGCAGCGCGCACCAAGCTCCTGCTCGAGGGTCCGATCTTGCCCACACTGCTGCGTCTGGCAGCGCCGAACGTGCTCAACCTGCTTGCGTTCGCAGGCGTGATCACGTTCGACGGATTCTTTCTCGGGCGCATCGGAACCAATGCGCTCGCCGGCGCCTCGCTGGCGCCGGCGTCTCGTCGGCGGTGGCGCGCGCGCTCGGCGCGGGGCGCCGCGACCGCGCCGACGCGCTCGTCTTCCACGCGTTTCTCCTGGCGCTCGTGATCGCCGCAATCTTCTCGACCGTGCTGCTGCTGGGCGCGCCCTTCATGTTCCGGTGGATGGGCGGACGCGACGAAATGCTCTCCGACGCGCTCGCCTACGCGAACGTGGCGCTGGGCGGCGCCGTCTGCATCTGCGTGAGCAATCTGCTGGGCAATGCGGTGCGCGGCACCGGCAACATGAGCTTCCCCGCGGCCGTGCTGATCGGCTGCGTTGTTGTGCACATCGTCATCTCGCCCGTGCTGATCTTTGGCGTCGGACCGTTGCCGGCGCTCGGTCCGGCCGGCGCGGGCTGGGGACTGGTGATTCCCTTCGCCGGCGGCAGCGCGGTGATGATCTGGTATCTACGGTCGTCACGCGCCCTCGTCCGGCTGAACTTCCGCGGGGTCATGCCGCGCTGGGAGCTGTTCGCCGACATCCTCAAGGTCGGCGTGCCCGGCTTGATCAACATAGCCATCACCAATCTCTCGGTCGTCGTGCTGACGGGAATCGCCGGACGGTTGGGGCGCGACGCCGCGCTGGGCTACGCGATGGGCGCGCGTCTCGAATACATCATGCAACCGATCGCGTTCGGCTTCGGCACTGCGATCGTCGCGATGGTGGGAACGAACTGGGGCGCGCAGCAGTATCGTCGCGCCCGCGAGATCGCGTGGACCGGCGCGACGACGGTCGCGGTGGTGTGCGGAACGATCGGCCTGATCGTCGCGTTCCAGCCCGGCCTGTGGATCGGCCTGTTCAGCGACGATGCCGAGGTCGCGCGTCTCGGCACGCTCTACCTGCGCGTCGTCGGCCCGGCCTACATCTGCTTCGGCCTCGGCTTGGGACTTTTCTACGTCACCCTGGGCGTCGGCCGCGCGGTGACGGCCATGAACGCCAACGCCGTGCGCATGGTTGTGAGCGCCGGCGGCGGGCTCGTCGCGATCTACTGGCTCGATCTCGGCGTGGCCGGATTCTTTGCCGCGGTCGCCGCGGGCTTCTGCCTTTACGCGGCGATACTGGTCTACGCAGTGTCGAGCGTCAGTATTGATCGACGCGAGAGCAGCGGCAGGCCTCAAGCGGCGTCTTCGAAACGCCGTGTCCATCCCTTTGCCAGAAGCATCTAAGGAGAGCAAAAATGCGAACTCACATGCGCGAACAAAATTACGTGGATAGGGCGAAACTGAATCCTGCGCGCGCTTTCAAAACGCCCTGCGCGCCGAAGACGAAGGGATGGGTGGAGGCGAGCATGCGCATCTTCAGAAGGTGCAAGCGGCCCTCGCCCAACTTAGCAAGGAGCTTTGCTCGACCGGCGCAACCGAGCAGACGGCCGCGTAGTCTTGATTATTGGTCAAGTCTCGGTGCCGGTTGAGCGACAAAAGTTATCTCAGGATCGTAGCATGTCGAATCTTATCGTATACGGCTTTCCGCGCAGCACTTTCGTCAACGTTGTGCGGCTCGTCCTCACGCATAAGGAGGTGCCATACACGTTCCATGATCTGGAGCCGGAGATGGGCAAGCCAAGCCATCTGGCGTGTGTGCGATGCCCGACTTGTGGCTAAGCTTTAAAACTGCCTTAAACAACAGCTCCCACCGTAGGGAACTTTCGACTGCGCACTACGATTGCCGGCACGCCACAATTAGATAGCCGGCTTGCGGAAGGTGGTCCTGGTCCCGTTGGAGGTCTCGGGGATTGCCGGGGAGCGCAGACTTTCGCATCACTGTTTGCTTGATCGCGAATGGGCTCAAGGACAAGCAGCAAAACTGAGAAAGCGAAGCTCAACGGCTCAAAAGGTGCTGTGGCCTTATTTTTGGCCGCCGCAGCGGCGTTCCTGATCGCCAGAGAAGGGTCGGCAGAGCAGGGCCCGGGTGACGTAAATGTACAAGGAGGCTGGGCGTATACCGACAGGAGCAAAGGCGCCGAGGTAGAGCACGTGGCGGCGACCCGTGCGGTCGAGGATGCTGTTTGGTTTATGCTCGCATGCAGCGCTGATGGACGGCTGACGGTCTCACTCGTCCATAGTGAACAGTTTCCGTTCCCGCTGAAGCCTGTCTTTTTGGTGAAGCTGCACTCTAGCAACGTGCCAACTGCACTCTTTGAAGCGAAAAGCGTCGAATACAATCAGATCTTTGTCGCACCGCTATTAATGCGGCACATCATGCCGCTGCTCATGCAAGAAGATGAGATTGTCGTCTCGATCCCTGAACGGGATGGGGCAGGGCACGATTACACGTTTTCGATGCAGCCAAATGACCTTGCGCTTAGACCAATTCGCTCTTGTTTTGATTTTTGACGAACGACCACTGCGACCAGACTGGATTTCTGAGCGAGCGTGCTCGAAGCGGACAAACCACTTTGCATCTCTCGCTGTCAGCTTTGTGCCAATCGCGACCAAAGGCAGTGCAGCAAGATTAGGCCTCGCGCCCTTGCACTTCCACTTCGTCCCAAAGGCGACGGTCCGGTATCAAAACGCCATCCGTCGCTTTGTGCCACAACCCGGCATTCGGCTTAGAATACGTTTAGCGCTGAGTTGTGAGAACGTTCTCGATTGATTGTTTTTGTTCCGCTATTTTTTCCGACAATGGTTCATGCAGATGTCGTAATTGGTCTTGCAGGCACCCTGCGTGTGAGCCTTAACGCAAGCTGTATAATCATCGCGACATAGTTTGCAATCTTGCGATTGTGCTGCCGCTGCCGTATGGCTCACGAAGCAATGGCCAACCAGCACCAGCAGAGCGGGAAAGATTCTCATGATGATTGTACTCCCTGTGTTAGCCCGCCATCTCATCATAGGCGGCGTACCGACCGCGAGCGAGGGTGAGTAGCCCTGAGTCCCGTAAGTGATTGCATATTTAAGCTTACGAGCTTGCACACTCGGGAGATCCTCTGTCCGCTGGACCGGTGCTAAGATTGTAGGACCTCACTCCGATAACGCGAGCATCGACTAACCCTATCTGTCGCTCAAGAGCGGCTTTCCAAATAACGACGGTACTAATTCATCGAGGAACAAGAGCAATTGGGCCCTCGCGCCAACGGATCGCCCGGCTTCGCTGCTCAACGGCACAATTGCTTCTACCGCTACTTGCCAGCTAACCGCGACATACGAGAACCCGGGATTCATTGTCGCTACAGTCTTTTCCCCTCGTGGCGAGTCGAATGAAAACTCTACGAGAGGAACAAGCTGGTTCAACGGCTCGTCCTTTGGAAGTTTGCCAGGCGTGAAGCGGCTGGTCAGATAAAGTGTGCTGAGCTCGAGCGCGAATGCCCAGTGCAGCGTATCGACATTACGCGTGAGCATCGGGCCAAGCTGGCCGGTCTGAGGATCAATTCCGAAGTTTATCGACCTCCCCGTCATCGGGTGGTCGAGCGTGACCGCGCCAGTAATGCCAAACGGCCGCAGCCATGCCATCCCGTCCGGAAGATCACCGAAACCTTTGCCGAAAAAAATCCCAGGCTGGAGCAAGTCGGGCGCATTGGCGCTGATTCCTTGAGCCCCTGAGTGCCCGATGCCCCATCCCAATCGCGCTGACACCAAGATCTCATGTAGGTCGTTACGATAGACCTCCCCTTTGAGGCCCAGGCTGGTCACATCAGATCCCGACCGCAGCGCCTTCCCCCAGTTCCGGTGAACCCACGCGCCGTCAACGTCAACTCCGAGGGTCGGAGTGAGAAGACGAAAAAACGACCAATCGAACCTGTTATCGACAACATTGCCGCCGTCGCCTGGCCGTTTGAAGCCTGCGAAATTTGGCAAGATCGCTTCGTCGGCTACGGCTGGATCATCAAACGAAAGTGTACCGGGAAAGAATCGGTTTCCCGCAATTCCGTGCGCATGCGCGGAATGAATGCCTCCGAGCATCGCCAATATGATCAGCAGACGCCTTGGCAACACGGCATCATCCCCCTACCAGCCTTAGCAACCTATTCGACCCGCTAAAGAAGACCCACGCTCCAGGTCAGTGTTGATGCACTATTGTGTTGCATCGTGTCTTTTCGGCACCGGCCTAGAGTGCGCTCCTTCTGTCTATGTCGGGCGCGGGATAGCCGCTTGACTCGTAAGCAGACACAGCTCCAGGCATGGTGTCTCCCATCAAGTCTGATCGACAAATACCGCGGCACGATGTGATTGCGGCAGAAACGAATAGACTTTGCTCCTCTTGCGGTCGAGTGCCAGCGTATGTGCGCCTGCTTCCGTTGGCACGACCTCCTTGCAGCGCATCGCCCCAATATCGATGACGTCTATGACCCCAGGATCCCCGATGGCCACATAAAGGTGACCGGATTGCGGATGCAAGAAAATCACGTCCGGGGCGCCGCTTAGAGGAACGTCCCCGAGCGCGCGACCCGACGCTGCATCAATCGCGAACAATACGCCGGCATCGCAGGCGCACAATAACCGACCCTTGGCCGGATCGAGGTCTAGTCCGTGTGGTCCTGCCGCCGGAATCTCATACTCGGCCGCTATTTTGGTCGGGTCACGAGCATCAATGGCGACGATCCGGGCGGGAGATAGGATATTGACGAAGAACATCTCGAGCGCCGCGTCGTAGATCGCCCAACGCGTGCGACCGGGGACTTTGACTTCGGCGATCCGTTCCCGTTGCCTGAGGTCCACGACCGATACTGAATATGAATCCGGAATCGAGGGGTCGCCGACGTTCGCGGCGATCAGGATGTCACGAGTGGGGTCGAACGCGAGCCCGTTCGGCTTAACACCTACGGCGATCTTGAAAGCATTCCGCTCGTCACAAGGGGCGAATGCCGAGACGGTATTCTCGCCACGATTGCTCGTGAAGACGAGACCGCGCGCTTCAGAGACGAGCGCACCTGCCACGCCCGTGAGGCCAGGTATCGATTCAATGTACCTATCTCGCGCACAGTCGATCACGTCGATAGAATCATTGCTGGTATGTGCGACGTAGAGCCGATCCGTGGGTGGGTGAATATCGGCATGATCGAACCCGCCATTGGATCGATGCGCCGGGAGTTCGATGTGGCCGAGTAAACGAAGTGCCATCGCTAACCTCGTGCGGTTCAATGAGCTATCAGTGCTGCGGCGTGGCTACTCGGGCAAAGAGCAACACCCGTTCGGTTGATGTTATGTTCGTAACTGTCGACATAGCTCGCGGCCTTGGTACCAAATCGACGTGATCCGACCACCAATCGCCTCCCTCAGATACCGGCAAACCAACTAAGAGATGATCGCAGTTGCCGACAATGTATTGTTTCTCTGGCACGCCTAAAATTTTTTCTCGACCTCAAGTGTGCCATTTTGTTCCCCCCGTTGGCGCTGAACTCACCGCTGAAGGCGTCCTTTCCGGAAACTATATCGACGCGCGGCATCCGCTCGCGATGATGTGCGTACTAAAGACCACGTTTTGTCTGCGGTCCCGATGAGTTCTACGGTCGCGCTCGATACGAAGGTCCCCGCCTCACCAATCTGTGATTAACGCCGGCCGACGTTTAATCTTGCCTTAAATATAGACCGCTTCGCTCTACTCCTCGACATATGCACCGCAAAAAGGAGAAAGCCATGAATCGACTCATCGCATGTATGATCGGCGGTGCGGTACACCAAACCTTTGGTGAGAATGCGACAACCGCTCATATCACCTCGACAGACCTATCTCAGATCTATGTTGCCGCCTCTTGGATAGGCACGGTGGAACTTGCCATCGTCGGTGGCGTGGGTCTCGGCCTCTGGCTCTGGGTGCGCGGCTGTCGTCGGCCCTCGCCGTCGCTGCGTGAAACTTGATCAGCCGGAACACGACTAGAGATCAAAAGCGGGCGGCCTCATCGCATTCCCACAGCTGCAGCCGACATGGGTGCTGGCCCAAATAAGGGGTCGCAAGAATGCGCAATCCTGCGCAAGTACACGAGAGGTCAACATGATGAAAAGGAATCTCATCCTCGCCATTGCGTTCGGATTGGCGATGTTGAAAAGCAGCGTCGCCCGGTCTGATGATGCCGATCGGGCAGAACTGATCAAAGAATTGCCCGCCGCCAAGCTAAGCCTGCGGCAAGGCATCGCTCAGGTCGCCCAGGGAACCGAGGTGCCCATCGAAGCAAAATACGAAATGGTACACGGCAAGCTGATGCTGTCGATCTATACCTCGGCGAAGGGCTTCGATACCGCTGCGGAAGACAATTCCGTCAACGAGTACATAGGTGACGTAACGACACAGACCTGGACCCCTGAGAAGGAGGTGTTTGCTGACCTAAAGCACATCGCCCGATCGGCGCAGTATCACGCGTTGCTGTCGATGACCGACGTGAGCATTCCGACGATCATCCAAAAGGCTTCGGCGCAGGGCACCGTCGTAGCCGTTAGAGAAAAAATTCGTAGTGGCAAGCCCGTTTTCGAAGTGATGGTGGTCCAAGACAATGCAATCCGGCCGACGCTCTACGAACTCACCACCGGCGAGCCCATTGAGGAGAACAGTTTGAAACCCAATGGAAGGAAGAGGTGACCAATGATGATGCGTTACTCTTGCGTGGCATGCTTCGCTGCGATTGTGACGGTGTCGCTTGCAGCCAATCGAGCATTTTCTCAGACGCCGAGCCCCTCGTTGATGCAGCTCGAGGGTAAGATCCCGTTGGGCGATGTTAGCGGCCGGATCGATCATTTGGCGATCGATCTGGCCCGGCGGCGACTGTTCGTGGCCGAGCTCGGTAACAACACCGTCGGAGTTGTCGATTTGAATGAGCAAAAAGTACAGCATGTCATTCCTGGTTTGAAAGAGCCGCAAGGCGTTGGCTATGTACCATCGAGTGATACACTTTTTGTCGCCAATGCCGGTGACGGATCGGTGCGGCTGTTCCGAGGCGCCGATTATGGCGCGGCAGGAGGAATCGAACTCGGGGATGATGCCGACAACATTCGAGTCGATATTGCCTCCAATCGAGTCTTTATCGGCCACGGCAATGGCGCGCTTGCGACCATCGATCCAGTAACAAACGGCAAAGTCGCCGACATTCCATTGCAGGCTCACCCAGAAAGTTTTCAACTTGCCCGCTCGACCCGGCGCATCTTCGTCAACGTTCCGAAGGCACACGAAATCGCTGTCATCGATCGGTTCGCCGGCAAGCAGACAGCAAGTTGGGCGGTCCAAAACGGTAGCAACTTTCCAATGGCTCTGGACGAAAGTTCCCAACGAATTATCGTATCATTTCGGAATCCCGCTCAGCTTCGCATCTTCTCCATGCACGACGGCAGCGCTGTTGCAGCCGTCGATGCCTGTGGTGATGCCGATGATCTCTTCGTCGATGAGAAGCGCCAGCGCGGATACCTCAGCTGCGGTGATGGATACCTAGATGTGTTCGAGGCGTCAGGAGGTGAATACCGGCGTACGGCACACATCCCGACGATATCCGGGGCGAGGACCTCGCTCTTTGTTCCCGAAGTCGACCGGCTTTTTCTCGCCGCACGCGCCAATCCCGGCACACCGGCCGCCATTTGGGTATTTCGCCCAATGCCGTAAGTTGAGGCACAACCTCTGGAGCTCCGACCGCATCCACTGTTAGGCATCCTTTCCGCGATACCGTGAGGGAACTCGGATATTGCGGCTCGGTATGATAGCCGCGCCAGGTCTGCGAACGCTCAGGTGCTGCGAAGTTCCGATGTGCCTCAGCTCGGGGCCTCTCGAATTCGTCGAAAGGGGTTCTTTCAATGAGATCAAACATTGCAGCGCCTTGTCACCAATTAACGCAGCGCCTTGTCACCAAGTGACAAGCTTGCACCAAATTTAACACGCTTATCCCACTCACTTTGCGCGCAATCGATTAAACCAGCAATTTAACGAAAGCTAATTTCCGTCAGATCGGGCCCTTTTGTATTCGACACCTGCAGCTTCGCCTGGACTTATGAGCAGGAAAGGCGACTCAAAGGTGACTCACTGGTCTGTGATCGACATTTAATCCTGCCTTAAACGCAGACCGTTCTGCTCGAGTTCTAAAATGCACGATGTATTCGCGAAGGAGAACCATGAATCGACTCTTACGGACGTGGAACTCGTTTCTGCGATTACCGCCTGGCGGCCATCGCTGGCCACGCGTGTGCGTGAAAGGTTGATCACCGTGGGAAGAGGTGTCGTCGTAGTCTACTTCCCGCGGCTCGGCAAGCCACTGCAGTGGCATCACAGAGTCGTGCTCGACGCGGCCGCCCAAACTATCGGTCACATCAAAGGTTATGATTTTGGGGGACACTACGAAGCGCGATCTGGTTATTCCGGGCCTCTCTTCTTCGTGCCTAGCGATACCTTGCTTCTGGATGAGGCATCACACCTCGGTATTCGTTCCCCGAATGATCTTTACGGTGGCATTGTCCCGCACCTTTTTGCGAAGACAAAAGCCATCACCCATGGACTCGTCGATCATGACGCGGAGCGGCCGCTAGGTTGGTCGACCGTTTTCGCCGAACGAGTCCGGGAGGTCGTACTGCCGGGCTACACCGTATTCAGCAACCGCGATGCCCGGCTGGCGGCCACACGCATGCTCGATCGCGGACCGATCCGTTCAAAGAAACCGCTCAGTGCATCGGGAAAAGATCAAACCGTGATTACAACTTTGCCCGAGCTTGATGCCGTGTTGGAAAAGGTCACTGCCGACGAATTGGCCGGATATGGATTGGTGCTCGAAGAGAACTTGCGCCAAGTCAGGACCTTCAGCGTCGGGGAGGTAGCGATCGGCAGCCTTAGGGTCAGCTACCACGGAACGCAAAGGACGGTGATGGACAACGCGGCGAGGCCGGTTTACGGCGGGTCCGATCTCGTGTGCGTGCGCGGCGGCTGGGAGAATCTCGGTGCTCTTCCGATGTCGCCCGAACTCCGCGCGGCGGTGGCTGCAGCAAGACGATACGACGAAGCAACGGAGGAGTTCCACGGTTTCACCGCCTCGCGCCGGAACTACGACGTCGCTCAGGGAGTCGGCGCTGACGGTCGGCCAAGATCGGGAGTGCTCGAGCCTTCGTGGCGCGTTGGGGGCGCCAGCAGTGCCGAACTCGCGGCGTTGGCAGCGTTCGCGCGGGATCCCTCGTTAGAAATTGTTCGCGCCTCGCACGTCGAGGAATACGGGGAAGGCAGCCGAGCTCCCGCAGATGCGATCGTCGATTTTCAGGGCGACGATCCCGAGGCGGGCCCTTTGCTGCGATACACCATCCTGAAGCCACGAGATCAGCAGTTGCGTCAAAAAATCTCCGGCCGATGCAGCAGGGGTTGGCGGAGCTTGCCCCCGCCCGCGCTCCCATCCGACAGTGACAGCCGTGTCATACGATTCCCCTCGCAAACAGGCGCTTCACACCGGAGTCATCGGGGGAAGGCACCGATCGGTTATTCCGGGCCAGACTGCTCACCGATCCCTGACCTCTCGAAATACGAACGCCGCGAGGATGATTATCAGCATCGCATGGTCATAAATGCCATTGCCCTGATTTTTGTCAGCCTATTGAGCTTTGCCGGCTTTTGGCTCGTCAATGCGATCGCGCATAGCTGAAGCGGATGCACCGGTCCGACCGCGACTTTCGCGATCTCGACGTTATAGACCTGGATCTCATCGACCGCTCGTGCGGATTGCGGCACCTCGTCGTGACCGGGGAGGAGGCGATTTGAACAAGCTCATCGAGAGCCCTCCTTCTCCTCCGGCGGCTTTATGTGGCGGAACGAGAACAGAAGCGAGAGATCGTAGACGATCTTCAACACGCCGCAGAGGACGAGCGGCAATCCGAGAAAGGACGTCGACAATAGCGCGCCGGACATCGCCGGACTTATGGCCGATGCCAAGCTGCGCGGAACCGCGGTGACGCTCGCGGCCGCCGTGCGCTCGGCCGGGGTCACCACCGCCATCACGTACGACGTGCGCGTCGGCACGTCCATTTGCGAAAGGGCGGAGCGCACGAGCAGCAGCGCCAGTACGATCGTGACGCTGGGCGAGAAGGCCGCAAGAATGAGACAGAGGCTCGAAGGGATATGCGTGAATACCATGGTGTTGACGAGGCCGAAGCGCTTACCGAGCCGCGCTGCCACCGGATAGGAGAAGGCGGTGAGCACGTTCGACCAGAAGAAGAAGGCGCTCGCCGCGGCGAGCGAGAGATCGAAACGCTCGAACAGCCACAGCGCCATTAGCGACTGAACGGTGAAGCCGCCGGCAAACGCGTCGAGACTGAACAGCGCGGCGAGCTTGTAGACCCTCTGGCGGGAGGGGCCCAGCGCGGTCCCTCGAGGCGCGGTCTCGGTCACCTCGGCGCGGGGCAGGCGCGAATAGAAGAGGGCTCCGATCAAGCCGAGCACCGCATACGCATAGAACATCATCTGCAGGGCGCTGGTCCTGCCCATGCCAAGGGAAACCAGCAGGTCGGGCGCGCCCGCGGCAAGCGCTCCGGCTGCGATCGATAGCGCTCCGATCAGGCTGTAGCGCGCGAAAATGGGCGTGCGCTCCGCGTCGCTTGCCCGGTGTGCGAGGGCGGCTTGCTCGAGCGGGACATGGACCCCGATATCCCCGGTCGTCGGGTTGATCGTGCCGATGAAGGCAACGACCGAGATGAAGACGAGATGTTGCAGGCTTGGGAATGCAATTCCGGTCACCACCATCAACGCCGCACAAGCGATGAGCAGCGTGCGCAAGTGGTAGCGCGGAGCCAGCAATCCGACGGCCAAAGTCGTCGCGGCCGAGCCTAACAGCGCAGCGGTGGCGACGAGCCCGATCTGAAACGGACCGAACCCGATCTCGAGCAAATATGCGGGCAGGATGATGGCGGCGAATCCGTCGCCGAACCCGCGCGCCGCGCGCGCGGCGTAGAGATAGACGACGTCCGCTCGCCCGGCCAGGCCCGAGCCTTCGAGAACGCCACGGTTGAAGTCCGGCAACTTGACCATGCTCAATCAGCCGGCGTCACCATGAAGTCGTCAAAGTACATGTGGATGTCGGCCTTGGACCACGGGCCGATGCGCCTCGAGAGCGGCTCGGCCAAGGCTTGCTCCAAGTAAAGTTTCCCGTCGAGATAGGCCGCGACCTTGGGCCCGGCAATGCGGACCTTGAGACCGTGCCACTGGCGAGTTGGGGTCGGCGTATTGCGAATCCATTTCACCGAGGGCCGCTTGCCTTTCTCGAATTTCCAAAGGACGAGATTAGTTTCCAGAGGATTTGCGGGAACGGTGAGATAATCGCCCTTCGGCTTGAGGTTGACGCCATTCTCCAAGGAGAGCATACGCGAAAGAGCGGTTCATTGCTGCCCGCGACCGTGGCGGCTCCGATGCGCTCGATTAGCCCGTATCTTCATCGGGATCGGATTGCCTCATGGCCAAGCCCCTTCTGGTGCGGATTTTGGCGAGAGCGGGAAAATGGCGGCACAAGCAGACGGCTCTTGCCGACGTAATCGTGATGAGCTGCATCGCATTGCCGGTTCCGAGCTCTGTTTCCTTCGCTCAGGCGCAGTTTGTTGTTGTCCCGGCGACAATTCAGGCGTTTTTCATCACCGATCTTTATGCCAAGAACTCCGGCTACATCTCGCAAGTCAATAATGATATCGGCGACCATGTGAAACGAGGGCAGGTGCTCGCGGTAATCGAGGATCCGGAGCTGCAGGCGCAATTCGACAAGGCTCAGGCGGCAGTGCAGCAGACCGAGGCCGCGCTCGAAGTGGCAAAGAGGCAGCTCGCCGGCATGCAGGCCGATCTCACACTGCAGCAGGTGACCCTGAAGCGGCAGAAAGAGCTCTTCGCCGGCAAGGCCGCAACGGCCCAGGCGCTCGACGAGGCGCAGGCCAAAGAAGGGGTGTCGAACGCTAACGTGGAGACCGCGAAAGCAAAAATTAGATTGGCCGAGGCGGAACTCGAGGCCGCTAAAGCCGAAGCGGCCAGGCTCCGGTCGCTTTTGCAATATGACAAGGTTGTGGCGCCATACGACTGTGTCGTGACCCGGCGGCTCGTCAATCCTGGTGACCTGGTGCAGGCGGCTGTCTCTACCCGCACCGAGCCGCTCTTTACCTGCCAAGAACTCGATGTGGTGCGGGTCATTGCCGATGTGCCGGAGGCGAGCGCTGCAAGCGTCCGCCCCGGCCTGCCAGCCGAAGTGAAGGTCTACGGCCCGTCCGCACTCACGATCCACGGCACAATCACCCGTATTGCGAGAGCGCTTGTTCCTGCAACACGCACGTTGCGGGTGGAAATCGACCTGCCGAATCCCGGCGAGAGGCTACTACCGGGAATGTATGCGGACGTGACGCTGAGGCTTGAACCGTAGGTGTCGGACCCGCCAAAGCCGTAAAACAGCTTCGTGATGGGGATGATACATGAGACGATTCGCTTGGTGCTCGGGGTTGGTGCCGTTCCTTTTCGTGGCCTTGAGCGGATGCGCTGACCAATCAAACCCGCCGCTTGCCTACCCCGCCGTTACACCTGCTGCTCAGCGGGTCGCTTCCCCGAAAGTCGACGCATCGCAAATTCCACCCATGTATGGTCATCGCCTGCTGCCGATAGACCTGCCAACGGTGGTTCGTGTCGCCATGGCGCGCAACATCGATATCAAGGAGGCGCAGGCGCGCGTCGAAGCCTCTCGCGGCGAGTACGAGAGCAGCGTGGGGGCGATATTTCCTTCGCTGACGCCGAACGTAACCGCCCTCGGCATCCAGGGGGCACTCCAAAATGCCAGTAGCATCGCTCTCGCGACCTTCACGCATTTCTTTCCGGCAGCTGCGATACAGTGGATCATCAACCCGGGGCAGGTCGCGTACAATATCATCGCTTCGAAACGGCGGCTGGAGGCTTCAGAACAACGGGACCAGGCGGCGGTGCTTGAGACGAGACGCGTGGCGGCGGTGCAGTATTACGACCTTGTGCTCACTCAGGCTCAGGTTTCGGTGGCCTGGCGTGCGATCAAAGAGGCCGAGGAATTACTCCGCATAGAACGCTTGGGGTTGAAGACCGGCACTGCACTATCGGCGGGCGAATTGCGAGCCACGGCAAACCTTTCCGGCAAGCAGCAAGATCTGCTGAATGCGTTGAACGGCTTCTACAATGCATCGGTCGCCCTGACGGTCACGCTGCACCTTGATCCAACCGTGATGCTCGTGCCCCGGGAAGGGACCATGAAGCAGGCGACGCTCGTTCGAGAGGATCTCTCAATCGACGAGATGCTCGTCGCCGCCGTGCGCTACCGGCCTGATTTGGAAGCCGTTCGTACGCTATTGGGGGCCGCGGAGGCCGACAAAGGCGCAACGGTCTGGGGCGGATGGGGACCGCAAGCCCAGGCGACAGGCATCCTGGCAACGCGGCCGCCCGCGCGAAGCGTGGTTGATACGCTGTACCGGCAGCCGATTTACACAACGACGGGTGGCTTCAACTGGAGCGTCGCCACTTTCGGCAGAATCAAGAGCGCGACCGCCAACGTAAATATTGCGGCTCTCGACCTGGAGCGCCAGTTGGATCAAGTTCAGGCCGCCGTCGTCACCGCGCATCAGGCCAGCGTCACCGCAGCGAAGCTAAGCCCCCTCGCCAAGCAGGAGGTCACTTCGGCTGAAGAGGCGCTGCGGCTGACGCTAGAGAACCTGAAAGCAGGCACAGGCCTTACCGTCGACGTGCTTCAGGCCGAAGATACCGCCCGACAGGCCCGCCTCCGCTATGCTACCACGATCGTCCGCTACAATCAGTCCCAGGTCAACCTGCTAGCAGCGCTCGGCCTAATTGACCAAACGAACGTATTTGCCCTGCCGGCAGCGGCACGAGCGACAAGCCCCCTCCTGGAACCCGCTGATTCCACGACGAGGTGAGTTCAAAGCGCGCGGCGCTTTACTCTTGCCCCGCGTGTGATCAAGAATCCGTTTCCTCGAAGGCTTCGAGCGTGGTGCCGTTTCGACTAATAAAATTCATTGCGCTCATGTTCGGCCTCCAAGATTTGTTCTTGTTCCTCGCCTTCAGCCGCGTGGTCATGGCGTTCCGTGCGTCCGTCACCGGCATCCGACACCGGGGCGAGCGGCGGGCCTGGCTCGAAATAGGGACTGTGCGGGTCGTCAGGATCGAGCGACGCGGAAATGCGGGCGTGCCGCGACTGGAGCGTGGCCAAGATCGCCGGCAGGATGATGAGCGTGGCGCACGTCGCGCCGAGGAGACCGCCGATCACTGCTCGCCCCAGCGGCGCGCTTTGCCCGCCGCCTTCGCCGAGGCCCAGCGCCATCGGCACCATCCCGGCCAGCATCGCGAAACTGGTCATAAGGATCGGACGCAGACGGCTCCGCGCGCCTTCTATCGCTGCCTCCCATGGTTCGCGGCCCTCGACCCGGCTGCGCTCAGCGAAAGTCACGAGCAGGATGGCGTTTGCCACGGCCACGCCGATCGCCATGATCGCGCCCATGAAGGATTGAATGTTGAGCGTGGTCCGGGTGAGCCAAAGCATGAGTACGACCCCGGCGATGACGGCGGGAATCGTCAACCCCACCGCCAGGGAAAGCCGGAATGATTGGAAATTGGCGGCCAGCAGCAGAAGGATGACACCCACCGCCATCAAGAGCCCCAGACGCAGGCCTCCGAACATCTCCGCCATCGGCTGGACTTGCCCGCGCACGGTCACGTTCACCCGATCGGGCGGCTTTCCCGTATCGCTGATCGCCTGCTGCACGCGGGCCGCCGCGCGTCCCAGATCCTCGCCGGAGATGTTCGCGCTCAGTGTCAGCATGCGCTGCATGTTGTAGCGGTCATATTCGCCGAGTGCCGTGCCGACGGTGCCGCCGGTCACATTGCGGAGCTGGATCTGGTGGTCGAACTGGGGGCCCGACCGGCGAACGATGGGGAGGTTCTTCACATCCTCGAGGGAGTTTATCTGCTGCTCGGGGATTTCAACCTGCACCTGATAGCCGATGCCGCTCTTGGGGTCGGCCCAGTAGTTCGCTGAGGTGTAGCGGCTGGACGACGTGCCCGCGACGACCGATTTCGCCACCTCATCCGCTGTCACCCCCAGAACGCCCGCCCGCTCGCGGTCTATGGTGACCTTTACGGTCGGGTAATCGAGTTCCTGCTCGAATCCCAGGTCTCGCAGCGTCGGCACCTGTGCCAATTTCGCTCGCAGCTTATCGGCGTATTGACGGCTATCGTCGAGGTTCGGCCCGCTCACTGCCACTTCGATGGGTGTCGGCGCGCCGAAGCTCATCACCCGGCTGACGATGTCACTTGGCTCGAACGAGAAGCGTACCCCCGGCAGTTCCTGGGGCAATTTCTGACGCAGCCGTTCCTGCAAATCGTCGATGCCGATTCCCGCGCCGCGCTTGAGCTGCACCTGCAGCACGGCTTCCTCGGAGCCGGAACTCCAGAGGTAGATGGTATTGATGGGGTAATTGGGCGGCTGCGTGCCGACAAAACCGAGACTGATCTCCACGTTTTCTGGGCCGACCTCGCGCTTGATCGCATCGAGGGTCTGCAACGCGATCTGTTCGGTGCGCTCGATATGCGTTCCCGCTGGAGCCCTTAGGTGCAATTGGAATTGGCCGGTATCCACGATCGGAAAAATCTCGGTGCCGAGAGAGCTGCCGACCAGCAAAATGATTGCGCCACTAATGACCAGATAGGAAAGCACGACGATGCGCCGTCGTTTCATGATGGCACGCGCGAACCGATCGTACCTGGCACGCAGCCGATCGAAAAATGTCTCTTGGGTCTCATGGTGCGCATTCGAATAGCGCAGCGTCCAGACCGCCAGTACCGGCACAAACGTGCTGGAAAGCAGATACGACCCCACCATCGAGAAGCCGACTGCCAAGGCCAGCGGAACGAACAGGTTGTGCGCAGCGCCGGTCATGAAGAAGGCGGGAATGAACACCGCCAGAATGCAGAGCATGGCCACGAACCGGGGCAGCGTCGTCTCGGCCGTGGCCTCGCTTGCGGCGCGGGCAAGGCTGCGGCCATCAGCAAGATGGGTGTGGATGTTCTCGATGGTGACTGTCGCCTCGTCGACTAGGATGCCGACGGCCAATGCCAATCCGCCCAAGGTCATGATGTTGATCGTCTGACCCGATACCCAGAGCGCCGTCACCGACGCGAGGATCGCGAGCGGAATGTTCAAGACCACGACGAGCGAGCTGCGCCAATCCCGCAGAAACAGGAGCACCATCAAGCCTGTGAGCACGACGCCGAGAGCGCCCTCGAAAAACAGGCCCCGGATGGCCCCCGTCACGTAGGGTGACTGGTCGAACTCGTAACTGACCTTGACGTCGTCCGGCAAAACGGATTGGAAACGCGGCAAATTGGCTTTGACGGCTTGCACGACCGCGAGCGTCGAGGCGTCCGCTCGTTTGGTTACGGGAATGTATACGGTGCGACGTCCGTCCACGAGCGCATAACCGGTCTGAATGTCGGCGCCGTCTTCGACCGATCCGACATCGCGGATGAAAACCGTCTGCGTGCCCTGCGAGCGGATCGGAATGTTGTTCAGGCCTTTGACATCCCCGACAACAGAGTTGACCGGTACCATAGGCCACAGGTCGCCGATGCGGACGTTGCCGGAGGGGCTGACCGTGTTGCCGGCGGCCAACGCCCGCACCACCTCGTCCGGCGACATGTTGTAGGATCGCAGCTTGTCGGGATCCAAGCTAACGAGGATGGTGCGCTGGCTCGAGCCGAAGGGCGGCGGTGCCGACACGCCTGGCAAGGTCGCGAACAATGGGCGCACCTTGAAGAGCGCCGCGTCCTGAAGCTCGGCGACTGTTTTCGTCTTGCTGGAGAAGACGAGG
>WNFR01004494.1_pt1 | contig 17920 bp, 12 predicted proteins | sample 5400221 | NCBI WGS metagenome assembly WNFR01 (sample SAMN13153357, study PRJNA577476) | soil metagenome | isolation source: 40 cm soil under Madrone tree | place: USA:California | collected 2016-06-14
TCGGTAGCGTGGCCAGTCCGGCGCGCACGTCGTAGCAAGCGGTCTACTACAATCCAATCATCACTACCAATCAAATCGCTGAGCTTCTGGTTACCGTTTGGCTTGTCGTCCAGACGCAGCATGCGCGATGCGGATGCGTTAAGTGTCGTCACGCGGTCGGTTTCGTCGACTGAAACGACGCCTGTCGACAACGATTGCAATACCGTTTCGATGTAGTTACGCCGTTCTCGCAAAGCAAGATTCTTATCGCGAAGTTCGGCTGCGCCGGCTTCAATCCGATTGCGATTTTCGTCGAGTTGGGCGGTCATCTGGTTGAATGATTCTGCCAAGAGTGCCAACTCGTCGTCGGCTTCAGTTGTGACGCGATGTGAAAGATTTCCACGTGCAATCTCTTTTGATGCTTCTGCCAGGGCCTTGATGGGAGTGGCGATGCCACGAGCAAGATAAATGGCAACCCAACTCGAAACAAAGAGCAGGATCAGAGTCATAAGCCCGAGCGTTGAGAGGCCCAGCAATCTAACCCGGCGCTGTTTTTTAACCAGTTCCTGGTATTCACTTTGTGACCCGGTGATGAATTCGTTGAGGTCGCTTTCAATGCGTTTCTGTGGCGCGACAATCAAAGTCTGGTTGCCATTTAAGGCGACCGCGATCACGTCGTACTCCTTGCCATCCGCGAGCGAGTCGCCAATGCTGGTGCCTGCGGCGCGCGCTTTGGCAAACAGTTCGTCGAGTTTTGCCATATCTGCCGGCGGCAAGTTTGCACGACTCTTAACCAGGACCGCGCCGTCGACTCCAATCACCTCGACCGCAGTGAACTGACCTAAAGCCACGATCTGATCGAGCATTTCTTGTCTATCTTGCGGTGCCTGCTTGTTCAAGAGCATCTGTACCAACGAGGCTGTGTCATGTAACGCGCGGTTTTGCTCTGATAGCGTTTTGCGCTTAGCTTCCGTTATCTCCGGAAAAGGATAGAACCACTTCTCGAGCGAGCGATTGAGAAAGAGATAAGAGAACACTGCCATCGCGGTGATTGGTAGAAAGCTGATCGAAATGAAATAGATCAGCAGCCTGGTCTTTACTTTAGATCCGAGCTGGCGTTCGCGTCGCTCCCGTCGCAGCTTCAGCAAGTTGCGAACAAAAATAAATGAGAAGACTACAAAAGCGACGAAGTTGAGTGTAGAAAGAGCGTAAAGGCCGAGTGTATCTGATGCATTATCGGGTCTGATAACAGTCCACAGCCACAGTTGTTGTGAGACAATTATTCCGAGGAGTAGTAAGACGGTCAGACCGAGCGCCCACAGCAATACGACGCGGCGGCGTCGCAATCGTCTCGGTTGTTCCGGACTGGCGTTTTCAGGAGTGTCGCTCATCAAAATGCGTAACGAAGTTTACCATAGGGGATTGATCGAGCCACTTCCCCCCTTCCCCCTCAAGTGTGAACGCCATCATGATCATTTCATCAACTTATACTGCCCTTCACCTTCCCCTATTCAAAGCTGTACCGCCCCTCTTTTTCATAGATAACGGCTTTCACCCCTGTTAGGGGGTGGAATGTTTATAGATCGCGGAACAAAAGCCCCTCCGGCTCCGTTCGAAGGAGCGGAATGATTCTGAGTGGTGAAGCTCTAGTTGAATTCCGCTCCTTCGAACGGAGTTGGTCCTGGAATTGTGAGTCTGGACTATAAACATCTCACTCCTACCGGAGTGCAGGCCGCTCTAGAAACCAGTAACCATTGAACAAGCTCGTGGTGCATCAACCAAAAGTAACTTGACCCTCAACCATCGTCAGCTAAGAGTTCTGCAAAAGAGCTGACCTCAGTTAGAATGGCCGGACATTTAATCCCCCATGGAACTTCGCAAACTCTTTATCAACGACGTGGGGCGCCTTCGCAGTGGCTGGCGCCTGCTGGTCTTTGTATTCGCTTTTCTTGCTATCTATTATCTGTTGGCTATCGTTCTGCTTGCTGGCTATACAATAGGCTACCAGTTCCTGCCGCCGATTCCGCACGGTATTTTCATCGCAGATGTGATTTATCGACTGACGCTACTATCATCGGCGTTAGGCGCGGGGTACTTGTGCACACGTCTGCTGGAAGGTCTGCCCTGGCGCGCGTTGGGGGTAGCATTCCACGCCGGCTGGCTTCGTGATCTACTTATCGGATCGGTGGTGGGTATCGCTTCTCTCGCTCTGGCCGCTGCCATAGCGACCGCGGCCGGCGGTCTTCGTTTTAGTGTCAGCGGCACTGAAATGTTTCTGCATGTCGGCAAGACTTTGTGCTCCTCAGCTTTGCTCTTCATAGTTGCAGGCCTCGCAGAGGAGGCAATGTTCAGAGGTTATCCGTTGCAGACACTAACGCGAGCGAGATTAGCTTTGCTCGGGGTGTTTCTGACTTCCGTTCCTTTCGCGGCTGTTCATCTTTGGAATCCAAATGCGGGACCTAGAGCTTTTGCGAACACTGCTCTGGCAGGCATCTGGCTTGCGGTTGCTTATTTGCGCACGCGAAGTCTCTGGTTTCCCCTGGGAATTCATTGGGCCTGGAATTGGGCGTTGGGGTCACTTTTCGGTCTTCCTGTCAGCGGCCTGAAGATCGTGAGCAATCCACTACTTCAAGGCAAAGACCTCGGACCGGCGTGGTTGACCGGCGGCAACTATGGAATTGAAGGTGGCGTGGCTTGCACGGTAGCACTACTCCTTTCTATCTCTTTCATCTGGCGCACTCGTTTTGTTTCTGCCACAGAGGAGATGAAAAAGTTGACTTCTGAAGAGAACCCTGCAATACCTGCAGCAGCGATACCAACTCCGGCGGCGTCCTGACGCCCTTAATTGAGTTTTCCTGTTAACAGTTTTCACCCCTCTCCCGTCTTAATTGATGTCAAACGAGCGCGGCTCAAAACGAGCGGACAAGCTAGTCCAGCTATCGCGCTTCAAGTTCATTACCAGGCCAAGTCCAAAAGAAACATGCATCGCGACCGAGAACCGAGACAGTGCAATGTACGAGCTTGAGGCCACAGCTGACATGCTTCTGATGACCCCTGAAGCGAAAACCTCGATTGAGCCGGCTAACGAGATCGCGATAGAGGTCGTCCTGGTTAAGGCCGTGCTGGAGGGAGACCGTGATGTATTTGGGCGCCTATACGATCTGTACGCGCCACTGGTCCACGGCATTTTGCTCGCGCGAGTCCCGCGAGCTGAAGTGGACGATCTCGTCCAGGACATTTTTCTTCATGCACTTAGAAAGCTGCACACATTGCGCGATAGCGCAGCCTTTGGACCATGGATCGCGATGATTGCGCGCAACAGAGCAATGGACTTCTACAGACGATCGCGAGATACCGTTGAGGTGACGGAAGACTTGCGCAGCACGGACTCATCAGTTTCAAGAGCGACCGAGATCCTCGACTTGATCCGCGGGCTGCCCGAAGCATATCGCGAAACCCTGGTGCTGCGACTCGTCGAGGGAATGACAGGACCGGAGATCGCAGGACGCACCGGCCTCACGCCGGCTTCGGTCCGCGTCAACCTGCATCGGGGTATGAAACTACTGCGAGAGAAGCTCGGTTTTAGGGAGGGCTTATGAACGAAGATTACTTGTGGGACAAAAGCGGCAAACCAGATCCGCAGGTCCAAGAACTTGAAGAGATCCTTGGTGCTCTGCGATATCAGCCTCGACCACTCGACATTCCAAAAGAGTTAGTTGTTGTGCGCCGACGTTCCTACGTCCCAATCCTGGCCATCGCCGCGACGGTAGCACTCGCACTGCTGGCTGCAGGTCTATGGTTACGCGTGCAAAGCCAGAAGACTCCATCATCTTCGGTGGTAGAAACAAAGCCGACGGTGGCTCCGGGTGGAGTTCGAAAAGACGTGCCCACGCCAGTCGTGGTTAAAGACGAGTCGCCCGATCAGAGACCCAAAGAAGTGAGCGTCCCTATTAATCACCGCAACTCTTCCCGGAACCTATTCGCGGCCAATATGAGCCGTGTTAAGAACCCTCGGGAAACTGGCTTAAAACCAGGTGAGCGACAAGAAGCGCTCGTTGCCAAAGAGCAATTGATGATGGCGCTCCGTCTAGCCAGCGAGAAATTGAACCTGGCGCAAAGACGAACGCAGCTCTCGTCGCCGGCAAACCTTATTCGCAACCAACACAAAGTAGGATGAACGGAGCAATTATGAAGCCACTCTCCATGTGCAAATCCAGGTTACCGCTGGTCGCCCTGCTGCTCATCTTTGCAGCGACGCTTACCGCGAAGGCGCAAGGCGCAAAAATTCAATTGAGCAACCTCGATCACCTGGCAGCAAGAGCGAGCCAGACAGTCGACGTCAATATCGACGAACGTCTGGTTCAGATTGCTGCGAAGGTTCTATCAAGCGAGGATTCTGACGAAGCCAAGATTAAGAAAATAGTCAACGGTCTCAAGGGCATCTATGTGAAGAGCTTTGAGTTTGAAAACACCGGAGAGTTTACGCAAGCCGATGTCGAATCGGTTCGTAGCCAGCTGCGCGGACCAGCATGGTCAAAGCTTGTGAATGTTACCAGCAAGAAAGATGGCAGCGTGGAAGTCTATCTGATGATGGTTGGCGATCAGATTAGCGGCCTGGCGGTTCTGAGCGTTGCGGACAAGGAGTTGACTGTAGTCAACATCGTCGGACCCGTAGACCTCGAAAAGCTTAGCCGGCTCGAAGGCCAGTTTGGCGTGCCCGAGCTCGGAATAGAAGCACCCAAACCGAAGAAGAACTGAAGTGGCGTTGATGATGAACCGAAAAAGCCTAAAAACAATACGGCTCGACGCACCTCCTCCGATGTCCAGAAAGAAAACAAACGTTGCCGCAGTCGTTGCCATTGCGCTGATGTTTGCTTTGGTTCCGTCAGTGCAGGCCAACGGCGACGACTTTGGCTCTGTCGTGAGAATGATCGAGCAGTTCTATCACGTAAAGCACGAGGGCATTCCCTTTTTAGCACGAGCTGGCATGAAAGCCGCGACCACCGCCGCGCGTATCAAAGGAGGCACTGCAAAGCGTATTGCCGAAGCGGGCAGTATTAAGCTGGCCATCTTTCAAGATCAGGAATTCAACTCTGCCGGCCGCTTCGTAAAATTCCGCAGCAGTTTGAATAGCGCTTTAGCCCAAAGCTGGATGCCGTTTGTCCAAACTCTTTCAGCGAAGGATGAAGTACAGACATATATTTTCCTGCGCGATGCCGGAGATAACTTTCACGTTCTAGTAATCACCATTGAGCAGCGTGAAGCGACCGTCGTCCAGGTCACCCTGTCGCCAAAAAACCTGGCTCTCTTGATGCAAGACCCCAACGGCATGGGCCGGGCCATAACCGAAGACGCAACAACCACTGATCCGGAGTGAAAGCAATGAATACACATACCCTCGAGACCTTTCATGCAAAGACGCAAGGGCGCGAAACCGAAGTACCTCAGCGACAAAGTTTGCTTGCGTGCCCGCAATACCGCTCTCTCAGCTTCGGGCCTGGCCTACTGCGCCTGGCGCGCTTTGGCTCAGCGCCTTTGCGTTTTTGCATGACAGTCCTGTTTCTAGGTTTCGTATCGCTGCTGCCGGCGGTGTCAGTTTCAGCGCAGGAGGTGGAAGACACGATTCGTATCAAAACGCGCGTCGTCTTCCTCGATGCTCTGGTTAAAGATAAGAAGACCGGGCTGCCCATCTCAAATCTGACGCCGGAGAATTTCGAAGTCTACGACGAGGGCCAACAACGCAACATTTCCTACTTCACGCGCGAAGGCCAGGCGCGCAAACCACTCGCACTCGTGTTGATCTTTGATCTCCGTGATGACGGTGCCGGCCGATTCCTGAAACGTCCTGAAGTTCTAAAGGCCATGGAAGAAGAACTCACCAAGCTTCCGCCTGAAGATGAAGTCGCCATCATGGCGATGAATATTAATGGCGAAGACGAGAAGAGAATCTGGCTCACTGAGTTCACCCATGACCGCGCAGAACTGGCAGCGGCATTGGCGCGCGCCCCGCAATTCATCGACGTCACCCCAGAGACTGCCGATGCTCGAGCTGCCAGGGAAGAAAAGCAGAGGGCCGACTCCCAAAAGAAGGGCACCGTAACTATCGGATCTGACTCCGCTGAGAAGAAGACGTCTGGGCCGGATACCAAGACACCCGCGGCCGAGGAAAAAAGAAAAGTCAATGAAGTTGTCGAAACGGAAACGATCAAAGGCAAGAAAGGCGCGGTAGTAACCCGTACGCTAATGGAAGATGGTTCAGTCAATGTGAAACGAACAAACAAGAAGGGCGATGTCACGATCGAGTTAGACGATATCTACGACATGGCCGCAGCCGTGCGAGACGCTTCGCGCAAGGCGGAGCAGCTGCGACCAAACTCGCAAGCATCAATCGTCTGGGTGTCTGACGGAATTGCACCTATCTTCTTCGAGGATCGCGACGCCACTGAACAAACGCTGATTCGGTCCAATGTGATCTTCAACTCGTTGACCGTGAACCTCCGCACGCTCTTCAAGTTCTTGTTGCCTATTGGCAAGCCGATAGCGGGTTGGATGGGCGTGAGTCTGTATGGCAGTGCCAAGCAATTGGCGCAACGCTCAGGAGGTGAAGCAGTGCGCGTGAGCCGCGTGAAGGATTACGGCGCCGGTCTGAGCAAGATTATCGGCAATCTCACTGCGCGCTACAGTCTGGGGTTCGCACTGGCCGAGCAAGAGAACGACGATGGCCGAATGCATAGTTTGGAAGTGCGTGTGAAGACGCAGGACGAAAAAGGCAAGACACGTAAGTTGGCTGTTAGCTCGCGCCAGGGATATTACATGTCGACTACGTCTCCAAAGGAAACGACAGCGGCAAAGTCACAATAAGGCTAACTTACCGGAGATTCGTTTCGCGGTCGCTTGGCATTCTGTCGGCGACCGCTTTTTTAAAGAGAATCTGCCTCCCCGCTCGAGTCTGAATGCCAGCCACCATTCAAAGAATTACTCAACTTCAGTCATCTCTCAGGTAAGTAAGGTGTCTGGGGTTTAGAGTCGAATGAAGTTGAATGACTTTCAAACTTGGGCGGGGACAGGGTCTACCTTCCCGACCTGCAAATTTGCGGAACTTGAAATGTTAGTTGAAGGTTGAGCCCACTAGATCTCAAGCGATGGAGCGCTGCAGGTTTGCCCCCTTCCCAGGTTGAGAGCATGCTTAGGTTACCATCCTTTCCGCTCGTACCTTTCACAGACTCGTGATTGACATGTATCATACCGCCGCTTTGGCCCAAATCGTTTCTGTCTTCTGAACAAATACAACATGAGAATAAGCATTAAATCTGCCGTCATCGCTGTAGTGCTTTGCATTGTCGTTGCATCTTTTACCCGTGCTCAGCAAGCCCAGCCGCGTGGCATCACGCCCGAAGACTACTACTCATTCGAGTTTCTGACTGATCCTCATATTTCTCCAAATGGAAAGCTCGTCGCGTATGTAGTTACGAAAGTCGATCGCCCGCAGAACAGACGCAACTCTTCCATCTGGATGGTCGCAACTGACGGAAGCCATGCACCGTGGCAATTCACCACGAGTCCACAATCGACGACTTCACCACGGTGGAGTCCCGACGGACAGTCATTGGCATTCCTTTCGACCCGACCAACAAGCGAGACAGCAGGAGCAGGAACACCGGGCGCGCCAGCAGAACCGCCACGCGCGCAAATCTACCTGCTTTCGATGAATGGCGGCGAGGCGCGGCGCCTCACCAGTCTCAAGAATGGCGTGAACAGCTTTCAATGGTCGCCTGATGGCAATCGTCTTGTCGTCGTTAGTCGAACCGGACCGAGCGACCATCGCCCGGAGAGCAAAGACCGAAGCGACGTACGTCATTACAAAAATACTTCTTACAAGTTCAACGATACCGGTTGGTTTGACGATCGGCGCGCGCATCTCTGGGTAGTCAACGTCAAATCAGGAAGTACCAATCAGATCACAGAAGGCAACGACTGGAATGACAGCGATCCACAATGGTCACCAGATGGGACGCGCATTGCCTTTGTTTCTAATCGCACGGGAAAAGAACTCGAAGAGAACCGGAACACCGATGTTTGGGTAATGCTGCCTGACGGAAAGTCCCTAACAAAGATTTCCGATCACGAGGAAGCTGATAGCAGTCCACGCTGGTCGCCGGATGGGAGGACGATCGCTTTCACAGGCGAACTACGTGACCGCGATCATCCAAAGATTTGGCTAGCTCCCGCCGTGGGTCGGAAGACCTCCGTGCTAGCGGCGAATGGACTTGATCTGATTCCCGCCGCGGTGGAATGGTCAGAAGACGGCAAATCACTTTACTTCGAAAGCGGCGTAAAGGGTGAGTTTCAATTATTCCGCGTGGACCTCGACGGAAAGTCCGTTCACCAAATCAGCTCCGGAGCTCGGGCCGTGCGCAATGCTGACTTCAACGCTCGAACCAATGAAATGGTATTTACCGCGAACGACTTTAATCATCTCGACGATCTGTATTCGGCGGATCTTAACGGGGCAAATGAGCGCAAGCTTACAAACCTGAACACCACGCTCTGGAAGCAGCTACAGCTGGCTGACGTCGAACGCTTCACCTATAAGAGTGCGGATAACTGGGACATCGATGGCTTTCTCGTAAAACCGATCGGCTGGCAGAACGGGAAAAAGTACCCAATGATTCTCAGCGTTCACGGTGGGCCGGCGGGACAGTATGGCGTCGATTGGTATCACGAGTTTCAGGTCTATGCGGCGAAGGGTTATGCAGTGCTGTTTACTAATCCTCGAGGTTCGACCGGTTATGGTCAGAAGTTTGAACGCGGGATAGTAGGTGAGTGGGGTGGGAAAGACTATATCGACGTCATGAACGGCGTTGATGCGGCACTGAAACGTTATCCCTGGATCGATGCAGACCGCCTTGGAGTTACTGGCGGGAGTTATGGTGGCTACATGACCAATTGGATTGTAGGCCACACGAACCGGTTCAAAGCCGCGGTCACACTGCGTAGTGTCTCCAACTTCATCTCAGACGACGGTACACGAGACGGCGCTTACGGCCACAGCCCGGATTTCGGTGGAGACATATTTGAGAGGTTCGAGCTCTACTGGGACCGGTCGCCTTTGAAATACGCGAAGAACGTTAAGACCCCGACCTTGATACTGCATTCAGACAATGATTTTCGTGTACCCATCGAACAGGGAGAGCAATGGTTCCGGGCGCTGAAACATTACGGAGTAACAACTGAGATAGTGATGTTCCCACGCGAGAACCACAATCTCACGCGCACCGGCGAGCCGAAACACTTGGTGGAGAGTTTGAATTGGCAACTCTACTGGTTTGATCGCTTTATAAACGGAAACTCAGCAGCGGCACCACCTGATATGCAGTAGATGACTTGAAGTGCTCAATCCTGATATCACAGGAGAGAACTACCGCTTGTCGATAGCAATGTACTGAAGATTGCGTGGACCAACATATTCAGCGCGAGGACGAATAAGTTTATTGTCGGCGTATTGTTCGAGAATGTGCGCGGTCCAACCGGTGATGCGGCTGATGGCAAAGATTGGCGTGTAGAGATCGAGCGGAATGCCCATTACGTAATAAGTTGAGGCGGAGAAGAAATCAACGTTCGGATAAAGCCCCTTTTCGCGCATCATCACTTCTTCGAGTTTGCGCGACATCTCGTACCACTTCGTATTTCCCACGCGTTCACCCATCTCCTTTGAAAACTTCCGCAGGTGCGTAGCTCGTGGATCTTCCGTGCGATACACTGCGTGACCGAAACCCATGATCTTTCGTTTCTCTGCGAGAGCCTGTTTGATGAAGCTCTCCAGATTTTCGATGTCGCCGATTTCCAGCAGCGTCTTCATCACATTGGTGTTTGCACCACCGTGAAGTGGACCGGAAAGGGCGCCAATCGCAGCGGTCACAGAAGCGTAGATATTGGCCAAAGTTCCGGCCACCACTCGCGCAGTGAACGTCGAAGCGTTGAGCTCATGATCGGCATGAAGAACGAGACAAACGTCAAAAACGTGGGCATCGTGCTCCGAAGGCTTTTCGCCCTTCAGCATGTAGAGAAAGTTGGTCGCGATGTTTTCGTCGGGCAAGGGCTCAACCGGATCCAGCCCACGACGGATTCTGTCGGCAGCGGCCACCAGTGTGGGAAACTGGGCCGTTAGTTTTATCGACGTTTTTAGACTTACCTCGCGAGAGATATCGCGAGCCTCAGGATCGTAAAACTCCAATGCCGAGACGGCAGTCCGGAGCACGTCGATGGGGTCGGCTTCACGCGGAATTTGTCGCAACAGATCTATGATTGGTTTTGGAACCGTATACGCTTCGCCGATGGCGCGCTTCAATTCGTCGAGCTCGGCGCGGCGAGGAAGGCGTTTGTTCCAAAGCAGGAAAGCAACTTCTTCAAAAGTCGACGACTTGGCGAGCTCGTGGATATTGTAGCCCTGATAGATCAGCTCCCCCTTGTCACCAACAACGTCAGAAACAGTGGAGGCGCCCACAACAACCCCTCGAAGTCCGGTTGCTGCAGCGGCGGTGTGCGACTCGTTCGCTTTATCTGTCATAAGAATTTAGGTATCAGCGAAGATAACAAACAGGTGCGGTAGTGACAAGTGAGCAGGCGTTATTAGACTTTCGCTCGGAGGATCACCGCTTGCCCTCGTTTTGCCCGCAGCAATTTGGCGGCCGAACGACTCGTCGCTGCAATTTCCAGGAAGCCCGCGCTTCCCCAAATCGCAAACAACTTCCCCGAACCGCTTGTCTCGTCACTGAAAGAACTCCTGAATGTTCGTATTGTTTTTCCACTTAGGTGCAGTGAAACTCTGCTCTCCCAGCCCGCGGCTAGATGTTCGCGAGTGAAATTGGTAATGCAATTCCCAAAGCGATCGATGTGAATAATCCTGCCTTCTAACTTTCCATTCTTGTGTTCGACGGGCCGCAGTGACGCCAAACGCACCTCGTTCTTGATCTCAGGACCGAACTCAGCCGGATTAGCTCCCAGTGAAAGAGCGGCTGCTACCGGAGCAAAAACATCCCGACCATGGAAAGTTGTGCTTACAGGATGACGAAAATAGCTCTCGTTCGTGATTTGAAAGGTTTGATATTGGGGTTCGCTTTCGTAAATGTAGCTGAAAATGCCGTTGTCGGGCCCGACAAAAAAGTGTTCGCCCGCCTTTACAAAAATAGGCCGGCGCGCCGAGCCCACGCCGGGATCTACAACTGCTACATGAATTGTTTGCGATGGGAACGACCGGTAGGAAGCTAGTAGCGTAAACGCTGCCGACTCCACGTCATGCGCTGGTATTTCGTGAGTAATGTCTACAAGTGAAGCCCGGTCGTTTGTAGAAAGGATGACGCCTTTAAGAGCACCAACAAAGTAATCGGCTGTTCCGAAGTCTGTGAGGAGTGTAATGACAGGCAGACGTGCCGAAGGGGAGATTGAAAGACGAGGTTTCCTGTCACCTCGTTTCATCATCTCCCCTTCGCCCCGTCGGGTCTTCACAGAGCACTCGTATCGGTTGAGGTGCGAATTTTGATTTGCTGACCGCGATCGAGTCGAATGTCTTTGCCGCGCTGGGTCATCACGACGCCTGTGCCAGCCGATCCACCTATCACAGCACCAATGGCCGCTCCCTTGCCGCCGCCGACAATAGCGCCGATAATTGCCCCCACTCCGGTAGCTGCCCCGACCTTGGAAACATCGTCCTTGGTAGTGCTCCGACCTTTCACACCGCCTTCCGGATCAACTTCAGTGCCATCAGCTCGGCCCATCGGCACAACCTCAACGAGTTCGGCGTGAAGACTAACAGCACGATTATCCGGGGTACTAATTTGGTCAAATGAAAGCTGGAGCTCTGATACGCCCTTAACTTTGCCGGCACGCTTAACCTGAGTCACTCTTCCCTCCACCAAAGCTCCCGCGTACTCATTCGGAGCGGTCACGCGGGCCTGAAAACGATCGCCGCGCTGAGTCGCATCGGTTGAAAGCGGCGTAAGCAGTTCGAGAGTAAGAATCGTGTCGCGAGGAATAGACCACGATCCACTCATCACCGGAGCAGACTGTGTGTTGCCAGTGGTGTTGACGGGGACATTCGTACTATTTGAATTGTTGGGCGCGGAATTGTTGGGCGCGCTGGATTCGATTTGCGCGCCTATCGCACCGCGGCGGCGCAGGCCCGAAGGAATTGTAGAGTCGAATTGACGGCGATCGTAACCACCCGAATAACCGGCCTCGAAGCCCTGTTGATAACCGTCTCGATAATCTTCGATCGGCCCCCAAACGTCGTTATAAGAGCGGTCAGCGCGCTGATATTCGTCCTTGTTCTGATAATCCCTTGAAGCATGGGCCGCGACATCCCCAAACCCCGCGTTGTAACCGTCTGAATAGCCGGTGCGATAACCACGCTCCAGTGCGGTTGACTGCGCCTGTGGAGCAGCGCTGTGGGTTCCACCTCCGTGCGCTTCTATTGACGACACGCCCAGAACCGAAGTCAGGGCCACGTTCAGCAAAACTACAAGGGAAATCTTGAGATATTTCATGGTTACAGTCCTTCCAGAGAATTCACGGCGTTCAAGCTGGCCGCGGTGTCTTGGGAGAGCCAACCTCGTGCAAGGCGAATGCTAACATCTACTTGGCTAGTCAACAATACTGATTATTTTGAGGCCTGCAGTTAAAAGTTTAACCCTTAGAATGTCGATTCGCGAAACGAGCAAAAGCCTGGACTAAGCTAAATCTCCGTACATATCGGGCGCTTGACGGTCCTTATTGCGCAACCTAGACTCGTAGCGTGAAAACCACAGGTTAAAGAACTGGACTTCAGATGCACTTTACCTGGCCTGGGTTGGCAAACCGGGAGCCGATTTCGATGCCTGAGAGCCGCAGAATTTATCTGGATCACAGCGCAACCACTCCCCTCGACGCCCGAGTAGTCGAGGCCATGATGCCTTACTTGACTGCAAAGTTTGGCAATGCATCGAGTGTGCATTCCTTTGGTCAGGAAGCTCGCGCGGCTGTCGACAGGGCGCGACGCGAAGTGGCCGTCTTGCTTGGTGCAAAGCAGAACGAAATCATTTTTCTCTCCGGGGGCACGGAAGCAAATAACCTGGCCATACGCGGTCTTTGCGAGGCTGCGGCGCAACATGGCCGGCACGTTATTACGTCGGCCATCGAACATCCTTCCGTCAGAGGCACATGCGACGCGCTGGAAAAACTTGGCTGGCAAGTTACGCGCCTACCAGTCTATGACAATGGAATCGTCAGGATTGAAGATGTTCGGTCTGCCCTACGTCCAGATACGGTGCTGATCAGCGTAATGCTGGCCAACAACGAGATTGGCACTATCCAACCGGTGAAAGAGATTGCTGCCCTTGTCCGCGAGGAACGAACTAGCGGGCATCGTCAACTGTGGCTCCACACCGATGCAGTTCAGGCCGCCGGAAGAATCCATCTAAACGTTGATGAGTTAGGTTGTGACCTGCTGTCTCTCTCCGCGCATAAACTTTACGCGCCAAAAGGAGTGGGGGCGCTTTACATCCGTCGTGGAGTGCGTCTCTTTAGTCAGATGGTTGGCGGTCACCAGGAGCGCGAAAGACGCGCCGGCACGGAAAACGTAGCGGGCATTGTGGCATTCGGAGCAGCAGCCAGGGTTGCGCGTGAGGAATTGGACCAGCGAGTAACTCACGATAGTGGCCTACGCGATAGATTTGAAGCGGAAGTAGAAAAGCTTATCCAGGATGTCGTCATGAACGGAGATCGGGAACGGAGGTTACCGCATCTTTCCAATATCTCTTTCCGCTTCATCGAAGGCGAAGGCCTACTCATAAACCTGGACTTGACGGGCGTTGCCGTTTCGACCGGCTCAGCATGTTCATCGGGGACGCTGGAACCGTCTCCGGTCATTCGAGCGTTGGGTCGCAATGATGAACTCGCGCGTGGCTCGATTCGCTTTAGCTTCGGTCAGGAAAACACTGAAGAGGATGTTGACTATGTAGTCTGGTTTCTGGCCGGCGCAGTTGCAAAGTTGCGGCAGCTTTCGCCTCTGAACAAGGGTCAGCGTCAGGAAATCGTCGTCACAGCTCGTTGATTCCACGGGTAGCCTGATTAACGAGATTTCAAATCTATTTCCAATCTTGCCTTACTCCAACACCTTCAAAGACCATCTTGCCAACCCACGCAACGCCGGTGAAATGGCGAATGCCAATGCTTCTGCCGAAGAATCAAATCCAGTTTGCGGCGACCGTCTTCGTCTTTCGCTGTTGGTGCGCGAGAATCGAATCGAAGCGGTTCGATTTCTTGCCTATGGATGTCCGCCGACGCTTGTTTGTGGATCGGTTATGACTGAGCTGATTCAGGGAAAGTAAACAGCAGTCGAGGGACACGGACGCTTTGGCTGTTTGCCGTTTGCTGTTGGCTGTCGGCTTACGGCGGCGTTCCAACCACCCTGGGTCTTGACGCCGACGGATCCGGCACTCTCCCTGTGTGATACTCGGGCCCACAGTACTTTTTCGGTTCAGTGCCAAGAACAAATGTTTTCGTTCTAACTATTGGACAAGACTCAACAGCAATCAATCCAGTGGTCGGATCGATGTCCAGGGTGATAGTCCCTTCGAGACGGGCACCTTCCTGCGGAGGTTTCGCGCGCGTAGGCGGAGAAGGCGAGGGTAAAGGTGGAGGTGTAATATCTACGTCGCCGGGATTCACGGGTTGAACTCCGGGTTCGGGTACCTCTTCTGTCGGACTAGCTTCTTCGACAGGTGCGGTTTCCACATGATTTGGACCAGTCCCATTGATGAAGAGTTCCGTTCGCTTCTCCAGACTATCTGCCGTCGCAAGTTCGCCAGTCTTTGGATCTATCTCAACCTGTTCTATACCGGCCGGCATGGTCCAATCGCCTTCCCACTCGGGATGTTCGGCAAGCGCAACTTGCATAAAGTCGGACCAGATGGGCAGTGCGGAGTTCGCTCCCGTTAATCCCAGTTGCGATCCGTCGTCAAAACCTACCCAGACAGCACAAACAAGATTTGGAGTGTAACCAGCAAACCAACCATCCCGGGATGTTCCAGTCTTGCCGGCGACATTCGCTTTCAACCCGCGCGCTCTCACCTTCGCAGCTGTTCCACGATTGACTACGTCCTTCATGAAAGACGTCATCACATAAGCGATATCCGGACGAAGGACGTCGTTCTTTTGCGAAGTCGGGGCAGCGACGGTCACCCCATTTCCGGTTGTGATGCGGTTTATCGCCACTGGCGTCGCCCGGGTACCGAGTGTGGCAAATGCCGTATAAGCCGAAGCCACTTGCAATGGTGTGGCCTCGTTAGTTCCTAAAGCCATCGCTGGATATGCACGAGGCGGCTTTGGCAGGCCAGCCTTTGCCGCCAGATTCATCACGCGGCCGATCGTAACTTCCATGGCGACCTCGACAGTTACAACGTTCAAACTGTGAACCAGACCATCGCGCAAGGTGACGGAAGCGTGACTGTAGGTATCGCCAAAGTTTCCGGGCGAATATTCCTGATTATCGAATGTGAACGTCTTTGGCTCGTCCATATAAGTCGTCGCGGGTGTGATCACGCGGGGAACAGGATCGTAGGCTGTGTTTAGCGCCGTCGCATAGACGAACGGCTTAAATACTGACCCAGGCTGACGCATCGCATCTGCGGCACGGTTCAGCTGGCTCTTCTGATAGTCGCGGCCACCAACCATTGCCACTATCTCACCCGTCTGGGCATTCATAGCCACGAGCGCAGCCTGCAACGTCCCTGGCTCAAATCTTTTCGCTTCAACTTTGTCGAGGGCGGCGAGTTGCTTGGTCAATGCAGCATAGGCTGCGCGCTGCAAATCCATGTCGATGGTGGTGTAGATCCGCAAGTGTTCGGCAGCGCCGGGACCGGCAATCATGTCGCCAAGTTGGTTTTGGACGTAATCGGCGAAGTAGGGTGCGTCAGAAACGTCTATACGACCCTTTACCGTAGCAACAGCTAACGGCGACGCTTTGGCAGTATTGGCCTCGTCCTGTGTAATCGCTCCGGCCTCAACCATCGAATCCAAAACTTGATTGCGACGCGCCGTTGCCGTTTGCAAATCGTGATAGGGATTGTATCGATTGGGGCTACGAATCAAGCCGGCCAAAAAAGCTGATTCCGGCAAGGTCAGATTAGTCACGTCCTTATTGAAGTAAGACCCGGCAGCTTCCCCAAAGCCGTTGATTGAGAATCCAGCCTGCTGCCCCAGATAGACCTGATTGCAGTAGAGGGCAAATATTTGCTCCTTTGAGAGACGGGTCTCGAGGATGATCGACATGTAAGCCTCCGCGATCTTGCGGCGGAGCGTCTTTTCCGGCGAGAGCAAAAGGTTCTTTACAAGTTGCTGCGTAATGCTCGAACCGCCCTGGCGAGCGATAGGAGAGTTCGGATCCGAATCGTAACGACGTATAAAGGCGCGCAGAATACCGCGAACGTTCACGCCATAATGTTCGAAGAATGATCGGTCTTCAGTGACGGTAATTGCTTTTACCAGGTGCGGCGGCAGATCATTAAAACCAACAATCTTGCGCTTCGCTCGCTCCCGGCCAGTTACGGAACTTATCAGCTCCGGTTCGAGTAAAGCGTGCTGCAGACTCCCATGTCCATCGAGATCGGAAAGCGCGCTGATCGACTTGCCGTTGCGCGCAAATTGCACCCGCACATGCTGAAACTGCTTTTGACCGTCGACAGTAGAATTGCTGCTCGGTTCAACATCCACTGTCATGCCATTTTCCAAATACCGACCCCGAGCTGTATCTGCTTGTTGATTCTTCTCTACATATCCGGCGCGCTTGAGAAAGGCAATAAGCTCCTCTTCGGAAATTGATTCATTTACCCGCAATTGCTTCGGAGCGGCATAGATACCAGCAGAGCGGGTATAGACTTCGCCTTTAAGAAGGTTATCAATGCGAGCCGAGAAAACAGTCCAGTAGTAGATCAAGACGCCGAAAACAATCGCCCCGAGGAAGACAACTGGAATGATTACCGGAGCGCTGAAAACCCTGCGCAGAATACGCCGGCTGAGACTTTTCTCAGGCTCGGCATAGGCCACAAGGCGAGTTTTGCGGGTATCCCGGGTACTCCTAACCGGGGGTATTTGATTGTTCGGCGGGTAACGTACTGGCATAAAGGCTCAGAAACTGCGGCTAACTATTCGCGGGTCTCCCGATTCTTCTCTCGTATTACGTATCATCCGACGTGTTGTTCTGTCGATGTTTGGTTTGACAGGCATACACGCTTTCGTTAACGTGGCTGGCCAGCCGCAAGTTACTTGGATGCCACTCTTCTCCTATGAGTCTAACATCGTACGGCCCCCGTTCCTTCACGACCCATCGCACCGGACTCCGCCTGGCTATTCTATTGGTGATGGTGGCGATTGCAGTGGGAACGCTCACATTTCACGCCCTCGAAGGCTGGTCTATACTAGATAGTCTCTATGTCACGGCTCAGACCGTGACCACCGTAGGCTATGGAGACTTGACTCCACGCACTGCCTACGGTCGAGCCTTTGCCACAATCTTCATGATGGTTGGCGTTGGAGTGGTGCTTTATGCGCTAACAAGCACTGTCCAATCTATTGTTCAATCAGAACTCGTTAACACCTTTGGCGAGCGGCGCCGTTCACGGAGAATGAGCAAACTCAGAAATCATTTTATCATCTGCGGTGCGGGCCGGGTCGGATCGCATTTGGTGCGCGGTCTGCTGGGAAGCAAAGACACCCTCATAGTTATCGAAAGAGATCCTCAAAAGGTGGCTGAGTTGACTGATCTTGGAGTCACTGTCTTAGTGCGCGACGCTACCCTTGAAGAAACCCTGCGCGAAGCCGGGGTAGAACAGGCGCGGGGGCTTGCTGCATGCCTTCCAAACGATGCTGATAATGTCTATGTGGTTTTGACTGCTCGCGATTTGAACCA
>WNFR01009165.1_pt1 | contig 17919 bp, 20 predicted proteins | sample 5400221 | NCBI WGS metagenome assembly WNFR01 (sample SAMN13153357, study PRJNA577476) | soil metagenome | isolation source: 40 cm soil under Madrone tree | place: USA:California | collected 2016-06-14
ATGCTCGCCCAGGAGATCGGATTCCGGCGCGACTGACGGTGGTTTTCGCCGTCAATGCTCGATTCCTTGCGCGGACGGGCGCACGCTTCTTGTCATGAATGTGGTCGATGACTTCGTCAAGTCCAAGCAGGCTCCAGGTGATCGTGGTAAGGGTTTTCATGTTGTGAGCAGAAGGTTTTTCTCGATTGCGAAGATTATGAAGCTGTCGCGTAGCGTTTAGCTTCAGCGCCAAATCTTCAAACATGCGAATCGTATCGCAGTTGCTCGCCCGCCACCAAAGACGGCGCCGCCTGGGTGCATGAATGGTCCGCAAAGATACAAACCCTCCTTGTTCTTGCGACGAGTATATTCGCGGAGCGAAATCAGCAGCAATTATTTTCATGCTGCCCCACACAAATATTTTTTCCCATAAAGTGAGAACATTTCGTTCCTTCGAGAAACTCGCGCTAGTCGAAACGTTGGAATCCGATAAGGCAGCCCGAGCGCCTTTATATCTATGTCGCTGAAGCACTTGGGGACGACGTATCGGTTGAAGCTCACGAACCCAGCGACACGGATCCGTCGAAGCAATGCAAGGAAAAACGATGGACAGAACCGACGCAGACTCACGGTTGTTGGAATCCAGGACGGACCATCCAAAGCGATGCGGCAGTAGGTATGTGAATCCCACGAACGCTTCCCACCGAGTGGACGTTTTGGTCAGTCCATGATTGAATCCTGCGTCGACGACCAAATTCTTGCGAACTGCACGGGAAATCGCCCAGAGATTACCCACGGTGTTGCCCTTTTCGAATGGTTGTGAGAAATGCCATACCTCCCCGGAAATTGTGAACTTCCCCAGGGAATGTGAAATGGACAGTGTTTGTCCGAACTGCGCGGGGCGACACTTCTGTGAACCCGCCGAACATAGCTGATCGAAACAGTTGGCCGTGATTGATCACCGACAAAGAGTACGCTTTGCACGCCTACGAAGACCTCTCCCTCGCGCACCACCGTCTGGTCTCTCGACAGACTGATTGCGAGTGGCTCGCTCTGCAAGAACAGCTCCAGCCGCGGAAGTACGGACAGTTTGGTGACTTGCTCGATCCCGATGCGCTTCGAAAACTCTGCCGAGTCTTCTGCGAAAAGCGCGCCATTCTCGAACTGTAGGTATCCAACCGGCGTAAGAGTTGCCGGCGTAGATACAGTGGGTCGTCCCGGATTAGCCTCTGGGACAGATGGCGTCCCCGATTGTGCCCGGCTGAGTTGAGCAAAGGCGCTCAACATGCAAAGCAAGCAAATCGGGACGATCTTCAAGCTCGCTCCTCAGAATCACAAAACACAACCTATTTGCGAAACAAATGCGGCGAGCATCAACCGTTTGTTGCCATTCCCAATAACAGCACGACCCGGCGGAACGCGAGGACGATTCGCATCCACAACCTGTATTTGGTGATTCGTAATTTTCGCGGCAAAGCGCTCGTGCCAGCCCAGCAAGATGTACAGTCCCGAGTTCGGTGACAGTTCTGATCGCCGCTTGCGTCATTGCCAGTGCGGACTAAGCCTTCTCAGTCCTTCGTTACCGGAGCTGGAAACCGCAGCGCGGGATTTCGGATTCCCGCGCTCGCCATTCGACGTGCTTCGTCTATCAAGACCAAGGCACTTACCCATTTATTCCACACTCCTGCGCACAACGGTCATCCGTCCCGCTGTTTGTCGCCAGGCGACAGGAAACAATGAAAGCAAGCTTGAAGCGGTTAACGGAGATTCAATCAATTTGTTCATCTGGCGCCCCGAGACCCGTACAACTTCGGCACGCGAAAGGTCCCGGCACGGCTTCCAGTGAGTTGATTGGCGAAAGACGGAATAGAACATTGGTCACACAGGTATCTATGAGAGGAAGGCATCGGTGCCGGAGGTACCCATTCTACAAATCCGGTGTCGGCATAAAGTACGAAAGGGATCAACAATGCTCAGACCAACAATCGTGATATGGCTTGTGCTACTCGTGCTGGCTCTGACGGTAGTCGCCTTCGTGAGTCGTCTCGTTGAAAAATACCGACTGGCCGATCGCTTCTCGAGAGTTCGCGAAGAACCGTCTCTGTCGCCCAAATCAGCGCACCCGATCTTGAAGCGGCAATAGAGCCGTCCAACACACCGGCAGGTATCATCTGCTTTAGGCAAAGAAGACCATAGAAATGCAAGCTGACCTCGCACCTCTTTATCAAGCATCAACCAACATGGATCAAGCAAAGTCTTTTTCCATCTGGCAAACGCCTCGACGAAAGCTTCCGGGACTAAGACTTCTTATGAAAATCTTCCGAGCGAGAATCTGTAAACAGAAAACTCCGATTAGTTCGATCGTCTTTTGCCTGGGACTACTTATCGCATCTGCGCCGTTAGAGGCACAGTCCAGCAAGGTATCAACGGTGCCGACCAGACGCTCAGCGTTAGACAATAGTTTTGATCCGCTTCAGCAAGTAAGCACAACTCTACAGATGCTGTCGAAACGAGTGAGGCCCAGTGTCGTTGAGATCTACAGCACGGGCTACATACCCAATAACGACCGCGAGCATAGAAACACGGGGATCTTGTCGCGCGGCCTGACTTCCGGATCGGGCTTCATAATTGCCTCCGATGGGTGGATCGTAACAAACGCGCATGTCGTGCAACGAGGACGTCGGATTCGGGTTCAGCTTAGTCACGAAGCCGCGTTATCGGCACCTCAGAATGGAGTCTCACGCCACGCTTTATTCGATGCCAAGCTCGTAGTGGCTGATCGTGACACGGATCTTGCACTGCTCAAAATCGAAACAAGCGGTCTGCCAACACTGGAGTTGTCTGATTCGAGCGATCTAAAACAAGGCCAATTAGTCTTGGCTTTTGGCAGCCCTCTAGGTCTCGATAATTCTGTGAGCATGGGGATTGTGAGCTCTGTCGCGAGACAGCCAGATCCAGACAGTCCGACAATCTATGTGCAGACAGATGCGGCCATCAATCCGGGCAATAGTGGAGGTCCGCTGATAGATACAAGCGGTCGCGTCGTCGGGATTAATACACTTATTCTCACCCAGGCAGGCGGCAATGAAGGGATCGGTCTGGTTATTCCCAGCAATGTAGTGCGAAGTGTTTACAACCAGTTTCGAACTGACGGCCACGTGCACCATCATCAGATCGGTGTTTCTGCGCGTAATATCACGCCTGCTTTGGCATCGGGATTAGGTCTGGATCGCGACGACGGTATCGTGATTGAGGATGTACTTCCAGGAGGTCCAGCGGCGAGCGCCGGTTTGATGCCCGGTGATATCGTGCTATCGGTGAATGAAAAGCGAATTGAAAATATCCGTGAATTCGCGCTAGCTCTCTACCCTTTTGCTGTGGGCGAGAAAGCCACACTCGAAATCCAGCGCGGCAAACAGACCATCTCCTATCAAATACCGGTGAGCGAAAAACAGGACCTGCAGGAACGACTAGCTGACCTGGTTACAAGGGAACAGGCCAAAATTCCGCAACTCGGAATTCTGGTTCTCACTCTCGATGATCGACTTCTACCGATATTTCCACAACTTCGCAATCGATTTGGAGTCGTTGTTGCCGCGAAAGAGTCCGAAGGAGCTTACATAGGTGAAGGGCCGCTCCCGGGAGACGTAATCTATTCCGTAAATGGAACCCCTGTAGACAATGCCGACTCCCTGCGCTCGGCCCTAGACGTTCTCAAGACCGCCGACGCGCTCGTACTGCAAATTGAACGCCTAGGCGGTCTCCACTATGTTGCTCTTGAAACCGAAAAGTGAGCCAAGTTGTTCATCGTTCGCTGGCACCTTTTCAGTTTCCCGAAACTCCAAACGACATTCGCTTTCGTCCCGCCAGTGGCCACGCAGTTCAAGAAATTTACGTTGTTTCCTCAGACGGAAACACCCTGACAGAAACGTCTAAAGACACAACAGAGAAAGAGGCGGTCATCTCCGAGACTGTGTTTCAACGGGCGGACAAGGGGCCAAGTGGCTCCCACCCGATTTCCGGTTCGTGGCGTGCCTACAAAACGAAAAGGTCTAAGAATGGTTCTATCATCAAATACAAGTGCACGGCGGATGGGTTTAGTGCGGAAACCCCTCTCAGTGAAAAATACGACGGAAAGTTCGATGGCCAGTTCTATCCGACAGAGGACGACCCGGGTCACACGATGGCATCGGTGAAGCTGATAAATCCAAATACGGTCGAATTGACTCAGAAACGGGAAGGAAAGCTTGTCGGCATCTTGCGTTTGACAGTTTCGGCCAATGGCAAATCCATTCACGGCACTTTCGAGAGTAAACTGAACAACACCAGCAGCAGCTTCGAAATGCAGAAACAACCTTAGCGCAGATGCATAATGCTTCCGTGTCTGCACCGTCGAATTCATTCATGCAAGGAACTATACGCCGCATAATTCGGATTCAGGTTCTTACGCTCATCTGGATGAGTGTGGAGGCGGTGGTATCGTTGGGCGCAGCTTGGATGGCCCGCAGCCCGGCGCTTCTCGGCTTCGGCGGCGACAGCGCGGTCGAACTTCTCTCTGCCGTAGTTGTGCTCTGGCGATTCAATTCGCCATCTCACGGCGACCATGCGGAGCGGCAAGCGGCGAGAATCGCAGGCGGTCTGCTCTTTGCTCTCGCAGGGTTTGTTGCAGTCGTTTCAATTCTGACGCTGCTAGGACACGTCGAAGCCCGGTCCAGTCCCATCGGAATCGTGGTGCTCATCCTTGCAGCAGTGGTCATGCCTTGGCTTGCGAAGCAAAAGCGGCAACTTTCAGCGGCTACCGCCAGCGCAGCGTTGAGGGCGGATGCCGCTGAGTCTGCCGTCTGCGGGTATCTGGCTCTGATTGCTTTGGCGGGTCTCGCCGTCAATGCGATTTGGGGAATGAGATGGGCAGACCCTACTGCCGCCGTGGCCCTGTTGCCCCTGATTGTACGTGAGGGATGGGAAGCGATGAAGGGACGGCCTTGTTGCCACACAAGCACCATTTGAAGTGTGGCGACCTGCTCCCAACGTTGATCCAAAAGATGCGCACAGAGGGGATTGGAAGCGGGGGGACCCTCGTGGCATGGTTCCGGTGCGGCTGACTGGTGCGAACGTTGCCGGAGCCTTTTGGACTAGCCTCTCGGGGTTATACATGCGCTCTCAAGGGGCAGCAAATCCACCTTGGGATGACTGATGAGACGGTGTTTCAACTATTTGAGCGTGTCTTGAGTTCAAACGCTTCTTGGCGCGGTTCGTTTGGTTAAAGGTTGGTGTGTGGGCGATTACGCTATTGTTGCTGGCGGTTAACGCTTGGGCGATTCAACGGCTTTTGCGGCTTCTCCGCCGCGAACGTTTTCGCTCAAGACCTGTTCTATCTCTTGGCTGAGCATGGGATGTGTGACAGGTGTCTGTGATTCTGGTGGAAGTCGAACTAGCACGTCGTTGATTGCATGTTGCCACCGAAGAAGAAGGGCAGTGCTGAGGTACGCCTCAAACAAAATGAGCGGAATTAGCAACGCAGTTACGAAGGTTTTCTTCACGAACTTCATGGGATGCGCCGCAGTGTGAGGCATTCAGAACGGTTCCAACTCATCTTCAGTCGCATCCACTCGCGGGTCTGGTTACTGTGACCGGAAGGGCTCATCCAGAAGCACGATGTACGACGAGATACCCTGTCCCGAAGAAGATCGTCTTTCTTCCACTACCGTGCCTGTCCAATCGCTCGGCGGCATAATTCGTGTGGTGTAAAAATCAGGACGAAAACGAACGCTCTTTCCGATAAGACTCTCTGCGCCAACAAACTCCACTTTTTCTTCTTCCCAGACGCGAACCATACCCGTTCTGCCAGACTCTCTGAACATTTTTGCAGTCCTGAGATAATACGCTGCTCGTTCCTTCTCAGACGCAGGCAGGTTAGCCGCCCACTTTTCATAGGCCTCAGCTACGAAGTCATCAGCCCGCAGTATTCGCGGTACTTGTTTGGCCATGTGGATGACCCCCACTTAAAACGTCACGGATGAGACGATCTTTGAACTTCTTGAGTACGCCTGAATTTTAAACGAGTTTTGGGTCCGGTTTGGAACGAGGTTGAACAAGGGCCTGTAGCGACTTAGATTGCCTCCGTCACCAGTTTATCGTGAGCGCTGAATTGTTGGCCGGGCCATTGGGTATCACGGTGCTACGATCACCTTGAAATTGAATTGTGGCTAGTTGGAGCTAAACCCAAGCTGCGTGTCACAGGCTTCCTGCCGGAGTCTGCGTAACTCTTGCGACTGCAAATGGGGAAGACTTCTGAAGCCTTTGGTGGATGTCTTCAACAAACTGCCAGCCTTCAAACTTTGAGAATTTGCATGCGGCTCTGACGGCGGCAAACAAATCCCACAAATTCTTAGCGTCAGTGTGGGTAACTTTCAGGGTAACTGGTTCCGGTTGATCTTTTGTAACCGCCAGCCATTGTTGAAGCTCTTTAAGCAGTTGAATGTCGGAAGTGTCCCGAAATGAACAGCCCATCTGCAAAACGGTGCACAAGTCCCAAAGGCTTGCCGCTTCTTCTTTGTTCAAGGTCAATTCACAATTTAGGTCTGGCATCGCAGTTCGTTCTCCCCCTCACCCACCCGTTGCGCTGCTAACCCAATACTGCGCCGTCATGCGATCAATTCCAAACTTCTGAATCCCTTTGAACCATCATCCTCACAATGTGGGCACTGTGCGGAAGAATTCAGGAAAACGAATAATGATTTGTTCCCTTACGGCTATTTCGTAATGAGAAAACAGCGGGGCGAATTCCGAGGAGATATTCAACGAACTTGTTAAAGGCGGTGTGACATTCGAGGAACAAACCGTCGAGTACTTGGTGCAAAGCGAACGGATGAAGTCCTTTGCTTCAATGCGAAGCGGCCTCTACAAGTGGGTCATTCCTGAGATTGGAAAGCTCCCACTTTCGGATGTGAACAACATGACGGTCAAGCCTATCAGAAAAATGGTCGCTGCAGGGCTGTCGCCGCGCACTGTCAACAAGTACGTTGAATATGTCCGGCTGGTGGTCGCCTCACTTGTGGATAACAACACAGGTGAGCCGATTTTCGAACGCAAATGGAACCGAAAAGTGATGGGACTGCCCAAAGTCAGGAAAAAAGAACAAAGGCGTCCCGCACTAACCGCCGGGACTGTGAATGCTCTCATCAGCAAAGCCGACTTGGAAAAGGAACGTGTTCTGTACGTCTTGTTGGCTGCGACGGGCCTCTGAATCAGTGAGGCTCTCGCTCTGGAAACCAAACATTTTACCAAGCAGTGGCAGAACAATTGTGCTCGAGCAGCAAGTCGAAAGGGGCGAGCCAGTACTTAGAACGGAATTGAAAACGGATGCTGGAGATCGTCAGGTTGACTTGCACACGGAAGTTGCAGAGTACCTGCAACCGTACATTGCCGGAAAAGGCGGCTTGCTGTTTGCTACCCGCAACGGCACACCAAACCTGCACAACAATATCGAAAAGCGTTGGCTCACGCCGAAGCTGCTTGAGTTGGGTGTGGACGAACCGGGGATGGGCTGGCACAGCTTCCGCAGGTATCGAAAGACCTTCGGGGCAAGCGGGTGTCGGGAAGACATAAATAATTATTGGATGGGGCACCAGCCAGAAACGATGAGCGAACTCTATTCCCGATTTGACGAAGACCTTACGAGCCGTCTTCGGGAAGCGGAGATCGTGGGCATCGGATTTGAGGTGCCTACTCCAAGTGCTCCAAGAACGTCGGCGAGTTGGAGCGTCAGACTTGCCATCAGAATCTGTTCGCGCCAGAGAGATAATCCGCGCCATCCATATCAGTTTTATTTGCAGTAACTAACGTTAAGGTACAGTTGACCAAGTTTAGGTGAATGTTTGTTTGCGAGTTTTCGCGTTCGAGGCCGTGTCTCTCTATGCAGTGAGTGATTCTACGGTCCTCATCACGGGTGAAACAGGAACAGGCAAAGAGCTAGTTGCACGCGCCATACATCGAAGATCAGATCGTGCTTCGCGCGCGTTCGTTAGTGTGAACTGTGCGGCAATCCCTCGTGATCTTATCGCTTCTGAGTTGTTCGGCCATGAGAAGGGCGCCTTTACGGGCGCGACTCAGCAGCGCCTGGGCCGGTTTGAACTAGCAAATGGAGGCACGATCTTCCTCGACGAAGTCGGAGAACTTCCGCCTGAGACTCAGATTGCCCTGCTGCGTGTCTTGCAAGAACATGAGTTTGAACGTATCGGTGGCAGTCGTCGAATCCGCGCTGACGTCCGAGTGATCGCGGCCACCAACCGTGACTTGCAGGCCGCCATCAGCGCTGCGTCCTTTCGTGGTGATTTGTTTTATCGGCTGAATGTCTTTCCGATCGAGATACCTTCTCTTCGAGAGCGACGAGCCGAATCCTTGGCCGGGAAACATTCGCAAACTGCAGAACGTCATCGAGCGTTCGCTCATACTTTGCGAAACGGAGATTTTCTCGATCGACGAAAGCTGGTTACCAAAGCAGCCGCCCCTGACGGAACCGAAAAACCAAATGGAACTTCCCCGAAGTCTCCTGGCGCAAGAAAAGGAAATGATTGAGGCCGCCCTGAAAGAAAGTTGCGGCCGGATATTCGGACCCAAGGGGGCCGCAGCCAAGTTGGGCATACCGCGGTCCACGTTGGAATCGAAGATTCGGTCGCTGAAAATCGACAAGAATCGCTTCAGGACTTCTCCGGAAACTTGAGGGCTCTCGTCCGATATTCGGTCAGGCAGCGACGCGGTTACGAAGCGCCCTGAAGTGGCAGGACAATCATCCGAAGCTAGGGAAGCTCAGAATTAAACTCTGAAAGGTCTAACCATCTTTCGCCCGGCAACTCATTGCAATCACAAGGAAATGCGAATCGATTCGCATCCGGCGAGTGCCTCAGATGCGCCAATGCCAACTACACGGTGCCCCAAATCAGCCAGACTGCAGAAACGCTTGGCGCTTCGCAGTTGGCGGACCACACAGAAACCGTCGAGAACTGGCACTTGCAAATCCAGGAACACAACATCGGGCGGATCTCGATGGACGAGGTCAAGGGCTTCACGTCCGTTTGTCGCTTCGACCACGCGGTGCCCCGACACCTCCAAGACTTCTCGCATCAGCTCCCGGCTCGTCAGATTGTCGTCCGCGACGAGAATCGTCATTTCGGTCCACTCAGGCCCGGCTCATTCCCCGTTGCCATATTTGGCGAGAGCATCGATGAAGACGTCGTCACTGCGGCGCGCCAGGTTATAAGAGTTCTGGACGCAAACTATCTCGGTGATTCTCTGCGTCTCCGCGAGCTGATTATGAGTGATGTTTCTGAGACCGCAGCATGGCGGCAGAATTTAGTCTGAAAGCGAGCCCGGGAAGGGGAGTCAGTTCCGTTTCACGCTATCGAAGGAGTGAACCCTCCCAACGGGAAGAACGGGACATAAGCTATCCTTGCTACTTCGGTGCAGGTCGTCCTTGCATGGCTCCTTCAGCGTTCACCCAATATTCTGCTTATTCCGGCACATCTTCGACGAGCCATCTGAGAGAGGGAGTCACGAGGAGTTTCTGGAAAGGCGAGTCCCATCCTTCATTGTCAATACTGAGCAACTTGCCCCGCACACGATCTCGTGGGCCCTGACCCAAGGGATGTGAGACAAAGTCTCTGCGTGCCTGACAGAATGATGGCCCAGAATGAGTAAGTCCACTTTCAAAGTGTGGCAAGCTTGCAGGACCTGCTCGGCAGGTATCCCGAAGCTGACTTTAAATTCAAGCTTTGTGACGGCTGGCACATCGGTTAGCGTATTATCCGTCCATCTACGAACATGGCATCGATGGAACCCATGAGTTTCTGGCAGGTGGTCGAGCGGAGCCCGAGCCGAATTAGGATGGCGACCCCGGTGGGACTCGAACCCACAACATCCAGCTTAGAAGGCTGGCGCTCTATCCGATTGAGCTACGGGGTCTCGGTCCGATTTTATCAAAATTGATGGCGGCTACCCGAGAATTTGACGATCTAGCTCTCCCAAAATCTCACCATCAGCAGTCTTGGAGGCTACGGAGAGTTTCACGCGGCCTCTTTGAATGTACATCAGCGTATTGGAGATTTCGCCTGGAGAGAAAATAGTACCTCCTGTTGCAAAGCTTTTGTTTAGTGCGACCAGTCCGTCTAAATCGAAAGAAATGTTGGGAGGGGCTTCTATGGTTGACCTCATGGCTCGATTGGACCTCCGATTCTGGATAATGCATGCCGCGGGAATTCGGCGATTCGCGGCATCGCCATTTCACCGCCGCAACGAAACATTCACTTGGATCCTTGCGCTGAACGCTTTGAGGCTAGCGTGAGTTCACTTCTATGGCTTCAATCGCGGAAAGCTTCCGGTCTACGTGTGGTTCTGCGCGCGGGACACCTGAATGCAGCACACAACGCTGCCCGACAGCGACACCGCCCGTAGGGCAAGGGACGGAGGACGACTGTTTCGTGGTCAGCTCCTTTTTTTTCATTCGAAAATAGTCCGATAACGCCCTGCCGTAAAACTATCCCATTTTGAACACTTTCGGTACCAGCCGGTCACGCGATGAATCTCAATTACTTCTGCTTCTGATAAATGCGCTACCCGATCGTGCCGGGCACATGCCGGCTGTATTGTCGCTAGGCTTGATCGGAAATGCCTCGACCAGAAAATCTTCCGTGAATCGTGGACGTCGATCCGAGGCATTTCGACGTTTTCGCCTAGTTGGCGTTGGGTTGAGCAATTTTCACGCGATAAGGTGTGTATTGACTTTGCGACGATACTCCCAGTGTTGGAGAAAGCCAGTCCAATACGGAGCAAGTTCGAGTAGTGTGCTGTTACGACCGGCTCGCGAGGGTTGGTAACGCTATAAACGCACGTGACAGGGCGCGAACCCGCGCATCGTCCAACGGACCGGACCAAACGCCATCCTGCTTGACCGATGAGCCCACAATCAACGCATCCGCGTCGGTGTACGAGCCGATATTTTCGGCTGTGATGCCTGATCCCACGAGCGTCGGTAGTTTTACGGCTTGAGAAACGGATTGCACTTCGTTGGGATTCGCCGGCTGTCCGGTTGACACGCCCGTGACAATCACACCATCCGCCAGAAAAAACTCAGCGGCCCGCGCCGTCTCAGCCAAATCCACATCTGCCGTGATCGCATGAGCCGAATGTTTCTTTTTGATATCAGCAAATACTCGTATGTCATCAGCGCCGATTATCCGGCGATACCGAAGAAGTTCTCCGGCGCTTGATTCGATAAGTCCTTCATCGGCGACATGCGCGAAAACAAAACCCTCGACTCGCACAAAACAGGCGCCACAGGCGTGAGCCACGGCCAGGGCCGTTTGATTCGCGGCAGCAAGAACTTGAATTCCGAGCGGTAAACCCGAAGTACGATGGACGCTGTAGCCGATCACTGCCATAGCAGCGGCGACTTCAGGCCCCACGGACCCTTTGAGGTAGGGCCGATCATGCGTATTCTCAATGATCAGTCCATGGAAACCGGCTGCGGCATATATCCGGGCTTCGGCTGCGCACTCTTCAGCAATCGCGTTGACACCACGATCGGCGTTCGGTGTACCCGGGAGTCCTCCAGTATGGATGGCACCGATCAGCGCTCGCTGGACGCCGAACAGAGATGAAATGACGTTTTTTGAATCCATCGCGAAATGCTAGCACATCACTCGTTTCGGCGTGCCATTAGAAGAACTCAGGGCCGACTTCCCGAGGGGGCGTGGGGTTGAAAGCGCACGCTGTATTGGGCGATGAGCAGGTATTTGGCCAGGTCGCCGCCCCCCAACCGGTTCAACTGGTCATCAATATGGCTTTTCATGAAATCCTGATGGACCATCACCGGAATGTTGAAAGTGAAGGCATGGCGGCCGTGTATGTAAGTTACACCGGGGTCGATATACAGACTGTAGCCGGGCCGCCGAAATCCATCGCTGCCACCGACCAAATCGCTGACAGGAATGCCGTCAATGCGTATTCCGAGGTTCGCGGAAAGTCCTCGCACACTGCTTACGGTAAAGGCTCCGCCGGCGCGGATGGAATAGATGTCGGGCACAGATAGGGGCACGCCAGGGTACGGAGAGATTATTTTCGTCGTATTTTTGGGGGTAAGCAGATACCAACCCTGACCAAAGGCGTAAAGGCTCTTGTAGACATGACGATACATCTGGGTCTGGAGGAGGATGCCCCAACCGCCGTCGCCAAGCTGAATGGCCTGATCGACAGGCCTTTTGCCGACGGTACCATTCGCAAAATACCAATTGTCGGATGCCGCATTGTCGCCGCTCGAAGACTTGGTACCGAGGCCAATGGAGAGATTTCCTCTGGCGGGGCGTTTGGGATCCCACAGCCAATACGTTGTAGCAACGCTTAAATCGCCGAAGCCGGTGGCCTCCACTTCATGACGGGCATTGTCCTGATAGAAGCGCGAATGTGTGCCGTAGGAAAACGGAAACGTCATCGAGGTGCTCAAGCGATCGGTGATCCCGTAGTTGGCTGTTACTGCGATCGAATTGATGTTCACGTAAAGTGTGTGGCCGAATGGGGCAGCGCTCTCATTCACCCTCGTGCCGACGTACCATTGGTCCGCCGAAAGACGGCGATAGGCGAAATCGATCTGCCATTCGTGAGCCATCAGCTGAGGCCGCGTAGAACCGCCCACACGGGGCAGGTCAAAACGCACGGGCATTCAACCTTGCGCGAAGGATTTCGCAGGGAGAGCGGCAAAACCGAAGATAAGTAGAAGCGCGAAGAAAGAAAGTCTGGACCGGGCCATGACAGAAGAGTTCATAATTCCCTTTCTGCTTTTAGCGACTGCACGAGTCAGGGCTCACGAACTATCCAGCTTCAAACACCTTTCGAGTCAGAATTCCAAATGCGACGAACCAAGTCGGCGTACCTTGGGTCAGAGCGAATACTATCCCAGCGCGGATCGAAACGGAGCCACACCAGCCAATTGGCGCGATCGTCAAAGGCTTTTTCGAGCCAGCGAAAAGCCTGGTCTTTATCGCCCATGCCCGCATAGACCAGCGCGACGCCGTAGGGAGTTACATATTTGGTTTTAGACATGTTATCGAGCCTGGCAAGCGTCAATCGCGCGTCGGCGTCCTTCTTCGCGTAACCTTGCAGATTACCGATGCCCGCGATAGTGACCGGCCAATCGGGCAGCGCCGAATCAGTGGCCTGATACTCGACCATGGCCTGGTCGAACATCCCTTTCGCCTGATAAGCACGGCCCAGCCAGAGATGCGCCAACGGAAACTTGGGATTCATTTGAAGAGTTTTCTTTAGTTGCTCGATCGCCGCGTCATATTGATATGAGTACACCATCTGAAAGCCGACATCGGAATTAATGGGCAAAGAAAGCGGATCGAGCTGCAAGGCTCGTTCGATCTGCGCTCTGGCTTCGTTGGGCCGCTGCATGGCCGTCAGGAAATAGCAGTAATAGTCGTGGGCAGTGGCATAGTTTGGATTTAATGCAATGGCCTTCTTGAACTCGGCTTCGGCCGCTGTCCAATTCCAATCAAAATAGAAAGAAATGTAGGCCAGCGAGGCATGAGGCTCAGCAAGAGAACTATCCAAAGAGATTGCCTTTTCGGCAGCGGCGCGCGCCTGGGGGAACGCTTCCCGAGGAGGGAGGTAACTCAAATAACCTAGAGTCGTATAGGAGTCGGCCAGTCCAGAATAGGCTTCGGCGTAGGTGGGTTCCAACGCGATGGCTTGGTGAAAGAACTGAATTCCTTCCTGCAATGCGGCTTCGCCGCGTCTATTCCAAGCGTAGCGGCCTTTCAGATAGGCTTCGTAGGCTGCAGGATTGATCTTGCGCCCAACTGGAGGGCGATCCGACAAGAGTTTCATCTGCACCTGACGTGCAATGGATGAGGCAACTTCGCTTTCGAGACCCAAGACGTCGGGTAAGTCTCTCTCGAAGCTTTCCGCCCACATATGACGGTCATCGGAAGCACGAATCAACTGGGCTCTCACGCGAACGCGGTTACCGGCGCGTTCCATGGTGCCCTCGACGATGGCATCGACGCCCAACTCCTTGGCGATTTCAGGAAGCGGTTTGCGCGTGCCTTTGTAGCGCATCACCGAAGTGCGTGAGATCACCCTCAAGTTGCTGTTTTGAGCGAGGTCGGTTATCAGCTCGTCGGTCATGCCGTCAGCGAAGAACTCCTGAGATTTGTCGCCAGACAGGTTTTCGAGAGGGATGACGGCCAGCGAACTGATCTGCGTATTCTTGCTCGTCAGCCGGTCGCGGAATCCCGCTACGTTAGCTGCAAGAAGGAGGCCCAGCACGAGTACGAGCGCGATTGCGGCTCCCCAGAACCAGCGCTTGTGTTTAAGGAATCCTGACGCCGCGGCTGGGACATTTCCCTGATCCTTTAGAGGCAGGGCCTCCGCCTGCTCGGGCGGCGAAGTTATTGTCGCGCTGAAGCGGTAACCCTTCCCAACTACGGTCTTAACGAAGCGCGGGTTTTCTGGATCGTCGCCAAGGACTTGCCGGAGTTTTCGAACGGCGGTGTTGATGCCGTGTTCGGTCTCAATGAAAACATCCTTGCCCCAGAGTTTTTCAACGATCCCTTCGCGACTAACAAGGTCGCCGTTCCTACTGACCAGTAGGATGAGCAGCTCCATGGGAATTTTTTCAAGCTTCAACACCCGGCCGTTGCGGCGTAGTTCGTAACGTCGCAGGTCCAGCTCAAATCCCTCAAAAGAGTAGAAAAAGGCGGGCAAGGTTACCTCGGAGGAGATGCGGTGCCCACATCGTACTCATCCTATTCATCTTTGGCAACTAGTAAGTTCTTTACTCTCTGAGGCATAGGCCTTCATTCAAGCTACAGGCAATGTTCAGGCGTTCTGCATTGTCAATCCTTGAAGAATGAACGAAACCCGCGGCATCTAGCTCGGAGCGTTCCCGCACCGAGCCAATTGAGGAGACGAACAATGAAATCCAGAATAGTCCTAGGAATCAGGACACTTTTTTTGGCGCTGTTCTTGCTGACAAGCATCGTTGGGTTTGCCTCGGCACAGGGCCTGTCATTCCCTGCGCTGGGGCAGCACCAGGCGACGTTTGAATTTGTAGGACAGGTGAAGAATTTTCTGCCAGCAGGCCCTGGGCTTCCAGCAACGTCGGTTCAATATGGGTACCTTAGCCACATTCAGAGCCTAGACGACAGTCAGATCTATCTTCCGGGAGTACCCCAAGACGAAAAGTCGGCGTTGTTTACGTTCTACAACGATTCGGTTACGGAAAAAGTGACGAATCACGGAAGCCTGAGAATTGTGATTCGCGAAGGAACGACAACGATTTATCACAATTCGCTTGGAGGCGGTGACCTAACGACTCCAAATCCTGATTCTTTTCGTCAGGGAACTCCGGTCCTCACCACGAAATGGCGGCATCAAGTGATCCTTGACACAAACCCGAGCCCGAATCCGACGGATCCGCCGCGGACCAATCTCTTCTTTGTGACCTGGTGGCACACAATTACCTCGGTTCAGGTTTTCACGCTTGGCGAGGAACATGTGCTCCTCGGTCGCGTGGGAAGTACCTTCAAACAACACCTGGTTGGGGGAGTTGATTTCGCGGGAAAGGTAAACGGCAAATTCGCGGGTTACGTGGAATCAGTCCTGCCGGTTGTCGTTTTCCAGTGAGCTTCGATCACGGAATCGGACGGGACAAGGAAGTGTGTTGTGCCCGGTTCGCTTATGTAGACGAAAAGTGAACCAAGAAATCGACACGAGCATGCCGAGCCAGCCGAGGGCTCGTGTGGTGTGGCCGATTTGCTGGTCGTGGAGGAGGAGGTTCCACTGGATGAAGAGGATTCCTCAATCGTGATCGCCGGAGCCGGCTTAGGCGTGTCTATGGTGTGGTGGGCGCACTGGAAGGCGGCCAAACGTCGGGCGCTTGAGGTGAGCATCTGCCGCGTCCGCGCTGAGCAAGGAGACATGAAAGCTCAGTACAAACTCGGGGCAATGTACTACTTTGGTCGCGGAGTGCCGCGGGATTACGGCGAGGCTGTGCGCTGGTATCGCAAAGCCGCCGAACAGGGTTACGCGGCAGCACAGTTTAATCTGGGACTCATGTACCACGACGGCAATGGAGTGCCGCAACACTACGCCGAGGCAGTCAACTGGTATAGGAAGGCCGCTGAACAAGGTGACCCGAAGGCTGAGTCGGCGCTCGGCTACGCGTATAGCAGCGGCGAAGGTATTCCGCTGGACGAGGCTGAGGGGTTCCGCTGGTATCGCAAAGCCGCCGAACGGGGTTATGCCTTGGCTGAACAGGCGCTCGGCTTTATGTACGCCGAGGGCCAAGGCGTCCCGCAGAATGATACCCAGGCCGTTGCGTGGTATCGCAAGGCCGCCGAACAGGGCGACGCCGGGGCTCAACAGAGCCTTGGCTACATGTACGTCAAGGGTCGCGGAGTTCCGAAGGATTACGACGAGGGAGCCCGCTGGTACCGGAAGGCCGCCGAACAAGGTGACGTGAGAGCACGGAAATCCCTTGAGGCGTTAGGGAGCCGAGCAAGGCCGCCGGCGGGAACTCGATATTTTGAACTTTCAATGGCACTGCTAGCGTTTTCGATAGGTTTGTGGTTTTTGTGGTCATCTTTGGGCTTTCTATTGCGAGGAAGAACATTTCGGGATTGGCGACTGGTTGCTGGAACACTGTTTGGCTTAGACCTACTGGCTTATTCGGGCTTGAGTCTGTATGCGTTTGCTCAGGACGTTCGATTTTGCGCCTATCCCGATGCTTTTCACTTGGCCAAGTGGGTGGTTGTCGCGGCGGCAGTTGTTCTGGGCCTCGTGGTCATAACGGACAAGAGAAAGCCAACCCGAGCCGCATCGTAATTGTTGAGCGTTTTTCATATACGCCTCGGCGCGGAGATAGGGATGAAGGTGACATTGACCGTCGCGCACGTTAATTTCTGTCATAAAAACGTAGTTGATGAGAAGTTGTCACTACTTGCTGATTTTCCGCTGCTTTGCGTTCGCTCCGGCAAGTTTTGATCAAAGTACTCAAGCGACTTCTAAGCAGAATGTCGCGTCTTCGAATCACGCCGGGCGCACCACTTTCTTGTGCATTTTGTTTTCAATAGTTTCTGCCGATACCGTTTTGTCGTTTCGAACTCAAAACTCAGGGTCCGCACCCCAGCCGGTCAAGGGATGAGCATCCTAGCGATCAAAAGTTGTCCTTGCAGTTGTTTTAGTTCTTAGTTCTCTCCCTTTAGCAAGTCCCGGAACCTCCTCCAAGCGGAGTGGGCTGCCGTTTATCACGCTGGGAGTGGGGACTTTTGCGCCGACACTGAAAAGCATACTTGCACCAGTGCTGAAAAGGTTTCTACTTTGTCCAATCCTCGATTTTTAACTCCTTCAATCGGCGAAAAGAACGATCGTTTGTCACCAGAACGGCTTCCTCGGCCAACGCGTGCGCCGCGATCATCATGTCCAAATTTCCCATGGCGGTCCCCGCGATCTCAAGGGCGGCGCGCACGCCGGCGTAGCGCCTCGCTGCGTTGGAATCCCACGGCAGAGAATCCACTCGCAGTAAGAATTCATCGATGGCGGTTTTCAACCGTACGGCCTCGCGTTTCCGTGCGGCTCCAAACAGTAATTCGGCTTCCGTGACTGCCGAAATCAGAACTTGCGACATTGGCACCTTCAGCAACCGCTCACGAACCCGTGGAACATTGCCTTTAATGATGTAACTGGCGGTATTCGTGTCCAGTAGATAGCGTGAGGGCATCAGAAGAGCTTCCGATTCTGCGGGGGCGTGTCGTCACGCTCAGCCAGAAAATCCGAGGGCACGTCGATGCCCCTCATCAGCTCAAAGAAATCCTCCCACGATTCGGGGCGCCGCGAGAGGATCACATCTCCCGTAGCCGGATCGCGACGCACGAACACCTCGGA
>WNFR01002865.1_pt1 | contig 17911 bp, 15 predicted proteins | sample 5400221 | NCBI WGS metagenome assembly WNFR01 (sample SAMN13153357, study PRJNA577476) | soil metagenome | isolation source: 40 cm soil under Madrone tree | place: USA:California | collected 2016-06-14
TTGATAGGCAGTGGTAGCATCGGCATAGCGATCCGACAATACTATTCGACCCTGTGTTATCGCAGGTCTTAAGACGGTACGCACATGCTGTGCGCGGTCGGCTGCATACAGCAGCAGTTCGGCAAGGGGGTCAACGTGTTCCCTGGTCTGTAGCAGCGCTTCCCTCAGCCTGTTGCCGAGCGGCGTTCCTCCCGGTTCCCGCGTAGTTAATACATCCAAGCCTCTGGACGCCAGGTAAGTCGCCAGCATTTTCATCTGCGTGGACTTGCCGCTTCCGTCGGTACCTTCGAATGTTATGAAAAGGCCGGCCACGTTAATAAACCAGGACTGACTGAGGACATGTGATAAGCATCACGCGTCCGCATGGAATTGACCCCGCATAAAGATAATACATGTGTGCGGTGATCGATGAGCCTGGCAGAACAACGTAAAGCAATTCCAAGGTGTGAAACACGAAGCTACGTCTCATTAACGAAGGGAAAAATCAGGAAGATTGTTCACCTGCTGACGCTGCTTCGTCTTCGGACTGCGAAACGCCGCCGGATGAGTGCCGAATCTCACCCGTACTACGCCGGGCATGAGAAATCGTTGAAATCGCGTGCTTGAAAATCAGTTGTTCCTGTGAACCTGTCTCCAAAAGTACCGAGAATTTGTCAAAGCTTTTTATCCGGCCGGAAAGCTTGGCGCCATGCATCAAGTAAATGGTGACAGTGCTCCGCTCCCGTCGCGCGGTGTTAAGAAAAGCGTCCTGAATATTTTGAGGCGTTGCCTTGGTATCCACGACTCGCACCAATCAAGCTATAATAGAAGAACTTCAGAGTACAATACGCCCGTCACAAAGGCAAAGGAAAGTTCCTAACCATATTGGTATGGTATTTGAAAAGTCTGTCTATTTGATGTTTAGATAATCAAGAATGCATTGTCTTAGCGTCTGATCAGTCCCAAAACCTTCAAACCACTCCACACCTTCTTCACGCTTGAACCATGTTATCTGTCTTTTGGCGTAATTTCTGACGTCCTGTTTTGTCTGTTCAATTGCGCTCTGGAGCGAACGCTTTCCCTGAAGGTACTCGACAACTCTTCGGTAGCCGTGTGCCCCAAGGGCATTCGAACCGGCAGGGACTCCGCTATTCAATAACGACCTGACTTCCTCAACCAGACCAGCATCGAAATGGTCCTGAGCGCGCTGATTGATTAACCGATACAGTTCCACACGCGGTGGATTCAGCGCAATTACTCTGATTCGTTTAGCTTCGGGTGGCGGAATAGCCCGGTTCGACAGCTGAGCTGAGATAGGTTTTCCGGTTTGAAGTCGAACTTCAAGAGCCCTTTGAACCCTGGGCCAATCGGCTGGGTAAAGTCTTGCCGCAGCTTCGGGGTCCAGTTTACGCAACAACCGGTGAACGTACTCCGTTCCTCGTTTATCGCGAAGCTGCGTTATTCGGTTACGAAATTTCGGATTGGTCGGTGGACTGGGAAAAAAGGGATTTCTTAGTGCTCTCAGATAAAACCCAGTCCCTCCAACGATTATCGGCGTACGGCCGCGGGTTTCGATCTCCCTGATTTTCTCCAACGCATCGTCGGCCCAGTTTCCGGCGGTATAGGTCTCCGAAGGCGAAACGAAATCCATCAAATGATGTGGAATTCCCGCCCGCGCTTCGAAGGGGACCTTGGCTGTCGCGATCTCGACTTCACGATACACCTGAACCGAGTCGCAGTTTATGACTTCGCCATCAAGACTGAGCGCAAGCTCGATTCCTAAAGTGCTCTTTCCAGATGCTGTTGGGCCCACAACAGCGATAATGTCCCCGGAGCTGGTGCTGGTCACATTCGCCTCATCAGGTATTCGATAAGGAGAAACAGCCAAATTAAGGCCAGCAATAACAATGCACCGGTTATCTGGGCTTTGGAAAAACTCACGATGAAATCATAACAGAAGGTTTGTCAACAACTCGACATCCGGACGAACCACAGCCTTTGATTTGAAACTTACCACCGGTACAAGGCTTTGTCCGGTCAGCTTGTACATTTCTCTTAGGCTTCCAAAATCACCAGCCACATCGCGTTCAATGAACTTAACCTGGTTGTCCTTTAACCACTGACGAACTTCATCACACAGCGGACAATCCGGAACCGTAAAGAATACTATTTGATTAGCCACGACCACCCTTTTCCCGTTGTAAACCGCTTAGCATACGTTCGGTAAATCGTCTCAATACAGACTCGACAATTCGATACCGGTATAGTATGCCCTCAGAATCTGCTGGTAGGTGTAGCCCGCCTGGGCTAAACCAAACGCTCCGACCTGACACATCCCAACACCATGGCCAAAGCCTCGCCCAGTGAATGTAAACGATTTCACTTTACCATCCATGTCAAATTCCCGGTCAACGACAAAGAGTTGATCCTTCAGCCCGAGCGCTGAGCGAATACGCCCGCCACGAATATGCGCGGTTCCCTCAGTCCCGATGATCTCCAGGTCAGTTACGCGACGCGACGAACCGCGGTTGGAAACCTTCAAATCCTTAATACTGCCGATACCCCGCATCGATCGAGACAATCGCGACTGCACTTCGCCCACCGTCAAAGTTGCGTTCCAATTACTGTAGTTGGACGTATGATCGGAGGCAGCCCCATTTGGAGCGGGAGTAACCTCCAGAAAATCGACTTCACCCTGGCGTGTTTGGTGATATAGAACGGATTCACCACCGACAATCGGCAGTTGACGTACCTGAAAAACCGCGTCGCCCATTGCGCGGAGCAGAAACAGATTAGGTGCGAGCGTGATTGTCTCGTCTCGATTCTTTGCGGTTTTTAAAACCAGGGAGCCGTTAACGGATGGCCGCGCAACGCTCTTCTGCGTCCGCAGGAATCCATGTTTTTCCAACAGTTTGGACACTGCATGAAGCATTCTGCCCCGTGAAATTGCTTCGCGAGGCCGCAAGGTCGCATCGGGATAGGGGATCAGCACCCCTTCTCGGACGAGCAATGCGACGTCGGACCGGTTTCGTTGCGGGACTTCATTCCCATCGCGAAAACCCAAAAGATATTCGACGTCTGCATTGTCAAGCAGGGTATCACCCCGACTCTCGCCAAACACCGCCAGCGTTAGCGCGGTCGCAAACCCCGGAGCCCGCGTCAGTTCATCAGAACTGCCGGAGTTCTTCTGATGCGAAAGTTTCGATGCCATTGACAGCCATTCACGAATCTCGCTTGACGATGGCGTTGCCAACAGCCATGCGTCATTAAGCTTTCTCGAAAGCTGAAACCCGTTTACATCCAAAAGAGCCGCATCGCGCGTGAGAAGACTGTTTCGTTCATCGCGAATATCAAATGGAGATCTGGTCGTTTTTAAGGTGAAGACTGACAAAGGAGAAGGGCCCTCCACCGAACACTCGCGTCCGCGCAGGTATGGCGGTGCCGCACTTCCAAATATTTCTTCAGCGTCCTCGGTTCGTCCTCCGCAAGTCGATGTATAAACCGCGTCAATGGGTTTCCCGTCGTAAGTTGCGATTTGTCCGCGTGTTTCCATTACCGCCCGATCAGACAGCGGACGTTCTGTTGAAATTCCACCATAGACCTGAGATTGAGTTGTGGGCAGGACATCGAACCCCTGCGTTGCAAACTGATCCCGGTGTCGGATCGCATAGGTTCGGGCCGCAACCGCCTGGGCCTTCAGGGCTTCCAGTTCAGGGAACATTTCCGGCGAAAGCTCGTTTGCGACCACTCCTCGAACATAGTCCTCCAGCCCTACAACATTGACGACCGTCAGTGCGCCCCTGGCGTTTGCGAACACCTCGAGTTGGCCGCGGTACGGCTTGTCATTAAACTTGACCACGGATTCTCCATCGCCTGGAGACAAGACGACGGGTCCTTTTGAGCTGAACATTCGCGTTGAAAGAGAATTGAATGCTACGGTTTCCCGCACTGAAGAAGTCACGCGTGAAACTGGACGAACCAGTTGCGGTTGAGGAGGTCCGGCGCTTTCTGCTGAACTCTCGTCGCTCAAATGTCTAAATGGGGCGTTCGTTTGAGCTGTAACGACCTCGACAAGAAAACCCTGGTCGCCCAGAAGTGACGAAAGCCGATTCGCCTGTTCGACTGGCAAATTGCGTCCAACATAAATGAGCCAGCCAGAGCGATTTTCAACCTGCGAAACCTGAGTTGATTCCCGCGTTATCCTGGCAATATCGCCGGCCGCGATTTCCGCCTCGGCCTTTGTTCGCAGGCCTGTTACCTCTAACGTTCGACCATCGTTTCGGAGTGATGTTCCCTGAACGGAAGCGATCGGATACTGATTCCCAGGGGAGGCTGCTGGAACGGAGCGCGCGCTCTCGGAAAACGAATTACTTGATGCGTCGGTGGCCTGTCGAACCTCGAATCTCAAACGTGGCGTCCCGACACTTTTCCCGGTTGACGAGTCAAATGAGGCTCTTAGCGAGCCTTGAGCGGTGGAAATATTTGCGACCCTTGTATCCGTTGCCAGTCCGACACGTATTAGCGGTTCAACTTTCCACGACGAGGAGGTCGACTGGTTTTTGTTAACGCCGCTGTCTGGCAAGGACTTTGCGTTTTTGTCCTGGAGTTTCTCAAGTGAAGCAAAAGCTGAGAAGGAAGAAGGGTAAAGCAACGCAAATGAGGCAATCAAAGATAACCCAAGCCTGAAACCTCTTTGTTTTGACATATTGACCAACCGGGGCCGGTAGGATGAGAGCCGGACGAAGCCTCATTTCTACTATACCGTAAAATCAAGACGGCTCAGCAGGTTTTTGCTTTGTTTGGCATAAGATTTCGATTCTCGGGCGGGGGCTTTTAACGAAAGGCCTAAATTACTCGATCTGTTATGAATTAAGAGCCGAAGCGGCGATTGAGTTAAACCGCCGGCGTATACTGTTAATATTTGCCAGCGGCAGGGGACGCTGGTGGGTCCGGTTTGTCAGAAGTGTGTAAATTCGCTCTTTTTTGCCGTCAACCCAGCAACAGGTTCCGGTAAATCCATTATGTCCAAAACTGTCTGGAGGCAAGTCTGGCCCGGCAGTTGAATCCTTCGTGGATGCTAGTTGCCAGGCAAATGAGCGATCTTCTTCAAGTCCTTCAGTCAAGTTCCGGCGAAATAACTCACAAATATTATTCGAAAAAACGGCTGAACGTCCAGTAATAAATTGCTCGACAATTTTTGCTGTTTCCAAAGCTGTAGAGAAGAGACCAGCATGGCCGGCCACGCCCCCGAGGAAATATGCGTTACCATCATGGACCTCGCACCAAATGACTTCGGACCTTAACGCGTCGATACCATTACATAGACCGGCCTGAACCCACATCTCCCTTTCGTACGCATCCCCCGTTTCACCAGCTGCTACTTCAGGTCGTAAAGCAGCGTTCGGCTTGAAAAATGTGCGCCTTAACCTAAGCGTGTCAAAGATCTCGCGTTGCGCCAACTCGTTGAGTTTACATGAAGACACCGCCTCAATTAGCTTGCCCAGGGTAATAAATCCGAGATCGCTGTAGATGACCTTTTCACCCGGCCGGCAAATCAGATTCTCGCGGGCAATTGCCTCCAATGCAAAGTCTGCATCTCCTGCAGTGATCTCTCTCAAAGGGCGCCACGCCGGCAGACCAGACGTGTGCGTCAACAGTTGTCTCACTGTGATTTCACGTTTGTCTGCTGTATCAAACAAAGGAAGATAACGGGAAACCGGATTTTCGATCTTTAATGAAGCTTTTTCGTATAAAAGCGCACAAAGAAAACCCGTGACCAGCGGCTTGGTCAACGAGGCCAGGTCAAAAATTGTGTCGAGATTTGCGGGAATCTGCCTGGGAGAGATCACGGCATTTCCAAGCGCATTCGCGAAGACTAAATCGCCCTTTTCGAATACAGAATAGACCGCGGAGGGGAAGTCACCTGCGGCGATATGCTGCGTCAAAAGTGCATCAATCTCGAGGTTCGAATGCGATCCGTCCATTGCTTTTACGTCTCCATACAGAAAACGTGCGTCATGTTCTCAGCACAAAGTCTGATAATCCGGCAAGTTGCGGATGTGAGGTATGCGCTTCGATATGGTCGAGTACGCGAAGCGCCAGCCCGAGCGCCCTACGCCCATCTGCTCCCGAAACGGGTGAGGGTTGGTTTCCCATAACGGCAGAAATAAAGGCCTCGATTTCTGCACGAAGAGGTTCGACTTCCTGAACCTCAAGCTTGCGATAATTTACGCCTGGTGCGCCGGAAGAGTTATTGCCTAACACCAGGCTGCTGATAGCTGCATAGTGAGTCGAATAATCAACAGCGACATAGTCGTGGGGCTGAAAGAATCGCATTTTCCTGATTTTCTCGGTGCCGATCCGCGACGCTGTGATATTCGCGACCGCACCCGATGAGAACTCGATCCGGGCGTTGGCGGCGTCTACACGCGATGTCAGGACGGGAATTCCAACTGCGCGAACCTCCGTAACTTCAACATCTTCGCCCACCAGCCACTGAACAATATCCAGGTCATGAATCATCAGATCGAGAACGACATCGATATCCAACGAACGTGCTGTAAACGCTCCTACGCGGTGAATCTCGAAATATACGGGGTTACTTACGTGCGGGCGCAACGCAGTCATTGCGGGATTATACCGTTCCAGGTGTCCAACCTGGAGCATGGCTTTGCCCTGTACAGCCGCCGCGATCATTTTATCGGCCTCTTCCAGGGTTCTGGCGATAGGTTTTTCAACCAGGACATGTATCCCCGTCTTCAGCAATTCGACAGCAATCTCGCAATGGGATTCAGTCGGAACAGCCAGGCTGACGGCATCGACCTTTCCCACAAGCGAGGACCAATCGCAGGTCCAGTTGGTTTTGAACTCGGTGGCCATCGTGCGGGCCGTATCCTCGTTCGCGTCACATATCGATACTAATTCGACCCTGTTTTCTTCTGTCAGGGCCGCGTGCAGGCGGGCGTGATGACGCCCTAGATGTCCAACGCCGATAACGGCTGTGCGTAGGGTCACGGTTTACAGTTTCTCATTTTGGGTTTAGGGTTAACGGTTTTATGTTTCAAGGAGCGGCCTGGCTCGCCAGGTCCGAATCCGAGAAATCAGTTTATAACTCTTAAGGGTGACTATACTTGCAACTTTTCCTGCTTGCAAAGCGCGTCTGGCTTGCGCTACTTGTTCTTTTCTTCGGAATTTACCTCTATGGCCTGGGCAGCCTGCCACTGGTGGGTTCGGACGAACCGCGGTATGCAGAGGTTGCGCGTGAAATGTTCATCAGAGGCGATCTGGTCACACCAACGCTCGGAGGACATACCTGGTTTGAGAAACCCGCGCTGCTCTATTGGCTGATGATGGCGAGTTACAAGTTGTTTGGCGTAACTGAATTCGCTGCTCGATTCGGTCCTGCCGTTTGCGGGCTATTGACAATCCTTATCGTGATCTTCGTCACGCGAAGGGTCAGGCTTGCTGAGGGAAGCAAAGATACTTCTCATGAGATTCTGGCTGGACTGATCACCGCTTCGTGTATCGGCCTGCTGGCGTTTTCCAGAGGAGCCAGCTTTGACATCGTTGTCACGATGACGCTGACGGCTACGCTAGGTTGTTTCATCCTGGCTGACGTCGAGGCTGATCCGGGAAAGCGCCGCCTGTACTTGTTCGGGTTTTTCACTGGCATTGGGTTGTCGCTGCTGGCAAAGGGGTTGGTCGGAATTGTCGTTCCAGGTGGTGTCACCGGGCTTTTCTTTCTTTTGCAGCGGAAATGGCCGGCTCGAGAATATTTTACAAGTCTGCTTTGGGGGGCGCCGGTAACAGCGTTAGTTGCGGGAACGTGGTATGGCCCCGTCATTTCTCGTCATGGCTGGCTGTTCATCAACGAGTTCTTTATACAGCACCATTTCGCGCGTTATGTCTCCGATAAGTATCACCATTCCGAACCGGTATACTACTACCTGCTCGTCGTCTGCCTTCTTGTGCTGCCCTGGACAGCGTACGTTGCCGGCGGTTTGATAGATATCGTGAAGCAAAGATTCAGCCGAAGTTCGCCTTTGGGAAAGCTGGACATTTTTGCTTTCGCCTGGATTGTTTTTCCAGTCGTGTTCTTTTCATTGAGTGGATCCAAACTTCCCGGATATATCCTTCCGGCAGTGCCGGGCGCTGCAATACTTGCGGCTCGCAAACTTTCGACACTTGAAGGTTCAGAGTCATCCAGGTGGCACGCGTTCTTAACCAGTGCTTTGTTGCTTTCACTTGCAGTGGGATCTTTTGCAATGATGAAAGCGCTGGCGGGAACATCGCTCCTATGTGCAATGCTTGTCGCGGTGCCTATGGCTATCGCAGGAATCGGAACGATTTTCCTGGCTCGCCGGCCCGCGGGCATTGTTACGCTAACATGCTCTGCGTGGGCAATTGCGATTGTCGTTGCGATTTGGTGCGTAGCTCCAGCCGTTGTAGACCAGCAGTCGATGAAACGTCCCCTCGATGAGGCGAGTAAAAGTGGCTTTGGAACGACTCCGGTGGTGGAAATGCATACGATCGAGCGAACGACCGAGTTTTACGCTGGTGACCGCCTGATGCGCGCTCCCGACGGAGAGGTCCTCAAACTCGAAGGAGTTCCACAGTTCGTCGAAATCGCAGGTAACAAGAACTCGCCGTGGCTGGTAGTGATTCCGGTTTCTCTGTCGTTTCAATTGACGAGTAGCCCGGAACTCGACGCTCGTATAATTTCCAGCAACGAGTCATTCGCTGTTGTAGCGGTTTCTATTAAGTGACGAGTTTTAAATGGGAAAGCTTTGAAGGCGAAGTAATCTGCAATTTTGCATGGCATGGAAGCGCGGTAGTGCGCTTTTGAGAAGTCCTAAGGCTTGAGGCTTATACGATTAGTTACGCGTTCCCTAGAGTTTTCGCGTTTCCTGCGTTGACTCTTTAGGTAGTCGTTTTGCTGTCGACAGGCCCGGTGCGTATCTGGCAATTAAGCGCAGTCGATTTGATATTTCTACCTTTTCCTCTATTGGTAATTTGGCGATCGCCTTACGTCGAGCTTCCTTTAAGGCAAACAATTCTGATACGTCAGGGTATTTCTTCATTTCCTAGTCCTCAAGCCCTTGCCTAAATTTTTCCCACTGGTTCGCTAGATTATGCCGGGAAAAAATATCAGCCAGGCTCTCTCTATCCAATATGCCTGCTTCCAGGAAACGGCTAATACGCACGTGGTCCTTCAGTCTTCCAGTTTGCAACATTATAGCGACAAGATGCTCTGGAGTCATAACCCAAGCCGGAGTCTCCCGGAAGGGAATTACAATCGCCCGTTCGACAGCCTCCTCGTTTAATGCGTTAAATACCGGAAGAAACTGAACAGGTAGCCCCTTGATTATAACGGTCTCACGATCAGGCAAGTATCTCTTTTTCGTCAAATAATCATAAATAGGGGAAAGCAGATCCAGTCCGCTCCCCAAATCACTATTCAAAACGCAAAAAATGTCCAAATCAAAGGTAGTATCCGGTTCGATGTAGAAGAGGACAGCCATCGCTCCGCCGACAGCGTATTTCCTGACAACGCCATCCTCAAGCATTTGGTTTATAACCCTTAGCGTCTCCTCCATAGTTGAACAAGTATAAAGTGTGACAACTGATAAATCACGGGCAAAAGAAGGTCCATAATTTTGCGTTCGATAAAAGAACCGGAAGGAGAATTTGACTTACTCGATTGCGGCGACACAATCCTGTCACCTGTCACCTGTCACCGTCATTCTCAACGCTTTGTCGAAAAAATCGATCACTCGGCGGTCATACGCCTCTTCCTGTTGACCGGTTGACGGATGAAGGCTATAGCCGACCAGTGGCAAAGAAGTCTGAACTTCAACGGTATCAGAAGACTGCGAGAAGCAATGAGCAAGAGCGGCTGTGGGCTCTCTCAAACTTCCAGAAGACTCGCCTGCAAGAAGCAGAACCTGGCGCTGTCTAATCTCTGAGGCCAGTTTGCACGAAGCCACATCGTCATAATGGCCCATCAAATAGGCCTGCATTCCGAGCCTTGCCAGTGACTGTACCGGCCTGTTATCAATTCCAAGCTGCAAGCGCACCGCGAGTTTTACTACGTCGCTGGGTGCGGACGGCACGGAATCGAGCGCGAGTGCGGTAACGCCTGGATCCTTTGTCGCAGCCTTAAGTGCCGCGTACGCCCCCATTTCGACCCCGTAAATGCCGACTGCCTTTCCGACGGACGGACGACCACCAGAGCCCTTTAACGAACGAAGATACTCAAGGGCCGCTAAGGCATCATCACCTTCAACAAAGCCCAAAGCAGATCTCTTCACGACGGGGTTCTCGCCGTGTCCACGCTGGTCCAGCCATAAAACCGTAAAATTCGATTGTTCGTTGATCTTAACTCCCAGGTTAAGCAGCCACGACCGATCAGTGTCATATCTGTGAAGCAGAATAACGGCCGGTGCCCCCTCGGATCCGCGTAAGAGCCAACCGCGCGTTTGGGTCCCATCATGGTTTGCCCACGTCTCTTCAGTTGCTTTGACACCACGCGCGCTTAGTTGCGTGAATTTTTCAGGCGTGACCAGGTACGGATTCGCATGGGGATGCGTCACTCTGTAAACAATCCAGGCGCTTGCTCCTGCGGTTGCTACAGACAACACCAACAGGATTGGCAACAGCGATAGCAGAATTCTTTTGCCGGGTCGTCGTCGGGATGCCATTTCAAAAGCGAAAGCAAGACCGGATTCATTGAGCAGGCGTGGGCGCCTGATTAGTTACCGGATGGCTTTCGCGTATCTCCTTTCACAAGCCTGCGTATTTCATCGAAATCTGCCGGAGTGTTTATGTTCGCGAAGAATGCTTCGGAACCGTCCAGGTCCTCAAGTTCATTAAACGCCACCCATCGCGTTTTGACGGCACTTAGCAGTGATCTCGGCCGTCGCTCTCCGGATGCGATTAACTGCTCAGCACACCTCCTGCAGGGTTCAGTCCGATAGAGAGTGCACAATGGTTGAAGATATCCATCCCGTTGAACTGGAGCTACGGCATCGTTACTTTCGCGGAATGATGCAAGGCGCACAAACAGGTCCCGTGTTACCAAAGGCAGGTCACAAGCGACAACAAGCGCCCATGTCGAATCGCAGGCCGAAAGTGCACTATGAAGCCCTCCCAACGCACCCCATCCTTCAAAAACATCGGTAATAACAGGCATTCGCCAATTTTCCGTTTTCCGATTCGAAGAAATCAGAGTTGTACTGCTGACCACAGGGTTTAGCGCCTCGTATATTCGTTCAACAAAGGTTTTCTCACCCAGTTTCAACCTCGATTTATCCGTACCCATCCGGCTTGAAGCACCACCCACCAATATGAAACCCTGGATGTCGGACGAAGTAGTCATCTTGGTACCCGTTCCGGGGACGCAACCCGGTAATAACTCACCATCAGTATTACGGCTTCGATCGAAGGCATCTGGCCCTTCCACTGCCTACGACTCCTGAGGAATCGCTGCCCCGGTTTTCACTATCCTGCGGCAAACTAACGCACGAACTGTCTTTCTTTGTCGTTCAATCGGTGGACGCACAAGGAGCCACAAAACAGCACCGCACTGCTATAGCAATACATTCTTCATCGCGTAAAGCGGGAAAAGTCCAGAAGCATCGAGAGCGGTGAGCGTTAACAATGCGCAAATTAGCATGCAGGGCGAAACGCGGCAACAGAACCTTAAATTCTTGCACGCTACAAACCAGCCAGCATTATATCACTTTGGCCGGCCTAAGTTTTTCTTTTTATTAGGGAATTCGTCATAGGAAACTGAAGACACAAGAACTTCACAGGCTTCAATGCCTGTTCGGGGCAACAGATTCGCCTCCGATTTCATCTTGGAATCGTGCTATATTTGAAAATCCTCCGAAATGAGCCTCGGCGGATTTATGATGGTTGGATTGTTGTCCGGACTCAAACAAGAGCTGGACTGTTTAAGTCATCGAGGTTTTTAATGATCAGATTTCCCCGCATCGCGCTTATTTCCGCTTTTGGCGGCTTTTTGCTATCAGCGGCCGTATTGGCTCAAACACCAAAATCTCCTCAGAGCCTGCAATTGATGCCTCTCGACGAAGTCAAGGCGGGCATGAAGGGCACGGCCAGCAGTGTTTTTGCGGGGTCAGCAAGTGAAGAATTTGGAGTCGAAATCTTAGGTGTCCTCCCTGGCTATCCAAATCCCAGACAGTCTGCAATCATCGCGAAACTCTCAGGCAAGAACGTCGATCGGACCGGGGTGTTCGCGGGAATGTCCGGTTCGCCAGTATATATTGATGGTAAATTGGTCGGAGCAATCGCATTTAGTTTCCCTTTTGCAAAGGAGCCGATCGCCGGAATCACACCGATCAAACAAATGATCGACATCTTCGAACGCGGCAGTGAAGGTAACGGAACAACCGAGCCACGTTCTCAGAGCTTCACTCAACTCGCTTCCACAGAATTAAAGTCTTCATTGCCAAAACAGACCGTTACCAGCGGGCCAATGATCGCTTCAGTTTCAGGTGGTTCCCTGCTCCAGCCGTTTCTGGGTCAACAGATAGCGCCTATCGCGACGCCCCTCGTGTTTAGCGGCATCAGCCAGAATTCGCTTAATTTGTTTGGTGCAGATCTCGTTTCGCAGGGTCTAATGCCCGTTTCAGCTGCAGGTGGCGGAGCGGCAATCACGCCGATGGCCCCGATAAATGAGAAAACGTTATCCGCAGGCAGTTCTGTCAGTGTGCAATTGATTCGAGGCGACTATTCGGTTGCGGCCTCGGGGACAGTGACAATGCGAGATGGAGACAGAATTTATGCTTTTGGACATCCGTTTTTGAGCCTCGGCGAAGCTGAGATGCCGATGACCGAATCTTCGGTCGTGACGGTAATTCCAAACGCGAATAACTCGTTCAAACTGGCTGTACCTGGACGCCTTGTCGGGTCGATATCCCAGGATCGATCAACCGGTATTTTTGGCAAACTGGGACAAACGCCAAAGTTGATTCCTGTAAAGATCAATCTGCATACAAGCCGGGAACGCAGCGAAACCTTCAATTATGAGGTTGTCAACGACAGGTTTTTGACTCCAATTTTGCTTAACCTCTCTATTTATAATTCCATAACCGCTTCTGAACGAAGTCTCGGAGACGCGACGATTACTATCAGTGGAAAGATCGACGTCGATGGACAATCGCCAATCGATATTGAGCGGCGTTTTTCTGCAGCGAATGCTGCACAGATGGCGTCAGGGTCTGTGGCAGTTCCTGTTGCAGCGCTTCTTTCGTCGGGATTCAAAGATGTTGGGATCGGTGGCGTAACCCTGGACATCTCTTCTTCTGACGCGAAGAACACGGCCACGCTGGAGCGAATCGCTTTGGATCGCACCGAAGTTCACAGAGGCCAGTCATTCGAAATTCAGGCATTTGTGCGAACCGAATCGGGCAAACAGTTCGTCGAACGTATTCCGGTAAAGCTTCCGGATGATGTTCCCATCGGGCAGGTGCTTGTATTTGTTGGTGATGGCGCTGCGCTTCAACAGGGTTCGGCTGCTCAGGCTTTTGTCCCACAGGATTTGGGAGACCTGGTCAGCACTATTAATAAAATCAAGAAGAACGATCGGCTTTATGTAAAGCTTTTCCGAATCACGTCCGGCGCGGTCATCGGCACTAACGAACTTCCCAATCTTCCGCCGTCAATGGTGGCCACTTTAAATAACGAGCGTTCCAGTGGTGGTTTTACGCCGACGGTATTGTCACCTGTTTTGGAGAGGGAATTGGCCCCGGCGGATTTCGTAGTCAACGGCCAACAGATTATAGCGATTGATGTAATTCGTTAAGGCCGGAATTTGAATTTCGCAAAACCCACTTGAAAGGTAATCCTCATGTCCCTTGTTGCTCTCTTGCGGCACGTACTATTACTGGCCCTTCTGAGCTTTTTTACATTCACCGTTATTGGGCAATCTCCGCAATCGCAGCAGACCGACCCACACCAGTTGCGCCTCGCCAAGGTGGAATTCAAAGGACTTGAACATATCACACGTGAACAGGCCCTCGACCTGAGCGGGCTGATTATTGGAGACCCGATAACTGTCGAGGCTCTTGACGCAGTCGCCCAAAAGCTCGCGGACTCCGGGCTATTTGGCAAGATGAGTTATAGAATTCGGTCCGTAAAACAGGATGCGGATGTCGAATTTGAAGTTGAAGAGTTGCGTAGCAACATTCCAGTCGTATTTGACAACTTTGTCTGGTTTAGTGACGACGAACTCTTAGCCGGCGTCAAATCAGAGATGCCCTCGTTTAATGGTACGGCACCGGAGTCAGGGAATGCGGCGGAATTGATAAAGAAAGGACTGACGCGAATGCTCCGCGCCGCCAATATCAATGGCGAGGTTCAATACACTTTGTCAGCCGCTGAGTCCGGATCGAATGCCAAACACGTGTTCACGGTTACCGGTGTCAAGATTCCGGTTTGCTCTGTTCACTATAACGGTGCAGTGGCTGTTAAAGAGGAAGAGCTGATCGAAAACTCTAAAGTCCTTTTAGGGAAGGATTTCTCGCGCGAATTTGCAAACGCGTTTCCGCCAGCCAGTTTGATACCTGCATATCAACACCTGGGGCGATTGCGCGCACAAATAAATTTCGACAATGCAAAATTGGTGGAATCGGATTCTTGTAAGAACGGAGTCGCGGTCACATATATTGTGGACGAGGGCGATATTTATACCTGGGGAGGCAGCGAATGGTCCGGCAACGTTACTTTTCCTTCCGACGAATTGACGCGTTCTCTTGGCATGAGGCAAAACGAAGTCGCCGATATCCGCAAGATTGAAAAGGCCATTGGAAAAGTTTGGGACTACTATGGCAAGCGGGGATATATGGCCTTAAGGCTCAAACCAACACCGAATTTTGATGACCGGGGCCGGTCCGTTACATACCGCTTTGCGATCAGCGAGGGTCCGCAGTACAAGATGGGGAATTTGACAATTAAAGGAATTCCAGGGGCGGACGCTGAGAAGTTGAACACACAGTGGAAATTGCAACGCAGTGACGTTTACGACTCGACCTATCCGGTACAGTTTCTCAAATTGGTTCAGCGCAGTGCAGACGTAAAGACAACACTAAACAGAGATAACCTGACCGTTGACGTCGAAATTAAGTTCAATTAAGCGTTATCTATAGAAAACAGATATCGCCTCTCCGAATCCGGCATCAGTATGGACTCGTAAGACAGCTTTAACGATTCAAGTGATTCCCTTAGAGAATCACCTCCGAAGAATAGTAGCTTTGGAATACGTTCGGCCCAATTAACCAAGGCGCCCGTCGTTTGGGTGAATTTTTCCAGAGCCCGGCATGTCAAGTAACCAGCGATCGGTTTATCGATTTCCTGAAATCGCCTGGCGATCACTTGCGCCCTTCTACCTAAATCCGTTGCGCGAATAGCTTCCTGCAGAAACACAGCTTTCTTTGCAGACGCTTCTATAAGCGTTGCGGAGATATCAGGCCTGTGTAAAAGAAGCGGTATCACGGGAAGACCACCGCCTGATCCGATGTCCACAACGAGGGCCCCATCTGAGAGAAACGCTGCGGCCATCAAGGACTCAAGAACATGCCGCCTGGCGAATTCCCGCGGCGAACAGGGTGCTACAAGATGCAATCTGGGATTCCACTGTGATAGTTTTTCATAATACGTTGATAAAAGCTGCACCGTCTCAGGCTTGAGTTCCAGTCCATATTGCGGCGCACATTTTTCTAATTCGCCAGCAAATTGTTCTACGCCGGTTTTCATGATGGTTAATTAAACAGGGACGTAGCCCCAGAGAAAACGGGGGCCGGCTTGCGGAAAGGTGAAGCCATTACGCTCATCGGACGGCGGCGCCAAAGAGCAGGAAGTGGTTCGCAGCGGAACGCGTTCGATCGTTTACAGCGTCGAACATTGAAGTTAAACTTGATTGCCTTTATCCTCACAAACAGAAAAATCGATGTCGAAAGATAACACAACATTGGCGGCATTTGCCGACGAACATCTGAGACTTGGACAGGCAGTTCTGCGTATCATAGCCGATTACGCGTCATCGATCGGCGACATTCCTGTTACATCGCCAGCGACTGTGTCTGATTTGGTTGCTCTCTTTGACGAGCCACTTCCCCAGGAGGGGGCTGCGCGGAGCGAAGTTCTTCGACAATTCAGGGAGGACGTTCTCCCGAATGGAATGCAGATCCCGAGTCCTCATTATTTCGGACTCTTTAACCCAACCCCACTTCCGATTGCTGTTTGGGCTGACGCTCTTGCCTCCGCTATTAACCAGAATGGTGCGGTGTGGCGAAACTCGTCTGCGGCGAATGTAATTGAAGCACAAGTAATAAAATGGCTTTGCACTTTGCTGGGTTACGATGATCGTGCTTTTGGTACGTTGACCAGCGGTGGGTCGGAAGCGAACCTCGTGGCCCTTAAGTGCGCGCGCGATCGGGTCCATGCGAAAATCCGCGACGAAGGGTTAAAATCGGCGGGCCGCGACCTTGTTTTTTATGCCTCAGAGCAATGCCATTACTCGTTTGTAAAGAGCGTCGATATTCTTGGGCTCGGCCGGCACTCGCTTCGGAAGATTCCGACCGATGCCCGATTTCATATAAGACTGGACCTGTTGCGCGAGGAGATCGATCGTGATCGCGAAAAGGGTTTCCTGGTGTGCGGTATCGCCGGGGCCGCCGGCGCCACTTCAACGGGCATTGTTGATCCACTTAACGACCTCGCCGACATTGCTCGAGATGTAAATTGCTGGTTTCATGTCGATGCTGCTTATGGCGGAGCACTGGCGTTTTCCGATAAACATCGATGGAAGCTAAAAGGAATTGAGCGAGCTGATTCGATTACTCTTGATCCGCATAAATGGATGTTCGTTCCTTTTGCCTGTGGTGCTGTCCTGGTACGCGACGGCGGCGCCGTTCTAAGAAAAAGCTTTGATATCACGCCGGAATATCTCAGCGAAGACCGCGGCGGTGCTGACGTCGAATTCGATTTCTTTCGATACGGGCAGCTTGGCACTACGCGGTTTAATGCGTTGAAATTATGGATGGCATTGAAGACTCTTGGGGTAAAAGGATACGAACGCATCATCGACCGGCAGGTCGGTTTGACTGAGTACCTGGCCTCCAGAATCGATGAGCTGAAAGATTTTGAGAGAGTTGGTGAAGTGGAAACCGCTGTCTGTTGTTTTCGGTTTCTACCTGATGCCGCAAAAGCGGCACCGCCAGAGATGCAGGACGCACTGCAACAGGCTCTTCAACAAAGAATTGAAACGAGCGGCCGTGCCTGGTGTGCGACAACTATCCTGCATGGGCGCAGAGCGATAAGGATAAATATCAACAGCTTTCTTACCGAGGCTCTTCACATTGATGATTTGATTCAGCTTCTGCAGGAGCAGAGCCGGAACCTGATTCAAGAAGGATACATCCATGGCAAGTAAAGACATTAATGCGGGCGCGGTGCGAGACTCAACAGCACCCTTCAACCGAATGCGGACTGCAGGATCCCTGTCGCCTTCCCGCCTTACGGTTTCAATACTTGCGTTGATCCTCGTTTCGGCCTCGTTCTCATTTCATTCCTTTGCACAAGATTCCAGCAAGCGATCGCTGGATAAGGTAACGTCCAGAGCCGACTTCGACTCGATTGGACGAACCTACGATCCAAACACGCCATATGCGTTGCCACATGTGCTTTTTGTAATTGACCGTCAAAACAAGAACCGTATCTATTATGTCAACACCAACCTCTACATCTTTCATAAGGATTTTGTTAACGGCACATATCTTTCACTTGAACGCGGCCGCGAGTTTTTTGAAAATAATTATCTAAAGCCGAACCGGCGATTCATTATGGGCGCTCTTGCCTTTCAGACTCCAACCAAACGCTGGACTTTCGAGTTTTGGGAAGGCGACCTGAT
>WNFR01004016.1_pt1 | contig 17909 bp, 17 predicted proteins | sample 5400221 | NCBI WGS metagenome assembly WNFR01 (sample SAMN13153357, study PRJNA577476) | soil metagenome | isolation source: 40 cm soil under Madrone tree | place: USA:California | collected 2016-06-14
GGACCGCCTGCTTCATGTCCTCGCGCCATGCGTCGTCGTCGTCTTCGGTGCGCGCGACGCCGATGACGGCGAAGCGCGGCGGAAGGAGACGCCGGAACGCGAGCGAGTAGAGCGCCGGCATGAGCTTCTTGTGCGTCAGGTCGCCGGACGCGCCGAAGATGACGAGCGCGCACGGATCCGGCGTGCGCCGGAACGAGAGCCCCTCGAGGAGCGGGTTGTCGGTCAGCTCGACCGTTGTGCCTCCTTGACCGCGTGGCCGCCGAACTGGTTGCGCAGCGCCGCGGTCACGCGCGCCGAGAAGCCCTCCTGGTCGCGCGACGTGAACCGCGCGAACAACGACGCGGCGATGACCGGCACCGGGACGTTCTCGGCGATCGCCTCGTGGATCGTCCACCGCCCTTCGCCGGAGTCCTCGACGTACGGAGCGATGTCCTCGAGCTTCGAGCCGTGCTCGTCGAACGCGTCGTGCAGCAGCTCGAGCAGCCACGAGCGAACCACGGATCCGTAGCGCCAGATGCCGGAGATCCGCTCGAGGTCGAGGCCGAACTCGGAGTGCTCCATCACCTCGAAGCCCTCGGCATAGGACTGCATGAGCCCGTACTCGATCCCGTTGTGCACCATCTTCACGAAGTGCCCGGCGCCGGAGGGCCCCACGTGCGCGTACCCGTCCTCGGGCGCGAGGGCGGTGAAGACCGGTTCGAGTCGCTTCACTGGCTCGTCCTCGCCGCCGGCCATGAGGCAGAAGCCGACCTTCAGCCCCCAGATACCGCCGGACACGCCGACGTCGACGAAGTGGACGCCCTTGGCCAGCGCCTCGCCGTGCCGTCGCTGCGAGTCGCGGAAGTTCGAGTTGCCGCCGTCGATGATGACGTCGCCCTTCTCGGCGATGCCGAGCAGCTGCTGGAACGCGTCCTCTGTGATCTTCCCGGCGGGGATCATCAGCCAGAACGCGCGCGGCGCATCGAGCTGTGTCTTCAGCTCCTCGAGCGAGGACGCCGTGCGGCTATCGACCGCCGGGTCGTACGTCATGACGTCGTGTCCGTGCTGGCGCAGCCGCTCGGTCATCCCGTTGCCCATGCGCCCGAGCCCGATCATTCCGAGTTGCATCAGCTCAGCTCTCCTCGAGATGGATGCGCGCGACACGGCGGCCGCGCTCCTTCAGGGATTCATAGTCGCCGGCCGCCTGTGCGCGAATGAGCCGGCGGAAGCCGAACGGCTTCCGCGGGATCGCGAGCTCCTCGCCGCCGTCATCGACGACCTGGAGGAAGAGGCCCGTGTTCGGGCCGCCCTTGTGCAGCTGTCCGGTGGAGTGGAGGTACCGCGGCCCGTAGCCATGCGTGACGACGCAGCCGGTGCGCGAGCGAAGCTCGCCGGCGATCTGCGCGATGCGGCGGTCGTTCGCCTCCGAGGGTGGCAGGAACGCCTGCACGCAGGCGTAGTCACCCTCGCGAGCCTCGGCGACCAACGCATCGATCGAGCCTTCATCCTCGAGCGACGGGTCTTGACCCGTCGCAAGCACCTCGTTCGTCTTGTCCTTCGCTGCCTGCACGTCCGGCTGGTCGAACGGGTTGATCTCGAGCCACGTCGCCGCGACGGCCACCGCGAACTCCCAGCGGAAGAATTCGCCGCCAAGGTCGGCCGGCCCGGCGAGGTCGGGGACCGCCCACTGCCGGTCGCTTCCGTCCGGGGACTCGCCCGGCGCGGGGACGAGCCCCTTGCCGTGCTTGCCGGTCGACTCTGCGATCAGCTGCTCGGCCCAGAGGCCGAAGCCGCCCTCGGTGTCGGCGATGCAGATCTTGTCCCGGCCCTCGCTCCACCCCGAGCCGAAACCGCTGCCGAGCTCGTATCCGGGATTCCCGTCGTCGCGCCGGCACCGCTCCGCCATCCGCTCGCCGCTGTCGAGCAGCGCGTCGACGTCGATGCCGACGAGCGCCGCGGGAACGATGCCGAACCGCGACAACGCCGAATACCGGCCTCCGATGGTCGGCTCCCCGTGGAACACGCCGCGGAAGTCGCGCTCATTCGCGAGCGCTTCGAGCTGCGAGCCGGGGTCGGTGATCGCGACCCACTGCGAGCCCTTGCCGGTCTTCTTCCAGAAGTAGTCGGAGTGAGAGCGCGTCTCGAGCGTCGACCCCGACTTCGAAGCGGACACGAACAGCGTCCGGCCGAGGTCGATCCGCTCCTCGAGCTCACGGATCGCGTTCGGGTGCGTCGTGTCGAGCACGTGCAACGCGTTCGCCGAGAACGTGCGCCCCAGCACCTCCGGCGCGAGGCTCGAGCCGCCCATACCGAGCAAGACGACGGTGTCAAGACCGTCGGCCGCGACGCCGTCGGCGAACGTGCGCAGGTCGGCGACGCGCTCGCGCATGCGACGCGGCTCGTCGAGCCATCCGAGCCACTTCGCCTCGTCGGCGCCGGTCCAGACGGTCGGGTCTCGCTCCCAGATCCGGTCGATGAGGTCGGTGCGCTCGGTCATCTACGCGGTGACGAGGGCCTCGCGCTTCTTCGCGACGCTGTCGAACAGCTCGGCGAAGGAGTCGGCGAACTTCTGGACGCCTTCCAGCTCGAGCGTCTCGGTGACGTCGTCGTAGTCGACCCCGACCTTCGCGATGTCGTCGAAGAGCGCATGCGCCTTCTTCACGCCCTTCGTGACGGTGTCGCCGCGGATCTCACCGTGGTCCTGAAAGTCCTCCATGGTCTCCTGCGGCATCGTGTTCACCGTCTCCGGGCCGATCAGCTCCTCGACGTACAAGACGTCGCGGTACTCGGGGTTCTTCGTCGACGTCGAGGCCCACAGGCAGCGCTGCGGGTTCGCGTCCTTACCCTTCAGGATCGCCTCGAGGCGCTTGTCGGCTTCCGTGTCGACGCGCGAGACGAAGAAGCTCGCAACCGAGTACACGTTCTTGGGATTGCCGCCGGCGGCGACGAGCCGCTCGAGCCCGCGCAGGTACGCCTCGACGACCTCGGCGTAGCGGCGCAGCGAAAAGATGAGCGTGATGTTGATGTTCTTCCCGTGTGCGACGCAGTCCTCGATCGCGCCGAGGCCGGGCTTCGTCGCCGGGATCTTCACGTACAAGTTCGGGCGGTCGAGCCATCCGTGCAGGCGCATCGCCTCGTCGAAGGTGGCTTCGCGGTCGTACGCGAGCCTCGGGTCGACCTCCCACGACACGAACCCGTCGTAGCCCGTCTTCTCGTTCACCGGCGCGAGCAGGTCGAGGGCGGCCTCGATGTCGCGGGCGGAGAGCTGGAGGAAGATCTCCTTTGGGTCCGTCTCCGACTCGAGCAGCTCGCGCAGCTGGTCGTCGTACCGGTCGCCCTGCGAGATCGCCTTCTGAAAGATCGTCGGGTTGGAGGTCACGCCGACAACGGCGTCCTCGCGCATCATCCGTGCGAGCTCGCCTTCCGCCAGCATGTCGCGCGAGAGGTAGTCGATCCACACCGACTGTCCGTGCTTCGAGAGCTCGTGCAATCTCGACTCAGCCATTTGCCATCGCCCTTTCCATTGCCTTGACCTTCTTCAGTCGTTCGAGATACCTGCCGCTGTCGATGAACTTCGCGCCGAGGAACGCCCGGATGAGGTCGGCTGCGAGGCTCGGGCCGATCACCTCCGAGCCGAGGCAGAGCACGTTCATGTCGTCGTGCTCGACGCCCTGGTGCGCGGAGTACACGTCGTGGCAGATTGCGGCGCGGATGTCGACGATCTTGCACGCGGCCACTGCGGCACCGACGCCGGAACCGCAGACGAGCACGCCCCGCTTCGCCCGGCCACTGCGGATCGCCTCGCCGATCTCGCGCGCCTTGTCGGGGTAGTCGAGACGCACGGCGTCGGTGTCGGTGCCGAGGTCGACGATCTCGTGCCCGTCATCGCGCAGCGTTTCCAGCACCACGTCGCGGAGGTGAACGCCGCGGTGATCGAACGCCACCGCAATCTTCATCAGCTCACGCGGTCGCGCAGCGCGAGCGCGCGGGCGACGACGTTATCGGCGGTGTAGCCGAACTCCTCGAGAACGGTTGCGCCCGGCGCCGACGCACCGTAGTGCTCGATCGAGATCGATTCGCCGTCGTCGCCGACCCACTTATGCCAGCCGAGCGCGACCCCGGCCTCGATCGATAGGCGCGCCTTCACGTCGGGTGGCAGGACCTCGTCGCGATACTCGGACGGCTGCGCCTCGAACAGCTCCCAACACGGCATCGAGACGACGCGGGTCGGAATGTCGATGCGCTGGGCGGCTCCGACGGCCACGCTCACCTCCGAGCCGGTCGCGATGAGAATCAGCTCGGGGTCGTCGTCCGGATCGTGCACGACGTAGGCGCCGCGCCCGACTCCCTCCACCGTCGTGCCCTCGAGCGTCGGCACCTTCTGCCGCGTGAGTGCGAGGGCCACCGGGCCGTCCTCGCGCTCGAGCGCGACCCTCCATGCGCCGACGGTTTCGGTCGCGTCGGCGGGACGAACGAACCAGAGGAACGGGATCGCCCGCAGCGCGGCGTAGTGCTCGACCGGCTGATGCGTCGGCCCGTCCTCTCCGAGGCCGACGGAATCGTGCGTCCAGATCCAGAGGGACTGGAGCCGGGAGAGTGCGGACAGGCGCACGGCGTTGCGCATGTAGTCGCTGAAGATGAGAAAGGTCGAGCCGTACGGCTTCAGCATCCCGTCGTGCAGCGAGATGCCGTTGACGATCGCGCCCATCGCGAACTCGCGAATGCCGAATGCGATGTTGCGCCCGGCGTGCGTCGCGGAGAAGACGCCGCCACCCTTGAACTCGGTCTTCGTCGACTCGACGAGATCCGCAGCGCCGCCGATCATCGTCGGCGTGAAGTGCTTGATCGCTTCCATCACCTTCGCGCCGGCGTCGCGCGTCGCGACGCTCTCGCCCTTCTCGAACGTCGGAAGCGCCTCCACCCAGCCGGGCAACGGCTTGCCGCTGTGCGCCTGATCCCAGCGCTCGCGCAGGTCGGGGTACTTCGCCGACCAGGTGCTGAACTTCTGCTGCCACGCCGTCTCGAGCGCGGTACCGCGCTCAACCTGGTTGAAGTGCTCGGCGACGTCCTGCGGGACGACGAACGTCTTGTCCGGGTCCCAGCCCATCGCTTCCTTCGCCGCCCGGACTTCGGCTTCCCCGAGCGGGGAGCCGTGCGACTTGGCCGTGTCGACCGCGTGCGGCGCGGGATACGCGATGTGGGAGTGGACGACGACGATCGACGGCTTCGAGGTTTCCGCCTGCGCGTTCTTGATCGCCTCGCGCAGCAGATCGAGGTCGTTCACGTCGTCGACGTGCTGCACGTGCCAGCCCTGCGCGGCGAGCCGCGCGCCCCGATCCTCCGTGAACGAGATCCACGTAGTGCCGTCGATCGTGATGTGGTTGTCGTCGTAGAAGTAGATGAGCTTGCCCAGGCCGTTGGTCCCCGCGATCGACGCCGCCTCGTTCGAGACGCCCTCCATCAGGTCGCCGTCAGAGCAGATGGCGTACGTCCTGTGGTCGACGACCTCGTCGTACGGTCGGTTGAACATCTCCGCGAGGAAGCGCTCGGCGAAGCCGAAGCCGACGCCGTTCGCGAATCCCTGGCCGAGCGGACCGGTGGTCGCCTCGATGCCGGGCGTGTGGTGAACCTCGGGGTGGCCGGGAGTGAGCGACTCCCACTGGCGGAACCGCTTCAGCTCCTCGAGCGAGAGGTTGTAGCCGGAGAGGTGCAGCGCCGCGTACTGGAGGATGCACGCATGGCCGGCCGAGAGGACGAACCGGTCGCGGTCGGGCCAGTGCGGATTCGCCGGGTTGTGCTCCATCACCTCCGTGTAGAGGAGGTACGCGAGCGGCGCGAGCGCCATCGCCGTGCCGGGATGGCCCGCGTTCGCCTGCTGGACAGCGTCCATGGCGAGCGTCCGGATGGTGTCGATGGATTTTTGCTCGAGCTCAGTGGCGGCCACGGGGGGAACGATATGCCCCGCACTACCCTTGGTGCGTCATGGCCGTCGTCATCGGATCCAACCTCCGGAAGGAGCTCGCCGGATCGTTACTTTTCGACGGCGTTTCGTTCAGCGTCGAGCGCCGCGACCGGGTCGCGCTCTCGGGCCCGAACGGCGCCGGGAAGACGACGCTCCTGCGGATCTTGGCCGGGGAGACCGAGAAGCACGGCGGCGAGCTCGCGTTCGAGAAGGGGACGCGGGTCGCCCTCCACGACCAGCGGCCTCCGCTCGAGCAGGAGCTAACGCTCCGCGAGTACGTCCTCTCCGGCGCCCGCGACCTGGTCGCGCTCGAGCGCGAGCTGCAGGAGCTCGAGCAGGCGATGGCCCGCGGCGTTCACGACCAGCAGACGATGAACCGCTACGCCGAGGCGCAGGCGCGGCTCGAGCACGCCGGCGGTTACAACTGGCGGGACCGCGCCACCTCGGTTCTGCGCGGACTCGGCTTCGCCGACGCCGACCTCGACCGGCAGCTCCGGACGTTCTCCGGCGGCGAGCTGACGCGCGCCTCGCTGGCGCGCGCGCTCGGCGGCGATCCCGATCTCCTGCTGCTCGACGAGCCGACGAACCACCTCGACGTCGCGAGCCTGGAGTGGCTCGAGCGCGAGCTGCAGTCGCTCGACGCGGCGGTCATCCTCGTTGCGCATGACCGTTGGTTCCTCGAGGCGGTGACGACGGCGACCCTCGAGCTCGCGGCGGGACGCGCGACGTTCTTCCCCGGTCCATGGCATGTGTGGCGGCGCGAGAAGGCGGCGCGCGCGCTGCACGCGCAGAAGGAGGTGCAGCGCGTCCAAGTGGACATCGCGCGGCTCGAGCGCTTCGTCGAGCGGTTCCGATACAAGAAGAGCAAGGCGAAGCAGGCGCAGGCAAAGCTCACGCACATCGGGCGGCTGCAAGACCAGCGCTCCGCTGCCGCGGACGAGGTCGCGCTGCTCTCGCGCCGGACGAAGACGCTCGGCTTCGAGTTCCTCAAGCCCGCACGCAGCGGCCGCACCGTTGTCGAAGCCAGCGGCCTCGACCTCACCGTTGCAAGTAACAGAGTGTTACTTGCGAATGCGTCCTTCGCGCTCGAGCGCGGCGAGCACGTCGCGCTCGTCGGGCCGAACGGATCCGGCAAGACGACGCTGCTCGAGGCGATCGTGAACGAACGCGGGATTCGTATCGGCCACGGCGTGCAGGTCGGGTACTTCTCCCAGCAGGAGATGGAGCTCGACACGCGCGGCTCGGTCCTCCAGTGCGTGCAGACGATGACCGGTCTCTCGCGGCCCGACGCGCAGAATCTCCTCGGGCGTTTTCTCTTCTCGGGATGGGAGGCGCACGAGAAGGCGGTGACGGTGCTGTCCGGCGGCGAGCGGAGACGCCTGGCGCTCGCAGTCACCGTCGCGTCGGGCGCGAACTTCCTCGTGCTCGACGAGCCGACGAATCATCTCGACCTCGATAGCCGCGAAGCGCTCGAGGCCGCGCTCGACGCGTTCCCGGGAACGGTGTTGCTCGTGTCTCATGACCGCGCGCTGCTCGACGCGATCGCGGAGCGCACGCTCGCGATCGAGGACGGCGAGCTGCACGCCTACGACGGCGGCTGGGCGGAGATGCTGCGACGCCGCGAAGAGCGCGCGATGCGCGTCGAACCGCCGCCGAAGCCGGACAAGCCCCCGAAGCCGAAGCCCGCGGCAAAGGCACGTCCGACAGAGCTCGAGAAGCTCGAGGTGGAGATCGCCGCGCGCGAGGCCGAGGTCGCTGAGCTGGAGGCGAAGCTCGCGTCGGACTGGTCGGACGTCAACGTCCTCGCCGCGCACAAGAACGCGCGCGACGCGCTCACCGCCCTACTCGAGCGGTGGGAGGCGCTTTTCGAAGCACAGACTGAGCGCGCGTGAGTCGTACGGCGGGTAGCACGGGATCTGCTCGTAACCGGACGAGCGGTACAGGCCGAGGGCTTCCGGCTGTAGGTCGCCGGTCTCGAGCACGAGCGCGACGTAGCCGAGCGCGCGCGCCTGCGCCTCGAGCTCGACGAGCAGGTGCCGCCCGAGCCCGCGGCCACGCGCCTCAGGCACGACGTACATCCGCTTCAGCTCGCCGCGGGTGTGGTCGAACCGGGCGACGCCGCCGCAGCCAACGGCGCGGCCGTCGTCGTCGCGGATGACGAGGAAGACGCCGTCCGGCGGCACGAACGTCGGAGCATCGCGGCTGGGGCCGATGTCCGCCTCGCCGGAGTAGAGGCCGCGCATCTCGGCCTGCTGCGCCTCCGTGAGTGCGCGGACGTCGGGTGAATCGAAAGGCTCACGCCCAGAACGCATCGAACTTCGAGTCGAGCGGGACGGCCGTCACTTCCTTCAGCTGTCCGTCGCCGAATCGGATGACAAGCGCCTGGTCGACGTCGAGGTCGATGTCATTGCGCGTTCCGTACGCGCGGTAGACGGCAAGGCCCCACTCGTCGTCGGCGACAACGGTGCGCAGCTGACTGCGGTACGTGCCGTCGGTCTCGAGGCCGGTGCGCCGCAGGAACTCGACCACCTCCCGCAGGCCTCGGTACTCGCCGCTCATCACCGTGTTCCCGGGGACGCGCCACACGACGTCGCGCGCGAGCGCGGCCGCGATCACTTTCGGGTCGCGCCCGAACGCGTCGAACAGGCGTCGCGTGAGCGCCGCGTTCGGGTGCTCGCCGGTCACCGCTGCTCCAGCAGGAACGTCTGCACCTCCTCGATCAGCCGGGCCGGATCGGGATCGAGCGCTGCGCGCTCCGGCGACGCGTAGTACGAGGCGTCGGCCGCTTCGAGATCGTCGTGCGCAATCAACCAGACGAAGCGGTCGTCCTCTCCCACCCACGGGCCGAGCACCTCGAATCCAAGCGACTCGCGCAGCGGACGGACACTCGCGCGCCACTCGTCGAGAAACGCGTCCATCGCACCGGGCGCAATGCGATAGATGCGCAGCTGCCAACGCCTCACTCGGTGGCTCCGAGCGTCGCGACGACGGCTTCGGCGATCACCTTGAGCGGCCGGCCCGATGCCTGGCTCGCTCTGCGCAGCCGCGCGAACGCGTCCTGCTCCGAAAGCTTCTCCTTCTCCATGAGGAGGCCCTTGGCGCGCTCGATCACCTTGCGCGCGGCGAGCGCCTCCGCGAGCGACTCGGCTTCCTCGCGCACCGCCTGCAGCTCGTCGTGCCGCGCGCGAGCGGCCGCGATCGCCGGAAGGAGATCCTGCTCGCGGAACGGCTTGACCAGATACCCGAAAACGCCTGCCTCGACCGCGCGCGACACGAGCTCTTCCTGTCCGTACGCGGTGAGCATCACGATCGGGATCGGCCGCTCTTCGAGGATGCGGCGTGCGGCCTCGATCCCATCGAGGCGCGGCATCTTCACGTCCATGATCGCGAGGTCGGGCGTCTCCGAGCGGGCGAGCGCGACCGCCTCCTCACCATCACGAGCCTCCGCGCACACCTCGAAGCCTGCACGAGCAAGCAGCTCCTTCAAGTCGAGACGGATGATCGTCTCGTCTTCGGCAACCAAGATCCGCACGGGCGAGGTCATATCGCCATGCTCGCATTGCGGAGGCGGATGCCGCTGAAGGCGAGCGTCGACCCGACCACGCGCTCCCACAGGCCGAGGAGATCGTCATCTGCCTCGAGTGCGATCCCGGCAGACGCGTGGCGCTCTGCGAGGTCGCCAAGCTCGACGAGCTCGAGCGGCTCGACCGCGACCCGCGAGATCCAGAAGCGGTCCCAACGCTCGAAGGTCCCCGCGGGAAAGCGATACGCGACGACTCGCGTCGTCCGCAGCCGGCCGAGCCAAGCCGGCTCGATGACGTGCCGCCGAAGGCTGCGGTCACCGTTGAGGAAGAGGTCGACGTCCTTCTCACTTGTCTGCGAGTTTGCCCAGAATGTCGCGCGCGGGCACTCGCGCGGGAACCAGTACAGCGGCAGGTGGCGCGTGTCGATCGCCCAGACGAGAGGCTCGTCGAGCGAGTGTCGAGGGCGATGGTGCGGTTCGAAGCACGCGATTGCCGCGTCCTCGCTGGCATGCCAGAGCGCATGCGGGCCTTCGCGCCGATACGGCGGCGCGAGCTCGATCACGCCGGCATCCTTTGACGAAGCTGGCACAGACACGTGTGCACTGCAGTCGTAGCCTGACGGCTGGTGGGGCGGGAGAGGGAGCGTCCAGTGGACGCGTGTACCAGGAAAGCGATCACAGCGTCCCGACGATCTCGCGGGGCTCGGGCCAGTACAGGAGGGTCGCGGCCTCGTGCGGCGAGCACCAGCGGTACTCGTCGTGCTCCCAGTCGAGCGTCGGCTCCCAGCCGGCGGGCGCGACGGCGACGAAGCTCTCGACGCGGATGCCGTTGTACGCGAACGTGCGGTCGAGCGGCTCGACGCTCGTGTCGAGCCCGGTCTCCTCGTGCAGCTCACGCACGGCCGCCTCCGCGTACGTCTCGCCCTCCTCGACGCCGCCGGCGACGCTGTGCCAGTACGCACCGTTCTCGGGCGAGCGGTGGACGGCGAGCACCTCGTCGCCGCGACGCACGAAAACGATGACCTCCTGCGTCCTCACGCCGGGAACGCGACCTCGGCGCGCGTGCCGCCGTCGCTGCGCAGCTCGAACGTCCCCTGCAGCTCATCCCGCACGAGCGCGCGCACGATGGAGAGGCCGGTGCCCGCGCCGGGCTCGCCCGGTCCGGGGCCCTGGTCGGCGATCGCGAGGAGGACCGTCCCGTCGTCGCGGGAGAGCTCGATGTGGACGTCGCCCGCGCCGTGCTCGAGCGCGTTCTGCAGCAGCTCGCTGAAGACGAGTGCGAGCGCGGTCGCGCGCTGCCCTGCGAGCGAGACCGCCTCGAGGCTCGCGGACACGTCGCGGCCGGCGCCGAGGCCCTGGACGAGCATCGCGCGCAGCCGGTCGATGAGATCGGCGAGCTCGACGTCCTCCTCGCGCTGCTCGGTGAGAACCTCGTGCACGGCGGCAATGGCGAGGATGCGGTTGACCGAGTGCTCGAGCGCCTCGCGGGGGTCGACGCCCTCGGCGCGCGACTGCAGACGCAGGAGCGACGCGACGGTCTGGAGGTTGTTCTTCACGCGGTGATGGATCTCTTGCGCGAGCACGCCGCGCATGACCGCGCGGCCGTGCTCGAGCGCAACGGCAGCATGGTGCGCAATCGCTTCGAGCAGCGCGCGGTCGTCGTCCGAGAACGGAACGTCGCGGTCGGCGACGAGCTCGCCGATCTGCCTTCCGCGCCAGCGCAACGGGGTTCGCACGGCGTACGCGCCCGCGCGACCCTCCGGCCATGCGATGCGTCCGTCCTCGAGCACGAGCGCGGCGCCGGTGGCTAAGACGGCATCCATCGTCGTCTTCACGATCGCCGAGAGCGACTCCTCGAGGTAGAGCGACTCGGAGACAGCCTCCGAGATGCGCGCGAGCGCCTCGAGCTCTGCGACGCGCCGTTGCGCCTGCGCGTACAGCTGCGCGTGCACGATCGTCTGCGCGACCTGGTCGGCGATCGCCTCGACAAGGCCGATCTCCGCTGCGTCGTATTCACGCGCCGCGCGCGTGCGGACGTTGAGCGCGCCGGCCAGCTTCTCGCCGTGCACGAGGATCGGCACCGCGAGGATGGACTCGTACTGCGACTCGGGCAGGTTGGGGAAGTGCTTGAAGCGCGGGTCGAGATGCGCCTGCGCGGGGATCATCACCGGCGCGCGCTCCGCGGCCGCGCTGCCGGTGATCCCCTCCCCGGGACGCAGGCGCGGGCGGCGCGTCATCTCGTCCACGCTCGTCCCGAACGTCGCGCGAAGAACGAGCTCGTCTGTCCGGTCGTCGTACAGGTAGACGAAGCACGCATCGGCGTGGAGCGCCTCGGCCACCTTCGTAGCGATGAGATGGAGAACCTCTTCGAGGTCGACCGTCGAATTGACCGCAGCCGTCGTCTCGGTCAGCAGGCGCAGGTGCCGCTCGGTCGCTTCCACCTCCGAATCGTAGGCGGGAAGGAATCCGAGGCTCATTAACAAACCTTTTACGCCGACCCTGCAAAAAACCTTGCAGGGCGGGAATAGCTTCAGGCACATGAGCGCCCTCGCCATCGACCTCCGCCGCACCGCGGGCTACATCGTCTCCGATCGTCAGGGGCGCCTCGTGGGCAAGGTCGAATGCCCGATGTACGGCACCGCTCCGGACGTTCCGGACGCGCTTTCCGTCAAGGCGGGCCTCTTCTCTCGCCGCCGCCGCCTCGTTCCGGCCGACACGATCGACCAGATCGACGGCTCGAGCGGCGTGATCGAGCTCCGCGTCGACCGCGACGCGATCCGCAGTTTTCTCTAGCTCGTACGCGAATCGCCCGAACCGAACAACTCGGGACGGAGCGAGCGCGAAGCGTTCGTGGCGGCCGGACTCGCGTGCGGGGATTGCGCAGCCACCACCGAAAAGTGCGAAGCACTTTTCGCCGCTCTAACGACCACGAGGTGCCATGAGCACCTCGCAGTCGGCCGTCAGTTGGGCTCGCCTCCGCAGAGGGCGAGCCGTGCTGATTGTCTCAGATCAGAGAACCGCGAGGTACTTCTTCATCTCCCAGTCGGTGAGCTGGACGCGGTACTCGTCCCACTCCTTCCGCTTCAACTCGACGTAGCGGTCGAAGATGTGCGGCCCCAGGGCCTTCCGTGCGAGGTCTGAGCGGGAGAGCTCGTCGATCGCCTCCCCCAGCGTCTCCGGGAGGGAGACGATGCCGCGCTCGCGCCGCTGCTCCGCGGTGAGGTGGTAAAGGTTCGTCTCCATCGGGTCCGGGAGCTCGTAGCCCTTCTCGATCCCCTCCAGGCCGGCGTGCAGGAGGCAGGCGAACGTGAGGTACGGGTTGCACGCCGGATCCGGGCAGCGCAGCTCGGCGCGTGTTGCCTGCTCCGAGCCGGGCTTGTACAGCGGGATGCGGATGAGCGCGGAGCGGTTCCGCTGCGACCAGGCGACGTAGACCGGCGCCTCGAAGCCGGGGACGAGCCGCTTGTACGAGTTCACCCACTGCGCGAACACCGCGGCGATCTCGCGCGCGTGGCGGAGCTGGCCGGCGATGAACTGCTTGCCGACGTCCGACAGGTGCCACTTGTCGTCGGCGTCGAAGAACTGGTTGCGGCCGTCGGTGAAGAGCGACTGGTGCGTGTGCATCCCGGAACCGTTCTCGCCGAACAGCGGCTTCGGCATGAAGGTCGCGTGGTAGCCGTGCTGCTTCGCGACCTCCTTCACGACGAGTCGGTACGTGAGCATGTAGTCCGCCATGTCGAGCGCATTTGCGAAGCGGATGTCGATCTCGTGCTGGGACGGTCCGACCTCGTGGTGGTGGTACTCCACTGGGATGCCCATGCTCTCGAGCGCGCGGATCGTGTCGCGGCGCACGGAGGTGGCGGCGTCCATCGTCGTCTGCGCGAAGTAACCGCCCTCGTCGAGCGTCTCCGTCCCCTTTTCATCCTTGAACAGGAAGTACTCGGCCTCGGGGCCGACGTTGAAGGTGTCGAAGCCCATCGACTTCATCCGCTCGAGCGCCTTCCGGAGGACGTGGCGCGGATCGCCGTCGTACCGCTCGCCGTCGGGCGTGACGATGTCGCAGATCATGCGGCCCGCGCGGCCGTCGGGCAGTACCCGGAACGTCTCGGGATCGGGGATCGCGACCATGTCCGACTCCTCGATCGCGTTGAAGCCGGTGATAGAGGAACCGTCGAAGCCCATGCCGTCGTCGAGCGCGCCCTCGACCTCGGCGACGGTGATCGAGAAGCTCTTCAGGTGCCCCTCGAGGTCGGTGAACCAGAGAAGCATGTCCTCCACGCCGGTTTCCTTGATCTGCGCGAGGACGTGCTTCCGCGCCTCCGGGTCCGACGTCGCCCGGTTCCTGCTCTCGACCTGTGCCATCGCTCCTCCTCGCTCGCTCGACGACGAGGAGCCTATCTGCCTATCCCCAGGCAGTCTCCTGGACGAGCGCGCGCTCCTTCAGCGGCTCCCACCACCCGCGGTTGGATGCGTACCAATCCACCGTTTCGCGCATCCCGTCCTCGAACGTGATGTCCGGTTTCCAGCCGAGCTCGCCCCGCAGCTTCGAGGAGTCGAGCAGGTAGCGGCGGTCGTGGCCCGGGCGATCGGGGACGATCGTCTTCAGGCTGTCCGGCTTTCCGGTGAGGTCGAGCACCGCATCGGCGATCTCGACGATCGACTTCTCGACGCCGCTGCCGACGTTGTACGTCTCGCCGACGCGGCCACGCTCGAGCACGAGATCGATCGCGCGGCAGTGGTCGCGGACGTGGAGCCACTCGCGCTTGTTCGCCGTCGACGCATACAGCGGCAGCTCGACCTCGTCGAGCGCGTTCGTGACGAAGAGCGGAATGACCTTCTCGGGGAACTGGACCGGCCCGTAGTTGTTCGAGCAGTTCGTGATCGTGACCGGGAGGCCGTACGTCTCGTGGTACGCGCGCACGGCGTGGTCGGCGCCCGCCTTCGACGCGTTGTACGGCGTGCGCGGACGGTACGGCGACTCCTCGGTGAACATCTCCTCGCTCTCGAGCGGCAGGTCGCCGTACACCTCGCAAGTGGAAACGTGGTGAAAGCGCCGCACGCCGACGCGGCGGGCAGCCTCGAGCAGGGACTGCGTTCCGAGGACGTTCGTGCGGAAGAAGCGGCCCGGGTCGACGACGGCGAGGCTGTTGTGCGACTCGGCCGCGAAGTTCACGACGACGTCCACCGATTCCGTCTCGAGTAGGCGCTCGCAGAGCTCGAGATCGGCAATGTCCCCCTCGACGAAGGTCATGCGGCCCTCGACGTCGGTCAGAGAGCTCCGGTCGCCGGCATAGGTGAGGAGGTCGAGGACGACGAGGTGGTCGTCGGCATGTCGCTCGAGCCAGTAATGGACGAAGTTCGAGCCGATGAAGCCGGCGCCGCCGGTGACGAGGAGTCGCATGGCGGGATGACTTTAGCCCGCGACCCCGAAATCCGATTTGAAAGTCAGCTAGCTTCGCCGTGCCCGCATGTCTGCCCGTGTCCTCATATCCGTCTGCGCAGCCGCTCTCCTGCTGGCAGGGCCGGCGGCCGCATCCCCGCGCGACCTCCCGCCGGTCTGCGCCGCCTCCTGCGTCGTTGCGAAGCCGGGGACGGGGACCCTCTTCTTCTTCAGCGGCCACGGCTGGGGCCACGGGATCGGGATGAGCCAGTACGGCGCCTGGGGGTACGCCCTGCACGGCTTCAACTACCAGCAGATCCTTTCCCACTACTACCCCGGCACGACCATCGGGACGGCGCAGACGAATCTCGTCCGGGTCCTCCTCGCCGACGGCAGGAAGACGCTCAAGGTCTCGTGCACCGTCCCGTACACCGTCACCGACGGAAACGGTGTCACGCATGCGCTTCCGGCGGGCCCGACGACGCTGTCGAGCGCGAAGCTCGCGTGGCCGACCCCGCTCACGTTCAACGCCGGCGCCGGCGGCTGGATGACGCTCACCCGTCCATACCGTGGGCAGATCACCGTCGACGTCGTCGACGGAAAGCTGCGCGCCGTCAACGTCGTCGGGCTCGAGGACTACCTGTACGGCGTCGTCCCGGCGGAGATGCCGTCCTCATGGCCGGCAAACGCGCTCGAGGCCCAGGCGGTCGCGGCGCGCTCGTACGCGCTCGCAACGCGGAAGATCGCTGCGCCGTTCGACGTCTATGCGGACACGCGCAGTCAGGTGTACCTCGGGGTCTCGCACGAGACAGCCGCGACGAGCGCGGCCGTCGACGCGACGCGCGGGCAGGTGGCGATGTACAACGGCATGGTCGCGTCGACGTTCTTCTTCTCCAGCTCGGGCGGCGAGACCGAGTCGATTGCGGACGGCTGGGGCGTCGCCCCCGTTCCGTACCTCGTCGCCGTTCCCGATCCGTACGACGTGCTCTCGCCGTATCACGACTGGGGCCCCGTCCCCATCAGCGCGAAGACGTTCGCGAAGGCGCTCAAGGTGAAGGTGTCGATCTTCGACCTCCAGACGACGCTCGACCCGGCCGGCCGTGTCACCCGCGTGTCGGTGGTCACGCTGCCCTCGCTCGCGCTCGGCACGACCACCGCGCCCTCGTTCGGCGCAGGCACCGTCATGGGCGCGCTCGGGCTACGCTCGACGTGGTTCAGCGTGTCGATGATGTCGCTCCAGCAGCCGGCCCCGGCGGCCCCGGTCCCGTACGGGACGGCGATCACCCTGACGGGGCTCGTCCGCGGGATCGCAGGCGTCTCCCTCGAGCAGCGGACGTTCGGTGGAACATGGACGCTGGTCGGGCCGATCACCCCTGCCGCGGACGGCTCGCTCCTGCTGCCGGAGGCGCCCGCGGTCACGACCGACTATCGGCTCGCGACGCCGACGGCGGCCGTCGGCTACGTGCGCGTGCGCATCACGCCGACCGTACAGGTGCTTGGCGCGTCTGGCGGCCTCGTCTCGGGCTTGGAACAGCCGGCGCTTCCCGGCGCGCCGGTGGAGGTCGACGTCGAGAATCCCGACTTGAGTTGGACGGCGGTCGCCACCGGCACCGTGAACGCGGACGGCACCTTTACGGTGGCGGCCGACATTCCCGCAGGAGCGACATATCGCGTCGTCGTCACCCCCAGGCTGGGCTACGCGCCCGCGACGACGATGCCGCAGGTCGCTACCGGGTAATGCGCCGCACCCTCCTGTTGATCGTCACCGCGATGCTTGCGGCGGCGGCCCCTGCCGCTGCCTTCACGCCGACGAACTCCCTTGCTTCGCGACAGTGGTACCTCCAGGACGATCACGCCTTCGACGCCTGGCCGACACCGCCGACGAGCCTTGCGCCCGTTCGCGTGGCGATCATCGACTCGGGCATCGACTGCGCCCTCCCCGACTTCACGGGCCGCCTGCTCGCGGAGAAGAGCTTCGTCGGCGGCAACCCATGCATCGACAGCGAGGGCCACGGGACGTTCGTCGCGGGTGAGATCGCCGCCAACCTCGGCGCGCAGGGCATCGTCGGCATCGCTTACACGGCACAGCTGCTCATCGCGAAGGTGGTCACGCCTGACGCGACCATCCCGCTCTCGGCGGAGGCGGCCGCCATCCGGTGGGCGGTGGACAACGGCGCGCGTGTCATCAACCTCAGCCTCGGCGGCGTACGCGACCTCCAGAACAAGGCGGAGGACACCTTCTCCACGACCGAGGCGCAGGCGGTCGCGTACGCGTACTCGAAGGGCGCCGTGCTCGTCGCCGCCGTCGGGAACGGAGACGAGGCGCCCTCGCAGCCCTGGCCGTACGCGAGCTACCCGGCCGCGCTGCCGCACGTCGTCGGCGTGAGCGCGCTCACGCGCGCGGGCAACGTGCCCGACTTCTCCAACCGCGACCCGGTGTTCAACGACCTATCCGCGCCCGGGGCCTCGATCTTCTCCACCTTCCCCTCCGCGCTGACCGCGCTCCGCGTCGGCTGCCCCGACCAGGGGTACTCCGACTGCGGGACCGAGGACTACCGCAACGCGGAAGGGACGTCGTTTGCGGCGCCGCAGGTGTCGGCGGCTGCGGCCGTTCTCATCGCCACCGACCCGCTGCTGACGAACAGCCAGGTGACGTTCCTCCTCGAGCGCTCGGCCGACGACGTCAACGCGACGAACGGCTGCCCACGATGCGGGCTTCTCCGTGACTCGCTGAGCGGCTGGGGTCGCCTCGACGTCGCCAAGGCGGTAGAGGCGCTCGCCGGTCCGCTCCCGCCGCCCGACTCCTATGAGACGAACGACGACGCCGGGACGCAGGCACGGACCGTGTGGGGGAAGCACAACAAGGTCACGGCCACCGTCGACTACTGGGACGACCCGGTGGACGTCTACCGCGTGGCGCTCGCGCCGCAAGAGCTGCTCAGGGCACAGCTCGCGGCGGGCGCGGGGATCACGCTCGAGCTCTGGCAGCCGAAGACCGTCCATGTCGATCGGCTCTCGTCGGCGCCGCTGCTCATCGAGCAGACCTCGTCGAACCACCTTCGCTA
>WNFR01002866.1_pt1 | contig 17908 bp, 16 predicted proteins | sample 5400221 | NCBI WGS metagenome assembly WNFR01 (sample SAMN13153357, study PRJNA577476) | soil metagenome | isolation source: 40 cm soil under Madrone tree | place: USA:California | collected 2016-06-14
TGGCTTGGGCGACCGCATCCATCATAAACCGAACGAATTGTCCGGGGGCCAGCGCCAGCGCGTGGCAATCGCGCGCGCGTTGGTGAACAATCCTTCGATAATTCTCGCAGACGAACCCACTGGCAATCTCGATTCTAAAACCGGCGAAGAAATAATGGTGCTGCTCGAGGACCTGTATTCTCGCGGTAACACCATCATCCTCGTTACGCACGAGCGCGACATCGCGCGCCACGCACGACGGACAGTGCATTTGCGTGACGGTATTATCGAAAGCGACGAAGTTGGAGTCATGCCGGCGATGGAATCGATCGCGGCCAGTTAAGCTCGACAATGAAACGGTTTCTCTACGAGCTAAGCGAAAGCTGGAAGATCGCTGTGGCGCAAATGCGCTCGAACATGACGCGGTCCAGTCTTACCGCACTTGGTGTCATCATTGGCATCGTGGCCGTGACGTTGATGGGCACGGCTATTGGGGGAATTCAAGTCGGGTTCGACAAGAGCATGGCCATCTTCGGCGATGACGTTCTCTACGTCGGACAATGGCCGTGGAAAAATGTGGACGACTGGTGGAATTACCGAGACCGCAAAAAGATCAAGACCGAATACGCGGAGCAGCTTAACCGCATGATTGCAACGACGCCGAACTCTAATCTCACCATCGCGATTCCGACCTCCAGTGTTTATCGCAGCGTCAAATACCAGGACAGCGAAGTTAACAACGTTTTGGTTCGCGGCACGGTGTCGGATTATATCATCACCTCGACATTTGATTTCAAAGAAGGTCGCTTCTTCAACGACCTGGAATCTCGCGACGGCGCCAACGTCTGTGTGATTGGTTACGATGTGGCTGATGCACTTTTTCCGTTCGCCAGCCCGATTGACAAATCGGTCCTGATTAATGGTCAACCGTTCAAAGTGATCGGGGTTATTTCCCGGCAAGGCTCATTTCTCGGGCTCTTCAGTCTCGATTCAATCGTGGTAATGCCGCTGCCCGCATTTCAGAAATATTTCACCGCGAAAAGCGAAGCGGAAATTCTCGTCAAGGTGAAGGACAAGACGAAGCTAACCGACGCGAAAGACGAACTCGCGGGATTGATGCGGCGCGTGCGCGGATTGCCGCCGGAAAGGAAAGACGACTTCAGCATCAACGAACAACAGGCATTGAAGAGCACACTTGATCCGATCAAGAATTCAATCGCCATCGCAGGACTTTTCATTACTGGTCTTTCGCTTTTCGTTGGGGCGATCGGGATCATGAACATTACGTTCGTAAGCGTGAAAGAACGGACGAAAGAAATCGGCACGCGCAAAGCGCTCGGGGCGCGCAGAAGGACAATCCTTCTTCAATTTCTGATCGAGTCCACGGCGCTCTGTCTGCTGGGAGGATTTATCGGGCTCTCGTTTGCGTATTTGATGTGCTTTGGAATCGGCAAAGCCTTTCCGTCTTTTCCGATTCACTTCTCATTTGGCCTCGTTCTCGCGAGCATGATCGTTTCGGTAATGACCGGCTTGTTTTCGGGATTCGCGCCGGCGTGGACGGCGTCACGTCTCGATCCGGTAACGGCTCTGCGGTACGAATGAGTCTCTAGCGCAAGATCACCATGTTATTTCGGGAAATAATAACGATGGCTTTGAGTTCGTTAGGCGCGAACAAGCTCCGCGTCGCGCTCACCATGATCGGCATTACCATTGGCGTGTTCTCGATCATTTCCGTGATGACAGCGATCGGCGCGCTGCAGCATTCGATCGAGAGTGGAATAAGCTTTCTCGGATCAAACGTCTTTCAGTTCGCAAAATATCCGGTGAGTATCGACGCGGGTGGCGAAACGAAGAAAAAATATCAGAATCGACGCAACGTCACCTATCGACAGGCGCTGCGCTACTACGAGTTAATGCAGAGCGATGCGCAGGAGATTTGCCTCAAGTGCTTTGGTCGCGATCTAAAAGGGCAAGCGGTTTACAACGGAGTGAAAACGACGCCGAGCCTCGAGGTCGTCGGGACAAATCGAAGCTTTCTCACGGCGAATGCTTACACGCTCGGTTATGGCCGCAATCTAACCGACGAAGATGTCGATTTTTCACGCAACGTCATTGTCGTCGGAAAGACGATCGAAAAACGATTGTTCCCGCACGAGTCACCGATCGGCAAAGTCATCCGGATGAGTGGACATACCTATACTGTCATTGGCGTGCTCGCGGAAAAAGGCACCTCTTTTGGGCAAAGCCAGGACGACATTTGCATAATGCCGATCACAAGATTTTTTGTGAATTACGGCGAGGCCAATCGCACGGTGAATATCGCCACCCAGCCGTTCTCGACTGAGCTTTACAACCGGACACTGGATAAAGGGATTAGCGCGATGCGAATTGCGCGCGGCCTTAATGCGAATCAGGAAAACGATTTCGAAATCTACACCAACGACTCGCTCAAGAGCGCTTTCGCATCCGTCGCCGGCGTCGTGCGCATCGGCGCCTTCGTGATCAGTTTCATTGCGCTCGTGGCCGCCGGCATCGGGATTATGAACATCATGCTGGTAAGCGTAACCGAACGAACAAAAGAAATCGGCGTCCGCAAATCGATCGGGGCACGCAGTCGCGATATTCTACGGCAATTCCTCACCGAGGCCGTTTTCATCTCAGAGGCCGGCGGAATTCTGGGAATTATTCTTGGAGTAATCGGTGGCGATTTACTCGCGGTATGGCTGAAGGTGGACATTGTTTTCCCTTACGGCTGGGCGATCGCCGGGCTGATTGTGTGCTCGGCAATCGGTATCGGCTTTGGCCTTTACCCAGCCTATCGGGCAGCCGCCCTCGATCCGATCGAGGCACTCCGTTACGAATAATACGCTGGTAGGACGCCGCGCTACGCCGACCGGACGCCGCAGCGCGGCGTCCCTACCTAATCCCTAATCCAAGCCGAGCGCTTTGAATGTCGCATCGACGTGCTGGAAGTGAACATCCAGCGAGCAAAGTTGGTCGATCTCGGCCGCGGAAAGCCACCGCGTGATTTCTGGTTCGAGTTTCGCATTTTCAGCAAAAGTCCCCTCGCCTTTCCAGGTTCTCATGGCGGCGCGCTGCACCGCTTCGTACGCGGTCTTGCGTTCCGCGCCCGCGCATGTCAGGGCCAGCAAGATCGATTGGCTGAAATACAGACCCTTAGTGAGCGCCAGATTCTGTGCCATGCGTTCCGGATAAACCTGCAACTTTTCGACGATCTCTCGCAATTTCGTGAGCATGTAATCAAGAAGAATGCACGAATCGGGCAGGATGATCCTTTCGGCGCTCGAGTGGCTGATGTCGCGTTCGTGCCAGAGAGCGACATTTTCCAATGCCACGACTGCATTGCCGCGAATGACCCGCGCCAGGCCGCTCAAACGCTCGCTGGTAATTGGATTGCGCTTATGCGGCATCGCCGAACTGCCTTTTTGACCTTCGCTGAAAAATTCTTCTACTTCGAGAACTTCTGTCCGCTGGAGATGACGGAATTCGGTCGCCCATCGATCGATGCTTGAAGCAATAACGGCAAGCGTCGTAATGAATTCCGCGTGGCGATCTCGCTGAACGATTTGTGTGGAAAGCGTTGCCGGTTTTAAACCTAGTTTTTCACAAACTGCTCGCTCGATCTTTGGATCTACATGGGCGTGTGTACCCACTGCCCCGCTTATTTTGCCCACGCGAATTCGTTCGCGTGTTTGGGTCAAACGTTCTTCCGCGCGCCCGAACTCGTCGAACATGAGTGCAAGCTTCAAGCCAAAGGTGATCGGCTCCGCGTGCACGCCATGGCTGCGGCCAATCATAGGGGTCATCTTGAATCGCCGCGCCTGCTTCCCGATTGCCGCGCGCAACGGTTCGACATCGTCCAGCAGAATTTTGCAGGACTCTGTCAGTTGTACGGCGAGCGTCGTGTCCAGGATATCGGACGAAGTTAATCCTTGATGAATCCAGCGCGCTGCTGGTCCGACCGATCCGGCAACGTTTTCGAGAAAAGCGATAACGTCGTGATTTGTTCGCTTTTCGATCTCGGCAATTTCTGGAATGGAGAAACGCGCTCGCTTGCGAATTTCCGCTGCGTCCTCCTTTGGAATCTGGCCCAGCTCTGCCATCGCCTCGCAAGCGAGGACTTCAATCTCCAGCCAAATCTGAAACTTCCGCTCGTCCGACCAGATCTCGCGCATCTCTGGTCGGGAATAACGATCGATCACTTCCGCAAGATAAAAGCGAGCAGCGAGCGCGAAAAGCGTTTTGTGAAAAAAACCGCTCCTAATAAATTAGCGGAGCGACTTCAAAATTTGACTGTCGATCTTATCCGGTCAACAAACGCGGGCCCGCATAAAACGCCCGTTGTTTTGCAAACGCACCTGGCCACTCGCAAAAAGGTCCGCTACTGTTGCAACCGTCTCTTTGGTGCTCCTCGTGCAAGAACTAACTGCCAGGACCAGATCGCCTAGCGAGAGTCTGGAGCGCGGTCTCAGGACTTGGTGATTTTTTTTCATGCTACGGCCGTTTTTGTGAAGAGCAATTTCAATGCCATCATTCCCTGTGAATATCTCATCCATGTTCAGATACGTAGTTATTCACTTCTTATGCACCTTTGAACTGACCATTCGGCGACACTTTTGTTCAATTTTCGGACATAAAATTCATTGAGAGGCCGAATCAGGGCGAGACCCCCTCCTCAAAAGCCAACGGAAATCCGCCGATCCGGACGACTACGTGCGGGAGTTGGGCTTCATCAATCGCACGGTCAACATATAAAGCGCGGCGAAGACGGTAACGACAAGTAAGATGCCACCTGATTGACCGCGGATGAAGTGAACCAGCGCCTCGGGGTTCGTCAATAGTTCCGGCTCTACCAAATAAGCTCGGTGACCCAGATAAGCCAGAATGCTACACGAAATCGCCGAGCCCAAAATGGTGACCAGGCTAAAAACAGGAAAATTCATCCGGACAATCCCAGCCGGGATGGAAATGAGATGGCGCACGACCGGCAATACGCGCGCAAAAAAAACTCCGCCGGCTTCGTAACGATTCAGCCAGTGCTCTGCGTGTTCGAGTTTGCCGGGAGTGAGCAGGATGAAGCGGCCAAATCGTAAAATCAGCGGCCGTCCGATCCAGCGCGAAATCCAATACATGAAGGCTGCGCCGAGATATGCGCCGAATGTCCCGGCTAGGATCACACCGGCGGGATTGAGCTTGCCTTGCGCGGCCAAGAACGCCGCGGGTGGGAGGACGACTTCGGCAGGAACCGGCAGCGGCGTGCTTCCCATCGCCATCAAAATGATAATGCCGACGTAACCGCCGCTCAGCACCCAGCTGAACCAGATTTCCAGAAGATGATGCATGGCAAAAGAATTTCGGATTTCGGATTTCGGATTTACGGTGCCGGACGCGCGAGTAGTTCAATCTGAAATTTGAAATCTGCAATCTGAAATTTCTATGTCTATCTACCGGCGCGTTCTTCGTTACTACCGACCTTTCCTAGGACAAACGATTCTCGGGCTGTTTCTCTCGGTTGTCGGAATCGGCCTGAACTTGCTCAAGCCGTGGCCGTTCAAAATCATTGTTGATAATTTTTTACGAACCGGCCCAGCGATCCGCAACGATTGGCGCACCTGGATTCCGCTGCTCTGCCTTGCGCTTGTCGTGATTCAGCTCCTCTGGGGAATTATAAATTGGATCACAAATTACCTTTTCGTGAAGATCGGGCTGCAAGCGCTCCTTAAATTGCGCACTGACCTTTACTCCTATCTTCAATCGCTCTCGCTCAAATATCACGACGCACGCCGTTCAACCGATTCCAGTTTTCGGGTCGCTTACGATTCGCAGTCTATCCAGACAATCTACAACAAAGGTTTCACGAACATCTTTGGTTCGGCAATCACACTCGCTGGAACATTCGTCATCATGGTGCAGCTGGATTGGCAATTGACATTGCTCTCGCTCGGAATCGTGCCGCTGATCGTCGGTGCGATCTATATTTTCGCGCATCGGATTCGCCGTGAATCGACATCCATCCAGGAACAGGAAAGCGCCGTTCTGACGCAAGCGCAGGAAGGATTAAGCTCAATCCGAATGGTGCACGCGTTCGGTCGGGAAGAGTTTGAGGTCCGCCAATTTCACCACCAAGCCCGACAAAGCTTACAGGCGAACCTACGGCTCACGTTGACGAATGTGAATAGCGCGCTGGTAATCAGCACTCTCATGGTCATCGGTACAGCCGCCATGTATTATCTCGGCACGCTACATGTTTTGGCTGGCACACTTACGCTCGGTTCGCTTCTCGTCTTCAGTGCGTATCTGCTAATGCTTTATCAGCCCCTGGAGTCGCTTACGTATACGACTTGGGCGATGGAAGGCGCGACAGCCGGTGCAAGGCGTTGCTTCGAAGTTCTTGATCGGCAAGATGACGTCGTCGATTCACCAAACGCGGTCTCAATTTCAGCAGCCAACGGTGCGATTGAATTCCGATCAGTAGGTTTCGGTTACGCGGAGGATCGACAGGTACTTCGCGATGTCGACCTTCACATCGAACCGAATCAAATTGTGGGACTTGTGGGCAGTACTGGAGCTGGCAAGAGCACATTGCTGAGTTTGGTGCCACGGTTTTACGATCCGATAAAAGGTTCGATCACACTCGACGGCCGTGATCTTCGCAAGATTACAAAAAGAAGTTTGCGGACCCAGGTTGCGATCGTTTTACAAGACACGCTGCTCTTCTCAACAACGGTGCGCGAGAACATTGCCTATGGCCGCCCGGATGCGACTGAAGAAGAAATCGTCAATGCAGCGCGTCGCGCACAGGCCGACGATTTCATTCGGGAGCTACCGAATGGCTACACAAGTCTGGTCGGTGAGCGGGGCGGCCATTTGAGCGTAGGTCAACGGCAACGCATCGGCATTGCGCGTGCATTTTTGAAAAATGCACCAATTTTGTTGCTCGACGAACCAACGTCGGCCCTCGATCCCACCACCGAATCGGCAATTATGGAAACGATTAAAGAACTCATGCACGGCCGGACGACGTTGATCGCAACACATCGTCTGGCAACGATTCATGGTCTGGATCAAATCATCGTGCTCGAGCACGGACGGATCGTCGAACAAGGTTGCGGCGGTGAATTGATCGCACGCGGTGGCGTATATGCAAAACTTTACAACTCGGGAAACTTTCCCTTATGAGCAACGTTCGAAAGGATCGGCACGTGGAAGACGATTGGTGGACGCACCCGATCCCCGAAAATGTGGAGTTTGGCGAAGGATTTTACTGCGAGAGCGCACAGATTTTCCGCAAGCTGGTCAGCAAAAAACCGCGCGCAGTTGTGATCGGTAAACACGTCTCGTGCTATGCCGGCTGCTCGTTTTCTATCGGAGAGAATGGTCAGTGTACGATCGGCGATTTCACTCTCCTGAATGGCGCGCTTATTATGGCCGAGGAGAAGATCGAGATCGGATCGCATTGCCTGATCTCGTGGAATGTCGGCATCGCCGATTCCGATTTTCATCCGCTCGAGCCTGCACAACGTCTTATCGACGCGCAGGCTCTCGCGCCATATTTCAAAAATCGTCCACCGCGTCCGAAGTTGAAAACAGCGCCAGTAAAAATCGCGGACAATGTCTGGATCGGGATGAACGCAACCATTTTAAAGGGGGTGAGCATCGGCGAGAATTCAGTTGTTGCCGCCGGATCGGTGGTGAGCAAAAGCGTACCGTCCAACACAGTAGTTGCTGGTAATCCGGCGATAGCGGTGAGGCAGTTAGGGTGATCGGTGAGCAGTGTCGGATGCGCCACAGTGCACCATACATCGACCATCATTCACACGCGCCGGTCCCATTCCTATGAAGAAAAGAAAAATCATCGTAATGGGCTTCATGGGATCCTGCCCCATTGCGGGCGTGATCTGGCAGCACATCCATTACATTGTGGGCCTGCAACGGCTCGGGCACGATGTCTACTACATTGAGGATTCAGCACGCTTGCCCTACAACCCTGAAACCTTCGAGGTAAATAATGAGTTCGATTACGCGGCCCGGCTCCTCAATCGACTATCAGGCGAATTCGGTTTCAAAAATCGCTGGGCGTTTTGTGCCCGCTATCTTCGAGGCCAGCCGACGGCCGGCTTATCGCTGAAAAAGATTCGGGAGCTTTATCGCGACGCTGACGCAATCCTGAACATCTGCGGCGCGCAAGAATTTAATGACGATCTGCTAACAAGTGATCGCATTCTCTATATTGAGAGCGATCCGGGAGTTGAGCAGATCAAGGTCGACAAGGGTGTAAAGTCGACCGTCGATTATCTGTGGAGGCACCACGCACTGTTCACGTTTGGTGAAAATGTCGGCACGAAAAATTTTCCTGTTCCGACACACGGGTTCGAGTGGTTGCCCACACGGCAGCCAATCGTGAATGATCTGTGGAAGACAAATCGTGCGCAGCCGCGGGCTGCCGTTTTTACATCGGTCGCGAATTGGTCTACGAGCGGTTTAAAAGACATTACCTGGCGCGGCGACAAATATCTTTGGAGCAAATCGCGTGAATTCATCCGGTTCGTTGCCGCTCCGAAAAAATCCGGCGAAACATTTGAACTCGCTACAAACATTGAAGATCGACGAACACGATGGAAATTTGAGCGAAATGACTGGCGTTTGATTTCGCCGCTTCAACTTAGCGTCGATTATTGGCTTTACCGCGATTATATTTGCCGTTCGAAAGGCGAGTTCACAGTCGCAAAGGATCAATACGTTCGACTAAACACCGGATGGTTCAGCGATCGGAGCGCCTGCTATCTCGCGGCCGGACGACCCGTCATAATTCAGGAAACAGGCTTCGCAAAAAACTATGGCGGCAAAGCGGGACTACTGTCGTTCCAATCGTTGGATGAAATTGTCGACGCAGTAAAAACAATCAATGCCGATTACGCAAAACATTCCCGTGCCGCCCGCGCTCTGGCACGTGACGTTTTTGAAGCTGAAAAAGTCCTTAAATCACTTCTGGATCGCGCTGGAATCTAGTTTTTTCTACGTTGACGGGCCGACCGATCAAAAAAGCAAAGAGTTCGAAACCCAGTCAATCTTCACCCTGCGCAAAATCGCAGATCTTGAACGGCAAGAGCAGTTATCATGTCAATGTCTGGCTGGGACGCGATTTGCGATGCAGGTTGCGATTTGAATTTTCGATTACTTCGTTTCAATTTTTAACTCTTCATTTATGAAGTGTACTCTGATTTTTGTTTGCATTAGCCTGCTAGCTGGATCGAAATCGTACGCACAGCAAAGCACTCCAGCGCCCTCTCCGAATGCGCCTCAAGCTCCAGCGCCCGCGGGTGCCTCCAGGTCAAACGCGCCTGCGCAAGGAGTGGTTCCTGTCCCAGTACCGATTGCGCCGCCAAAACCAAACGGCCCTGTTCAAAAAAGCCTGGTGCGGATCACCGCTACATCGGTGGAGCCAGATTACAAAGCGCCGTGGAATTCTGGAGGGATCCAGCGTGGAGTCGGCGCCGGGTTTGTCATAAGTGGCAATCGAATTCTCACAAACGCGCACGTTGTCAGCAACAGCCGCTATTTGACGGTGGAACGTGAGGGCGATCCCAACAAATATCCGGCGACCGTGCAGTTCGTAGCGCACGATTGCGATTTGGCGTTGATCACTGTGTCAGCCCCGGATTTTTTTAAGAACATGTTACCGCTAAAATTCGGCGGAATTCCCGCGCTTGAATCGACTGTGTCGGCTTATGGTTATCCAATCGGCGGCGAACGAATGTCGGTCACGACGGGGATTGTGTCGCGGATTGACTTTCAACTCTACACCCATTCCTCAATCGATCAGCACCTCGCGGTCCAGATCAGTGCGCAGATTAATCCGGGCAACAGCGGCGGACCAGTGATGCAAAATGCAAAGGTGGTTGGCGTCGCGTTTCAAGGTTACAGCGGCGATGTTGCGCAAGGCGTGGCCTACATGATTCCCACTCCGGTCATCAACCGGTTCTTAAAAGACATTAGTGACACGCATTACGATAAATATCCCGATCTCGGGATCACTTATTCGAAACTGCAAAATCCAGCCCAGAGAAGATTTCTCGGATTAAAAGACGACGATCGTGGCGTGCTTGTAAGCACGGTGGTAACGGCCGGACCATCAGCCGGTATTGTCCAGCCTGGTGATGTACTTCTTGCGATCGACGATCACCCAATCGCCAGCGATTCGAATGTCGAACTCGAAGGGGAGCGGGCGGAGTTTCAGGAAGTAGTAGAGCGAAAATTCAATGGCGATTCGGTGAAGCTGGATGTTTGGCGCGACAAGCAGCCGATCACGGTGACAATAAAATTATACACGCCCTGGCCGTATGTGATTCAGGCCCACCGCTACGATGTTCGTCCTCGTTATGTGCTTTACGGAGGCTTACTTTTTCAGCCACTAAACCTCGATCTTCTCGAAGCCTATCGACCAACTGATCTGCGTCTTCGGCATTTCTTCGAATACTTCGTTGTGGAGCAACTTTACCTGCAGCATCCCGACGTCATTGTGCTGACCAACATTTTGCCAGACCCGATCAACACTTATCTCGCGCCGTACCGCGGCGGGATTGTCGATGAAATCAATGGCAAGAAAGTTCGGACGCTGGACGAGCTGGCAAGCGCCTTGTCCGAAACACCAGAGCACTTTGTTATCCGCATGATCGGCGACGGTCCGCCTTTGGTGCTTGATCGCAACAAAGTGGAATCCGCACGCGAACGAATTAAAGCCCGTTACAATGTCTTGAAAGAGCAAAATCTCGAAGAGCAGCCCGTGATAAAAACGCCGGAACAGGCAAACAAGATCTAGCGATGCAAAAGCACTTATTCATCGTTTTGGGAATACTCCTTTTCGGAATCACCGGCGCGCCAGGAAAAAAGGAACCGGCTGTTCCAGCGGCGATGAACACGCAAAAGCAGCTCGCCCTCGTCCGCGTGAACGTGACCGGCCAGTCTTACGATTATTTTCGACCATGGCAAAAGAAAGCGCCGTTTTCGAAGCGTGCACTCGGCGCTGTTTTGTCGAAAGGCCATGTCCTGGTGACAGCAGACCTGGTTGCGAATCAAAATTACGTGGAGCTCGAGCGAGCCGAGTCTGGAGAAAAAACCGCGGCCAGAGTCGAGGTAATTGATTATGAGGCAAACCTGGCGCTGCTCGAGCCGACGGAGAGAGCATTCCTCGATGGAATCATTCCGCTCGAAATCGCACTCGACACAGCGGTCGGCGATCGCCTTGCAGCGTGGCAACTTGAGCCTACTGGTGCCTTGCTCGCAACGGAAGGCTTGGTCACAACTGTGCAGATGACGCAATATCCCATCGACATTGGGCAGTTTCTCACCTACCGCATCAGTATCCCGATGCAGTACCGGGAGAACAGCTACACGGTACCGCTGGTGAAGAACAACAAGCTCGCCGGATTGCTGCTTCGCTACGATTCGCGCTCGCAGCTGCTCGATGCCATCCCAGCGCCCATTATAACGCATTTTTTGAAGGAAGCTGAGGGGAAAAATTACCGCGGCTTCCCATCCGTCGGGTTTTCATTTTTTCCAACGCGTGATCCGGAACTGCGTGAGTTCTCAGGAGAAACAGGGAAAAACGGCGGCGTTTACGTTACAAATGTCGAACCGCACACGCCGGCAATGAAAGCCGGATTACAAGTGGGTGACATTGTAAAAGCGGTCGCGAACAATGAGATCGATCAAAATGGTAACTATGTCGATCCACTCTATGGCAAAATCGAGTTCACAAATCTACTCACCGCTCACGCTTATTCCGGGGACATGGTGCCGTTCCTCATTCAGCGCGGCGGAAAACCAATGGAACTAAAGATCACGCTCGAACACCGAGATGCAAAAGATTACGTGAGCCCACCGTACAATCTCGATCAACCGCCCTCGTATTACGTACTCGGCGGCCTTATTTTCCAGGAGCTTTCTCGTCAATATCTGAAAGAATGGGGCCCGAACTGGCAAAGAGAAGCGCCCCAGCGATTCGTTTACCTCGACCGCTTTCAGTCGGAGCTCTTTCCGGAAGGAAATCGCCGCGTCGTCATTCTCAGCCAGGTGCTCCCGGCGAATAGCACGATCGGTTACGATGAGCTCTCTTATCTGACCGTGACAAAAGTGAACGGCAAAGAAATCAAGTCGTTAGGCGATCTGGCCGAAGCGGTGAAACAGCCAATCGATGGCTTCATCAAGATCGAGACCGAGGAAGATCCTAAACAGATCGAACTCGACGCAGCACAGGTATCTACGGAAGCTCCGGTTCTCCAGGAAAACTACGGGATCTCTTCGCTTCACCGTCTCGACTGATCGGAACAACGCCGGTAATAGATTGTGCCCGAACCAGCGCCGCAAATGAACTACCTATTCTTCCATTGGAGCGCCGGGTGAGCGCGGCTTGGCCAGAAACCGGTCCACTTCTTCATTGTAAGTTTCGAATGGATCGCCCATGACAAGAAAATCGCGGCTGTCACAGGCGATCGAATCCCAATTGATGACGTATGGGAGATCGCATTTTTGGAAAAAGGCAACTGCGCGAGCGCGACCTAATGCGCGCGTATTAAGCGGCGGATTGTGTGTCGCGCCCGACCGCCGGACGCTGTTATTCCACTCCGCGATTCGCTTGCCCGCGGTGACTCCGAAGAATAATCCCCGGCCTGGATCGATGTTGTGATACTCAAGATCGATGCTTTGCAGGGAGGAATCATCCCACTTCAATTTTTCGGATTCCATAAATGTTTCGAGCAACCACCTCTTGGTGATCCAATCGACGCCACCAATCAGTGATTGATGATTTTTCTCAAGCGCTTCTAGGACAAAGCTCCAGCTTTCTAGTAGCCAATCAGTCTCCGCGCTGCGGTTTCGGAGATATTTTTGTGCTTGCCTATGAAATTCCCATTGTACGTCGAGTGCGCCGATGCTTCTGCCATTTTCAAGGTCGACAATCCACCGTTGAGTGGGATCGCGCGAGATGTCGCGCGTGCTTTGCACGGCATCAGCCAGGACAAGGTTTGGCGGTAAATGGCCTTCCTCGAGCAGCGATAAAACACAAGCCGTTGTGCCGATCTTCAGAGCGGTGGCAAACGGACTCATGTTGGAGTCGCCGATCAGGAGATGAAGGCGCCGATATTTTCGATAATCGGCCAGCGGCTCATCCCGCGCATTGATGATAGCGCGATTGAATTGCACCCATTGATAGATGTCGTTGACGATGTGATCGGCACGCTGACTGAGCTGAAAATTGACCTGTACCTCTGGCTGAGGCGGCTCAAAATCGAATGCCAGCGGATTAGACTGGCCGACGCGTCCGGCGCCAGTGAAGATCTGCCTGGTTGCCAGGAAAGCGAGCAGCGTTCCCAGAATCGGCGGCGTAAATTGCGCTTCTCGTTTCATCAAATAATTCTCGTGGCAACCAAATGTGGCTCCGGTATGATGATCGACATTATTCTTGATAAACGACACGCGGCCCTCCGCTTTCAGAGCGGCGAGGGATGATTGGAGCAGGTCGTCGCCGGCTAACTCGTAGCTGACAAGATCGTACAAATGAAGACACTCCGGCGATGCGTATTCAATGTGTCCCATATCGAGATAAAGACGCCCCCCATTGAGAAGGAAACCTCCGTTACCCGGCGGCTCTTCATAATCCCTGTAGTGTAGATCAATCGTGCCGGCCTCGGCTTTTCGAAAAAGATAGTTCTTTACCTTGGCCGGCCAGAGCTCTGAATTGACATGGGACTCTTCTTTGCTCAGAAGACAACCGTATTCGGTTTCTATTCCAACAATCCGATCCATCGCCTAACGAGCATCCGTCAGTGCAACGATTCGGACAAGTTGTTATTGTAACCGGGTGGGTGGCAGATGAATCGACTTAAGCTTGAAAAAAAATAAAAAGAGTCGCAAAATGGCGCTCCCATGAGAAATTTGGCCCTCCGCAGTCCATCGGCTAAAGTGGGCAATCTGTTTCATTTCGGTCGGATGCTGGATAAGATTCGGAGTCATGCCAAAGGTGAATTGCCTCCGGATTATCAGGCGAACCTCGGCAAAGGTTTCGATGGGAACTGCGCCCAATTGTTGCGGGTGAATTACGATCAGCTGGTCGAACGCGTGAAGCAGGGCGGTACGGACAACGAAATCTTGCAGTGGTGTTTCAGCACCGGACGGCAACCGTCCGAAGATGAGATTCATATTTGGAATGAATTCATGCGTAAGCGGGGCTGGAACGACGAAGTCTCGGAAACGCTTAGACGGCGCAAAAAGGAAGCCGGCATGGCTGCCAGATCGGAAATCGAGACAATGTTCACATTTATCGATGCCGATGAAGGGCGCTCGCTCAACGCCAACCATCGGTAGGGTCGCGGTATCGGGTAAACTTCCGTCAGGTTCTACAGCTGACGTTGCTGTCGTCGGCCTATGAGCAGGCGATCCCCGCTACATGTACCGCGTTTATTCGGAAAGCGTGTCGATCCGTTCCGCGAGCGCGAAGTCGAGCTCGGTCAGGCCACCCTTGCTGTGGGTAGAAAGAATCAGCCGCACTTTGTTGTAGCGAATGTCGATGTCTGGATGATGCTCCTCGTCTTCCGCCACTTCGGCGACCGCGTTCACAAAATCGATCGCATCGGCAAAATCATCGAATTCAAAAGTGCGTTCGATGTGTTTCTTTTCCAGCTCCCATTCCGGGATCTTTTTTAGACGGGCTTTCAGCTCGTCCGCTTTCATCAGATCAGCCATAACTGGGGAACGAGTAACATTCCAAAACCGTTTTGCAATGGCGAATCAAACATGTTTTCGCGGTCCAAGTTTCCATTATGCTTCGTCGTAGTTCGCACGTTGCAAAGCTTGCACCACTTTACAGATCGACAATTTTTCGCAAATTTTTCGCGGAATCGAAAACTTCTACGGCGCAGTCGCGAGCGTGCTTTGACCAATGCGGCCAGTTGCCGAGCACCTCTTTCATGGCTTCGGCCGCCTCGCCTATTCCATTAACAAATTCAAATCCACTCTCCTTAGGCAGATATCTAGCCGCGCCAGTATCCTCCGTGATGACCGGACGTCCCAGCGCAAGAAACGCCGCCGCGCGATCGCTCAACCATCCAGTCCGCCATCGAACGTCGACGCCTTTAATGGCGGTGAATTCGCCCAGCGCGCGGGCGATGTACTGGCGGTAAGAACCAGGAGTGCGTGCAACGCGGTGTGGATCGACAATGTGCCAGCCGCGCTTGCTAAGCCGCGCTCTCTCCGGATCGTCCGCATTGATGTTCATTGCCAGCTCAAAGCACGCTTCTGGAATTCGCTTCGGCAGATCAAGGTAAGGTTCGAAGGCAAATTTCTTGGAAAGATCGGGAAATGTGCCGTTAACTTCAACGGCCCCAGTCCAATACCATTGACCAATCGTCGTGAACTTGAGCGCTGTCGGACGCGGACGGCGCCGAAGAAGCCGAGTATCCGCTAGGGGATAAAATGTCTTCCACGAAAGGGGCAACTTTGGCAGTTGGCAGTCGCGTCCGTGAACGTTAAGACCGATTGTCCAGAATTCATCGTGGTACGACTGGCCCATCTCCAGCTTTGTCATCCAATAAAAAATTTCACTCGGATCGAGGTCGCAGAAAATGCGGCGTTCGAATTGCAGAAGAAATGGCGGATGAATCGAATAACTCAGATTGAGCAGCGCGTTTGATCCGGCTAATCGATCGAGTAGAGCGCGCTTTGACATTCCGATGCAGCGCATCCCGCTAAGATCATGCGGGTCGGATGCGGGCTTTTGATAAAGCAAACAATACCGACCACCAAGTCCGTGTTCGCGTAATCTTCGTTGGAAATTATCGATCTTGGCCTGGTCGGCGCGCGGATCGCTTGTCGCCGGCAACAGCTCCAGCCAGATCGCGTCCAGTTTCAATCGGCGCAATCCGAGCATCCATTGCAGCGGCACGGAGAAATTTCCACCGCCTTCGCGGTACTTCGCGGCAAACCCGCAGCCAAGAAAAACCGTCACCCGGAGAGAATCGCAGCTCTCTTCTCCCGCTCAAGCCTGATAAATGCTCTGTAGAGTCTTCCGCATTTGTGTTGAAGCCGAAACCTACGGGCTTTGACATTGGGCAGAAAAGGGTCGATTGAAGGGTAGTCACCGACAATTACAGCGCGACGAGAAGGCTTTTCCACTCTGGTTGGCGATGAATAACCAAAGCCACGAACAAAGGAAAAATGCCTCAGTACAAAGTCTGCCTGGCCTTTGCGGAATTAGCAGACGTCGCACTGGACGATTTTGCGGTCGCGATCATAACCGGCCTGACTGATAACCCCAGGTATCCCACGCCGCCCGTGACGGTGCCCCAGCTCGCCACCCTCAAGAGCACGTTCGAAGACGCCACCGTCGCTGCCGCTACACGTCGTGGGAGGGCTGCTACCGCAGCGAAAAACGCAGCGCGCGACGCGCTTGTCCTCGCTCTGCGCAAAAACGCCGCTTACGTCGAGGTCACCTGCAACAACGATCTTCCGACCCTTCTCAGCTCATGGTTCGAAGCTGCATCGCACAGCGCGACGTAAAGGTGCCAAGACTCACAGCGGTTTGTAACGGCAAGCGATTTCTCCCAGCCTCTTATCTCGAAAGAGGCTGCGGTGTCGCTCGCGATCACAACAACAAAAATGGATGAACGGGATCAGGATTCCCGCCCTTTTTGTATATGGAGATTTACTCTCGATGCGAAATAAATTGGTTAATTGTCGATCTTAACTTGATCCAGGCGCGAATCGCCAGTCGCCGGTAACAACTCCAACCAGATCGCGTCGAGCTTCAATCGCCGCAGTCCGAGCATCCATTGCAGCGGGAGGGAAAGCACGCCGCCGCCTTCGCGATATTTCGCGGCAAACCCGCACCCGACGAAAACGGTCATGCGAGCAGACTCGTCATTCTGCTCGCATGCTCAAACACGAACGATTGTAATCTTAGAAGATCTTTCCGTGTGGCAGGTGGGCTTTGCCTTTGAAGACGTGAGGCTTCTTCGGCAAGGCTTGACATATTCCAGCATCCGGTAGCGGGATAATCGAGCCCAAGAACTGCGGCTGCGCCCGCGCGTTAAGTTCTTGCTCGAGATCGTACCCAAATCCAATCAGCTGAGCCTCGCGCAGGGCGGTGCTGTACATCAATATTCCGGCGGGCCTGTCTGACGAGCGAATACCTACGGGAATCGACAGGTTTGGATAACCAGCTACGGCTGGCCCTGTTGAGTTCGTCAGATGTGGAGCGACGATCGCATCCACACCCGAGGCAATCACAGCATCGATCCCAGCCTGTGCAGTGCTAGTCGCATGTGTTCGAGCGGCTACGTAGGTCGGATCGGTGAGGTCGCCACTTGTCGATTCCGATAACTCAAAAACCTCCTGGCCATAGTAAGGCATCTCTGCCGGACAATGCGCGATGTCGAAGGCAATTAGGTCGGCCAACGTGCGCATGTTCGTGTGCGTGAGCGTGGCGAGGTAGTCCGCGATCTGCACTTTGAACTCGAACAACAACGCAGTGAACTCGTCGTCCGTGTAGTCGAATACGTCTCCGGTATCGACGTCCACAACAGTCGCCCCAAGGCTCTCCATGACGTTCAAGGCGTTCTGCGCAAACGCCACTGTCTGTTCGTCCCCCGGAATGCCGCTGCCGAAGTAGCTGTAATCGAAATAACGTGTGTCGCGGCCGATCACGGCACCGTCCAACGCGCCGCGTTTGAGAAATTGCGTGTAATCGCCTACCGGCGATTGGAGCACGCCTAGCAGAATCGCAACATCAGTCACGCTCCGCCCCATCGGCCCGGCTGTGTCTTGTTGATGACTGATTGGGATAATTCCATCTTGCGAGACAAGCCCGAGAGTCGGCTTCAATCCAACGATGTTTTCAACGGCGGACGGACCGGTG
>WNFR01003043.1_pt1 | contig 17903 bp, 13 predicted proteins | sample 5400221 | NCBI WGS metagenome assembly WNFR01 (sample SAMN13153357, study PRJNA577476) | soil metagenome | isolation source: 40 cm soil under Madrone tree | place: USA:California | collected 2016-06-14
CGATCAGCAACTCGATTAGTGAGAAACCCTTTTGTTTGTTACGCATATGAATTGCATCTCTCCTTGAGTTGTGTTGCCAGAGCACGCCGCGTATACCTGCAGGTCTAGTACCAACTGAGAATTCTCTTAGGACTGGAGCGTGAAACATTTGTATGTTACTGAAAACAAGGCACCTATAAGGTACCGGAGCTATTGAATGGAATGTTCTGGGCCAGTTGGAAGGGTTCCAGACACTTCATGTCGACAGTTTATGTCACTCAATTCTAGCATTTATAGTCACCGACGCCGAACCCTCAAATGTTGTGTTTTTTGGCGTAGTGCCGGAATGACCGGTAGGTGATTTTTAGGATCTCCGCGGCGCGCGTGCGAACCCCATTCGCCTTCTCCAACGCCGCTTGCAAATAGCGCCTTTCGGCGTCGGCCATTTCCTTCTCGAAATCGATGCCGTCGGCGGGTATCGCCAGATGTCCACCGGAGATCGCGGCGGCACCAACGCCAGAGTATCCGGCAATGCGGTCCGGCAACACCGGGAGGGAGATTTCGGAGCTACTTTCCAAGGCCACCGCCCGCTCCATAGTGTTTTCCAGTTCGCGGACGTTGCCCGGCCACTCGTAGGCCTCGAGCTGGCGCATGGCCTCGGGTGAGATTCCGTTAATCGGCTTTTCCATGGACTTGCGAAAGGTCTCCAGAAAATGCCTGGCGAGGAGAGGAATATCTTCGCGACGCTCGCGGAGAGGCGGCAACTGGATGGGGATCACGCTGAGGCGGTAATAGAGATCCTCGCGGAAGCCGATTTCGTCCATGAACAGCGTCCCGCCGTGAGCAGCCTGGAAAAGACCCTGGCGATTCTCGGCGGCGCCGGTGAAGGCCCCCTTCATATAGCCAAATAACTCCGACTCCAGCAGCGTTTCAGGAAAAGCGCCGCAATTGATGGTGATAAAGGGAGCTTGCGCGCGCTGGCTGTTTTCATGAATGGCTCGCGCGACCAACTCCTTTCCCGTGCCGCTTTCGCCGGTGATGAGTACGCGGCTGGTTTGCGGCGCGACGGTCTGGATCATGTCGAAGATTTCACGCATTTTCGGGCTTTGTCCGATGATATTGTCGAGGCCGGTGAGGCGGCGAAGCTCGCGGCGGAGATAGCCGGCTTCCTTCTTCCACTTCAAGCTCTCCGACACCTCGCGGACGGCGCGGCGGAGTTGATCGACCAATTCGTGGTCTTTAATGACATAGCGATCCGCGCCGGAATTGATGGCGGCAATGGCCGTTTCCACGGTTGGGACGCCGGTAATCAGCAGGAAGAAGCACTGCGGAGCGATCTCCTTGGTAAGCTTGAGAAGATCCACGCCGCTCTCGCCGGGCATGCGCACGTCGGAAACAACGATGTCGAAAATTTGCGATTCCAGTTTGCGCTTGGCGGCGGGGACGTCGTGCGCCACCTCCACGCGATGGCCTTCCTTGCGAAAAGTGATCTCCAGCAACTCGCAGATTGAGCGCTCGTCGTCGACCACCAGGATATGCACCGGGTGCTTACTTGGTCCTTTAGCGGCTGTTTTTGTCGCTTGCATGATCGTTAGGCCATTCTCGGCAGCTCGATAATAAACTCGGCGCCGCGGTCCTTCTCGGAAACCACGCTAATGCGGCCACTGTGGGCCTGCACGATCTGATACACGATGGAAAGCCCCAAACCCGTCCCACCTTCAAAATTCGATTGGAGAGGCTCAAAAATCTTGGCGCGCTGCTTGGGGTCCAAGCCGACGCCCGTATCACGAAAGACGATGCGCAGCCAAAACGGGCGCACTTCGAGCCCCACGGTCAAAGTGCCGCCTTCCGGCATCGCGCGCAGCGCGTTGTCGCATAGATTCCAGAACACCTGCTTGATCTTGTTGGAATCGACGCGCGCGCGCAGCTCGTGGCCGTTGAATGAACGCACGATTTGATACTTGGAGCCGACTTCCGGCTTTTTCTCGACCAGCATCAATGTTTCATCCAAAAGGGCGCGCACGTCGGAGTCCTGAAATTCGTAAGTCTTCTCTCGCGAATAATTCAAAAATTCCGTGATGATGCGGTTCAGTCGCTCTGACTCGCGGTTCACGATGCTCACCAGGTGCTTTTCGTCTTCTTCGAGAGGGGCCATGCGTGCCAGCTCTCCCACCGCTCCGGCCATGGCCGTCAGCGGCTGCCTGATTTCGTGCGCAATCGCGGCGGAAAGGCGTCCGAGGGCCGCCATCCGGTCTTTTGTGGCGACTTCCTGCTCGAGCCGGCGGAAGTCCGTGAGGTCCTGAAAGTTGAAGACGTAGCCGCTGCGCAGAGCGTCGCGCGAGCGGAGAGGAGATACGCTGATTCCAAGATAGCGCTGCTCGCCGTGCGGAGTGCGGAACTCAATCTCGTGGCGCAGCGAAAGGCGTTCATTCGCCGCCGGAGGGCCGTCGGTCCAGAACTCCGAGCTGATCTCCGCGATCTTGCGTCCGCGAATGTCCGCAAAACGATGTCCCAAAATCTCCTCGCCGGTACGGTTGAGCAGAACGACGCGGCCATCAGTGTCCGTGGTGATCAAGCCACCGCGCATGGAGTGAATGATGTCTTCGGTGAAATCCTGAAGGTCAAGCAACTCTTCGCGCTTTTCCTCGAGTTCACGGCCCTTGCTGCGCAGCGATTGCGCGAGCAGGCCCGCCAAGTAGGCGACCGCAAGAAAGCCGAGCAGGTTGCTCAGGAACCATAGCCGCAGCACTTCCGTGGTGGGGCTGCCCACGTAGGTCGGCTGAATCTTGCCTTCATAGGCAAGCAACGTCAGTCCGCCGAGCAGGACCGCGCAAACAGCGGCGGTGGCGAACGCGACGTTGCGGGAAAACAGGATACTGGCAACGATGATGACCAGCAGGTAGAGCGAAATGAAATAGCTTTCCTGCAAGCCGGTGGCGTACACCAGCGCAGAGATCATCACCACGTCGCTGGCTACCTGAGCGGGACCGTGCCACCTCGCCTTGGGAAGCCAGCGCACCAGGATGATGTGCAGAGTGCCCAGGGTGATCCAGAAAATCACCAGAGGCAGGAAGTAGCCGCTGGAACCCGCCAGAGGCAGATACGAGGGCCAAGCGACGCCCACGCTAAGGATCAAGGCAATCATCAGCAAACGCACACGCGTCAGCCAATCCAGCCATTCCCGTGTCGTGTGGCCTTGTTCCATGGTGATTCCGGCGCTTTATGGTGGCGGCGTGCCGGCCTGCTCAGTTCGCTGCTTAATGCGTGAAGGCCGGCAAGCCACCTCCGGCCTTCACAAATAGATTAGCTGCTGTTCGCCGACTCGGGCAAATTAGTGCTGACTCAACTGCCCAATCAGCGAGAACAGCGGCAAGTACATGGAAATAACCACGCCGCCGACCACCAGGCCCAAAAATACGATCATGACCGGCTCGAGAGCAGTCAGCAAGTCTTTCACCGCGGCGTCAACTTCGTCTTCATAGAAGTCCGCGATCTTCTGCAACATGGCATCCATCGCGCCCGTCTGCTCGCCGACGCCGATCATTTGTGTGACCATGCCCGGAAAAACTTCGGTTTCGCGCAGCGGCTCGGTAAGCGACTTGCCTTCTTCGAGCGCCTTGCGAACCTTCAGCAGGGCCCTCTCGACGACCGCATTTCCCGCAGTTTTGGCAGTGATGTCCAGGCCTTCGAGGATCGGCACGCCGCTGGAGATGAGCGTGCCGAGCGTGCGGGTAAAACGCGCTACCGCAATCTTGCGCAACAAAAGACCGATCATCGGCGCTTTCAGAAGGCCAGCGTCCAAGATATAGCGTCCCTGCGGCGTTCCGTACCAAATCTTAACGCCAATAATCGTGGCTATTACTCCTACAAAGACGACAAGTCCGAAATAACTGGCGACGAAGTTGCTCGCGCCGATGACGATTCTGGTCGGCAGAGGCAGCGTGACGCCCAAACCGGCGAACAACGTGGCGAAGATCGGCACCACTTTCCAGAGCAACAAGGTGATGACGCTCGCCGCAACCGTCAAAACGCCGACTGGGTAAACCAATGCGGATTTTACCGCACGTTGCAACTTGACATTCTTTTCGATGTACTGCGACAGGCGCTGCAGAATAGTGTCAAGAATACCGCCCGTTTCACCAGCTTCCACCATGTTGACATATAGCGGATCAAAGACCTTCGGGAACTGCCGCATGGCTGCGGAAAGCGTCGCGCCGCCCTCCACCGCTGATCTTGTCCCGGTAAGCACCTTCTGAAAGAGTTTGTTCTCCTGTTGCCCGGCCAGAATTTCCAGGCACTGCACCAGCGGCAGGCCGGCGTCGATCATCACCGAGAACTGGCGCGTGAAGACCGCCAGCTCTTTCGCCGTCACCTTGGCGCCGAAGGTGGGCAGGTTAAATTCCTTGCCCTTTTCCGACATCTTGGTGGCGGTAATCTGCTGCCGTCGCAAAATATTCTGCAGCTCGGACTTGCTCGTAGCGGTCACTTCGCCGCTGACGGCGCCCCCCGCTCTATTGGTTCCCCGATATGTATAGACCGGCATTTCACTCCTCCTCAGTCACCCCGGCACTGCAACTTGCCGTCATGTCGCTATTCCCAGGGTCTTAGCGTTTCGCTGCCACTGGAGTCTTCGCTCCTCCTCCGGCAGGAGAGGTCACCCCACGATTGATCATGTCTTGAAGCTCATCGGGATTCGATGAGCGTGACAATGCCATGTCCAGAGTAATTAGCTTTTGGAAGTAGGCATTCGCCAAAGCCTGGTTGAACGTCTGCATGCCGGTTTGCCCGGTTCCCGTCTGCATTGCCGAATAGATCTGGTGAATCTTGTCTTCACGAATCAGGTTGCGGATCGCGGGCGTGGGGATGAGCACCTCCATCACCATGGCGCGGCCGCGCCCGTCGGCGCGCGGCAGAAGCGCCTGACAAAGAATTCCTTCAACGACCATGGACAGCTGCGCACGTATCTGCGGCTGCTGGTGGGAGGGAAAGACGTCGATGATGCGGTTGATGGTCGAGGAAGCGGAATTGGTATGCAAGGTCGCGAAGGTCAAGTGGCCGGTTTCCGCGATGCGCAACGCGGACTCGATGGTTTCCAAGTCGCGCATCTCGCCGATGAGCACCACATCGGGGTCTTCGCGCAAGGCGGCGCGCAGCGAGTTCGCGAAAGAATGGGTATCCGCGTGCACTTCGCGCTGATTCACCAGGCACTTTTTGTGATTATGAAGGAACTCGATGGGATCTTCGATGGTAATCATGTGCTCTTCGCGTTCGCTATTGATCTTATCGAGCATAGCGGCGAGCGTCGTCGACTTACCGGAACCCGTGGGGCCGGTGACCAGCACCAATCCGCGTGGCTTTTCGCACAGTCCCTTTGCGACCACGGGCAAGCCAAGCGCGTCAAAGCCCTTAATTTCCCACGGGATGGTACGAAACACGGCGCCCACCGCGCCGCGTTGATTAAAGACGTTGCCGCGGAAGCGCGCCAGATTCTTCAAGCCGAAGGAAAAGTCCAGCTCGAGGTTTTCCTCGAAGCGATGCTTTTGCGCGTCGGTCAGCACGCTGTAGGCCAGCGACTTGGTGTCCGAGGCGGTAAGCGGCGGCATGTCCAGCGGCCGCAACTTGCCGTGCACGCGCACGCGCGGGGAGCTATTGGTGGTGACGTGCAGGTCACTGCCGCCCATCTCGATCATCTTCTTCAGCAATTCACTCAGCGTAATTCCAGGCATCTTGCACCTTTTCTAGAGAACCGTTTCGCGCAGCACTTCTTCCATGGTGGTCTGCCCCAAGGCGACCTTGATCAATCCGCTGCGCCGCAGGGTGATCATGCCCTGCTCGATGGCCTTCTTTTTCAATTCCAGCGCTGACGCGCCGACAAGAATCAGCTCGCGCAACTCGTCATTAATTTCCATCACTTCGTACAAGCCGGTGCGGCCCTTGTATCCGCCCTTGCTGCAGGTCGAGCAGCCTTTACCGTGATAAATCTTCGTCTTTTTGGCTTCCTCCGGCGAATAACCGGCGTCTATCAAAGCCTGCTCCGGCACCTCCAGCTCTTCCTTGCAGTTCGAGCAGATGCGGCGCACCAGGCGCTGCGCGCAAATCAGGTTCACCGAGGTGGCGACCAGAAATGGCTCGATACCCATGTTCATCAAGCGGCTGATCGTGGAGGGCGCATCGTTGGTGTGCAGCGTGGAAAGCACCAAGTGACCGGTCAGCGCGGCCTTGACCGCGATTTCCGCGGTCTCAAAGTCGCGGATTTCGCCGACCAGGATGATATTGGGGTCTTGGCGCAAGAAAGAACGCAGCGCGGCCGCGAAGTTCAAGCCGATCTGCTCTTTCATCTGCACCTGGTTGATCCCGCTCAACTGGAATTCGACGGGATCTTCGGCGGTCATGATGTTGGTATCGACGGTGTTCAACCGCGAGACCGAAGAATACAGCGTGTTCGTTTTGCCTGAACCCGTGGGACCGGTCACCAGCACCATGCCGTACGGCCTTAAGATGTTGCGCTCGAATTTCTTCAGCGACTCCGGCTCGAAACCCAGTTTGGTCATGTCCAGCCGCAGGTTCTCTTTGTCGAGCAACCGCATCACGATCTTTTCGCCGTACAGTGTCGGCACCGAGGAAACGCGGAAGTCGAGCTCCTTCTTCTTGCCGTCCGCGCGGTACTTGATCATGATGCGGCCGTCTTGCGGCAGACGCTTTTCCGCGATGTCCAGCTTGGCCATGATCTTGATGCGGCTGGTCATTGCGTCCTTGAGGCGCAGAGGCGGACTCATCACGGTTTGCAGAACGCCGTCCACGCGGAAGCGGACGCGCATCTCCGTCTCGTAGGGCTCGAGGTGAATATCGCTGGCGCCTCGTTTCACCGAGTCGGTCAAGATCAGGTTGACCAGCTTGATGATGGGCGCTTCTTCGGCCGCTTTTTCCAGCGACGCGGCGTCCAGCTCCGCTTCTTCCGCGGCCAGCTCCAGTTCCTCGTCGTCGACGAGGTCCTTCATCATCTTGCTGAGCTCTTCGGAGTCGGCGTCGGAACCGCCGTAGAAGCGCGTAATCGCTTCGCCAATTGCGGATTCGGACGCCACAACCGGTTCCACGTTGAAGCCGGTCATGAACTTGATGTCGTCCATGGCGAAGACGTTGGTAGGATCCGTCATCGCAATGGTCAAAACCGAGCCAACGCGCGAAAGCGGTATCACTTGGTAGCGCAGCGCTGTATCCTGCGGGATGAGCTTGATGACGTTGGGATCGATTTCGTAAAACTTGAGGTTGATGGAAGGGACGCCGTACTGGCGGGATAAGACGCCGGTAATGTCATCGTCGGTGATGAAGCCCATTTTGGTCAGGCAGCTTCCTAGCTTGCCGCCATTGGCGCGTTGGAACTCCAGCGCCTTCTGGAGCTGCTCCTGAGTAATCAGGCTTTCTTTGATCAGTATTTCGCCGAGCCGGACGGACATCCGCGCACTCCCAACCGAACAGCCACTATCGCCAACCTTAGCAAAAGCGGGCTATGCAGGCTGACAGAAATTGTTACTCCGTTCTGAAATGGCTAACACCTGTCCTCCCGGTCAGGTTGGCGAAAGCAAAGGACGGGCGCGCGAATCGCGCAGCCCGCGCTGATTGTTGACTTGGCTCGCAGCCGCCGCTATCGTGCCAAGAAGATGCCTAGTGTGCCGCAAACCGAAGCCGGGGCGAATCCTTCGGCGCGCACCGCCCCGGCCGCGCCGCCGGCTCCCCTACGCGCATATTATGACGCTCTTTTGGCCGCGCACGGGCCGCAGCATTGGTGGCCGGGCCGCTCAGCTTTCGAGGTCATCGTCGGCGCCATTCTTACGCAAAACACTTCATGGACCAATGTCGAACCGGCCATAAGGAATCTGCGCCGCGAAAAGCTGCTGACGCCTCGCGGCATGGAAAGCGTGTCGTTGGCGCGGCTCGCGCGGCTCATACGCTCTTCCGGCTACTTCCGCCAGAAAGCTAGGAAACTGAAATGCTTCGTCCAATTTCTTCGCTCTGAGTACGGCGGCTCGCTCGCAAAAATGTTCCGCACTCCCACGGTGGCGCTGCGCGAAAAACTTCTTTCCGTCCACGGTATCGGCCCGGAAACGGCGGACTCCATCCTGCTCTATGGAGGCGAGCACGCGGTATTCGTTGTTGACGCCTATGCCCGGCGCCTGCTCGAGCGGCATTCGCTCGCCACGCCGGCCCAGAGCTACGAAGTAATCCGCCGGCTCTTTGAACGCACCTTTCCTGGCGACGCGCCGCTGTATAATGAATTCCACGCCCTGATTGTTCGCACCGGCAAGGAGTATTGCCGCACACGCAATCCTCGTTGCAGCGAGTGTCCGCTGCACTCCTTTCTGCCGCGCGCAATGCAGGCTAATTTATGAGTTCGCTCGAGCCAAAACAGCGCTGGACTTTGGGTATCGGCGCCGCGCTTCTCACCCTGCTGCTCGCCGCGGTGTTTACGTTTGGCTCGCTGGACGTGCCTTTCGAGCCCAAAAATTGGCGCCAACTATTACCTCTGTACGCGGTTTCCAGTTTCACCACTGCGGCGTGTCTCGTGTTTTTCATGATTCTCATGCGCACGGTGCTGCGACTTTGGGCGGAGCGCAGCAAAGAGCAGCTTGGGGCGCGCTTCAAAACCAAGATGGTCGTCGGCGCCATGGCGTTGTCGCTGCTCCCCGTGCTGTTCATGTTTTTTGTCAGCTACTCGCTGCTCAATCGCACGCTGGGCCGCTGGTTCCCCCGCCCTCTGGAAATCGCCTCAGAGCAGACGCAAAACCTATTGAATGATCTTGGGCGCACCAGCATGCTGCCGCGCCTTCGCTCGTTGGCGCGACAGGTGCAGTCGAACATGTCCCTTCCTACAAACGACCTGCTGCAACGGGCCTTCTCTTCCGGGCTCGACGCTGTTTGGCTCCTAGACAAAGACGGCAAGCCGGTGAGTGGGGGCGTCGTCTGCGAAGAACAACCCGAAGACCGCAGCGGGATAATCTGTCAGCGCGCGGGGGTTCTCGGCAGCCTGCTAAGCACCCTTCCTAGTGGCGTGGAGGTATGGCAAGCGCAAGGACGGAATTATCTGGTCGCTCGCCTTCCGACTGTCGATGTGGGAAACAACTCCGCCTATGTTGCTGCCGGTTATCGTACGAGCCCCGATTTTTTGAACCGATTCACTCTGATCCAGACAAAAATGCGCGAGTACGAAACCGAGAAACAGAATTTGCGCGCCCTGAAAACCCAGATGCTGCTGATTCTCGCTTTCTTCACCATCCTATTGCTCTTCTCCGTGATGTGGTTGGCGCTCTTTCTCGCCAAGCAGGTGACCGTTCCGATCCAGGCTCTCGCCGAGGGCACGCGCGAAGTCTCCGCTGGAAATTTTGACTACCAAGTCCCGGAGCAGGCACAGGACGAGCTTGGCGTGCTGGTGCGTTCCTTTAATGCCATGACCACGCAGCTGCGCGACAACCGCTCGCAGATCGACCAATTCACACACAACCTGCAACAGGCGGTGCAGGAGTTGGAGCGCCGGCGCCAGTTGATGGAAACAGTGCTGGAAAATATTCCTACGGGTGTGATTTCTCTCGACGCTGACGGCGCCATTTTGCGATTGAATACCGCCGTGGGGCGCATGTTCGGCACCGCTGCTCGCGAGGCGCATTCGCTCGAGGAGCTGCTTGGAGCCGAAGCGGCGCGCACCGTGCAGCATCTGATGCGCCGCTCGCTGCGCATGGGTGTGGTTTCGCGTGAGATCGAAACGGTCGTGGCCGGGCGCGTCCTGCATGCTGCCGTTACGGTCAGCTCGCTCGGTCCGCGCCGCGCCAACGCCGGCTTTGTGCTGGTGCTCGATGATCTGACCGAAATGCTGCGCGCGCAAAAATCCGCCGCTTGGCAGGAAGTGGCGCGCCGCATCGCTCACGAAATCAAGAATCCGCTCACGCCCATCCAACTCTCTTCCCAGCGCCTGGCGCGCTTTCTGGATCGCCGCGAAACCTCGGACCCGTCTGCGTCACTACGGGATCAAGAACTCACCCGCCTCGTGCAGGAATGCTCTCGCCTGATCGAGCGCGAAGTCTCCACATTGGCCGCGCTGGTCAATGAGTTTTCTCAGTTTGTGCGCTTCCCCGCGGCAAAGCTGACGCCCACCAGCGCCAATACGATCGTGCACGAAGCGGTCGAAGTATTTTCCGGCCGCCTCGATGGTGTGACCATAAAAACGTCGCTGGCCGAAAATCTCCCCACCGTGCGCGCAGACGGCGGGCTGCTGCGCAGCGTCGTGGTCAATCTGATCGACAACGCCGCGGAGGCTCTGGAGACCTGTGCGCTACGCGAGATCACAGTCATCACTCGCGCGCACGACGACTCCGAGACTGTCGAAATCTGTGTGCAGGACACCGGGCACGGCATCTCCCCTCAGGATAAGGACAAACTTTTCCTGCCTCAGTTTTCGACCAAAGATCGCGGAACGGGCCTGGGGCTGGCCATCGCCGCGCGCATTGTTGCAGAACATGGCGGCAGCATTCACGTCGAAGATAATTTCCCAGCTGGTTCGCGCTTTGTGATCGAGTTGCCGGTTGCTGAACCTACACCCGCTACCGCCGAGCGCGCGGGAGTGGAAACCTCTACATGACCACCCGGCCGCATCTGCTGGTCGTCGACGACGAACCCGGCATCCGTGAATCTCTGTCCTCAATTTTGCAAGACGAGGGCTACCACGTCGAATCGGTAGCTTCCGCGGAGGAAGCGCTGGAGCGCGCCTCGACTGGCGAAGTGGAAGTGATTCTGCTCGATGTGTGGCTGCCGGGCATGGATGGCCTGGAGGCTCTCAGCCGCTTGCAAGCTGCCCAGCGCCCTCCCGCCGTCATCATGATCTCGGGTCACGGCACCATCGAAACGGCGGTGCGTGCGACGAAACTTGGCGCCTTCGATTTCATCGAAAAGCCGCTCTCGCTCGAGAAAATCATTGTGCTCGTGCGCAACGCCATTCAACAGCGGCGCTTGCAGGAAGAGAATCAGCTATTACGCAGCGAGCTGGGCCATCGCTATCAGGTCATCGGCGAAAGCGTGCCGATGAAGGCGCTGCGGCAGCAAATTGCGGTCACTGCGCCGACCAACGGCCGCGTGCTGATTTATGGCGAGAGCGGCACGGGCAAAGAGCTCGTGGCGCGCACCTTGCATGCCGCCAGCCTGCGCAGCAAAGGCCTGTTCGTCGAGGTCAACTGCGCGGCTATCCCTGAGGAGCTGATCGAATCCGAGCTTTTTGGGCACGTAAAGGGCAGCTTCACGGGCGCCGGCGAAGACAAAGTCGGAAAATTCAAGAAAGCCGACGGCGGCACGCTCTTCCTCGACGAAGTCGGCGACATGAGCTTGCGCACGCAATCGAAAGTGCTGCGCGTGCTGGAAGAGCAGCGCTTCGAGCCGGTCGGCTCCAGCCAGACTCTGAGCGTCGACGTTCGCGTTCTGGCCGCCACAAACAAGAACCTCGAACAGGAGATCGCGCGCGGCGCCTTCCGCCAGGACCTTTTCTATCGGCTGAACGTAATTCCCTTCTTCGTGCCGCCGCTGCGCGACCGCAAAGAGGACATCCCCATCTTGGCGAGGCATTTTTTGAACGAGTTCAGTGCCGCGTACGGTAAGAGAACGCGCGAGCTCAGCGATACGGCCATGGAGATCTTGCTGCGGCATCCGTGGCCGGGAAACGTTCGCGAGTTGCGCAACCTCGTCGAGCGCTTGGTCATTATTTGCCCGCAAGCGCGCATCGAGCCGCACCATCTGCCGCCCGAAATCTTTCGCGGAGTGGCGGAGAGTCCGCAGCACCCGTATTCCACTCTGCACGAAGCGCGCAGCGCCTATGAGCGCGAATTTATTTTGCGCAAGCTGCAGGAACACCGCTGGAACATGACGCAGGCGGCAACGGCTCTGGGCCTCGAGCGCAGCCACCTCTACCGCAAAATGAAGTCGCTCGGCATTGCCGCGCCGGATTGATGGCGCTCCTCCCGCCGTGACGCCGCCAAACGAATCGATCGAGCCGAAGAAAAGCAGTTTCCGCGCCGGCTTTGTGGCCATTGTCGGTCGCCCCAACGCGGGAAAATCCACGCTGCTGAACAACCTGGTCGGACAGAAGATCGCAATCGTTACGTCCAAACCGCAAACCACGCGAAATCGCATTCAAGGCATCGTGACGCAAAAGGGCGGGCAGATCGTGTTCATCGATACGCCTGGCCTGCACGCGCCCGATTCCGCGCTCGGCCGCCAGATGATGCACGAAGTCGCCGCCGCCGTCGAAGGCATCGACGTCCTGCTGCTCATCGTGGATGCCAGCCGCGTCTCGCCGCAGACGGACTCCATGCTGCTCGAGAAGGCCCAGCGCTTTCCGGGAAAGACAATCCTCGCCCTAAATAAAGTCGACGCCGTTCCGAAACCGAAGCTCCTGCCTCTGATCGAACGCTTCCGCAAGGAATTCGACTTTGCCGCCATCGTTCCCCTTTCCGCGCTCACGGGGACCGGCTGCAGCGAACTGCTCGGCGAAATCTTCCGCCACCTACCCGAAGGCCAGCCGTATTTTCCGGAAGACCAGGTCACCGATCAGCCCGAGCGGTTTCTCGCCGCCGAAATCATCCGCGAGAAAGCCATCCGCGCACTGCACCACGAACTGCCCTACGCGCTGGCCGTCTTCGTCGAGAAATTCGAGGAAACCCCAAAGCTGGTGCGCATCGAGGCTACCCTTAACGTTGAACGCGATACGCAGAAGAAAATCCTTATCGGGCACAAGGGCGCGATGCTGAAGAAAATCGGCACGGAAGCGCGCAAGGAGCTCGAATCACTTCTGGGCACGAAGGTTTTTCTGGGCTTGTTCGTCAAGGTCGCGCAAGATTGGCGCGACAATCCCCAGCGCGTCCGCGAATTGGATTGGCACTTTCAACTCGAGGGTTTGAGTGCGGTGCAAGCGCACGAGCCCGCGGACGAAGAAGAAGGGACCGAGGAGTGATGGTAGAATCTACTTCGCGGAGACCGTGGCCGCGGGGCGTTTCCGAATGCGCAACCGGAGCACCTTGCGCTGGTTCGCTTCTATCACTTCAAACCGATAACCGGCGATGTCGACCTTATCGCCCGGCGCGGGAACTTTTCTGGACACGTGACTCAGCAAGCCCGCAATAGTGGTGACCGCTTCATCCGCCTTGTCTCCAAAGTGCACGCCGAGCAAATCCTCCACGTCGTCGATGGACATGCTTCCGCGCATGACCAACCCGCCGTCGGGCTCGCGCACCACATCCGGCGCGGGCTGTTTGTCGTCGCGTCCGCTCTCGCCGACAATTTCTTCGACCAAGTCCTCCACCGTGGCCAGCCCTGCCACCAATCCATGCTCATCGATCACGATAGCCATGGGGTGATTCTTCTGACGCATTTCGCGCAGCAACTCCGAGCCTGCCTTCGTCTCCGGAATGAACATCACCGGATGCGCCAGCTCGCGCACTTTTCGCTTGAGCAAATCCTGATCGGCAATGTGCAATAAGTCCTGCGCATAGGCCACGCCGTAAATGTCGTCCAGCGACTTTTCATATACGGGCAGCCGCGCGAATCGCGTGCCCACCACTTTCGCGTGCAGTTCTTCCAGCGTGGCGTCCGCCGCGATGGCCACGATGTCCGGCCGCGGCGTCATCACTTCGCGCACGCGCTTGTCGCTGAACTCCACCACTTGCTCGATCAAATCGCCCTGCTCCGGCTCGATAATTCCTTCCTCTTCCGCCGCTTCGACGAGCGCTTCGATGCCCTCCTCGGTGCGCTGCTCTTCGGTGCGCTCCGGCTCGTGCTCGGCGATTCTCGCCAGCGACTCCGCGCCTTCCAGGAAGATCCGCACCGGCCACGCCAGCCACATCGTCGCGCGAATCAACGGCAGCAGCGGAAGCAGCCATCTCCCGGTCGTGCGATACAAAAGCATGTCCGGCAGAAAATGCATCAAGATCACGACTTCCAGCGTCAGGAAGACGATGAACTCCAAGAGCGATTCCCACCTGCCCGGCACGAAATAGACCACCCCTCGCGTGGTTTCCAATACCAAGAACGCCAGCCAGAAATGCCCGATGATGCGAAATGTGCGGCCGCCGCTGTGCCGATTGATTTTGAGTTTTGGTTCGATTTCCGCTTCGAAGATTTCCAGGTGTTGGTGGATGGGCCCGGTGGTCATGCGGCCAAGCTCGCGATAGATGAGCGTAAGGTAGGAAAATATCGGCAGGCTCAGCGCCAGCAGCACGGTGCCGAGCGTATATACCAGGAAAAGGAAGCTCACGTGAGCCCCAGCCGGCGCCGCAGTTGCGCTTCGACGCGATTCATCTCCCCGCGATCGGTTTCGTGGTCGTAGCCGAGCAGATGCAGCACGCCATGCAGAATCAGGATTTGCAATTCACCCGGTAGCGAGCGGCCAAGTTTCTTGGCATTGCGGCGCGCCGTGGCCGGCGAGATGGCGACGTCTCCAAGAAATACTTTGCTCGGCGAGCGGCGCCCACTCCCCGCCTTTCGACGCCGCGGCAACGAGACAGGCACGCGGCGGTGAATCGCGGGAAACGACAGCACGTCGGTTGGCCCTTTTTTTTTGCGAAAGGACTGATTCATGCGCGCCATCTCCGCATCGCTGACGAAGCAAATGGTGACGTCCGCTTCCCCGATCCCCAGTTCCCGCCGCACGCGAGCCAGGAATAGCTCAAGTGGCCGCCGTGCCACGCGGACGGCCCGCTGGCGGTTCAGGATCATCCTCGCAGAGATTCTTTAGCCTGTTCTTTGCCGGATTCGGCGCGCGGCTCGGGTTTTCCGTTTCCGCCGCCGCTGCGTTGCGGCTGCGAGCCATCATACTCTTCGTACGCGCGAATAATCTGCTGCACCAGGTTGTGCCGCACTACGTCTTTTTCCGTGAACTGCGCCACGCCGATGCCTTCGATCTTGCCGCACACTTCTAGCGCCTCCACCAATCCCGATTTCTTCCCGGCGGGCAAGTCAATCTGCGTAACATCGCCGGTCACCACTGCCTTGGAGTTGAAACCCAGCCGCGTCAGAAACATTTTCATTTGTTCGCTGGTGGTGTTTTGCGCTTCGTCCAGAATCACGAACGAATCGTTCAGCGTACGCCCGCGCATGAACGCCAGCGGCGCGACCTCGATGATGCCCTTCTCCAGGAAGCGATCAAGCTTATCGGCGTCCAGCATGTCGTACAGCGCGTCATACAGCGGCCGCATGTACGGATCAATTTTTTGTTGCAGTGTGCCAGGCAAAAAGCCCAGCCGCTCCCCGGCCTCCACCGCCGGGCGCGCCAAAATGATGCGGTTCACCTGTTTCGTCAGCAGCGCGCTCACCGCCATGGCCACGGCTATGTATGTTTTGCCCGTGCCGCCGGGCCCCACAGCGAACATCATGTCGTGTTTTTCGATTTCCTCCATGTAGCGCCGCTGGCTGGCATTTTTCGGCGTCACCACTTTTTTGCCGAACGAACGCGCCCGCGAATGCTCGAACATTCCTCGCGGCGATTCGTGCGGCTCCTCGGTCGCCACGCGCATCAGCGACTTCACCTCCGCGCTCGAAAGCACGCGCCCGTGCCGCGTCAGGTGGTTGTATTCCTCGACGATTTTCACCGCTTGGTCGACGCTGTCCTGCTTGCCTTCAATCGCCAACCGCGTGTCGTTCAAATGTGTGCGCACTTGCAGCGCGTCCTCCAGCAAGCGCACGTTCTCGTCGAGAGTGCCGAAGAAAGTTTCGATTTGTCCGGAAATGTGAACGGTACGTCGCATCCAAGTGGCGGGCTTTGCTTCTACAGAAACCGGGTGGCCGATGGCGGATTCCTCCTGCTGTCCATTGACCGCTAGTCTGCGTTCAGCTACCGCGGCCAACTCACGGAGAAACTTCCTACACCCTAGCCTAGCACTGTCCCACGGTCAAGTTACAGCGGCGTTACAAAACAAGCATGTGCTCCGCGTATTCAGTTCACCGTTTCTTCTTGATCGCGGCTCGGATGGCCTGCTCCGCTAGCGGCGACATTACCGCGTATCCTTTGGCGTTAGGATGCAGCCCGTCCTCGCTCAAATCCTTTTGCAGCATCCCTTGCGAGTCTACCATTGCCGAAAAATAGTCCAGATAGGTGTAGCCGTTCTCCGTCGCGTATTTCTTGATCCACGCATTCAACTCCAGAATTTTCTCCGGCGGCCGGTTCGTGCGCATGTCGAGCGAATTTCCCTGGCGGTCGTGCCCATAGTTGCTCACCGGCAGCACCGATGCGAGGACCACGCGAATCTTGTTCGCTTTCGCCAACTCCGCCATGGATGCCAAATTCCCTTCAATTTGGCCCAGCGTCATGGGCCCGGTATTCCCCGCGATGTCATTCGTGCCCGCCAAAATCACCACCACCTTGGGCCGCAGAGCAATCACATCTGGGCGAAAGCGAATCAGCATCTGCGGCGTGGTCTGACCGCTGATTCCGCGGTCGATGTACGGCTTCCCGGGGAAAAATCCGCCAAATTCGGGGCTGACCCAATGATCTGTGATGGAGTCGCCCATGAACACCACGCGCAGATCGAATTTCGTGGGCACCGGCACACCCGCATTGGCATCAGCGTAGCGCGCGAGAGCTGGCCAATCGTGTAAAATCCTGTCCGTTCTCTCCAGTTTCGCGGCCAGCGACGGCAGATCGGCACAATCCGGCGAGGCGCTGCTCGGGGCATTTGCCGGAGCCTGTGCATGGGCCGCCCCCGCAACCAAAATCCCCACAATTGTGCCTCGCACCATTCTTAATAAATTCTTCATGGAATCTCCTCGCCGCTTCAGCCTACAAGAAACACCCATACCCCTCAAGCAAGCAGGGTAGCGCACCAACGCACGGACGGCTGTCCAACAAAGCACCAAAACCTGTACGCGCGTTCTATGGACAAGCAGACCTGCCGAGCCGACGATTCCTGTAAGGGCGAAGTAGAGTTTTTCCATCTGAACCCGGAGGGGGCTTCAGTGCACAAATCAATCACGGTAAATTTCGCTTTGCTGAGCATCATCGCTTCATCGTGGGTTCCCGCGGTACGCGCGCAGACCGATACGCAACCCGCGGCCGCTGCCGCTCCGGTTGCCTCCACCTGGAAGATCGCTTGCCCCGGAGTTCGCAACGTGCCCATGACCGCCGATCCCGAGCAATCGCTTCCCCTACAGGTAATCGCAACGCTTAAATGCGGCGAAGAAGTCACCATGCTCGACAACAACGAAGGCTATACGGTCAAGATCAAGACAGCCGACGGCAAAATGGGGTTCGTCGCGGCGATCTACGTCAAAAAGATCCCCACACCTCGGCGGCCGCCCAGCGTGGAGTCTGCGAGCATTGAGAACGGCGTGGCCCGCTGGCAGCAGGGCGCGCAAGGGTGTGACCACTTTATGAGCAACGGGATCCTTGTCGAATCACTCACGGCCAACGGCATCACCGTGCAAGTCTCTCTGCACGACACAGGATGGAAGCTGCGCGCCAACGTGGCCATCGCCAACAGTGGCTCGCAGTCCATCCATATCCAGCCGTCGCAGTTCATCCTTGACGACGTGAGCCTGCATGGAAAGCCGCTCTTCTATTTGGATCCCGCGCAGTTGGCAAAGAATGTGACCCACCAGGTTCTCTGGACCGAAGCCGTCGCGGAACCTGCGAGCGCGCCCGCGCACTCCGCGTCGTCAGCCGAATCGGCCAGCGCCACCAACGTTGGCTACAAATCCTCTTCCGCGCCGTCCGTCTCCGCTCCTAACTACATCATTCAGCATCAATACGCGGAAGAAAATGCCGTGCGCCAGCAAGGCAAACAGACTTTAAACAGCACCGCCCGGCAAATCCTGGCCCTGGCGCTCAAATCTGCAACCATCGAGCCCAACGACAAGGTTGCCGGCGCCGTCTGGTTCGAACGCGGCAAAAACCCGCAGCA
>WNFR01002867.1_pt1 | contig 17900 bp, 14 predicted proteins | sample 5400221 | NCBI WGS metagenome assembly WNFR01 (sample SAMN13153357, study PRJNA577476) | soil metagenome | isolation source: 40 cm soil under Madrone tree | place: USA:California | collected 2016-06-14
TGTCCCTTTTTATGCTCTCAAGACATCCGACATGCTCATCGCTCCCCGCGACGGAATGGTTTTTATAATTGTACAGGTTGTATAAACTAAATCAATTCATCAGGCGCTTATCACCGCGGTCTTTAGGCTATCCAATCAAATCGTATTGCTTTTCGAGATTGTTCGAGCTCGAAATTTTCGTTGAGCTTTTTGATGGTACTTTCGGGTTGGAGCCTACAACCGATACACGTCAAGATCAGCAACACCCCATCTAGGGACACATTGAGAACGCAACAGCAATACCTCGCATTCCTTCTCTCTGATACGATACGCTGATATTTCGGGAAACCATCCGGGCTACACGTGATACCAGCCCCGGTCAGCTACAGCACGTTCTCTCGGTACGAGTTTCCGTACTTGTAACTCGGAGATGTGGCTCAACTGCAACCCCATCTGGCAGCCTGAGGTGAGGGTTGGTCAGTCGCGATCAGCCCTGTCCCTGTAGATCAGCAGCACAATTTCTATAGGTGTGTGTCATTCGGGGCTTCAGGGCACTTCCAGTCTGTCAGTGAACAAGAAAAGGAAGTCGCACAACGTAATTGGGCTCGTCCAGACCAGCATTTTTTACATCGTGCCACTTTTTGCCAGTGCACTCTTACGTAGAAATCGGTTCCAATCACTGCAAAGGCACCCATGTTGCCAACCCTTGCTGCGGAATCTGAAACCAATCTTACATCGCGAGCAAGCCATACAGTAAGGCTCTTTTGCTTTGCTGGTTCCACAGTAAATTGCGGATCAAACTTGAATCTGGACACCCAAAGATCCGTACGCGTCCACTGATCTTTCGCGAGATGCTCTCTAAGTAATGGCGTACCTGGCTACAGCATTCATCAGACTCCCGTCGTGGCAATGGTCTCTTTATCTCCCTTCTGGTTACCATGTGCGCATTATTGATGAAGCGTCGTTCTACTCTGGTCATTCCCCTTCTTCAAAACATGGCTTGGCTAATGGCTTCTGTACTGTATTCTTGTCTGCTACTTTTAATAAAAGAACTAACTCTCCCAGCTCGAGAGTGTATCAACCGTGACACGTCCTTTTGTCATCTGTGGCGGTGGCGGTTTCGGTGTACTGATCCTGACAGTACGCCGGTTGTGAGGCACGTGTGTCCGTCATTTGACCTAGAGTAAAGTGATGCACGTCTCCATTTCGCGGTATATTGCACGTTGATTGTCGTCGTGAGGGCTAGAGCGTATCATGAAGGTAAGTTATTTAGAATTCATAGTTTGGGGTTCAAGTTCTGCATGTCGTTAGCATGCCCAGGGTACAGTATGTGATCACAGGCTTTCCATGACGTGATCGTCGTTTCTCGATCGAAGACGTTTGATCCTGATTTGTTACCGTGTCCATGTGGACGAACGGAATCCACTGAAACCTTTGTAGCAGCCCGTCCTACGTTAATTGCGTTCATGCCATGTGCTAAATCGGCCAACCCGCGGCGGAGACAGACGCATGTACTCAAAAGCAGCTTTAGAGTATTACAACGAGACTCGGACGAAAATCTGTTCGATCTGAGCCTCATCATTGTCACCAAGAACCGCGACCTCGATTAGATGCGAGATTATCTTGGGAAGAGCAGCAGTAGGCTAGTCGATGAAGTCGATTAGTAAGTACTACTCACCGCGATTGATTTTCTTGCACCGCCGACTCAGATTACATTACACACGATCGGGATGCATCCATATTACATACGCTCCCGACAGAGAAGTCCGGGTGGTGATATAGTGATACCTGAAAGGCCGAAAAACCTTTTATGACCATTTGCTGATGCTGCGATGTGGCATGGATGCCAGTTTGCGTTGAATGACTTCGATATCTGCCTGGGCTCTTGATGTTGCGCGGTCAACTCTGTCGGAGGTGGAAACGATGACCAGGAAGGATAATATTTCCTCCCTTTCATAATTTGCAACAGCTTCGACACCGACATACAGCTCTGCAGCGGCCTTGGATATTGGGAGAATTCAATATGTGATGTCCCATTGTGTCCTCATTTCTTCTGTACTTTACAGTATGCGTGAGAATTTACAAAACACTGCAAAAACCTCCCACTCGGCCCGCTGGTGCCATTTCTTGAATGCCGTTGTCCTCTGCCCTTGAGTTGACGTATCCGATCAAGACTGAGTAAGACCTGCTACATCAAAAAGTGCCACTGAGCTCCGTAACTCGTTTCTGTGGAAACGATGGCCAGGAAGGGACTCTCCTTGCCGAACAATATCATTCTTTCTCCCAGTTCATCTGTTGCAACAGCTTCAACACCGACACAACGCGCAGAAATAGCCTTGGGTATTGGAAGAATTCAATGTGCGTGGTGTTCCAATTGTCCACGATGGGTACTGAGTCGCGTGTGAAAGCTCAAAACCAGAGTCATAGTGCGACAATAATAGACGTAGTCCCGGACAACGTCCTTTTGGACATATTCGGATTTTGCCTATGTAACCCCACCGGGCTTCCTCTTGAACAGATGAAGAAATGGCAAAGACTAGTGTATGTTTGCCGAAGATGGAGACAAATCATATTTTCGTCACCACGCCGTCTTGAGTTGCGCCTCAGCTGCTCATACGGGATACCCGTCAGGAAGAATCTAGAATTCTGGCCTGTCACCATGCCTGTCACCGTTGACTACCCCAGGCATTCCTCTCGCCCTTCGCCCATTGATGAAGATAACATTATTGCTGCACTTGAGCAAGCCGGTCGTGTACACCGTGTCGAGATGTTTACGTCAGACTCACTCTTGAGAAAAGTGGCCACCGTCATGCAAAAGTCATTTCCTGCGCTGACACATTTGGGACTTGGACTTCAATGGGATTATAACGACGCCGGCATGTTTAGCATGGGAGATGCGCCCGTTCTTCCCAAAGGGTTCTTGAATGAATCTGCTCTACGTCTTCAATATCTCCACTTTGAAAGTTTCCCTTTTTCAGAAGCGCCTACGTTTCTTCTGTCGTCTCATAATCTCGTCACTCTCAATCTCGAAAGGATGTTCCAGGATAGTTTCATCTCACCAAAGGCCATGCTTGAATGTCTGTCTGGGATGACCAAGCTCAAAACGCTTTCCATTTCATTCGTCGAGGACAACACGGACCTATTCGCCTTTGATCAGGAGAGAACACGATTGGACCTCACAACGCGGGTCATCCTCCCTTCGCTCACTCGTTTTCACTTCACCGGCCATAGTGGATTCTTAGAGAAATTTATAGCCCAAATCGACGCGCCTCTGCTCCTCAGACTCGGAATAACGTACTACACATTTCAGGCCCAAGCTCCCCAACTTTTTCGTTTCGTTGGTCACACAGAAAACCTCAAGTTCGACCAGTTCAGCCATGCACAAGCTCATTTTCGGGACCAAGTCTCTGTCGAACTTGATCGCTCACAAGGGAAATCAGTGCATGCAAGTCCGAGTCTTTCTATTTCATTTCCGGCACTAGGCACTTTAAATGTTCAAGTTCAGGACACAGCCAATTTTCTTGGTCAATTTGGCACGACGTTGTCAAATGTAAAACATCTTTCTGTCAATGGGTATATTCATCACTGGGGTCGCTACGATCTGGGCAGCGCCGAGTGGATCCCTTTCTTCCTCCTATTTCCTGCGGTGCAAGATCTACATCTAGCTGGAGCAGTTGGAGCGAGAACTGCTTCTGCGCTTGATCATGAAGGCATCACCGAGGAGATGCCGATTTTTTCAGCTCTTGACACGATATGGATAGACGACGAGGAATATGGTTTCTATGAGCCACTGGAAGTAGGATCTATGAAGTTACACCGGTTTCTCTCAATGCGCTACCGCATTGGTTACCTGGTGTCTGTTGTCGACACGCGAGAGGATCCGGACGAAAAACTCGAAAAATTCAACTCCGAGTCGGTTTGGAATGGTCAGGTCAGGAGAACATCCTCGCCCTCGTCCCATAGTTGCTGGGACTCACCCGACTGATGACTCGATCGCTTTTTTCTGACTCATTTATCTGACTCGTTATGATTCTAACTCCACCATCTTGTACGAGTAATAGAGTATATAGTAAGGAGTAAGGACAGACGTTTTTTACAATGAGCCTTAAACTCGACTGTGAGTTGCTTTTCTTCAACTATGTACTGAACAGGGGGAGAAGGTAAAACGAACCTTGTCCTGTCCAGGATATCGCGTTCCCATTTCTCTTTGTTCCAATTTGCCGTGTACCACTTCCGTTTCATATTTCATAGTATATTAGGGCTTGGTTTCTGTCTGGTAATAGCTAGCCAAGAGTTGCTCACCCCTTTTCTGCGTGCTGTCAAGTAAATTATACATTGCAAGTTTGGGTCTCTGCTGTTTCGTCTCTCGCCGCCGCCGTCGCTCCCACTGTCTCGTTACCTGCCGCCATCTCGTTCCAATCTCGTCCCCTTCGCCGTCTCCTCATCTCCCCCATTGTCTCAGACTCTTGTCCTTGAGATTACCCGTTTATCTCTGTGTGATCTGATCCTTCCCCTTGGGCCTAGCAATAAAGAAAGTGGAACACGTGGGGGCGAGCAGAAGACAAGGGCGGGCTAGATCGACAGACACGTGCACACAGGAATCGCCATAGAGCGATACCGTGACAGTAACTGAGGTGTACAATACTCGGCTACAGTAAAATTTACTGTAATTTTAAAGAAAGGCCCCGTCAGAGTCACACGGATGTGCTAGTGGTGGTACCAAGTCCAACAGCTGTATGTTAGCCAATTAATTGAAATAAACTGCATTGCGTACCTGAGATCACGAGGATGTTCGAGTCTGTGGCGTTGAACGTCTCTTCTACTTCATTGCTTCTACTTCTATTGCTTCTACTTCTATATCTACCTGGGCTCTTGATTTTGCGTGGACAACTCTGTTGGAGGTGGAAATGATGGCCAGGGAGGATAATACCATTCTTTCCTCCGCTTCGACACCAACACACGGCTCTGAAACAGCCTTAGGTATTGGAAGAATTCAATGTGCGTGATGTTACAATGTCTCCTCAATGAGTACTAAGTTGCGTGCGAAAGTTCAAAACCAGAGTCATAGTAGTACGACAATATACATGCTCTCGGACAACGTTCTTTTGGACATATTCGGTTTTTGTCTGTGTAACCCCACCAGGCTTCCACTTGAAAAGATGAAGAAATGGCAAAGACTAGCGTATGTCTGCCGAAGATGGAGACAAATCATATTCTCGTCACCCTGCCGTCTTGGTTTGAGTCTTAGCTGCTCATACGGGATACCTGTCAGGAAGAATCTACCATTCTGGCCTGTCACCATACCTCTCTCCATTGACCACCCCCGCCTATCCCCTCGCCCTTCTATCGATGAAGAAAACATTATTGCTGCACTCGAGCAAGCCGATCGTGTGCACCGTGTTGATATTTTTGCATCACAGCCACTCATGAGCAAAGCGGAAACCATCATGCAAAAGTCGTATCCTGCGCTGACACATTTGGGACTGGAATTCGGTTATAATGAGCCATACGTTCTTCCCAAAGGATTCTTGAATGGATCTTCTCCATGTCTTCAATATCTCTGCTTAAGACGTTTCCTTTTTCCGGAAGTGCCTACGTTTCTTCTGTCGTCTCATAATCTCGTCACTCTCAAACTCGAAGCAATGTACCAGGATTGTTTCATCTCTCCAGAGGCCATGGTTGAATGTCTGTCTGGGATGACCAAGCTGAAAACGCTTTCCATTTCATTCGACGAGGACGACATGGACCTATTCGCCTTTGATCAAGAGAGAACACGATTGGCCTTCACAACGCGGGTCATCCTTCCTTCGCTCACTCGTTTTCACTTCACCGGTCATTGTGGATTCTTGGAGAAATTTATAGCCCAAATCGACGCGCCTCTGCTCCTCAGACTCGGAATAACGTACCACTATGACGAAGACACGGACGGGGTCCAAGCTTCCCAACTTTTTCGTTTTGTTGGTCACACAGAAAACCTCAAGTTCGACAAGTTCAGCCGTGCGCGAGTACGTTTTGAGGACGAAGTCACCCTTGATTGCTCACGAGGGAAATGCCCGAAAGCAAGTCCGGGTCTTCTTTCTATTACATGTCCGGGACTAGACACTTTATTAAAGTGTCTAGATCAAGTTCTGGACACAGCCAAATTTCTTGGTCAATTTGGAACGACGCGGGCGTTGTCATATGTGAATCATCTCTCCGTCAATGGGAATAGTACAGAGGGTTACGTCGAGTTGCTACCATTCTCTCGCTCATTTCCTGCGGTGGAAGAGCTACGTCTATCTGGAATAGTGGGAGCGGTATTTGCTTCTGAGCTTGAAGACATCACCGAGGAGATGGTCACTGAGATTTTTCCAGCTCTCCACACGATATAGATAGACAACGAGGAGGGTAGCTTATACGAACCAGGGGAGGAAGCCTTTGAGTTACAGCGGTTTCTCTCTTTGCGCAAGCGCACTGGTCACCTGGTGACCATGGTCGACAAGCGAGAGTCCAGATCCGAAAAACTCCGAAGATTCAACTCCAGAAATGGTCAAGCCAGGAGAACGTCCTGGGACTCACCCGACTGATGACTCGATCGCTTTCTTCTGACTACGAGTATATAAGGACAGAAGTTTTTTACGACGAGCCTTAAGCTCGACCTGCTGTATTCAACTACAGTAGTAGTTCTTGGCTCGCGAACATCGACTGTGACTTGTTTTTTGGGGAGAAGGTAAGTATTACGAACTTTAGTTATCCTGTCCAGGATGTTCTTCTGCCATCTTAAAGACGTATGACGTTAAAAACCATAATGAGCATGGATTTCACTGGCTGTTCATATCGTCGGAATGATGGTATACCCGGGTTGGTGAGATGATCAGGCTCGTCGCCTAAGTTACTGATAAGGTTCGTAAGGATGATGGTTTGATCGCGCGAGGTGAGCAGACCCGCTCGGTTTTGCGGGCTTGGGAAGGCCCAGGCGTACATAGTCAACGCGCGAGCCCGCTCGGGAGCAAGCCGGGTTCGGGCAGGCCCTTAGCCGCAGTCATCTGTTTCGCCACGACGATCCTCACTACTCTTGCTCTGACTGTCTGCTTCTCAGCTTGATTCACCATGCTTGTATCTAGGATATAAAAATGTCAGTTTTTTCTTGTTTGGTCCACCATGTCCGACCGACCTTTTCGCAAAGTACGACCAACTGCCAAGTTGGGTGCACGCTGAGCGCTGAGCGCGCATCGAACCACATTCACCCCCACCATTTCCCTCTATTCCATGTCTGCCATGTTCTCCTTCCTCCCCACTATGACTGCGTACCCAGACCCAATGGAACTGCCAAGCGAGCTCGATGCAGCACAATGTGTCTGTAACGCGCCCATCTGACATCACCGGCCTCGTGCCGCCAGCTCCGTCATAAGCGTCGAGAGCGTACCCTCTCCTTTATCTCAATGCCTCATGCCTCAGTTCTGGTCTCTGTCTTCGGATTACTATGCTTACGAAAATCGCCTTCCATCTCGCCACCTTCTCGATTGCCTTTATGCATCCCAATATCCATGGTCCTCCGTTGCTGTCCTCCTCGCGTTTCTAAGTTATGGAGGCGCGGTCATATCCTTCACGCTCATGTATCGCCTATCACCCTTCCATCCACTTGCCAAGTACCCTGGACCAGTCATGGCTAAGGCGTCCAAGTTATGGGCGGCCTGTCTCAGCGGCACGGCCGACATGCATAGACACCACAAGAGCTTGCACGAGCGTCACGGGGATGTGGTCCGTACTGTCATCCTTCATGTATGTGCGGTGCTCAGCTATCCATAGGGCCAATGAGCTCTCGTTTCGAGATCCTTCGCTGGTACACCCGGTGCTCGGACAAGGAGGTCTGCCCAAGGGGACCACGTGCGTATTTGGCCTTTTTTCGTTTGCCTATATTGAAACCTACAGTAATGAGGCTGGGGGACCACCAATGCTAGTTGCCCTGCAGGATCCCATAGTACACGTGCATCAGGGCAAGCACTGGAATCGTGCCTTTTCATCGGCAGCTATGAAAGAGTATGAAGTAATATTTGCGAAGCGGGTCAGAGAACTTGTTGGTTTTGTGGAAGATCTGTTACAGAGATCAGATTGTGCTGTGGTGGACGTGAATAAGTGGTTCAAATACTTCACCTGAGCTCCAAGTACCATGCAGTTGATCCCGTCCTGACGTGTCATCGCACAGTGTAGCGCGGCGTTCGTTCCTACGCGCGCGTGAGAAAGGCAAGGCGGTGGGATCTGGAGTAAGAGTGGAGGGAAGAGCGGAGAGGGAAGGACTTTGTCGAATACTTGGACTTAAAGACTTAAACTTAGACTGAGAGAGAGAGAGAACGCGAAAAGAGAGGGGAAAACTGATGCTCATTTACTCTACACTAGAGTGGTTAAATACATAAAGTAGCTACGGATATTTGTACCTATAAGGAAAGAGGCTGGTAACGAGGCTGACAAGAGGCTGGCGACAAGGTTTTCACGCTCAACGACTCACGCGTCGTTACAACAGCACAAGCTCTATGGGCGACATGGCGAATGTCTCCTGAGATAGGTTTTTAACGCGACTGAGGCTAATTCAAACTCTGTCAACTTCGGCGGTGGCTTTGATCTCATGAAAGCTGGCAGTGATACCAATGGTCTTTGGACACAATCCTGCGTGCGGTACGTACACTGTGTGTTAATTACAGTATCAGTGCCATCCTGTCACATGTACCATACACACTTCCTGTTCTTACCACAATCACGAGAAAAGAGTGCTTGTGTGTTTACGAGCATTTTGCAAAGAACGGATTCAAGCATCGCCTTGGTCTGCGCAGGTCGTTCCCCGACGAGTCAACGACGCGCGCTCGGTAGAGGCACGGAACTTTGTCTCGTTACTAGGCGCAGCACACAAATTTTGGCGCACGTTCAATTGTCCGTCGCACAGTATCTGTGTCTCATCACTTCTACTTCTTGATCTTGCGCGGTCGATGATGGCCAGGGAAGACGATACCATTCTTTCCTCAACTTCATCCTTTGCAACAGCTTCAACACCGACATACAGCTCTGCAGCGGCCTTGGATATTGGTAGAATTCAATATGTAATGTTCCATTTGTGACCTCATTTCTTCTGTACTTAAACAGTATACATGAGCGTGAGAATTTACAAAGCACTGACAAACCTCTCGGCATGCCATTTCTTGGCCTCTCAATCCCCCTAGGCCCTGCCCTTGAGTTAATCCTTTCCTTTAGTATCCGATCAAGGCTGGGTAAGACCTGCTACATCAAAGATTGGTACTGAGCTGCGTAACTCATTTTTGTGGAAACGATGGCCAGGAAGGAGCATGGTCTCTCCTTGTCGAACAATATCATTCTTTCTCCCAGCTCAGTTGCAACAGCTTCCACACCGACACAGCGCCCTGAAATAGCCTTAGGTATTGGAAAAATTCAATGTGCGTGGTGTTCCAATTGTCCACAATGAATACTGAGTCGCGTGTGAAAGTTCAAAACCAGTGTCATAGTGTGACAATAATAGACATTGTCCCCGACAACGTTCTTTTAAACATATTCGGATTTTGCCTACATAACCCCACCGGGCTTCCTCTTGAACAGATGAAGAAATGGCAAAGACTAGTGTCTGTTTGCCGAAGATGGAGACAAATCATATTTTCGTCACCAAGCCGTCTTGAGTTGCGCCTCAGCTGCTCATACGGGATACCCGTCAGGAAGAATCTAGAATTCTGGCCTGTCACCATGCCTGTCATCGTTGACTACCCCAGGGATTCCTCTCGCCCTTCGCCCATTGATGAAGATAACATCATTGCTGCACTTGAGCAAGCCGATCGTGTACACCGTGTCGAGATGTTTACGTCAGACTCACTCTTGAGAAAAGTGGCCACCGTCATGCAAAAGTCATTTCCTGCGCTGACACACTTGGGACTTGGACTTCTATGGGATTATGACTATGACGACGAGATTAGCATCGCACATACGCCCGTTCTTCCCAAAGGATTCTTGAATGAATCCGCTCCATGTCTTCAATATCTCCACTTTGAAAGTTTCCCTTTTTCAGAAGCGCCTACGTTTCTTCTGTCGTCTCATAATCTCGTCACTCTCAAACTCGAAGAAATGTTCGAGGATAGTTTCTCACCAGAGGCCATGGTTGAATGTCTGTCTGGGATGGCCAGGCTGAAAACACTTTCCCTTTCGTTTGACTACTTCACCGCCTCGGACATGGACCTATTCGCCTTTGATCGAGAGAGAACACGATTGGACCTCACAACGCGGATCATCCTCCCTTCGCTCACTCGTTTTCACTACGCTGGTCATAGTGGATTCTTAGAGAACTTTATAGCCCAAATCGACGCTCCTCTGCTCCTCAGACTCGGAATAACGTACTACACATTTCAGGTCCAAGCTCCCCAGCTTTTTCGTTTCCTTGGTCACACAGAAAATTTCAAGTTCGACCAGTTCAGCCGTGCGCAAGCACATTTTCGGGACCAAATCTCCGTCGAACTTTATCGCTCACAAGGGACATCCCCGCAAGCCAGTCCGAGTCTTTCTATTTCAATTCGGGTACTAGGTATTTTAGATGTTCAAGTTCTGGACACAGCCAGATTCCTTGGTCGATGTGGCACGACGTTGTCAAATGTGAAAAATCTCTCTGTCAATGGGCATAGTATTCTTGAGTCGAGTAGCTACGATCTGGGCAGCGCCGTGTGGCTTCCATTCTTCCTCCTATTTCCTGCGGTGCAAGATCTACATTTATCTGGAGAAGTGGGAGCGAAAACTGCTTCTGCGCTTGAACGCACCACCGAGGAGATGGTCACCGAGATTTTTCCAGCTCTTGACACGATATGGATAGACGATGAGGAATATGGTTACCATGAGCCACTGGAAGAAGGATCTATGAAGTTACTTCGGTTTCTCTCTTTGCGCCATCGCACTGGTTACCTGGTTACTATTGTCGACACACGAGAGGATCCGGACGAAAAACTCAACTCCGAGTCGGTTTGGAATGGTCAGGTCGCGAGAACGTCCTCGACCCGTAGTTGCTGGGACTCACCCGGCTGATGACTCGATCGCTTTCTTCTGACTCATTTATCTGACTCTTTATGATTCTAACTCCTCAATCTCGTACGAGTATATAAGGACAGAAGTTTCTTACGACGAGCTCGACCTACTGTATTCAACTACAGTAACTTAGTAGTTCTTGGCTTCGCGAACATCGAGTCGATTTGACTGTGACATTTTTTTCGGGAAAAGGTAAGTATTACGAACTTTAATTGTCCTGTCCAGGATGTTCTTCCGCACATCTGTGTGAAGTTAAAAACCATCCTAACAAATACATGATGCGTGAACTTGAATCCTAAATCGTGAAATCATGGTCAGAGTAAGTTTTTTTAAATCATAATGAGCATGGATTTCACTGGCTGGTCAAATGATAGGTATACCCGGATTGGTGAGATGATCAGGCTCGTCGCCCAAATTATTCGTGACATTGACATGAGGCCTTCTCGGGCTGCGGGCCCGGGCTTACAAAGCCAACAGGCCCTGAAAAATGGCTAGGAGTAAGCCCGGCGGCCGGGCACAGGCCAGGCCCTTAGTAGCCGCAGTCATCTGTGTTCCGCCATGATGATCCTCACTCTGACTGTCTGCTTCTCAGCTTGATTCACCATGCCTGTATCTAGGGTATGAAAGTGTCAGTTTATTCACGCAAAGTACGACCAACTGCAAAGTTGGGGGCACGCTGAGCGTGCATCTTACCACGTTCACCCCCACCATTTCCCTCTATCCCGTGTCTGCCATGTTCTCCTTCCTCCTCGCTATGACCGCGTACACAGACCCAACGGAAAACTGCCAAGCGAGCTCGATGCAGCACAGCTGTAACGCGCCCATCCGACATCACCGGCCTCATGCCGCCAGCTCCGTCATAAGCGCCGGGAGCGTACCCTCTCCTTTGTCTCAATGCCTCGTGAGTTCTGGTCTCTGTCTTCGGATTACTATGCTTACGAAAATCGCCTTCCATCCCGCCACCTTCTCGATTGCCTTTATGCATCCCAATATCCTAACATATTCCATGGTCCTCTGTTGCTGTCCTCCTCGCGTTTCTAAGTTATAGAAGCACGGTCATATCCTTCACGCTCATGTATCACCTGTTACCCTTCCATCCACTTGCCAAGTACCCCGGACCAGTCATGGCTAGGACGTCCAAGTTATGGGCGGCCTATAGGCGCCACAACAGATTGCACAAGCGTCAAGGGGATGTGGTCAGAGTAGGTTCGTACTGTCATCCTTCATGTATGTACGGTGCTCAGCTATCCATAGGGCCAATGAACTCTCGATTCGAGATCCTTCGCTGATACACCCGGTGCTCGGACAAGGAGGTCTGCCCAAGGGGACCACGTGCATATTTGGCCTTTTTTCGTTTGCCTATATTGAAACCTACGGTAATGAGGCTGGGGGACCACCAATGCTAGTTGCCCTGCAATATCCCATAGTACACGTACATCAGCGCAAGCACTGGAATCGTGCCTTTTCATCGGCAGCTATGAAAGAGTATGAAGTAATTTTTGCGAAGAGGGTCAGAGAGAACTTGTTGGTTTTGTGGAAGATCTGTTACAGAGATCAGATAGTGCTGTGGTGGACGTGAATAAGTACTTCACCTGAGCCCCAAGTACCATGCGTTTGATCTCGTCCTGACGACGTGTCATCGCACAGCACATGCTCTATGGGCGGCATGGTGTATGTCTCCTGAGATGGGTTTTTAACGCGACTGAGGCTAATTCAAACTCTGTCAACTTCGGCAGTGGCTTTGATCTCATGAAGGCTGGCAATGATACCAATAGTCTTTGGACACAATCATGCGTGCGTGCGGTACGTACACTCTGTGTTAATTTCAGTATCGGTGCCGTCCTGTCACATGTACCATACACCCTTCCTGTAAGTGTTCTTACCACAATCGCGAGAAATAAAAGCGTGCTTGTGCGTTTACGAGCATTTTGCAAAGAACGGATTCAAGCATCGCCTTGGACTGCGCGGGTAGCTCCGAGTCAACGACGCGCGCTCGGTAGAGGCACGGAACTTTGTCTCGTTAGGCGCAAGATGCGTGCAGGAGGACAACAAGGGTCGCCCAGCCTAGTAAAAGTTCAGCTGCGGTATTGAACGTGATAGCTTCCACGATTTGAGGCTGCAGGCAAGTTTGAGCACAGAAATTGCGCGTCACGCACTCAATTCAATAAAATTCTCGGGTCGGTCCACCACCCCCAGTGAGGTCATAATGTCTCAGACGATCTTCGGTTGGAAGAAAATCAGAGGTGAGGTGTTCTCGAAGGAAAATGATTCCACGATGGCGGAGGCTGGTAGAAGCTGGTGGAAGAGCATGAGGATGTGAGGACTCGAGGGACTGTATCGACGTCGTATCACGGCTCCGGCGGCGCGATGAGACGGAAGTCAAGAGAATGAGGATAGCGGTTTACACCCATTGACGACCGTGACGGTGCTCATATAGGTCTCAGCAGAAGAATACGGCACATAAAATTTGGCGCACGTTGTCCGTCGCACAGTATCTGTGTCTCATCGCTTCTACTTCTTGATCTTGCGCGGTCAATGATGGCCAGGGAGGACGATACCATTCTTTCCTCCCCTTCATCCCTTGCAACAGCTTCGACACCAACACATGGCTTTGAAACAGCCTTAGATATTGAAGGAACTCAATGTGCGTGGTGTCCCAATTGTCCGTAATGAGCACTGAGTTGCATACAAAAGTTCGAAACCGGAGTCATATTGTGACAATAGACATACTCTCGGACAACGTCCTTTTGGACATATTCAGCTTTTGTCTGTGTGGCCCTGTGGCTACCGGATTCCCACTTGGACAGATGAAGAAATGGAAAGGACTAGTGCATGTCTGCCAAAGATGGAGACAAATCATATTTTCGTCACCACGCCGCCTTGATTTGCGCCTTGTCTGCTCATTCGGGATGCCCATTAGGAAGAATCTAGAATTCTGGCCTGTCACCATTCCTCTCGCTATTGACTACTACTCCTCTCACTCCCCTTCTTCTATCGACGAAGATAACCTCGTTGCTGCACTCGAGCAAGCCGATCGTGTGCACCGTGTCGATATTTTTGCATCACACACACTCTTGAGAAAAGTGGCCACCGTCATGCAAAAGTCATTTCCTGTGCTGACACATTTGGTACTTAAGTGGGATCATGAAGACATGGAGTTTACCACCGCAAATTCGCCTGTTCTTCCCAAAGGATTCTTGAATGAATCTGCTCCATGTCTTCAAGATCTCTGCTTAGAAAGTTTCCTTCTTCCAGAAGTACCTACGTTTCTTCTGTCGTCTCATATTCTCGTCACTCTCAAACTCGAAACGATGTTCCAGGATAGTTTCGTCTCACCGAAGGCCATGGCTGGATGGCTAGATGGGATGACCAGGCTGAAAACACTTCTCATTTCATTCTACTACGCCGACACAGACCTATTTGCCTTTGATCAAGAGAGAACACGATCGGACCTCAAATTGCGGATCACCCTTCCTACCCTTACTCACTTTCACTACATTGGTCATAGTGGATACTTAGAGAGCCTTTTGGCCCAAATCGACGCACCTCTACTCATCAGACTCGGAATAACGTACCACTGGAACCATTTCCAAGCTTCCCAACTTTCTCGTTTCATCGGTCACATAGAAAACTTCAACCAGTTCAACCGCGCGGAAGCATCTTTTGAGCATGGTGTCACCGTCGAATTTGATTACCTACATCGGAAAGGCCTGCAAGCCAGTCTTTCTATTTTTTTACCGAAACTTGAGTACTTATTAGGTCAAGAAATTCTGGACACAGCCCTTGGTAAACTTTTCACGACGTTCTCAAATGTGAATCACCTCTCCGTCGATGTGTCCGCTATAGTTTATACTATCGACAATGATCAGGGCACCGGCGAGTGGCTCCAATTCTTCCGCTTATTTCCTGCGGTTGAAGTGCTACAACTATCTGGAGTGCTGGGAGATGACGCTGTTTCTTCGCTCGAAGACAACGCCGAATACTCGGAGGAGATGCTCACCGACATTTTGCCAGTTCTCGACACGATATGGTTATCAGACGTAAGGGGTAAAGAACCGAAAGTGGGATCCATGATGTTACAGCAGTTTCTCTCTTTGCGCCAGCGCTCTGGTCATCCGGTGACCATTGTCAACACGCAAGAGGAGTTGGAAGAAAAACTCGAAAAACTCGAGTCCCATCGGGATGGTCAGGAGAACGTCCTGTAGTAGATTCCTCTTCGTTCTGGTGTATAACTAGTCCTGGCCGTTGTCCCCTCAATTCAGAAGATGTAGATAATGACGATACATATATAAATTCAGAGTCCACACGAGTACCAGCATCACGGTAAATGACAGGGTATCACACCCGAAGCATCGTTCAACCCGAGAGCCGTTCAAGTTTGAGTACTTGACGGTAGCTATCCATGTCTCGCACCACAGCTCTCCCACTCTCCTCTACTCCGAGGTTTGAGTCATGATATATAGGCATTTCTTCCGTACCTTGCAGTTTTCTCAGTGCTACGGTTAAATGGTGCCGTACGGCGTAGATAGCTATGACAGCTAAGACAAAGCGCTGACTCACCTCCCATTCGGTCCGCCGGTGCTAGAAAGACCGATACATACAGAAGACAGTTGAGATGGCGGCAGCTCGGGTTCCGAATGCCACGGGTAAGCCTCCAAATGGTGTTACCATGACCACACCCAGACGAGCCACCTGTAAGAGGGTTCAGTTCAAGCTCTGAGGCACGCCACGGCCGTGACGCATGCTCACCTTCGATGTGTTCTCAGGCTCCTTGCCTCACTGATTACAATCCTCGAGCTTTCTTCGTCGACACCAGCGGCGGCGCCTCTGCTCCGAGCATCAGGTAATGCCTTGGACGTCGAAGGTTCGTCCGCCACGATGGCCTGCGCACAAGATTGTGTGGCAGATGGAGCGCAGCGACAACTTGGTGTGCCTTGACGGTACACAGGGTGAGGGGCCATGTGCGGTGAGGACGCGCAGTGCGCCTCCAAGTGCACGTAGTTCCTCCAAGATGAGCCATTCCGCTAAACCAAGTACTCCACCGTCAAGTCTGCGAAAGAGATACACACGCCCATCTACGTCCAAAACGCGGAAGAACGCCGCAAGCTCAGGTACCAGTAGGATGCGTGGTGGCGCACGGAACACCTTGTCGGCGCCTGGGGCATCCGGCTCGAGTGGCAGAATGAGGTCTGTGAGGTTCAAAGTGTGCTGTGCGCGTCGTATGGGATCTTGTGATGCCATGCTCGCGCTGGCGATGTCTGCCCCTCGCCGTACCGGTGCCTGCAGGACAAGCTCGGGCTCGAGCACGCTCACGATACTGACGCACGTCCCAGGGAGTCGACCGACGCGCGTGCTGTGGGTAGACACTAACAGGTCGGCTGCAGACGCGGCGGGACGCGAATAGGTCCACCACGGTGTGGACGAGGCCGTGCGCTGCACGTGCCGGGAGAGGGCGGGTATGAGGTGGTCGAGGACTTGCAAGAACTCATAGTTGGAAGCTAGGAGGTCTGCGAGTGATGCGCGAGAGGAAGAACCAGCGAGAGGTGGCAGTGGGGCGAGAGAGAAATGCGCTTAGGCGGAGGCGGTGAGTATCTCTAGCGCAGCGAGAAAGTGCCTGAAATGCGTGAGGAATCAGGGCGACATAGGGCGACCTGTTAAAATCTAAGCACACTGCCAGTGTTCCTCAGTCTCTGAATGGAAGACTTGTTATTATGTATTTACCTAAGCACGCTGTCTACGAGTGTGTGTAGTTTTGTTAATAAGACTGGCGATCTAAACACAACTTATTCTCTGAATGGAAAGACTGAGAAGAGGGAAGTGGCGTGGCGAGTATAGAACGGGATCGCGATCGAACACTGATCGAACGCGTATAGGTACGTATCACGTGACTCCGTAACTCGCCACTCGATCCGATCCTTATTCGTCCAACAACTCTCCTCCTTTCATCACTGAACCTCCTTTCATCCTCTTGTCTCTCATTGTCTCCACCCCTCATGGTTAGCCACAGCCCATTCCTAGCACCTCGCCACACCACGCTGCATACCATGCTCGATATCGGACTGGGAATTGGTTGGGGAGTTGTATTGTTGTGCGTCATCACTCAGATCCATTGTTCCAATTCGCCGTGTACCGGTTCCGTTTCATATCGTGTAGTATATAAAGGCTTGGTTTCCATCTTGTAATGAAAAACTCAACGCTTTTCTCTGTTTCTCTTCTCGTGTGCCTATAAGACGGCATTGCGACATTGCGTCACTGTGACCCTACGACAACAAACACGACGACAAACGCTTAAGACAACAACAACGCTGCGAACTGTCATTCCGGCCTATCATCTTCGCTTTCCTCCTCCTCTTTGTCCCTCCCTTCCTCTTCTCTCCTCGGCCCGCTCTTCCTCCCTCTCGCACACGCTGCTCCACTCGTGTCTCGACTCTTCCTGTGTCCTTGTCACTCCGATTCGGGCTTATATCCTCTATCTCCTATCTTGATCGGGATTATCTCTGCCTTACGAACTCACACGGTGCTCGCGTCGTACAGTGGAAACGATGATCAGGGAGGAGCATGGTCTCTCCTTGCCAAACAATATCGTTCTTTCTCCCGGTTCATCCTTCGCAACAGCTTCTACTCGGACACTAACACGCGGCCCTGAAATAGCCTTGAATATTGGAAGAATTCAATGTGCGTGATGTCCCATTTGTGTCCGCAATGAGTACTGAGTTGCATGTGAAAGTTCAAAACCAGAGTCATAGTGCGACAATAGACATGCTCCCGGACAACGTTCTTTTGGACATATTCAGCCTTTGTCTGTGTGACCCTGTGCCCGCCGGGCCTCCACTTGAACGGATGGAGAAATGGCAAAGACTCGTGCACGTCTGCCGAAG
>WNFR01002869.1_pt1 | contig 17898 bp, 18 predicted proteins | sample 5400221 | NCBI WGS metagenome assembly WNFR01 (sample SAMN13153357, study PRJNA577476) | soil metagenome | isolation source: 40 cm soil under Madrone tree | place: USA:California | collected 2016-06-14
CGACGCTCCGGCCCGATGAGGACGCAAATCGCAAGCTCTACGGCAAATCCACGAGCGCCGCAAAAATCATTCTGGAATCGGATGTCACCGCTCCAGACGCGGCGCATGACCTAATCGCGGCTCTGCAAAACTCCTCTCCTCAGCTCAAGCGTTAGTAATTCTCGTTGGAACCGCCTTGGACTAATGCCAGCAAGGACGACTAGCACCATGAGGCGCGGCCGATGTGGCAATCGGCCGCCTCTTTCTCCTCGCCAAAATATCTTCGGGCCACACGCAGATAATTTTTCTTGGGGTATCGCTCTGTCCAAGAAAATTCAGAAAATCGCGTTACCGTCGCCGCAGAACTCTCTTATCGGTGTGCAATTCCCGCTCGCGTAATCGGCCGCGCATTGGGTCTCGAACCTTGTTTGAGGCGACCTTTTTCTCGAAAGTGAAGAGGAACCCAAATCCGGATTACGGTGTTTGCCTTAATGTGCCATCGGGAATTTTTGTGTCGCAAAGCGAGCAAAAACCCTATTGTACACAACTGACCCCCAGCCTAACGTTTCGACGTCAAACCAGAAAGTCTGTTTGACATCCGACCGGCTCACGGATTTCCAAGACCACAGGAAGCCGCACCCGAATCGCCTGAAAGAGACCAGCAAGCTTCAGGTATTGACCATCATCTGCCCGACCGACGCCTCCTACGGCGGCGCGCGAGTCGGCCTTGAAACTCAAATTGGAGGAGAAGTGCAAATGAACACAAAGAAAAATTCGACGATTGCCATCTGTCTGACGGCAATTTTGGCTCTCAGCCCTATCGCCAGCTTTGCGCAGGCTACTACCACGTTCAGCGGTGAAGCCGTGGCTTTGCGGGCAAATGCGCTGGGGATTTCGCTCGCACTGTCAGATACTGGACCCCTTCCGTCTAGCGGCGGGAATCTGAGTACGTCTCTAGCGAGCGTCAATGTTTTGGGCTTGGCCTCGGCTGACGCGTTGAAGAGTACCAGCTCTGGCAGTGGCACTACCAGTCAGTCGCAATCGTCGGTCGCGAACCTGAGCCTGTTGGGCGGTCTGGTTGCCGCCGATGTCGTGAAGTCGAACTCGAGCGCTACCTGCAGCGGTAGCCAGGCCTCCGTCAGCGGGAACGCCCAGCTCGTCGGCTTGGTCGCCGCGGGCCAATCCGTCGTCGTATCCAACCCGAACCTCGCCATCTCGTTGCCAGGCGGCATTAGCCTCATCGTCAACGAGCAAACGAGCTCGTCGGGTGGAAACACCGGATCGATGACCGTCAATGCGCTGCACGTCAAAGGACCAAGTATCGATATCGTCGTCGCTTCCGCCCAGTCCGGTATCACTTGCCCGTGACAATTCTAGGGGGGCACGGTCTCAACACTGTGCCCCACACCTGCCAGCTCCACTTTTCCGACTTAATCAAGGAGTGACATCATGAAGGTAAATCGTCGCGAGTTGTTGAAAAACGCCGCATTCGTTTCGGGAGCTGCGTTGGTTGGCCCATCGTGGCCCTCGAGCAAGAAGTTGTTTGCGCAAGATGTTCTTCTGGATTTACCCAATCTACCCATCCCCGCGAATTCTGGTATCGAACACATCGTCGTGGTGACGATGGAAAACCGGAGTTTCGATCATTTTCTCGGATGGCTGCCCAATGCGGATGGCGAGCAAGCCGGCCTGACGTATACGGACCGCGCCGGCGTGGGCCACCCGACTCATTCGCTCTCCGGCGACTACACGGGCTGTCCCCATCCGGATCCAGACCATTCCTATGGCGGCGCTCGCGTCGAGTATGACAATGGATTGATGGATGGCTTTCTCCGCGCTAGTAGCAACGACGTCTTTTCCATCGGCTACTACGGCGAACGCGATATCCCGTTCTACGCCGCATTGGCCCGCAACTACACCGCTTGCGACCGTTACTTCGCCGCGATCCTTGGGCCAACATTTCCCAACCGGCTGTTTCTCCATGCCGCCCAAACGGACCGCCTCGACGATAGCACCAGCTTCACTTCGCTCCCGACGATTTGGGACCGCCTCGCCAGCGCTGGTGTGAGTGCTCGCTATTACTTCTCGAACGTACCGTTCCTCGCGCTTTGGGGCGTGAAATATCTAGGCATCTCGCGTCTGTACGAAGAGTTTCTCCTCGCCGCCAGCACTGGAACATTGCCAGCGGTTTCTTTCATTGACCCGAGATACACCATCCTGGATGACGGTACGGGCAACGACGATCATCCTCACGCCGATATCCGCGAAGGAGATCTTTTCCTTTACAAGACTTTCCAGGCTGTGGCCAGAGGACCGAATTGGGCCAACACCGTGTTCATCGTAAATTTTGACGAATGGGGCGGCTTTTTTGAACACGTCGCCCCGCCGCGCGCCACGGCTGCTAACAATGTCGATACCGACCTTGTGGACGGCAAAACGCTGCTTGGACTGCGCGTGCCTACGGTCGTTGCATCCCCGTTCAGCCGGGGGAATCCGGCGGATTCAAGAGTCAGCGCGCTGGTGTTCGATCACACCTCCGTCCTGAAGCTGATTGAGTGGCGTTGGGGACTTGCACCTCTCACTCCGCGGGACGCCAGCACCGACGTGAATAACCTTGCCTACGCTCTGAATTTCAGCCAGCCCGACGCCACTGTACCAAGCCTGCCGGTGCCTCAGGTGCCTCTCATTGCGGCGCCATGCCTTCAGACCTTGGGCAGTGGAATCCTGAGCAGCGGCGGGACTGCCACACCAACCGCCAATTGGGAAGAACTTGGCAAGCAAGCGGCAACGCTTGGATTCCCCATTCCGAGTGCGCTCTGAGGCGTGGGTGCGGGTGGGACACTTTTGACGACCCGTGGCGCGGACGATAGGCAACATCGCAGCGACTTCTAGCGGGGCTCAGGGTTTGCTTTCTCCAGTCGGGATTTATCACACTGCTTCTATTTCTCTGCGCCTTGGTCACAGGTTCGGCGTCACGTCAGATTCAAGGCGCACTCGCCAGAAACGTGAAATCAAAAACGTGGGTGCGATTAGGGTCCGATAAGTCATGGCAAAGAGTTCCTTAGAATATCAATGACGGGCCGTCAGCGCCGTTAAGTATCACTAAGTTAAGTTACGACAAACCTCCACTCTGTCACGACAAAGGCCCGGGCTGGGTACTGTCCTTTAAGGCTAAAACGTACGTCATGCTGCCACTGGGAGCGAGAAATCCGTGATGCGAACGGTGCAAACCGGGCCCCGGCACCATTAGTGCGCTTTTTTCAACGTGCCTGCTAGGGAATACGAGCAGGCATAGTCGCAGAACATGGCGACGCGGCTCGCAGAAGGAGACTTCCATGGCAAACGAGAGCAAAGACCAGCCGGTGCTGGGCCACATCGACCGCTTAGTCAAAGAAGAGGAACGTCTCTAGGCGCAATCTCAACTCACAGATGATGACCGTGACCGCTTAGCGAAGATGAAGGTCGAACTGGACCAGTGTTGGGATCTGTTGCGCCAGCGCCGGGCTTTGCGGGAGTTTGGGCGCGACCCAGATCAGGCAAAGGTGCGCCCGCCAAAGGTCGTTGAAAACTACGAGCAGTAGCCCCCGCGTACGGAGAGCAAGCATGCAGTAATTGAGATTGTCCCCTTCCTGTCGAGCCTCTACCACTTCCGATCACAGAACTCCGCACGATGACCATGTCTTGCTTGCCGGCTTCCTGCTTGATGCCGGGGACGTGTTAGGATGGCCCGCTGGCCGCAACCATGATCGGACAAACGCTGGATCATTACCGAATCATCGCGCAGCTTGGCGAAGGCGGCATGGGTGTGGTCTATCGGGCGCGCGATGAAGTACTGAACCGCGACGTGGCGGTGAAGCTTCTGGCCCAAGGAGCAATCGACAAGGTCGGGAGCGGCCATTTACTCCGCGAAGCGCAGACGGCCTCTTCCCTGAGCCATCCGAATATTTGCACCATTCACCAAGTGGGGCAGACCGGGAACGACTTCTACGTGGTGATGGAACTGATTGAGGGGCGGTCGCTCAGCGATTTGCTCACAACGACGGGCCTCTCCATGGAAATAGTGACGCGCTACGGCGCGCAAATCGCGGACGCATTGGCGCACGCGCATGACCGAGGAATCGTGCATCGCGACATGAAGGGCTCGAACGTGATGGTAACGGCCGAAGGGCGCGTGAAGGTGCTGGATTTCGGGCTGGCCACGCGCATGGAGCGCGAGGAAATCAGTGAACTCACGCTTTCCTACGACACGCTGGAAAGCAAGCTGGTGGGAACGCTGCCGTATATGTCCCCGGAGGTCTTGCGCGGGCACAAGGCGGATCACCTGAGCGATTTGTGGGCGCTGGGCGTGCTGCTCTATGAAGCGGCAGGGGGAAGGCTGCCGTTTCGCGGAAACACGGGCTTCGAGGTGACTTCGGCAATTTTGCGCGAGCCGCCCCCGCCGCTGCCGCCAACCGTTCCATACGGACTGGGCGCAGTTATCCAGCGCTGCTTGATGAAGGAGCCGGCGGAGCGCTACCAACGTGCGAGCGAAGTGCGGGCGGCACTGGAGGCACTGCAGGGCGCGGTGCTGCAGAGCCGGCATCCCTCGGAAGAAACGCGAGGGCCGCGAACATTGGTACTCCGTGGGATGGAACACCTCACGGTGAAAAACGGGGACGCGCTCCTGCTGGTCGGCACGAACAAAGGAGCGTTTTTGCTACGGTCGTCGCGGGACCGCGTGCGGTGGGATGTGGCTGGACCGTATTTTCACGGCCAGGGCGTCTACGCGATGGGGTATGACGGGCGTAACGGCCGTCACCGCCTGTGGGTTTCGACGAACAGCCTGATGTGGGGTACGTTTTTGCGGTCGAGCGACGACTTTGGAAGAATTTGGACCAATCCGCTGGAAGCGAGCATCCGGTTTCCCATTGAGTCCGGCGGCGCGCTGAAAAACATTTGGCAGTTTTGCCTGGGCCGCGCCGATGAGCCGGACACGCTTTACTGCGGCGTGGAGCCGGCGGCGTTGTTCGAGTCGCAGGATGCAGGCGAGTCGTGGTCATTGGTACGCGCGCTGTACGATCATCCGCACCGGCCGCGCTGGATGCCGAGTAATGGCGGGCTGTTTCTGCACACCATTGTGCCTGATCCGGGCCAGAAAGAGCGGATGTATGTAGGAGTGTCCGCGGGAGGAGTCTACCGCACCGAAGATGGCGGGGGGACCTGGCAGGCGCGGAACAATGGAATACGCGTGGTGTTCATGCCCGAGAAGTATCCGGAGTTCGGCCAGTGCGTGCATAAGATTGTGTTGCACGAATCGCGCCCGGAGCGATTGTTTCTGCAAAACCACTGGGGGCTGTATCGCTCGGACAACCGGGGCGATTCGTGGCAGGACATCGCACGCGGGGTGCCTTCGGACTTTGGTTTCGCGATGCTGATGCATCCGCACGATGCGGACTGTGTGTACGTCGTGCCGGTGGAATCAGACGAGTTTCGTTGCACGCCGGAAGGGCGTTTGCGCGTTTACCGCACGCGAAATGCCGGTGGTTCGTGGGAGTCTCTGGAGCGCGGTTTGCCGCAGCAGGGGGCGTACGAAACCGTTTTGCGCGATGCCTTCTGTACGGATTCGCTGGACCCCGCGGGGATTTATTTCGGGACGCGGAGCGGAAAGCTGTACGCATCGAGAGATGAAGGGAAAAGCTGGAAGAAAATGTTGGAAGGGCTGCCGCAGATCGTATGTGTAAAGGCCGCCGTCATCCAGATGGATGACGTCCCAGGCGTAAGGCCGCGCGTGAAGGCGAAACCTGCGGCAAAGCGGAAGACTCGGCGCACGAAGAGCGTCAAGCGCGGAAAGCGGCGGTGATGCAGGTCGTATTTAACATCCCCGGACCACTGCGCGAATTCACAGAGAACCGCAGCAGCGTGCCGGTCGAAGTGAAAAAAGGCGCAGATTTGCACGAAGCTTTGCAGTCGCTATTTGCTGCCTGCCCGGGGCTCCGTGACCGCGTGCTGACCGAATCGGGCGAAAGTCGACGGCACATAAATATTTTCGTGGCCAGCGAAGACATTCGTTACACCGGCGGACTGGCGATGCCAATTCCGGACGGCGCGGTGGTTTCGATCGTGCCCGCGATTAGCGGCGGAATTCGTTAATCATGAGTGACGGGGTTTTGAGGTCGCCACGGTGATACAATCTCTACGAGGTGTTTCATGAACAAGTCATCCCTGATCGCCTCGGCTCTTACCGTCCTATTCGTCCTCGGGCTCGTAGCTTATCGATTGCTTTGGGCCGGATCACAATTGGCTAGCGGAGTTGGGCTCGGGCGATTTCCAAGATTTCCTAAGACCCTGCGGCGCTGGCTTCTTGGCGAACATACTGATACTTCCACTAAGTAGCTAAAGGCAATTCGTTGAAGGCACGGCTGGTCTATTCATCCACCGTACCGCAACACTATTTTGGCGTTTGAGGTGGTTCCGAGGATGCATCGCCGGTGATCAAGCGGGCACCGCGGCTGAAGGTCAGATACTCAAATCCCCATTGGATAAAAACGATGATGCGGCTTTGAAACTCCACGATGTAGATCAGGTGGATGAAAAGCCACATGAGCCAGGCGAGCAGCCCGGAAACATGAACGCCAAAAACATTGGCCACCGCGGCCGCGCGGCCGATCACCGCCATCTCGCCTTTGTTGAAATAACGGAATGGAGGCGGTTCCCGCTCGCCCGCTAAGCGGGCGCGAATGACTTTGACGGCGTATGTGCCACCCTGCATTGCCACTTGCGCGACGCCCGGAAGCGGAGTTCCCTTCTCATCGACAGCGTGAGCAAGATCGCCAATGATGAAAATATCCGGGAAATTGGGGACGGTGAGGTCGCGGTTTACTTTGATTCGTCCGCTGCGATCCGACTCCGAATTCGTGCGCTCGGCAAGTTTCCTACCAAAGGCTGTGGCCGTGACGCCTCCGGCCCAGAGGACGGTCTTGGCCGCCAGCGTTTCGTGAGCATCCCCGCGCTTGAATGTGACGCCACCGGCATCGATGTTGGTCACCATCACGCCCTTGATTACTTCCACTCCGAGGCGCGTCACTAATTTTTCCGCTTTGGCTGACAGATCTTCTGGAAATGGGCCCAGGACTCTCGTGGCGCCTTCCATCAAAATGATTCGCGCCTCCTGAGGATCGATTTTTCGAAAATCGTGGCGCAGCGTCTCGCGAGCAATTTCCGCGAGTGCTCCGGAGAGTTCGAGCCCGGTGGCGCCAGCTCCGACGATGATAAATGTGAGCCAAGCGCGCGCTTCTTCCGGTGTGGCGGCACGCTCGGCTCGTTCGAATGCGTAGAGAATCTTGTGTCGGATCGCGGTAGCTTCTTCGACGGACTTCAGGCTCGGCGCCCACTCGCGCCAGGAGTCGCTGCCGTAGTAAGAGGTCTGAGTTCCCGTCGCGACAATCAGTGAGTCGTATTCGAAGGTTGCACCATCGCGCAAAGACACGCGTTTCGCTTGAGGATCGACGTCCACGGCTTCGCCCATCAGAACTTGGACATTTTTTTGCTTACTCAGAATGCTTCGCAAGGGGGCGGCGATTTCTCCGGGAGAAAGCGACCCGGTGGCCACCTGGTAGAGGAGCGGCTGAAAAAGATGAAAGTTTCGCCGGTCAATAAGAGTGACATCCACGGTAGCGCGCTTCAGCTTTTGCGCGGCAGCCAGCCCGCCGAACCCTCCGCCAAGGATGACCACTCGATGCTTCTCTCCCATCACCCTCTCCCAAACGCAACCTCGTCTAAACTACTATCATCTCATCTATGGAGGATTTTTTACTTTCGTTGCCGGGCGGAGGGCGGCCACATGCGTGTTCGTGATTCAGATGCCAGATTCCAGCTTCAAAAAAACACTCTGCGCTTTCTTTGCTCGGTGCTGATCAAGAGCGGGACACGCGCGGAGATCTGCAAGCTGCTGGATCCCGGCGTGTTTGAGGACCCCATGCACCGGGTGGTTTTCGAAGAGATTCGAGACATGGGATCGATTGACTCCCGCCGCTTGCGCGAACTTTTGCCAACCCGCGTGGCCAGCCGCGGCTTCCCGGATTTCGATTTGAGAAAGCTGCTCGCGCCAAACGAAGTGAATGAAAAGGAAATCGATCATCTATTTGAAAGTGCTCTAAAACTGCTAGACTTCAGCAACCCGGACGTAGAACGCCGGCCGCACTAGCCATCCAATGAAACCCTCTATGCTTCGGTGGGTGAATCTCGCGGAGGTTCTTGTTTTTAGCGGCTTTGTGGCCTGGTATATCTGGCAGCTTCAGGCATCTTACTTCTTTTCATGGCTGGTCTTTCCCGTTTGGATGCTTGCCAGTTTCCTGGTACACGGAGACACTCCGAAAACAATGGGATGGCGGGCTGATAACCTATGGTCCGCAACAAAACGGTCCACGCCTTTCTTCGCCAGCTGCATCGTGGGGCTGCTTTTCGTGGGAGTTTGCTTCGGCGCGCTGCATCGCCCGCTGCGCCACCACTTTGATCTCAAGCACTTCTTTGGGTACGTGGGGTTCTGTTTGCTCCAGCAAGTGGCGATGAATTCCTATCTGACGAACCGGCTTCTTGCAGTTATGAAAAGCCCGGCGGTCGCTTCACTGCTCGCAGGAACTATTTTTGCGGCGCTCCACTGGCCCAATCCCCTGCTGATTCCGCTCACCTTCATCGGGGGAGCCACCATGGCTTGGTTCTTCGCGCGTGAGCGCAACATCATTCCGCTGGCTATTGGACAAGGCATTTTGGGCACGCTGGTTTGGTGGGCGTTTCCTGTGGCATGGCATCACGGCATGCGTGTGGGACCGGGTTTCTACACATTCCATCCGCGATAGGTCGGCGGGTCTACAAATTCAGATGGCTGTATCTTGCCGCGGATACGATGTTTCGGCGAGTGCCGCGATTCCCTTTCGCCTCGTTGTTCCAGACACCGGCAATCGCGAAGCCGCACCCTGGGCAAGCGCCAGCTTTGAGGCGATTGTCCAAAACGTCGTGCCAGGAGCGGCGAATTAGAAGTTCAGCGCACTTCGGGCAATAGGTATTCGCGCCATCGCTGTAGATATTTCCTTCATAGACGTAGCGCAAGCCAGCGTCGAGCGCGATCTGCCGCGCCTGATCAAGCGTCTTCGGCGGGGTGCGCGGCTTGTCCTGCAGCTTGAAGTCCGGATGAAACGCAGTGAAATGCAGCGGAACGTCCGGCCCGAGATGCGTGAGAATCCATTCCGCGAGCTTGCGCGTTTCCGCCGGATCATCATTCAACGTCGGAATCATAAGGTTCGTGATTTCAAACCATACCGGCGTTTCGTTCTTTAGCCATGCCAGCGTCTCCAGCACCGGCTGAAGATGTGTCAGGGTAATCTTCCCGTAGAAATTCTCGGTGAACGCTTTGAGGTCCACGTTTGCTGCGTCGATGTGGTCGTAAATGTCGTGAAAAGCGTCGTAGGTGATGTAACCATTGGTGACCATCACCGTCTTCAGACCGTATTGTCTAGCCGCCTTGCAAATGTCGATGATGTATTCGCCCCAGATAGTCGGCTCGTTGTAGGTAAACGCGATGGACTCGCAGCCGTATTTCAGGGCCAGCAGCGGCACATCTTCTGGAGGAACATGCTGCGAACGCACCTGATCGGACCGCGATTTCGAAATGTCCCAGTTTTGGCAGAAGAAGCATCCCATGTTGCAGCCCGCCGTACCCATGCTGAAGACGCGCGTGCCGGGCAGGAAGTGATTCAGCGGTTTCTTTTCGATGGGGTCCACTTGCAAGGCGGCGGGCGACCCGTACCCCAGGCTATAGAGTTTTCCGTCCTGATTGATGCGAATGAAGCAGAATCCCGCTTGCCCGGGCCCGATATGGCAATGCCGCGGACAGAGGTAGCAGTGGACTTTCCCCGAAGGTTCTCGCTCCCACCATTGGGCGTCGTGCAACTGTTGTGTCTTTTGGAGGATCTTTAGTTCGTCCATGGATCCCCCTCTCAGGCAGCATTATAGCTCGGGACAGAGGGGACCGCTCAGGCCATTTGCGTTGGGGTAGTGGTCAGTTTGAAAACCTGGGCCGTTCCCAGAACGGGGCCTTCGCACAGTTAGGAGCATTTGTCCGGTAAGCGCGCTAGTCAGGACTTGAGAGCGTGCCGCTTTTGCTTGGCGCCAATCCGCTTTTGCAACAGCACCTTCACAGTTTCGCCGACCTCCTTTCCGATTGCTCGGCGTGTCTCCACCTTCACAGGGAGCATGTGCCTGCCATCGCCCATAGCCATAAACGAACTCTTGAAGGGAAGACCATCCATTGTGCCTCTGACCTTAACCAAACCACGGGTACCAAAAAATTTGACTGAATTCGGCCAGACCACATAGGTCCATCCGCCCTTGTGGCTCTTCTGCAATTTCGCAGAAAACGATTTGTTCAACATGTTCGCCATCCTTCAGACTATCCCCGCAGTCAGAGTATATGCAATCAAGTGGTTTATCGCCTCCGCGCCCTGAAACGGGAACTAGAAAGTGCCGACTAGCGCACACAAACTGACCAACTAATCGAATCTGTTAAAGGGATGCGTTCGAGATTCAGGCGTGGCGACGGCGCTGGAAGCGCTGTCTTTCCGCGGCCCAATCCACAAACCGTTCCATGTGGTCGCGGTATTTCCAAGCGAGGTGAATGAACTTGCTGGCCGTCAGATTGGTGGCTTCTTTTCCGAGGAACGTCTCAAAGCGCCAGCGGATGTAGGGACTCTTCCAAGGTTTGAATCGATAACCCCGAGCCGCGTTCCAGTAATACTGCATGGTCTTGAGCATTTCTTGCGCAATGGGCGAACCCGCCCAGCCCTCGCCGCCAAGACTCTAGTTTTCGGCCGCCGGCGCCGAGAGATGGTCGTGCACGAGCACCCAACTGGCGCCGCGCTTCTCCCAAATCCCGGTATACCGGAGATCCATTTCTGTAGTCTTACCGTTCTTTGATTTTTCCATCAAATGCATCGGGACGATGGTCCACGCGATCAAGCCGCGGCGCGTCACTCGCAGGTCCTTCCCTGCCGTCAGCTTGATCTCCGAAGCATTATCCAGAAACTCTTTCTGCACTCCGTCGTGAAATTCCTTCCAGCCGTGGTACGAGAAAGGGGCGACATCGTAGAAAACGAGGCCGCTGTCCTTGGCATAGTATTTTCCGGGAGCTTCCGCATTCCCAGTGCTCCAAGCCGCGCACAAGTTGTCGACTAGCTTGCGAAAGGTAGCGTCGTCGGTGGCCTTTTGCTGCGCACGTGCTCCCACGAACGTCAGCAGGGCGCCGACGATCGCCAGCGCCACATACAGCACCCAACGCCATCGCTCGGCATTCTTGTGGACAGCTCTGCCCATAGAAGCGGCCATTCCGGATATCCTAGCAACTCGAGGATCGAGAGTTTGCAGGGGGGATGTCCCAACATGCGAGGCATACCGTAGTCCCTTTATAGTAATTTTGCAAGCGCTCTTATGCGCTCCCTTTGCGGGAGCAGGAGCCACTCGCAGCCCCATTCCCCCTTCAGGGACCGCCATTTGCCGGTAAATCGCCCCTTTTGGCCGAATCCCTGATGCATGGCTCTGGAGGGACCCCTATTCTCGCGTTGGGGCGAGGAAATGGCCCTTAGGAGGGTGGCATGGCGGACCGGCGAGCAACTTCTCAAAGCCTAAAATCGATTGCGGGGGCAAGCTTCATCGCACTCGGCCTAGTAATTCTATTTACAAACCTGGATGGAGTAGCGGCTTCCCTCAGCTACTGCGCCGGAATTCTCGTGCACGAAACCGTCGGAATCCTTCCGGCACTGGGCCTGGCAGCGCTTCATGCCGCACAGACTTATGTTTTCGATGATGCCGGGTTTTTGCCGAGCCTTCTGCAGATCTTGGTATCATTCTGGCCTGTGATCCTGATCCTTACTGGAGCTTTGTTGCTGCGTGATGTTTTCCGGGGCTCTTTCTCAAGGCAGGGCGCCCATGCGGGTTCGGCGGCAATCGGGGAACGTTGATGAGTGAACCGAAGCGCAATAAGCACCTCGAAGACGACAGGAGAATCCCGTGAGCGACGAGAGCGGTTTTGACCCGAAAAAATTTAAAGATGACCTCCACGATCAGATTCATCGCACCATTCATTCCAGCTTGCCGCGCGATGATGAAAGACAGGGATCGAAGCGGAATCCCATGGTGGTCGGCATAGCGCTCCGGGGTCGCGGCCGCGGAGGGGTGGTCACGGGTTCGATCTTCATCTTGATCGGCATCGCCTTTCTCCTCGATCACCTGGGAATCGTTGCCATCGGCAACCTGTGGCGCTTCTGGCCCCTGCTCGTGGTCGTTGCCGGCGTTATCAACTTCACGTCTCGTGACCGCCGCGCTTGGGGAGTCCTTTTGATGTTTGCTGGCGTCGTTCTGCAGCTCAATGAACTGGGCATTGCGCGTTTTGGCTGGGCTGCGTTTTGGCCCATGATGCTCATCGCCTTGGGCCTTTTTATCATGTGGGGCTCATTTCAGTGGAGTTCCAAGCCCGTTGCTTCCACGTCAAGGGGGGGCGATCCCCGCACTACCCTGAACGAGGCCGTGGTCTTCGGAGGTCTGGAGCGCCGGATGACCAGCCAGGATTTTCAAGGCGGGGATATCACCGCCATTTTTGGCGGCATCGAACTGGACCTCACCGAAGCGAACATACAGGCGAACGAGGCCACCTTGGCGATCACTGCCATCTTCGGCGGCGTAGAAGTTCGCGTGCCTCCCACCTGGCAGGTGGCCTTTCGCGGGGCGCCCATTTTCGGCGGAGTCGAAGACAAAACGCGAGCCGCCCGCGGGGATGATCCTGCAGGTCTCAACATCAAGACGCTGGTGATCACCGGCGCCGTCATCTTTGGTGGATTAGAAATCAAGAACTGAACGCATCCAATGCACCCGCTGCTTACGCGCAACCGCTTGGGGCTGTACCTGCTGGGGTGGATTCCGCTGGCGGCCACTCTTGTCCTTCTGATGACCTCGGGGGGCAATCTCAGTTGGCTGGAATCCTCGGTCATCGCGATTCCCCTTTGCGCGGTATATGCCTTTATCTGTCTCTCCGCTTGGTATACAGCCAAGAGCTCACCTATCAAACGCGAAAGCGCTCTCCGCCTGATCGGTGTGCACTCGCTGGCTGCGGCACTCGTCAGCTACTTCTGGATGGGGCTGGGCTGGGTATTGGTGGCCTCCCTCTCGAAAACAGCCGCGTTTCAAGGGCTGGACCGTCGGTTTGCTCCCCAAGCCGCCATTCTCTTTGGCGCTGGCTACCTGCTTTACTTGCTCTCCGTGGCATCGCAGTACGTCATCCTCTCCTTGGAAGCCTCACGCGAAGCGGAGGCTCGCGTGATGGAAATGAATATTCTGGCTCGGCAAGCTGAGCTGAAGGCTCTAAAGGCTCAAATCAATCCGCATTTCCTGTTTAACAGCCTGAATTCCATCAGCGCTTTGACCAGCATCGATCCGGCTCGCGCTCGCGATATGTGCGTGCTGCTCGGCGACTTCTTGCGATTGACCCTGGGCTTGGGTGAAAAGGCCTCGGTGCGCTTCTTCGAGGAATTGGACCTGCTGCAAAAATATATGGCGATTGAGAAGGTGCGCTTTGGAGCGCGCTTGACGATTCATGAGGAGATTCAAGAAGACTCCAAATCCTGCTTGCTGCCGCCTTTGTTGCTCCAGCCGCTCCTCGAGAACGCCGTTAAACATGGCATCGCTGCACTTCCCGAGGGCGGTGACGTGCGCCTGGCCGTGCAACGTCAGAACGGACGGCTATCCATCCTGGTCGAGAATTCCTGGGATCCCGAAGCTCCCCCGCGTCGCTCCGGAGGCATGGGGCTGAAGAACGTGCAGCGGCGGTTGGATGCACGTTACGGAAAAGAGGCCAGCCTTCGTGTAAACACCGAAGGCGAACTCTTTCAAGTCAGTTTGTCTCTGCCGGCGGAAAGCGAGGAAAAGGAGTGAGCCCCTCGAAGGACAGCTGCTGGAAGGCGCTCATCGTGGATGACGAAGAGCTCGCGCGGCACGTCATTCGCGAGTTTCTGCAATCCCACGCGGAGATTGAAGTCGCCGCCGAATGCGCCAACGGCATGGAAGCCGTCAAAGCCGTCGCGGAGCACAAGCCGAATTTGATTTTCCTCGACGTGCAGATGCCCAAATTGACGGGCTTCGATGTCCTGGAGCTGATCGGCACTGACGTGCCGGTTATTTTTGTTACGGCGTACGACCAATACGCGATGCGGGCCTTCGACGTCCATGCTGTTGACTATCTGTTGAAACCCATCGGGAAAGAGCGCTTCGATGCAGCCGTCGAACGCGCGAAAAACCGCCTTGGAGAAAGAATGCCCGCAGGCGCGGATTTGGCAGCCGCGGCTCGGCTACCGCAGCAATTCCTCGAGCGCCTGGTCGTGAAAGACGGCACGAAAGTCACCCTTGTTCCCGTCGCCAGGCTCGACTACGCCGAAGCCCAGGACGACTACGTGGCCCTCGCCAGTCAGGGGAAAAAGCACCTCAAGCAGCAAACCATCGCCGGGCTCGAAGCAGGCCTCGATCCGGACCGTTTTGTCCGCATCCACCGCTCCTACATCGTGAACCTGGAACGCGTCGCGCGCATCGAGCCTTACGGCAAAGATAGCCGCCTGGCGATCCTCGCCGACGGCACGCGCTTGCCGGTGAGTCGCGCCGGCTACGCCCGCCTCAAGGCGCTCCTCGACGAGCGAGAGTAACCTCTCTAGCTGAAGGCGTCTCACTCCATGCGCAACGCGCGCATGGGATCTATAGACGCAGCGCGATGCGCCGGAAAAAATGCTGCCCCCAATGTGACCATGGTGATGCCGGCAAACGCACCAAGGATTGTCAGAGGGTCGCTGGAGCTCAAACCATACAGCATCGAACGCAAAGTCGTGGCCACTGCGAGAGACACAGGGATGCCAACGCCAAGACCCACGGCAGCCACAGAGAAGCTTTCCAGCAAAACCATTCGAAGCACTTCTTGTCGCTGCGCGCCCAAAGCCATGCGCACCCCGATTTCCATCGTTCGCCGGCTGATGCCATATGAAATCGTTCCGTAAAGCCCTATGGCCACGAGAAATGCTGCCAACCCGCCAAAGAAGACGGACAGGTTTGCGACCAGCCTTTCTTGCGACACAGTCTCCGCAAACTGAGCCTGCTGCGTAGTTGGTTTTTGCAGCGGCAGGTTAGGATCAAATTCGTGAACCACCTTCGCAGCTTCCGCGACGAGCATCCGAGGATCGCCGCGAGTGTGCAATTCATATTGCATGTCCAGCACGCCGCGGGTCTGGGTGAACGGGGCGTATGCCATTGGGCGATCGGTTTCACGAACCCCTGTGTAGCGGCTGTTCCCAGCAACTCCCACGATGGTGTATTCAACCTTGGGGTCGCCTAGCACAGCGATGTGGTGTCCCAGAGGGTCCCTGCCCGGCAGGTAGCGATCAACAAAGGTCTGGTTGACTATCGCGACTTTGGGAGAGTTAGCGGTATCGGAATCTTGCATGTCGCGGCCTAGTCGCAGGGGGATTCCCAGTGTGCGCAGAAACGCAGATCCGACAAGATTTATGCGTACGCCTGCAAACGGACGATCGAGTGCGGGATTACGCCCGTCTACTAGGACGCCGTCGTTGTCACTGCCGCCGCTGCCGATGCGCACCTCCATAATCGTTGCGGAATCCACTCCCGGCAAGGCCCGCATACTGTCCAACAATGCGGTATGAAAACGGACGGCATCCGCATCGGTGCGGATATTGGACTGTGGACTGATCCCAAACACGAGCAGGCCGGCGGTGCGCATGCCGAGATCGCTGGATTCCAGGTTGCGCAGCGTACGATACAGTAACCCCGCGGAGCAGAGCAGGACCATACAGAGTGAAATCTGAAGCGCCACTACCAGCTTACGTCCCCACAAACGGTTTTGCCTCGGGCCCGTCGTCCCACCGGTTGATCGCAACGCAAGATTTAATGGAAGCCGGGTAACAAGCCCCATGGGCGCCAACCCAAACGCGATGGCGACCACCGCGGAAACACTCGCGGTAAACAACAAGACTCGTCGATCCGGTTCAATCATGATGTCGACGCCAGACCATGCCGCTAGCGCTTGCGTCGCGGCCCCCGCAAACAGCCATCCGAGCGCCGCACCTGCCACCACCAGCACCATGCTTTCGCCGAGCATTTGCAGGAATAGGGCGCGCTTGTTGGCTCCCAGCGCCCGGCGCAAGCAGAATTCCGAAGCCCTGCCGGCATTCCTCGCCAGCAGCAGCATGACCACATTTGCACACGCGATGAGCAGCACCAGTGCCACCATGCTCATCAGGAACCGCAGCGGGTGCTCGTAGTCGTCGCGCAGATTCTCCACACCGCGAACTCCCGAGAGCACAAGCACGGGCTTCTGTTCGTTGGGATCAACCGGGGAGGCGTTGGCTAGCGCATTCTCAAACGGCGGTTTGAGTCGCGCCTGCGCTTGTTCGGGCGAGACTCCCTGCTGCAGGCGTCCAAGCATTTGCAACGCAAGCCAATTCGGCGAGCCATACAAAGTATGATCCGTAGCCGGCGTTCCCCAGGCATTCAATTCGGGACGTTCCTGCAGTGGAATCCAGAAATCGATGACCGTGTGGATCGGATCCACGCCATTGAACCCCGGAGGCGCGACACCCACAATTGTGACGGGGACGCCCTTAACATAGAATGTCTTGCCTAGAACGTCTTTGTCACCAGCGAATCGGCCCTTCCACCAACCGTAATTCAGCACGGCGATAGGGGCGTGAGTGGCTTCGTCCTTGAGTGTCAACATACGGCCCATAATCGGCCGCACTTGCAGACCGGAAAAGAAATTGCCGCTCACCATTTCTCCCCAGGTTTCCTCCGGTTCGGAGCCAATCCGCACGGCTACTTTTTCAAATGCCAGCGGAGCAAAACCGATGACGTCGGTGAAAACCTCCTGTCGAGTTCGCATGGCTTCGAAGACCGGCAATGACATCGACATGTCGCCGTACCCCGTCTGCGAGGTGCTCAGAGGCTGGTTCTTCAGATGGAAATAAACGAGCTGCTGCGGATCTGCGACCGGAAGAAAATGCAGAAGCACGGCATCCATTACGCTGAAGATGGCGGTGTTGGCTCCGATCCCCAGCGCGATTGTGAGGATAGAAACGCCGGTAAAAACGGGCGATTTCGCCAGTTGGCGAAACGTGTAGCGAAGACCTTGCATAACTCCCATCATGGAAGCACCTCAGCCCTTCAGGATTTTGCCCCATTTACTACAGCAGGCCGCGTACCAAGTGATTGTGGAAGAAGTCTTTGGCCTGCAAGAAGTTACACGGCCTTCACAAAATAACCCGGAGACAAATTGTCCGAACTCACAGAATAGCGTCCGAAAACGGACAGGCGGGCGGACACAGGGAACAAACAGCACACCGAGGACAGACGAGACGTTTTCTTATATTTAGAGAAGGGCAGCATCTCCCTAGGAACGCGCTTGCCGGTCAGCCTCGCCGGCTACGCCCGCCTCAGAGCCCTCGTCGACGAACGCAATAACCTCGGCATTTTCTTGTCGCCGAAACCAAATCAATGTGGTACGACTGTACTCAGCCCCTGCCCGCAACTCAGCCCGGAAATTAAACTGAGGAGATTCGCAAATGAAGATCGAAAGAATATTAGGAGGATTGGTGTCATTGGGCATGGTTGCAGCGCTGTCTGTTCCCATGGCTCTAGCAAATTCACAGGCTGCGCCCGCATCGCAAACCGCACCCAAGCAAATGGGAATGCACGGCGGACTGCAGGCCGCCGTGGAGAGCTTGAATCTCACTGAGGACCAGAAGGCCAAGGTAAAGGACATCTTTGCGGAGGCGAAGGCCAAGCACCAGGCGGTGTCCAGTGATACTACGCTAAGCGATGACCAGAAAAAGGCCAAGGCGAAGGAGC
>WNFR01002870.1_pt1 | contig 17897 bp, 17 predicted proteins | sample 5400221 | NCBI WGS metagenome assembly WNFR01 (sample SAMN13153357, study PRJNA577476) | soil metagenome | isolation source: 40 cm soil under Madrone tree | place: USA:California | collected 2016-06-14
CGGGAAATTCAAAAGCATTTCCGCTTCGCCAGTCAAACTTCGGTCATGCAATACATCGCTGCGCTCGAGCGCAAAGGATTTCTCGATCGACATGCGCGCAAAGCCCGCGCCTTGATCACGCCCGTGCAGAAAGTCAGGATCACCGACGTTCCGATTTACGGACAGATTCCAGCGGGCATGGCGACTTTGACCGAACAAACGGTCGAAGGACACGTTTCTCTCGATACACGCTCGGCCAATGTCTCAAAGGGCGGCAAAACGTTTGCCTTGCGCGTGCGCGGCGATTCCATGATCGATGCCCACATTCTCGACGGCGACATTGTCATTCTGGAAGACCGCAAGGATGTGCAAAGCGGGGACATCGTGGCGGCGCTGATCGATGGCGAGACTACTTTAAAACGATACGTCACGGAGCATGGACGCCCGTATTTAAAGGCGGAAAACTCGCGCTACCCGAATCTGACGCCCGCGCGCGAGCTGCGGATTCAAGGCGTGGTCGTGTCGCTCGTCCGGAAGCAGCCGGCCGAACAACGCCGGAAACGCAGCTAGCTATGAACTCCGAAAGTCTTCGCGAGCAGGGAGCTTTCGCTGAGTAAATGTTCACTTGAACATATCCTGAGCTTGTGCCATCCTTTCTGGATGGGAGTGCGCGGTAAGGTGGTGGATCTTAGGAAGCTGCTGGCCGAACGTTTTCCGCAAAAACAATTACTGCCGGGAACACATTTAAGCACCGGGTTATCCTTTTTCGATAAGGCGACCGGCGGGGGTTTGGCAAAAGGCGCGATCACAGAATTAATTAGTCCCAAAGAAAGCGCGGGAAGCGCTTCGCTCATTTATGCGCTACTCCAGGCTGCCCATCGCGAGCGTTATTTTCTGGCATTGATTGATGGTCGGGATTCTTTCGATCCCTCCGCCTTAGACGGACTGGGTAATGCGCGGCTGCAAAATCTTCTCTGGGTGCGTTGTCGCAAGGCAGCCGAAGCAATCAAAGCGGCCGATCTGGTTTTACGCGATGGCAATTTCCCACTGGTGATTGTCGATCTTGTCCTGAATACACGCGATGAGTTGCGGAAGATTCCGCAGACAAGCTGGTATCGCCTGCAACGGCTCGTGGAAGCCGCGCCGACCGCCTGTCTTGTCCTGACGCGACAAAGCATGATTAGCAGCGCACAATTGAAGATCGTTCTCGAAAATCTCTGGACGCTGAAAACGTTTGCACAAGAGAACGCGCTTTCACAGTTGCGAATTCGATTACAACGCTCGCATCCCAAGCCAGCCGCCTTCGCGAGTTCGCTACGGCGCGCCAAGGAGGTCAGAAGTCAGAGATCGGAAATCAGCCGTGAATATGCGTATTCCTGATGGAGGGCGCCTCCAATTATCAAGTTAATGTTTGCCACCATTTATTTGCCTGATTTTTATTTGCAGGCCGCGTTGCGCTATGAACCGGAATTATGGATGAGGCCAGCCGCCTTGATTGAGGAACAGGAAAAGAAACCGGTCATCATTCAACTAAACGAACCGGCCGAATCCGCCGGCATTCGCAAAGGCATGACGCCGAGCCAGGCGCTCGCTCGTTTTTTGCACGTGGTGATCAAAGCGCGGGCCCGTGCCCAGGAAAAATCGCTCCAGGACATTTTGCTTCACCACGCCTTTACCCTCAGTCCATTTGTGGAAGCGACAGCGCCTGGTGTATCGACGATTCAGTTTACGGATAATCGCGACCTGACTCGGAAAGTTTCGCGTGTGATCGATCAGTTAGAAACCTGCGAGATTACGGCACAAGCGGGCATCGCGCCTTTGCCCGATACGAGTTTTCTGGCCGCGCACCTGGCACGACCGGTTTTGGAAATCGATAGCGCAAAGAAATTTCTGGCGCCCCTGCAGATCGAAACACTCGCGATCGATTTTTAGCTGATGGCCGCCGCCGGTTTTCGCTCGATGAAAACCCGATAAACCAAACCGCCGAGCGCACCGCCCAATAACGGTCCAATCCAGTAAACATAATGATCGCGCCAGAAGCCGGCCGCGAGCCCCGGACCGAAGACTCTGGCTGGATTCATGGCGGCGCCGGTGAGAGGTCCGCCAAACAAAATATCGAGAGTGATGGTCGCTCCAATGACGAGGCCGGCAACGCTGCGGGGTCCGCGCGGATCGACTGCCGTGGCATGAACGACGAAGACGAGAAAGAAAGTCAGGATGGCTTCGACCAAAATGCCCTGAAGCGGGTTCAACGCGATGGCGAGCTGCGGAGTTCCCGTGACGACAACATCGCGTCCGAATAAGCCGAGGCAGATCAAAGCCGCGCAGAGTGCACCGAGCAACTGCGAAATCCAGTAGCGCAGCGCATTGGGCACGGTCATGTGGCCTCCACAAACCAATCCAAAGGTCACGGCTGGGTTAAGCTGACCACCGGAAATGTGCATGGTGGCAGTTGCAAATGCGGCAATCGTTAATCCGTGGGCCAGAGCAACGCCGAGAACGTCGTGACCGGCGGTCTTGATCGCGCCAATGCCAACAAAAACCAAAGCGAACGTTCCAATAAACTCTGCAAGGCAAGGGCGAAGCTTATCCATGCCCCGATGGAATCAGATTGCAGCGGAAGTGACAAGTAACTCGTCATACGTCACTGGTCACTCGATCTAACCGCCGGCGTAATTGGGATATTTCTCTCGCAACTGCCGGCTGACGCGATCGGCTTCTTCAGTCTTGCCGGCCTTTTGATAGGCCGAAGCCGCTTTCTGTAAGGCGCGTGGGGTGATGGCTGGATCGTCGTAAAGCAATGCGACGCCCATGAAAGCTTTGCTCGCGTCATCGAAACGTCCGCGCTCCAGTTGCACGTCTCCGGCCAGCAAACGGGCTTCGGCGTTCACGCGCCCCTCGGGTTGGAGCGTCATGATTTCCTCGGCGATTTTCTGGGCGTCATCCGCTTTGTGCGCGGCAATCTTTACGGCGCCAAGCGCGAGCAACACTTTTGCTTTGCCGGCGGGATCAGTGGCGCTTTGCAAATAATTGCCAAAAGCATTTTCCGCTTCTTCGAAATGCTTCATCCGGGAAGCCGCATCCCCCAGATAAAACCAAAAGTCCGGCTTAACGTTTCCGCGATTGTCGATCTTGCCCAGGGCACTAAGATATTTCTCGGCCGCTGGATAATTCTTTTCGTTGTAGTAATCAGTGCCGACCGATTCCAAAATTTCCGCCGGCACATTAGTAGGCGCACTGGACGCCATAAAGTTATCGATTTCCCTGGTGAGGGCCGCTCGATCCTTCATGTAAAAGTAACAGGAAATGATCCGGACGGTGGCGAGATTGTAATATTGGTCCTTGTTCACTTGTCGCGCGGCGTTCAGCGCCGTGAGCGCGGTTTTATAATCCTTCGCCTCGAGAGCCGTTTTGCCGATGTAATATTGCGCCTGGGCCGCAACCGTGCTCTTGGGAAATTCCTTGAGCAGTTGCCGAAAGGCGTCGGTCATTCCTTTCGGGTCATTTTGCTGGCCGAGAATCAATGCTTTCTCCTGCAAGGCGGCTTCACGCTCTTTGGCCCCGGGATATTTGGTCAGGATCGTGTTCAGATCCGATAGCGCGGCGGTATAATTTTTATCTTGTTGGTAAACCAGAGCCCGCTGCGCCAGCGCGAAGGGGGCCTGCGGATTGTCTGGGAACGCCTGGACGAAGTAGCCGAATGCTTCGATGATCCCAGGCACGTCTTTCGTTTGCAGATAGCACAAGCCCAGTTTGTAAGCTGTTTCGGCGCGCAATTTCGGCGAAAGCTGAGACGCGCGCAGCTCGGCGTAGATCGGCGCGGCTTCCGCGTATTTCTGTTGTTTGTAAAGCGCCTCGGCTTTGAGCAACTTCGCCTGATCGGCACGCTCCGGCGTCGGACTCGATTTGAGAAATTCGTCGACTTCGGTGAGGAGCGCATTCGGATCGGAATTGTAGACGTTAATGAGACGCTGATAGCGCGCGTCCTTCGCTTCCTCGCGATTAGGATATTTCGCGATGATCTCGGCGTAAGTTTCTTCGGCTTCCTTTGTTTGCCCAAGTTGTCTCTGACTGTTGGCCGTAAACAACATGACCTCGGCGCGCGCTTCTTCTGGAATTTGGGCCTGAACTTTTTTGTAGTCGCTCAAGAGCTGCGCGTATTGACCAGATTGAAATTGCAAGCGAAGCAATCCGACCTGCGCGATTCCACGCCATCGCCCGGCTTCCGGCAGATTTCTCGCCTTTTGCAGCAAGTTGTTCGCTTTATCCGCCATGGCCTTGTCGATTTTGCCTTTCTCCGGCAGTTCCAGATCGACCGCGAGCAATCCTGCCCGCACCATCGCTTCCGCCTTCAGCGCAGGCTTCTGCGTTTCGTTAGAGAGCGCCTCATATTGTCTGAGGGCGTCGGTCTTACGACCACGTGCGAGCGCGAGAGCGGCTCCGGTCTGCCGGGCGTCTTCGCGGTAGGGATTTGGACCTTTGACTTCGGCAACCTGGAGGTAGATATCGCAAGCTTCGTCCTTACGATCGAGAATCTCGAGGCAACGCGCTTCAAAATAACGCGCCGACAGTGCGACCGCGGATTCTTTCGATTTCGCAGCGGAGCGATGAAAAAGCGGAAGCGCCGCCGCGTAATTCTTGTTGGTGAAAGCCATCTCAGCGAGCGCGTATGCGGCGGGACCGGCAAAATCGCTCTCGCCATGATCATCGAGCACCTTTTGGAAACTGCTGCGCGCGGGACCGGGTTTGCCGAGATTTCGATAACATTCGCCGAGCGAGAAGTAAGCGTTGGCGCGGCCAGGAGCACCGGGATAATCATCGAGATATTTTTGATACTCAGGAGCTGCGAGATCGTACAATTTGCGAGTGAAAAGCGCATTCGCGTAATCGAGTTGACGCCGAGGCGGCGATTCGGAACCCGGCGAGGAAGGTTCGCTCGACCGTTCCGGTCTAAACGGCGGCGTGGCGTCCAGCTCGTCGGGCGGCAAGGCGCGCGCGACCGGTGGCTCGTCCGCGGGCTGGGCGCGACGAACTTCCGGTGGAATGCGTTGCGCCAAAACCGGTGTAAGGCAAAACACTGCCGCCAGTCCAAAAAGACCGGCTCGACCGAGCGGGATTCTCATTTCGCGGTGGCGAAGGCCACGTTGGTAATTCCCGCATTGGTACAAACGTTGAGAACATCGATAATGTTCTTGTAAGCACCCGCTTCATCACCGCGAATCACGACGGCCTGTTCTGAATTGAGCTGGACCAGACTCTTCAGCAATTCCCCAAGTTCCGTCGCGCTCAACGTCCGTCGATTCACAACCACATTGCCGTCGGTTTTTACGTTGACCACGACGTCACCAATTGGCGCGGGCTTTTCTTTTGCCGCTGAGGCTTTGGGCACCTTGACGTCCAGCTCGTTTTCATTGCGAGCGGCGTTCCATGTCATGAGAAAGAAAATCAAAAGGAGAAGCAGGACGTCGACCAGAGGCGCGAGCTGGATGCCCGGGTGAACCGAAGTGGCTCGACTACGCAGGTTCATATGAGTCAGGTGTCGATCTTAGACGCGATCGGCACCTTAAAATTCGTCTTCCAACAAAACCGGAGTGCGCTCCATGCGCCCCTCACCGTGATGCACGGAAAGCAGCGCGAGAACATGTGTAACGGCCGACTCCAGATCGGAGATCAAGCGCTGGACGCGCCCACGAAAGAACGCATAAAAGACCATGGCCGGAATACCGATGGCAAGTCCGCCACAGGTATTGATGAGCGCTTCACTCACGCCGGTGGAAAGAAGCGCATAGCGCGCGGCGCCGAGGTCTCCGCTGAGCGCGGCAAATGACTTTACGATTCCGATGGCGGTCCCAAGCAGACCAATCAGCGGCGCGATCATTCCGATATCGGCGAGATAGGTCACGCGATTGTTGAGATTCGCGGCTACGCGCGTGCCTTCCGTTTCCGCGATCTCACGCACTTGTTGAAAATCGGCGTTCGGATTCTTGGTCGTGAAATCGAGCACCTTCTGCACGACGCGCGCAATCGCTTCGCCATGACGATTGGAAACGGCGAGCAAACCGAGATGGTCGCGTTTGCGCAAAAGCGCGTCCGCCGTTGCCATGAAACCATTCGAAACAACGGCGCCGCGGCGAATAGTCATCAAATACGTGATCACGAGCATGACGGAGAAAACCGACAGGGCCAGCAGGACATACATGACTGGTCCGGCATGAAGAATCGCATCCAAGATGGTCTTGGTGTGGGGAGAATCCGGTGCCATCAGTCCGGCGGGGACCGGCGGGATCGGCGGCGGCGGAGTCTGTGCGAGTAAAGGAGTTGCCGTCGCCGCGGCGATCAGCGGAGCCAAGATGTTCATGCCAAAAGTCCTGTAATGATAGGCGGCACGGCGACAGATGCAAATATGCGACATATGCTAGAACTCTTCGATGACGCGCTTGGTCGCTAGACAAATTGATCGCCGCCGACCCAGCGACGGACTCGAAAAATGTGGGCCGGTTGGATCTCCGGATCGAGTTCCACATAATTTCGGCGACCGCGCCAGGTATAGCGCGTGCCGCTAATGAGGTCGTGCACCTGATAAATATCGGCCTCCATGGGACCAAACTGATCGATCGGGACATCGACATATGAACTTTGTTTGCGATGCGGATCGAGATTTACCACCACCAAAATGATATTATCGCGCGACGTCGTCATCTTGGCGTAGAAAAGGATCGCGTCGTTGTCGGCGTGGTGAAACTGCAAGTTGTCGTAGAACTGGAGAGCGCGGTTTTCCCTCCGGATCTTGTTCAGGCGCGCGATCCAATCCTTGATATTGCCGGGTGCATCCCAGTCCCGTTCCTTGAACTGATATTTTTCCGAGTCGAGATATTCCTCGCGGCCAGGCAACGCTTGATTCTCGCAAAGCTCAAAGCCGCTGTAGATGCCGTACAAACTCGAGAGCGTGGCCGCGAGCGCGACTCGAATCATGAAGGCCGGGCGGCCACCGTCCTGCAATACAAACGGGAGAATGTCCGGAGTATTCGTAAAGAGATTTCCCCGAAAATATTCGCGCATATCTGTTTGCGTCAGTTCAGTGAAGTACTCAGTCAGTTCCTGCTTCGAGTTGCGCCAGGTAAAATAGCTATAGCTTTGATGGAAGCCGGCCTTGGCCAGCGCCTTCATCATTTTCGGTCTGGTGAAAGCCTCGGACAGGAAAATTACATCGGGATACCGTGCTCGTACCCCATGGATCAAATATTCCCAGAATGGCAGCGGCTTGGTGTGAGGGTTGTCCACTCTAAATATGCGGACGCCGTGCTCGGCCCAAAAGAGGATGATGCTTTTCATTTCCGCCCAAAGCGCCGGCCAATCTTCGCAGCGAAAGTTTAATGGATAGATGTCCTCGTATTTCTTGGGCGGATTTTCTGCATACTTAATCGAGCCGTCTGGCCGTTTGTAGAACCACTCGGGATGTTCCCGCACGTAGGGATGGTCGGGCGAACAGTTGATCGCGAAATCGAGCGCGATTTCCATTCCGCGACGGCGCACTTCATTCTGGAGCCAATCGAAATCGTCGATCGTCCCCAGCGCAGGATCGACATCTTTATGTCCGCCCGCGTCACTGCCTATCGCATACGGCACTCCGGGATCCTGCGGCAAAGCCCTGGTCGAATTGTTTCGACCCTTGCGATTGGTTAGTCCGATCGGATGAATCGGTGGAAAATAAATCACGTCGAATCCCATCGCCTTGGCATCATCGATCCGGGGCAGAGAAGCGCGCAAGGTCGAACCACGGTCGCCCCGGCCCTCGGCCGAGCGCGGAAAAAACTCGTACCAAGCTGCTGTCCGTGCGATGGTGCGATCGACAATCACGCGTGGCGCCGGCGAGTACTGCGTCGCGCCCGCCCGGTCCGGGTACGTCGCCATGAGCACTTCCAGCTCCCCGGAATGTGCAATGGCATTAACCTCCGCCGCATCGCTTATCTGGATTTTTTGCGAAAGCTCGTGCAACCGGTCCGCGTCGTTATGATCGTAAGCGCGTTCTGCGGCCGCCTCCAGCAACAGAGCGCCCTCCAACCTTTCAGTCGTTAACGTCGGAACCCCGGCCTCGAATTTTTTCGCGAACTCTTCCCGCCAGCCGCGAAAAGTGTCGATCCAAGCTTCGACTGTGTATTCGTAAATCGCATTTTCGTAAAGCGTGCAAACCCCGCCCCAGCGGTCATTGTCCAGGTGATGCATGGGCGTCTCCTGCCAGCGAGTCTCGCCGAGCGAGCGCCACTTCAGAGCGGCCGCGACCACATCGTGACCATCCTTGAAAACATCTGCCTCGACGGCCAGATCTTCGCCTACGACGCGCTTAACCGGGTAGCGGCCCCCATCGAGCAGAGGCCGCAGGTTCTCGATGACCGCGCTGGGAAAGGCCCGAAGCATGGGCCATGAATCAACCGAGATTCGCTACGCAGGAAAGCGGAAATCGCCGCGAGGACAAGATCGACAATTCCCTTAGAGCTTAAAATAAAACGCGCACTCGTACAATCCCGAAGTGCGAGTTTCTTCGCGGCGAACCGATGTTCCGAGAGCGGCCTCGAACATATCCTGTTCGAGACGGCCGACGATGGGATAGCGTTCGAGCACATTCAAAATCGGCGAATGGCATTCGAGAATCTGCGGACCGCCCTCTTTTTCCTCGATTATGAACTGCGACATGTGTCCCTCAGCGTCCCGTGCTTTCGCCAGCCACTTGGCGCGCTCGGCCACCGTTTGCCCTTTTGCCTTGGTTTTAAAAGCTGCCGTCTTTCTTTGGAACATGTTGTAAAGCAACTTCTCCGGCGCGTTCGGCCCATAGATCTCGTGGACCGATTCCAAAAGATCCAAAGTCATCTGGTTGCTGTCGCACGGGTAAAGATCATGACTGCGACGGGTCAATCGATAGACCATTTCGGGGCGGCCCATTTTCTGCGGGCGCCGCCAGGTGTCGAGATAACCGTCCCGCTGCAGGGTGAGACAATGCTGCTTGATGCCCATGTAACTCATCTTCATTTTCTCAACGAGCTCATTCACCGACATTCCCTTGGTACGCTTAAGGGAATTAAGAATTTCCAGACGCTGGGTGCGTCCAATTTCAACAAGCAATCTTTGATTCATAGGACCAGCCACAGCCGTGGCCGCCAGACTTTACACGCTGCGCTCTTCAAAAAGCAATACAAAATTACGCAAATTGCGGAGAGAAATGAGATTACAAATACTTACCCCTGAGGCACAAGCAATGAGGCGTCCCGTCACTTTATTGTTCGAACGGAAGATCAACGACCATAGCCGCTACCCCGGGCGACGCGGGATCGCCCATATTGATCGCCTTAAGCCTTGCACCCGTGGCATTAAAGCCGCGCTTCACATAGCCGAGTGCGATTTCTTTGCCCAGTTTTTCGCTTCGACCAGCACTCGTAATCCGGCCGACGCTTTTTTCCTGCTCTGACGTGGCCATCAGCTCCATTCCTGCGGCCAGGGCGACGTTCCCTGTGGAGAGCAAGCCGCACAGTTTCTTGTTCCGCTGACCGGACATTTTCATCCTCGAAATAACTTCCTGGCCCACGTAGCAGCCCTTTTCGTAGTCGATCGCTCTTTCTTCGAGGTTCGCCTCGACTGGAATAATATCGCCGGTCAGCTCGCGCCCCCAACGCGGGATGCCTTGTTCAATCCGGAAAACCTCGGCGCAGTTCGAATCGCAAAAATCAAATGTCGTAGAAAGTTGCTGCAAAGTTATTTCGTATTTGGAAGCGTCGACCCAAACATCCCAGCCCGATCGAACGAAACGGCGTGCTGAGACAATCCACTTGGCCGTCGGCAACGTCGGCGCAGCTTCACTGGTGACATGAAAAATCGACCATTGATCACTGACATCTTCGATCACGACATCGTCAGCGATGACGTACCGTTCAAGCCGAGGTTGAAGCGCTTCCATCAGCTCGGGGTCGGCGTCGAGAAGGAAGGAATCAGCAGAATCGAAAAGAAAAACGTGCGCATTCATTTTTCCTTTCGGATCCAAGACACACATTTCGATCGCGCTTGACGTCGTCGCTTTGCGAACGTCGGCTGTTACCTGCCCGTTCAAAAAACGGACCCGGTCACCTCCTGCGACGCGCAGCTTTACGCGTGCGGAAAGATCGAAGACAGCAGCTCGTTCGCTCAATAGCCGCTCCGGCGAAGCAATCGACTTAATAGTCCCCGGCGGTCTGTCTCTTCTTCAATTGAGCCCTGTGGCGGAGCAGCAGTCTCGGGATTTTGTTCCGCGGCAATGCCGGCGTCCGTCGTTGAATCCGGCAACGGCTCCGATGCCTGCGCCGCTTCCGCAGCATTCACCGACTCGGTTTCGAACGACGCACTAACGTTCGGAACCAGCTCCTGTGTCGCCAATTGCTCGACGACCGGAGATTCGACGGTCGCTTCCGCAGGCGTTGCGCTGGTCTCATGTGAAGTAAACGGATACGGTTCAACTGGCGCCGGCTTTTCAAATAATTCCAGACCTGCTTCCTGGCGATCGCCCGGCCTGGCTCCCCACAAGTACTTGCGTGCGACCGCGGAATAATCCTCGTCACCAAAGCCGCGTTGCATTTGTTCGAGCAAACGATCGCGCGCCGCCGCCGCCACCGCCAACTCGAGATGCTGAGACAAACCGTATCGAGCCGCAATCTGCATGTCCTTGAGCATGTGCTTGAGGGAAAAATGCGGTTCGAAATCGCCTTCAATTATTTTGGGCAATTTCATCGACAGCGTAGTCGAGTTACTTGCATTGCCTTCCATGGCCAAAGCAAACTTTTCCAAGGGCAGGCCTGTTGTCTGAATTAACGCCAATGCCTCAACCGCGGCCTGGACGCTCGCCGCTGTAACCATGTTGGTGGCGATTTTGATCGCGGTGGCTTGTCCGATCTCACCAATTTCAATAACTTTCTTGCCGCTCGCTTCAAGAACTGGACGGGCCTCGCGAATCGTCGTTTCGTCTCCCCCGACGTAGTAAACGAGCTCACCACTCTCCGCTGCCAGTTTACTCCCGGTAAAGGGGGCCTCCACAAAACGAGCGCCTCTTCCCTCCACAATATCCGCGGCGGCGCCCATGGAATGCGGCGCGACTGTGCAATGAGCCATCACGATGTGTCGTGGCGCCAGTGACGGAGCAAGATTTTGCACGATTTGCAACAGCGCGTCGTCGTCCGAAACAAATAGCTGGATGTAATCGCACATCTCCGCGATTTCGGAGGGCGCCCCGACAAAGTTGGGCACCGGACGCGGCGTCCGATTCCAGACGAAAACCTTGAAACCTTTGCGACGCAGGGTTTCGGTGACGCGGCTGCCAATAATGCCGAGACCGATTACACCAATATTCTGGCGCCATTTATGAGGCTTGTGTGGGTTACGCGGCATTTTGACCGTGAATAGTAGGCTAATCAGACTGAAGTTAAACCAAGCCAGGGCGCAATCCAGAAATTATAACCGGCCTCCGAAAGAAGCGGTCACCACTCGAACTCGCTTGCTAAGATCGACATCGAGTTTTTCCAGAGCCGCCTGCCGTTTTCCCTGCTCCAGCGTGGCCCCAATCTCCTGGTCTACCTCTTCAAAAGTCATTTGCCGGGCCGGCCGCAGATCGGTCGCTTGAATGATGTGAAAGCCAAGGGACGTCTGAACCGGAGCACTCATTTTTTCCAGCCGCAGCTTCGCCGTTGGGTTGAAAAAATCCGGCGGCATCCGATACGCAGAAAAATACCCGAGATCGCCTCCGCGGGTCTTGCTCGCTTCGTCTTCCGACTCCGATCCGATAAGTTCCGAAAAACTCTCACCTGCCTTTATGTGTTTGGCGAGTGCCTTAATCTTTTCCCTTTTTAGATCGACAATCTCCGGCGCGGTTTCTGGCGGCGCCGCCAAAAACAAATGGCTCGCCCGCAGTCGGACCGGCAGAACGAATGTCTCCGTATGCCGCTCATAAAATTGCCGACGCTCCTGAGCGGTTATGACAACCTGGGGCGCGATTTGCCGATCGACCCATTGCCGAGCTCGCAAATGATCTTTGAGCATTTTGCGAAGCGATCGTTGCGAAAGACCGTTCATTCGCAAGGCGGCCAGCCATGTTTTCCCATCGCGGAATTGAGTCCGGAGGAAACCTAGCAGGTGTTCGACATCGCTCGCCGCAATTTTTTCGTCAGCCGCGAGACACTGCACTGCGGTAAGTGCGATCAGCTTCGAAAGAATTGATTCCCTGGACGAAGCGGCCGGTGCCGAATCTAACTCTCCGCGTCTAAATCGAAACTCCGCCATCGCGCGATCAAGGTCCGCTTCATAAATCCCTCGCGACTGCACGAGCGCGAGCAAATGCCCTCTTCCGCAGATTCGGCCAATTGCGTCGCGACACGTAAGCGAGTGACAAGCCAGCTGCCCGAAGCCGTTCCCAGCGATGACCGCGACCAAAATCGCCGCCGCGAATTTCCAATTCATCGTAACGCAAATTCCGACAGGTAATAGGCAGCGACCGAGCCGACGGTTTGCAAGCTCTCTGCGCTAAGTTTGTCGATGGTGTCGTCACTGGTGTGCCACCAGGGAAAATCAAAGTCGATAATGTCGATCGTGGGAATGCCGATGGCGTTGAGCGGCGTGTGATCGTCTCTGATGTCTCGATCGAAATATGTGAAATGATCGCGGACCTTGAGCGCCTCCGCCGCAGCAAAGAGTTTACTCGTCATTTGCGCCGGAGAATTCGGCGGCAGCGTGACGTTGAGCGAACGGTCTCCAACCATATCGAAAAGAATACCGCCCCGGAATTGTTTCGCCGCTTTGCTCCCTTCAAGTTGTTTGGCGAAATAGCGACTTCCATAGAGTCCATCGGTCTCCGAGAAATTCTCAAATGCTTCCTCACCGTCAAAAAAGACGATCTCGATCTCGCGCGCCAGCTCAGGATGTTGCCCAAGAACACGAGCGAGCTCCAGAAGAAGGCCTGTGCTGGAGCCGCCATCATTGGCGCCGACGAACCGGACGGTATCAAAAAACTTTGTGTCGTAATGTGAACAGAGCAGAAATGAAGGCGGCGAAGTTTTCTCGCCGCGGGCATCAAATCTTGCGATCAAATTAATGAACTGGATCCTGCCGCGCGGAGTTTCGTCAGTAAAAACCTGGCGGGTAACTTTCCAACCAAAGATCGACAATTGCTTTTCTATGTAGCCCCGGGATTTTTCGAGCGCTTCTGAACCGGGCGGACGCGGCCCAAAATCGACAAGTTGTTGCACGTGGCCCAGCGCCTTTTCACCGGAGAATTCCCCCCAGATGTTTTTCTGCGCCGCGCACGGCGTGGTGAATCCGATCAGGACTCCGAATGCACAGACAATCGGCTTTCGGCACGGCTGGCGTGAAAACAAATTAGCGCGCGGCATGGGCAGCGCTCGCTTAGCTGACGCTCTGCTCCAATCCAAGCGCAGCGACGACGCGCTGCAGATCATCGTTTCCGTAGTACTCGATCTCGATCCGGCCACGTTTCTCCCCATGGTGCACGGTGACGCGCGTGCCGAGATGCTGTTGCAGGCGTTCCTGTAGATCTTCGATCGCTGGGGAGCCCGCCGTTGCCTCGACGCTGCGCCGCCGGCGTCGCGACCGCACACCACCGAGTTGACGCGCCACGAGTCGCTCCGTTGCCCGCACGGTGGCGCTTCGCCGCAGGACGGTCTGCGCAACTGCCAATTGTTCCTCTGCTCCCTTTAACCCAAGCAATACTTTGGCGTGCCCGACCGACAACAAATCCTGCGTCAACCAAACCTGAATTTGCGGATGCAAATCGAGCAATCGCATCGCATTGGCGACGGCGGCACGGCTCCGGCCAACCTTGGTCGCGATCTCTTCCTGTCGTAACCCGAACTCGCTCGCCAGCCTGGCGTAACCTTGCGCTTCTTCGATCGGGTTAAGATCGGCGCGCTGCAAATTCTCGATCAACGAAAGCTCGAGGACTTCGAGATCGTTGGCGATGCGAAGAATCACCGGAACATCCGCCAGCCCAAGTTCCTGGGCCGCACGCCAACGCCGTTCGCCGGCAATGATCTCATAGCGCCCGCCGATCTCACGGACAATCAACGGCTGGATGATGCCGTGCTGACGAATTGAGTCGACCAGCTCCGTCAGCGCCTCCTCCGGAAACTCCTTGCGCGGCTGCAACGGGCTAGGCACGATTCGAGTCAGCGCAATCTCTCGAATTCGTTCTCCCGAATCGACCGCCGTGGGCGCGACGGGTGGCCGCCCGCTAATGAGCGCGCCGAGACCTTTGCCGAGGCCCGATTTCGCCATGCGACTGAGGCTACCGGAACAACATTGCCAAAGCAAACGGCAACAATGTGCGGAGAACAATTCCGCCGCCACGTTGCGCCTCGCAGCGAATCAGATAGCATGCGCCCATGTCGAACGACCAAGGCGTTTTCACGCTTGGGCACTCACCCGATCCGGATGATGCCTTCATGTTTTACGCGATGGCCGAAAACAAGATCAACATGCGCGGATACCGCTTCGAGCACCGGCTCGAAGACATTCAAACATTAAACGAACGCGCGCTGCGCGGTGAGCTGCATATCTCCGCCATTTCCATTCACGCTTACGCGTACGTGACCGACAAATACGCGTTGATGCCATGCGGTGCGAGCATGGGCGATGGATACGGGCCGATCGTTGTTGGAAAACGCTCAACGCTCAACGCTCAACGCTCAACGCTCAATGAAGAGTCGGCGGCGAGAGAGTTTCTACGCAGCAGGAAGATCGCCGTGCCCGGCCGCATGACCAGCGCCTATCTCGCGTTGCAACTTTATCTCGGAGAATTCAAGCACGTGGTCGTGCCGTTCGATCAAATCTTCGATGCTGTGAAAGACAAGCGCGCGGATGTGGGACTCATTATTCACGAAGGACAACTCACTTACGCGCGCTCCGGTTTTGCGAAGATTGTCGATCTGGGCGCGTGGTGGAAACGCCACACCGGTTTGCCATTGCCGCTGGGGGGCAATGTTTTGCGCAAAGATATTCCTCCGGCGAAGCAGCGAGACATCGTTCAGATCATTCGCGAGAGCATCGATTACGGTCTGGCGCATCGCGACGAAGCCGTGCGGCATTCGCTTCCCTACGCACGGGACATGAACGCCGATCTGGCCGGCAAATTCATTGGCATGTACGTAAATGATTACACGCGCGACTATGGCGAGACCGGACGAGAAGCCATTCGCCGATTTTTGGGCGATGCACACCGCGCCGGGTACGTCGATAATGACGTTAACGTGACGTTCGTCAAATAAGCCAAAGCGACTATTCGCGTCGAGCCGCGCGATTACTTCTTTGGTTTCGCGGCCGGCTTATCGATTTGGCGCACGAACGCTTCGACCCGCGCGGCTTCCTTTTTGAAGCCGGAGACAAAATCATGCGTGCCGTATTCGAAAAGCACGACGAAGCAGAAAGTAAAGAAAACGAATAAGACCAACCAAAAGAGCCCGCGAAGCAGCGACATCGGCTGAATCGTAGAGCAGAACGGGTGCCAGGTCAATGCGGCCCAGTCCGCCTGCAAAGTTCAGATTGAACGACTTAGCGAAGCTGCCATGCTTTTCGCGATATGCGCGTTCCGCTTCTCGATCTAAACGAGCAATACCGCTTTCTGGCGGAGCCCATTCGCGAGAGAATCGACAAAGTGCTGGCTAGCCAGCGCTTCATTCTCGGGCCCAACGTCGAAGCATTTGAACAGGCAATTTGCCGCTTTACCGGTGCACCGCATGCCATCGGACTCTCATCCGGCACGGACGCTTTGCTCGCGATTTTGATGGCGCACGAAATCGGTCCGGGCGACGCTGTTATCACCACGCCCTACAGTTTTTTCGCGACCGCCGGCTGCGTCGCGCGTCTTGGCGCAACTCCGATCTTTGTCGATATCGATCTTGCAACTTATAACATCTCGTCTTCCGAGCTTCAGCGCTACATCGAGAAGCGTTGTCACACTGATTCCAGTGGAAGCCTGATTGATTCAGAAGGTCGAAAGATCCGAGCGATTATTCCAGTTCATCTCTTCGGCTTGTGCTGCGAGATGGACCCCATTCACACCATCTCTGAGCGATACAATCTCGATGTGATCGAGGATGCTGCTCAAGCAATTGGCGCTCAGTATCGGACGAAGCACATGGGTTTGCGCAAAGCCGGCACGATGGGCGAGGCCGGTTGTTTCAGTTTCTATCCATCAAAAAATCTGGGAGCGGCCGGCGATGCCGGAATGATAGTTTGTCGCGATGAAGAGCTGGCGAAACGATTACGCGTTATTCGCCAACACGGAATGGAACCGCGTTATCATCATCAAATCATCGGGGGCAATTTTCGCCTCGATGAAATCCAAGCTGCTATCCTCGACGTCAAACTTCCGCATCTCGAGGAGTGGTCGGCGCGGCGACGTGCGGCGGCCGATTTCTACCGCGATGAGTTTACAGGGGCGGGATTAACTGATCGTGTCACGCTTCCCCTTGAGCCATATCGCGAACACGGTCTGATCAATCATCATATCTATCATCAATACGTCATTCGCACGTCTCAGCGCGATGGGGTGCGCGAACATCTCACTAAAAAAGAGATCGGAACGGAGATCTATTATCCGGTGGGATTGCATTTACAGAAATGTTTCGCCTATCTGGGCTATAAAGAAGGCGACTTCCCCGAGGCGGAGCGAGCCACACGCGAAACACTTGCATTGCCGATTTATCCGGAGATTTCTCGCGAAGCCCAACGTTATGTGGTCGGCGCGATTGCAGAATTCTTCGGCTAAGATCGACCATCGCGCCCTTGCGAGTTTTGCGCGCACAAAGCCGGGCAAATCACTTGCGAGGGCGATATCGTAAGCCTATAACAACGCTCATCCCGGGTAGGTACCGAAGTGGCCAAACGGGGCGGACTGTAAATCCGCTGGCTTACGCCTTCGCTGGTTCGAATCCAGCCCTGCCCACTTTTCTTTTCCCGGCGCGAACAACGTCGATCTTAGTGCCGCCGCCGGCGCGCCCGGGCTTTCGGCCGCGACGCTTTTCCGCGCCTCGTGCTCTTTCTGCGGGTGGCTTTGCGTCTGGTGGCCTTGGCCGAGCGACTCCGAACAGACTTCCTGGTCCGGCTGCGGGATTTCGTGGTCTTCCTTCGTTTGGCAGTTCCAGCCACGGCTTTTGCCTTTCTAACCGTACGCCTAACCGTTTTCCGAGCGGCTGGGATAATAGGTCGACCGCTAGCTGCTGCTTTTCCCGCCAGAGCCCCCACGACTCCACCTACGACCGCACCGACGGGACCGACTACGCTGCCGATGGCAGCGCCCGTGACCGCGCCAGCGGTTTGCTTCGGAATTGGAGGGATTTGAATCTCCTCGGATGATTGATTTTCTTGATTAGGCATAACTTTAAGCTCCTTGAGGGTTCGGTTGAGGTTCTGAGTACCATTTACTTCGCATTCCGAGGTCTCGGTAGACGTGGCCATTGCCGAAAATAAAAAGGCGCCTGATTTGATGATCAGGCGCCTTTAAAATGAAAAAAGCTAAGCTTACCGGTCCCGCCGCTGGCCACCTTCGCGGCGACCACCACCGTAACCGCCGCCCCCGCCGCCGCCGTAACCGCCGCGCTCGCCGCCCGACGGCCGCGATTCGCGAGGACGTGCTTCATTCACGGTGAGGGCACGATTTTCGATGGTGTGACCATTGAATTTCGAGATCGCGTTCTGCGCATCCTGGTCGGAACCCATGGTGACGAAGGCAAAGCCGCGCGACTTGCCTGTAAATTTATCCTGCATGAGCATTACTTCCTGCACGGCTCCGGCTTGCGCAAAAAGCTCCTGCAATTCGTTTTCGGTCGTATTGAAGGGAAGGTTCCCTACGTATAATTTATTTCCCATTGAGTTTATTCTGGAAACGCCGCTAGGTC
>WNFR01002873.1_pt1 | contig 17891 bp, 16 predicted proteins | sample 5400221 | NCBI WGS metagenome assembly WNFR01 (sample SAMN13153357, study PRJNA577476) | soil metagenome | isolation source: 40 cm soil under Madrone tree | place: USA:California | collected 2016-06-14
AGAACAAGACGACGCCCGGTTTCAGCGTCGAAAAAATCACGGACAAGATGGCGCTCAAGGTGGTCCAGAACGGTCACATTACGTTGAAAGATTGCCGCGTGCCGGAAGCGAATCGACTCCAGAAGGATACGACGTTCCGCGATACGGCACGGGTATTAAAGGTAACACGTTACGGAGTAGCGTGGATGTCGACCGGTTGCCAGATGGGGGCCTACGAACACGCACTTAAGTACGCACAAGAACGGTTGCAGTTCGGCAAGCCGATAGCTTCGTTTCAGATGGTTCAGGAACTTCTCGCCAAAATGATCAGCAACATTACGGCGTGCCAATGCCTGATCACGCGCATGGCTCAACTTCATGCTGAAGGAAAGCTAACGGACGCCCAAGCGTCAGTCGCTAAGGCATTCTGCACCGCCAAGTGCCGCGAGACGGTTGCATGGGCCAGGGAAATCTGTGGCGGCAACGGCATCTCCGTTGACTACGGGGTCGGCCGTTTCTTCGCGGACGCCGAAGCGCTGTACACCTACGAAGGCACATACCAGATGCAGAACCTGATCATCGGCAAAGCGATCACCGGGCTCAGTGCCTTTGTGTAACGCCCTTGCTTGATGCGAACGCGGGTCGATAACCAAAACAAATGTGTTGTGCTCGACTAAGGAGCGCTACCAACAGAAGTCAAAAGACAAGGAGAGAATCTTATGAGTTCGCCAGAAGCGACTTCAAAACTTGAGAATGTTTTGTACGAGAAGAAGGGTGCCATCGCCTATGTGACACTTAACCGTCCCAAGGTGCTCAACGCTCTGAGTCAAAGAACGTGGGAGAACCTTCAAACGGCTTTCGAAGACGCGCGGGGTGATGCTGAGGTGCGCGGCGTTATCCTGACAGGAGCGGGCGACAAAGCGTTCATCGCGGGGGCGGATATCAGCGAACTCGCCACTGTCACGGCAGTCGAAGCAGAGAAGTCCAGCAGTTACGGACAGGGGGTCCTTAATCTCATCGAGAATCTCGGCAAGCCCGTGATTGCAGCAATTAATGGCTTTGCACTCGGCGGAGGATGCGAAACGGCAATGGCTTGCACCATCAGGGTGGCCTCAGAGAACGCGAAGTTTGGCCAGCCTGAAGTTACATTGGGAATCATTCCGGGCGGCGGCGGGACTCAACGTCTGCCGCGGCTGGTTGGAAAGGGCCGCGCCCTACAGCTCATTCTTTCCGGCGGCATGATCAGCGCGCAGGAGGCCTATCGCATCGGGCTCGTGAACGAAGTCGTTCCACCCGCCGAACTGATTACCCGCGCCGAAGCAATCCTGAAACAGATCTTCTCCAACGCCCCGCTGGCAGTGAAGTACTCCCTCGAGGCGGTTAACAAAGGATTGGAAACTAGCCAGGCCGAGGGCTTGTCACTGGAAGCTTCTTTATTCGGGCTTTGCGCCGGGACAGACGACAAGAAAGAAGGCACACAAGCATTTCTTCAAAAGCGAGCGCCACAGTTCCAGGGGCGTTGATGTTTGAGTACCACACTCCGCATCGTGAACGCTTGAAGTTCGGCATTAATTTAAGGAGACAACAATGACGACTGACAATATTTTTTCTGGGTTAAAGGTGGTGGACCTGGCCAGCTTTATCGCTGGTCCGGGGGCAGCGGTAATCCTGTCCGACTTTGGGGCTGATGTCATCAAGGTTGAACCGCCCACAGGCGATACGTGGAGAATCGGTTACAAGATCCCGCCACAACCGCGCGCAAAAGACAATTATCCCTGGCATTTGAATAATAGGAACAAGCGAGGCTTAGCTCTAGATCTGAAATCAGCTGATGCGGGAAAGATCCTGGAGCGACTCGTCAAGTGGGCCGATGTGCTGATCGTCAACACGCCACATCCTGCGCGAAAGAAACTGAAGTTGACGTATGAGGACGTTGCAATGTGGAATCCACGTTTGATCTATGCGGATGTCACCGGATACGGCGACAAAGGACCTGATGCAAGTTTGCCAGGATTCGACATCACTTCATACTGGGCCAGAAGTGGTTTGCTTTCATTGACACGAGATGCAGGCGCTCCGCCGACGCTGCCGGTAGCAGGTAGCGGAGATCACGGCACCGCCGTTAGCTTGTATTCTGCGATTGTGACTGCTCTCTATCGCCGCGAAAGAACTGGCAAGGGATCGTATGTAACGACCTCACTTCTCGCATCAGGAACCTGGGCGTGTGCTGTCGCAATACAGGGTGCGCTTGCTGACGCTACGTTCTACCCGCTGCACGATCGGTTAAAGCCACCCAACGCAACCTTCAATGTTTACAGAAGTTCGGACGACAATTGGTTCCTGATTGTGGTAACACCGGACAAATGGCCGGCCCTGGCAAATGGAATTGGTCGCGCTGATCTCTTGAGTGATCCACGATTCGCTGATCCCGCTAAGCAGATGGCGAACTCCGAGGCACTCACCACAATTTTGGATCAAATATTTGCTTCACAGCCAATGGCTCACTGGAGTGAGGTTTTCGACAAAGGGCACATAACATTCGGTGTGGTACGTGCGCCAGGTGAAGTTATCAGTGACCCGCAGTTGCGAGCGAACGACATCGTCGTTCCGCTGGATGGCGCTGGCGGTCACATGCAATTTACGATCAGCAGTCCAATTCAAGTGCACGATGTCGACAAGGTGCCGGCGAAGCGTGCGCCGGAAATTGGCGAACACAACGAAGAGGTTCTCCAGGAACTAGGGTTCGACGCGAAACAGATCGATGGCTTCCGCGCCAGCGGCGTCATCACGGCGACGAAGGAACGTGGAATCGGAAAATAAGCTCTTCCACATGCACTGATTCCGAGAGTCGCGCCGCAGGAATATTCTCGTTAGCTTCTGCGCAAGAGGCGCAGAAGCTAACGAGCCAATCGTTGGAGGTTGATGATGAGTGACATTATTACTGAACGTGCCGGAAATATCCTGAGTGTCCAATTGAATCGTCCGGCAAAGAAGAACGCGATGACTTCGGACATGTACGTGACTCTGGCGGATCTCTTCAATGACGCGGCCAGGGACGCTTCGATCCGTGCCGTGCTCTGGCACGGTGCGGGAGATTCATTCTGCGCGGGCAACGATTTGGAGGATTTTCTCAAGAATCCACCGGGCCCAGGTGAAAGTCCGCAAGCTCGCCTGATGAATGCGTTTATCAACTTCGACAAGCCACTGGTCGCAGCCGTACACGGCGCAGCCATCGGCGGCGGAACCACCATGCTGACGCACTGCGACTTCGTTTATGCGGGTGAGAGTGCGAAGTTCCAACTGCCCTTTATCAATCTCGGGCTAGTCCCGGAATTTGGATCGACCTGTTCGATTCCGGCGCTAATCGGACACGTCCGTGCGGCAGAGTTAATTTTCTTAGGAGTGCCTTTCGATGCTCAGCGGGCAGCGGAGCTTGGGCTGGTGACCCGCGTCGTGCCCGACAAGGAACTGCTGGCCACGGCGACTGAAACAGCCCAGAAGTTAGCGGCGAAACCGGCTGAGGCGCTGCAAACGAGCAAGAGACTAATGAAGCGGTCTTCACGAGAGCAGCTAGAGCAAGCCATGAAAGTCGAGAACGAGGAGTTCGCAACGCTCCTGCGCTCGGCGGATGCGAAGGAAGCGTTCACGGCGTTCCTTGAAAAACGCCCGCCGAACTTCACGGGAACAAAGGCCTCCGCGACTAAAACCTAGGATCTTTTGAATTCACAGATGCGGAAAGGCGTCGCAGAGATATTCTCGGCGTCTTCCACAAGAGGCTTAGAAAGGCACCAGGACAAAACATGATCAGAACTGCACAAGCCGGGACTGTTCGACGAGTTGTCTCCACCCGGATGCCCACACGGTGGGGCGAGTTTCAAACCCTGGGATTCGAGCGCGATATCTCAAACGGAAGCCGGCGGATTGAAACAGGGCTCGCGATTATCCTGGGCGATCTGACAGAGGATGCTCCGTTGCTGCGCGTACATTCGCAATGTTTTACCGGCGAGGTGCTCGGGTCGCTGCGCTGTGACTGCGGAGGCCAGTTAGAGATCGCCATGCGGGCCATCGCCGAGGAAGGGCGCGGGCTGGTGATCTATGAACATCAGGAGGGGCGTGGCATCGGACTGATGGCGAAGCTGCAGGCTTACGCGCTCCAGGACGAAGGCCTCGACACGGTCGAGGCAAATCATGCCCTGGGGTTCATGGCTGATTACAGAGATTTCGGGCTGCCGGCCGCGATCCTGCATGACCTTGGCATCAGCCGAGTTCGCCTTCTTTCGAATAATCCCTATAAGTCTCGCGCCTTGTCGGATGCCGGTATCGAGGTTGTCGCACAGATTCCCTGCGAAGCTGCGCCAACCCCAGACTCTTTTGCTTACCTGCGGGCCAAAAAGGAAAAAATGGGGCACGCACTAAGCCTCAGACAGCACGAAAGCATGGAGTATGCGAATGACTCTCAAGATCAGTTCGAGTTTGCGAGCATCGAGGACGCCATTCGTGAGCTTAGAGCCGGACGCATGATCGTGGTGGTCGATGATGAAGATCGCGAGAACGAAGGGGACCTGACGATGGCGGCGGAAATGATCACGCCGGAAGCCATCAACTTCATGGCAACCCACGGACGAGGCCTGATCTGCCTGGCCATGACCGCTGAGAGGCTCGAAGAGTTAGAGCTCGCCCCAATGGCGCCGGACAACACCGCGCTAGGCGGTACAGCGTTCACGGTTTCGATTGATGTGAAGGGGCATGGAGTAACAACCGGCATTTCGGCCCACGATCGGGCGCAGACGATCAGGGCCGCAATTGACGCAAGCAGTTATCCAGAAGACTTCGCGCGACCGGGACACGTTTTCCCGCTTTGCGCTCGCGCCGGCGGCGTTCTGGAGCGCCGAGGCCAGACGGAGGCAGCGGTCGATCTCGCCAGTCTCGCGGGGTTATATCCCGCCGGCGTGATCTGCGAGATTATCAACGACGATGGCACCATGGCTCGCGTGCCTGACCTCATCAAGTTCTGCAAGATGCACGATCTTGTAATGGTTACAGTCGCGGACCTGGCGAGGTACCGATTTGATTCCGATTTCGAGGGATCACTCGGAGCGATCGACGGGATCTTTCCTGTGTGTCCCAGGATCTCTGCAACCGAGTTCGACCATGTTCCAGGCAGCGCTGTACCGATCGCTTTTAACGTGGAGTACATAGCATGATTTACACGAATTCCCTCGGCCGAGCCATTCGATACTATCCGGAACGGACGGCGTTCGCGTCAGGCGCGAAGCGCTCAACTTATAGGGAGATTCATGATCGTGTTGCCAACATTGCCGCAGCGTTAAGCAAACACGGTTTTGAAGTCGGGGACCGGTTGGCTCTTCTCCTTCCGAATGAACCCGAGTACATCGAAATGGTTTACGCGTGTGCCTGGCTTGGAGTGATCGCGGTTCCGTTGAACATACGGCTTTCAGCAATGGAGATCGATCACATACTCGCTGACGCGAAGCCGCGAGGCCTGATTCGGTACTCATCACTGCCTGCTCCAACCGTGCAGCTCCCCTGGCAGCGGGTGCTCGACCAGGAACCCCTGGACGTTCGGAGCGATTCCTATCCTGATGCTATTTACGATCCGGAAGCAGTCTTCGCTCTCATCTACACCAGTGGCACAACTGGTCGTCCCAAGGGAGTGTCGCTGACACATGCGAATATTCTGGCGAATGTGGACCACGTCAACTTATGGATGCCTTACAAAGAAGGTGGTGTGTATCTCCATGCGGCGCCGATTTTTCACATAGCGGACTTTCCGTTCATGTTCGCGTCCCCCGCATTCGGCACTTGCCAGGTCACGATTCCGAAGTTCAGCCCGCAAGGTTTCTGCGAGGCGGTCGAACGCGAACGCGTGAGTCACACGGTCCTCGTGCCGACGATGATCAATTTACTGACCCAATTCGCGGAACTGAAGAAGTATGACTTGACCAGCCTCGAGAATTTGGGATACGGCGGTTCTCCCATCGCCCCTGAACTCATTCACAGGATGAGAGACCTTCTGCCCAATCTTAAACTTGTCCAGGTATACGGACTGAGCGAAACGGGATTTCTCACCGGTCTGCGGGACCATGAGCACACGGAAGGGAGGCTCAAGTCTTGTGGACGCCCTTGTCTTGGCATCGACGTGCGAGTTATGGACGAGTCAGGAAAGGAAGTCGAATCCGGGAAGCATGGTGAACTGGTGGCTCGGGGCGCGAATGTCATGCGCGATTATTGGAATAATCCGGAAGAAACCACGCGTGCGTTCCGAAACGGGTTCTTTCGTACGGGAGATATCGGCTATCAGGACGCGGAAGGGTATTTCTACATCCTTGACCGCTTAAAGGACATGATCGTAACTGGCGGCGAAAATGTTTACTCCGGTGAGGTCGAAGCAGTCATTTACGAGCACCAGGCGGTTCGTGAAGCGGCGGTTTTCGGAATACCCGATCCAAAGTGGGGAGAACTGGTGATGGCTGTCGTAGTGCTCAAATCCGGAAAAACACTCACCGTCGAAGACCTGATTGCACATTGCCGCCTATCACTGGCCAATTATAAGATTCCCCGCCGTGTTGAGTTCTCAGAAACCGAGTTACCGAAAAGCGGGTCCGGCAAGATTCTCAAGAAGGTTCTGCGTGAGCGTTTTTGGGCGCAGCAAGATCGAGATGTTGGTTGACGAGCGGCCGTCATTTGGCCCTCAAAGATCTTCCGCGATATGGGAGTTGAACAATGACTTCGAATCTCTACGATCCAGCGTTTTGGAGCCGGTTTCAATTCGCCTTCACCCTGACTTATCACTACCTCTTTCCGCAGCTCACCATGGGCCTGGCGTGGTTCCTGGTGTTTTGGAAATGGCGTGCTCTGCGGACGGGCGAGGAAAAGTACAATCATGCCGTTCGGTTTTGGGCCAAGATTTTCGGACTCAATTTTGCCGTGGGAGTAGTCACCGGCATTCCGATGGAATTTCAGTTCGGTACCAATTGGGCGGACTTCTCACTGTATGCGGGCGGCGTGATCGGTCAGACGCTGGCGATGGAGGGCATGTTCGCGTTCTTTCTGGAAAGCGCGTTCATCGGCGCGCTTATCTGGGGCGAAAAGCGACTGGGTCAACGATATCATTTCCTGGCCGCGTTGCTGGTTGCCGTGGGGAGCTGGCTTTCCGGCTACTTTATTCTGGTCACGAATGCATTTATGCAGCACCCGGTGGGTTACCGAGTCGATGCCAATGGCTTGCTCGGCATCGCCAGTCTTAGCGACTATCTTTTAAATCCATGGGCCTGGGTGCAGTTTCTCCACAATCAGATGGCAGCGCTCGTGACCGGCGCGTTCGTCGTTACCGCCGTGGGTGCCTTTTATACCCTGCGAGGAATCCATCCAACCCAGGCTCGACTCTATCTCCGCGCGGGAACATTCACTGCGTTGATCGCATCCTTTCTGGTTGCTTTTCCTACCGGTGACCAGCAGGCCAAGATGGTCGGCAGATACCAACCGGTAACACTAGCTGCAATGGAAGGTAAGTTCGTTGGCGGCCCCCTCGCGGGCGTCGCCTTGATCGGGCAACCCAATATTGCGGCCCGGCGGCTGGACAATCCGATCGAGGTTCCGGGCGCGCTCAGTTTTCTCGCGTACGGTACTTTTCAAAGTTATGTGCACGGGCTGGAGGAATACCCCGAGGACGCATGGCCCGACAACATCGAGCTCTTGTACTACTCGTTTCACCTGATGATCACGCTGGGCACGCTTTTCATCATTCTAATGGCCTTTGCCAGTTTCCAGAATTGGGGGGGCCGACTGGAATCCAGCACCTGGCTGCTATGGGTGTTGATGCTGGCGTTTCCCTTCCCTTACATCGCCAACACGCTGGGCTGGATGACGGCAGAACTGGGACGTCAACCGTGGCTGATCTACGGCGTTTTTCTCACGCGCGATGGCTACAGCAAAGTGGTGAGCAACGGCAACACCATTTTCACCTTGATTGGCTTCATCGGTCTTTATTTCGTGCTCGGTCTGCTCTTTCTATATTTAGTCGGTCGAGAGATCGGCCACGGTCCGGACGAAGAAGTGGTTACCGGCCATGGAGAGGAGTCGTTCACATGATTGCGACATGGTATGGCATTGTCAGCTTCATGCTCATCACCTATGTGGTCCTGGACGGGCGCAATTTCGGCGCTGGAATGCTCCACTGGTTCGTCGCAAAAACGCCCGAGGAGCGGCGGCAGGTAGTTGCGGCCATCGGGCCGCTCTGGTCCTGGCATGAAGTGTGGCTCGTCAGTTTTGGCGGCACACTGGTCGCAGTATTTCCACGGCTTATGGCCTCGGCTTTTGCCGGTTATTACCTCGCACTCTTTCTAATTCTGTGGGGCCTGATTCTGCGCGGCATTTCCCTCGAAGTTGGCGGCCATATTAACGATCGCCTTTGGCAGACGTTTTGGGATTTCGTTTTCGTGTTTGCCAGTTTTCTCCTGGCGATCCTATTCGGCGCGGCGGCAGGCAATGTGGTGCGAGGCGTACCGCTCGATGCCAATGGCAACTTCTCGATGGCATTTTTCACGAACTTCAATGTGCGCGGTTATGTAGGGCTGCTCGACTGGTACACGGTATCCGTCGCGATCTTCGCGGCTGTCATGCTGGCCGCTCATGGCGCGACCTATCTTACGCTAAAGACCGAAGGACCGGTGCATGACCGTAGCGCAAAATGGGCGAATTATATTTGGGGGGCGGTCGCGCCGCTCTTCTTCGCAATTTCTGTTGAGACATGGGTGGTTCGTCCCGATCTGATCGGGCGCGCGATCAACAATCCATTTTTGTGGGTGGGTTTGATAATGATCATCGTCTCGACTATTGCGCTTATTTCGGGTCTGTTGACTCGCCGGGAGATGCGGGCTTTCGTTGGATCGAATTTTCTCATCGTGGGTTTGTTGGTTACCGGAGCCGTGGCTATTTTCCCGGTAATGCTCTATTCGACCCTCGCGCCCGAGAATTCTCTGACGGCATACACAGTCGCTTCGAACAGAAGCACACTCCTGCTTGCCTCCATTTGGTGGCCCGTGAGTTTCGCGCTGGCGACTGCTTATTTCATCTTTATCTCGCGACGCTTTGCGGGAAAAGTCAGCGTCACGCGGGATACCCAGGGGTTTTACTAGGGGCTGTCATCCGCTTAGCTTTTGCTTCGCGAAGCAGTCCGTCCAATTCACCTAGATAGACAGAAGGAGGAACTATGACCACAAAAGCGAACACAGTTTATAAAGTAGTAGAGGTAATAGGCACGAGCACGAAGTCCTGGGACGATGCGGCAAAGAATGCGGTAGAGACTGCCGCCCATACACTGCGTGATCTGCGCATTGCAGAGATTGTAAAGCTGGACTTGAAGGTCGAAGACGGAAAGGTGCAGGCCTATCGCGCCCGCGTGCAACTGTCTTTCAAGTTCGGAAGCTGAAAGACCTGGTCCGGGCATGGCCGTTAAACCGTCGCCCAGTTTGTCGTTCTAATGAAAGTGCTAATCGATGTTTCAGGGAAGCCTATTAGAGCGATTTTGGAGTTCGGCACATGAGTCGCGAGGTCAAGGGCGCACACTCGAGAGTTAAATGAAAGGAGAGACATGTGTACAGAAATGTAAGTGTAGATGCCGGACAATTGAGATACGCCCAAAACATATCGGTTGGCCCTCATGTTCTACAGGCGGACGAGCCCGTCGAAGTGGGCGGCAATGACGCAGGTCCTAACCCCTACGAGTTGTTGCTTGCCGCGCTGGGCTCATGTGCCAGCATCACTGTTCGAATGTATTCCGAGCGAAAACAGTGGCCTCTACAGAGAGTACATGTTGACCTGTCATGGGCGAGAGTCCATGCCGAGGATTGTGCTGAGTGCGATACCGAGGTGAGGATGGTCGATGGAATTGAAATGGAAATCTCCTTCCTTGGAGATCTATCCGAAGACCAACAAAAGAGGCTGTTTGAGATTGCCAACAAGTGTCCGGTTCATCGCACGTTGAGCTCACAAGTTCAAATTCACGCACGACTTGCGAATGCTTCCCTCTAGATGGTGGATCCTGAGCCATACCACCATCTCGCTATGCCAGTGGCATCGGCGCAGACAGTATAGGCTTGGCGCTGAAAATGTGCGCGCTTTACGAAGGCAAGTTGCGCATCCAGGCACTTTCGAGATGAAGCAATGATCGAACTGATAATTGATCAAAGGCGGCGCCACATCGGCAGCTTCGAGGTTGGGCGCGTTTTGCCATACGCAAAGCGGCGCATGGTGGGGCCGTTTATTTTCTTCGATCATATGGGACCAGTCGATCTGCCAAAGGGCCTTTCGCCCGAAGCCGACGTGCTCCCACATCCACACATCGGCCTCTCCACTGTCACGTATCTTTTCGCAGGCGAGATCATGCACCGCGACTCGACGGGCGTGGAGCAGGCGATACGACCGGGCGAGATGAACTGGATGATCGCCGGGAGCGGCATCACGCATTCCGAACGGTTCGAGCAGGCGCGCCGCGCGGGCGCGCCGATCCACGCGATCCAGTCCTGGGTCGCGCTGCCGAATGGCGAGGAAGAAACCGCGCCCGCCTTTGCTCATCATGAGGGCGATGATCTGCCGGTTCATCGTGAAGGCGGAGTCTGGCTGCGGCTTTTGGCGGGCGAGGCGTTTGGACTGCGTGCAGCGGTGAAGACGCATTCGCCTTTGTTCTATGTGCATGTTGTGCTGGAGCCTGGCGCGCGCATCGCGCTGCCGCGCGGGCACGCAGAGCGCGCGGCTTATGTCGTTTCCGGCGCGGCGGAAGCGGATGGGCGCTCGATCATGACAACCCAGATGGCAGTATTCGGCAGCGGTGCGGAGGCGGTGGTGCAAGCGACGGCGCCAAGCGTGCTGATGCTGCTGGGCGGTGCTCCAATAGGCGAGCGGTTTATCGAGTGGAATTTCGTGTCGTCCTCACAGGAGCGAATAGCTCAAGCGAAAGCGGATTGGCGCGCCGGACGCATGAAGCTGCCAGATCTGGACAATGCTGAATTCATCCCGCTTCCCCCCGATCCGGTTCCAAGTGCGCCGGCGATGTCTTAATTGGTTTCTGTGGATCGAAGAAGCGCGGCGGCGAAGTTTTGGAGAGAAGAAATGGCACACGCTAAGGCGAGCATTGGAACAACGAATTACGCGGTCTCAATTACGGCCGGTCATCATCAACTCAGCGCCGACGAAGGCGCCGAACTGGGCGGCAAGGATGTCGGGCCGGCGCCGTATGAGTTGCTGTGCTCGGCATTATGCGCGTGCACCGTGATCACGCTGCGCATGTATGCAGAGCGCAAGGAATGGCCGCTGCGCGCGGTGCATGTCGACGTTCACTTCAAGCGGGTAGGCAACGAAGGCGCGATCACCCGAAAGCTCTATTTCGAGGGTGAGCTGGACGACGAACAGCGCGCGCGGCTGGCGGACATCGCCGAGCGCACCCCCGTTACGCTGACGCTGAAGGAGGGCCTGGCGATTACGACGACGCTGGGATGAAGGCAACTGCAAAATAGAACTATTCGGGCAGCCTTCAGTAGCAACTGTGGAGTTATCGAAATGACAACAGAAATCTACATGGAGAATGACGTATGCCTAAGTTAGAACCAGTGCGATTCGAATTTACAAGTGCTGACGGCCTCTCAATTGCCTGTGTGAAATGGAGCGGTCAGCACGATGTTCGTGGAGTTGTTCAAATCGCACATGGACTCGGCGAACACATTGGCCGCTATGCGGAACTGGCTGAGATATTGGTGCGCGGAGAATTTGCCGTTTACGGAAACGATCACCGGGGTCACGGCCAGACAGCAAAACCCTCTGGGACTTTTGGCGAATTCGGACTGGGCGGTTTTGATCAGCTCGTGGACGACATGGTTTCCCTGAGAGTCATCGCGAAGAACGAGCATCCGGGCAAACCTTACATCCTGCTGGGCCACAGTATGGGTTCTTTTGCCGCGCAGCAATTTATTCTCGACCATAGTCATTCAATCGACGGCTTAGTGCTTTCCGGGTCCGGTGCTCTGGATTGCCTGGCGCGCCTTGCTCAATCGTTACCCTCGGGAGAGGATCCGATGAAGTTAATGAATGCTTCTTTTGAACCGGCACGCACGCCGTTCGATTGGCTTAGCCGCGACAACGCGGAAGTCGATGCCTTCATCAACGATCCGCTCTGCTTCCCGTCGCTCAATCCCAGTTCGATGCAGTCCTTCGTTGACGCGTTCCCGCGGCTTGCCGATCCCAGAGAGCTCCGGAGAGTGCGAGAGAATCTCCCGATTTATATTTTCTCCGGCAGCGACGATCCGGTTGGACAGAGGTTGGAAGGAGTGCGTATGCTTCTGGATCGCTATCATAGTGCGGGCATTGAGTCACTCGCTAATGATTTCTATTCCGGCGGCCGCCACGAAATGCTTCACGAATTAAATCGGCGCGAAGTTATCACAAATCTCCTCGTGTGGATTTCCGGCACATTGCAAAGGGCATCGTGATGAATGTCGAGTTCGTGACTTATGCCGAGCGAAACTAGCGTTTGCCCAGCCTGGAATACTCGGCTTTAGCTTGCTGCAGAAGACCCCGGCAGAACATGTTGCGTGAGCAAGTCCGTACTGCCGAGGTTGCGCAATCGCGCCTCATCCGGAAGAACTCAGCATGACTCAAATTTCCGAATAGCTATCCCCGTAGCTGATTAAGCCTTAGACTAAAGCCGAAAGAGAACTATAATGGCGGAAACTAGCCAAAGGCGATGCGTCCAAAGCGTCAGGGCAGAAAGAGAAACGTCATAAATGAACGTCCACAATCCCATTCGAATTCTCTGTGTAGACGACCATCCTGTGTTGCGCGAAGGGATCGCCGCCGTGCTGAGCAGCGAAACTGACATGGTTCTCGTCGGGGAAGCCAGCAATGGACGTGAAGCTATCGAGCAATTCCATACCCATCGTCCTGATGTAACTCTCATGGACCTGCAGATGCCAGAGATGAACGGGACCGATGCAATTCTGGCCATTCGCAAGGATTTTCTGAACGCCCGCTTTATTGTGTTGACCACCTACAGCGGCGACGCACAAGCATTCCGAGCACTCAAAGCCGGCGCTTACGGATATCTGCTTAAGAGCATGCTCCGCAAGGAATTGGTCGAGACAATTCGCAGCGTGCATGGCGGCAGAAAAAGAATTCCACCCGAAATCGCCGTGGAAATGGCAGAACACCATACGGACGATGCGTTGTCCGAGCGTGAAATCGAGGTATTGCGGCAGGTGGCCGCCGGCAACGCCAACAAATTGGTCGCTGGCCACCTGGCAATTTCAGAAGAAACCGTGAAGGCTCACATGAAGAGTATTCTTTCAAAGCTTGGCGCAAACGATCGCACCCACGCCGTAACCATTGCTTTGAAGCGCGGCATAATCGACATCTGATTTGCTTCTCGCCTTGCGCCGCTGTTTGTCTATAGATCGATAACGGAAGAGCGGCGAAACCAGGAACTTCTCGATCTGGCGCGAACTGCTCGAAAGGCTGTTGCTCCGGGAACTATCAACTCGACTTCGGTTCCAGTTCCAGCGCGGCTCCAGAGCCCTAGTTGCGCACCAATCCTGTTTGCGCGTTCCCGCATTCCCAGGAGTCCCCAGTGGCCGGCGCGCCCGCCCTGTTCGAGGATCTCGGGATCGATGCCGCGCCCATCGTCGCGGACCCGCAAGCGAAACTGCTTCGGATCATATGTGATCTCCACTTCAACGTTCCGGCCCTCGGAATGAGTAAGCGCATTGACGAGCGCCTCGCGCCCGATGCAATAAATCTCCTCCAGGACCACAGGGTGTAACTCGCGCGCCTTGCCTTCAACAACAGTCCTGAAGGCTGGCTCGCGGTCCTGAGGAGTCTCTTTGGCGACGCTCTGGAAGGCCGACGGCAAGTCTCTGAGCGATTCTGCAGAGGCCCGTAGATTCCGAACGCGATCTCTTCCCTCGGCGAGGACCTCGTCGGCGTGATCGAGCGTTTTCTCAATGGTCTGGCGCGCTGGCTCTCCACTGTGTATTTGTTTCGCGACTGCGTGAAACTTCAGGATCAGACCCTGCACGCTCTGCAGGAGAGTGTCATGCAAGTCTCGGGCGATCCTCTCCCTCTCGTCAAGACGCTCTTGCATGCGTCCTCGCACCTGCCGGGTCACCTGTCTTAACCGAAGGAGGAAAAGCAAGTACAAACCTGCTAGTGCACTGGCGATGCAGAGCGCTAAGAACCATCTTGTCTGATAGAAGGCCGGCAATACGGTGAAATCCACGTTTGCAACTCTGTCTGACCACGCGCCGTTGGTATCTGAAGCGTTAACGATGAAATGATAGGGACCGGGAGCGAGGTTGCGATAGGTTACAGGACTGGCCGTACCTACTTCGTGCCATTCCGTGTCTATTTCTGGCAGCTTGTATCGGAAGCGGATCGATGTCGGGTCGGATAGGTTCACGGCGGCATAATTGATCTGCACGCTGGAAGTACGCGCGGGTAAAGTTAGAGGAGTACCAATCTGATAATTCTTATCATCGGCAGAAACCGACTGAATTGTGATCTGAGGCGGCACAACTTTATCTTGTGTGTGAATTGGATCGATCCACACCACCCCGTTGTTCCCAACGAACCATAGCCGTCCATCGCTGCCTTCTATTGCGGAAGGAATAGGACGGAGTTGGGCTATAAAACCTGGGAGTCCATCTCGTCTGCCAAAGTGCTCGCCTTTGATCTGATATCCGGGATCTTTCACAGCCTCGGCAATTTCTGCCCGGCTAAAGTGAGCAATACCGGAAAGGCCGTTGAGCCAAAGGTCCCCATTGGCTATTTCTATGATTCCTGAAATTCCACGAAGCAATTGGGGATTGAGGGCAGTAATACTGTGGAAGCGTCCATGGTCAAACTGCTGCAATCCAAATTCTCCGCCGATCCATATCTCGGGCCCCCGCCCGTATATTGCCGTGATGTTACCCACACTAAGTCCATCGTTGGGACCGAATACCTGTACCCGATCACCTTCAAGAAGCGCCAGCTGATTCTTCGTATAGCCGAACCACACGCGTCCCAAACTGTCGGTAAACTCAATTACGACGCCCGACGTTGGGAGGTCTTTACGGCCACCAGAAGGTGTCCAGACCCCATCTGCTAACTGGAATAGGCCTCGGCGCCCGAACGAGACCCAGAGTCCTCCACGTCGATCCTCGGTCATCGTCTGCAGGAAGGAACCCTGATCGGCAACTTCTGGTGGAAGGTCGATTCGAACAAGGTTACCGCCGACAAGATGCCAAAGCCCGCCAGATCCGCCAAACCAGAAGGTTTTGTCATGTGCACGATATGCGCACGACAACTCCCCTTTTAGTTTCTGGGACCTATCGATCTTTCCATTCGAGACGTGATAAAGACCAGAGGCCTCAAACGAGCCGACCCACACTGCCCCGTGGTCATCGGCAACCAGGCCGATTTGAGCCGTAATCGGGAGTTCCTGTTTGATCAAAGGGCTGTAAAAGAATCGATGAAGTCCGGTCTGATCGCCAAACCAGATATTGCCTTCCCGATCGACGAGCGTCGAAGAGAAGAAAGGATTAACTCTGTAGGTTTCAGAATTACTCGCGTCAGGCTTATTCAAATCGTTGTAGAACTGTGAGGATGGCGCCAGGCGAGTCACGAAGGGATCTCTTTGCACAATCCAAATGCTATTGCTTCGGTCAACGATCTGCGCGGACTCCTTTCTGAGTACAGGATAGGCGGGCAACGGGACATCGGGATTGCCGCTGGGATTTTGCACTCGCTGATCCTGTGCAGAGCTGGTCACGACCTTTCCCTCGGCATCCAACGTAAAGCCGAGGACAGGCCACTTTCTATTCGCTGTCTGGAGCTGTTTACTACCCGGGCGCAGGTAATATAACGTGTCCCGGCTAATTACCCAGAGGATTCCGGCTCGGTCAAAGCCCAGGCAATTGGCCGAGATTGGAGCGTTCCACTCAACTCCAACGTGCTGCCAGAGCGAATGGTCGAATCTCCACAGGCCGCTGGTTGTCGCGGCCCATACGATTCCATCCTGGTCTTCAGCAAATTGCCATACCGTCCCGCTTGAGGCGGCCTCGTCGCCATAGTTCTTCACCTGTCCGTTGTTCAGGAAGCTGAAGCCCCCAAACATGTAGCCAATCCAAATTCCTCCGGATGCCGGAGCGAATACAGCCCACACGTTCGTAGAAAGGAGAGGATCGCCGAACGGTGAATTGAAAGGCTCGAATCGTGTACCGTCGAAACGAAACAGTCCGCTGGGGGTCCCAAGCCATAGGAAACCATCAGTTGTCTGTGCCAGGGCGGCGACGTTTTCCGGCGCGCCATCTTTGAATGTCCAGGTATCGTGGCCGACTTGCAGCTTCTCTGCTCGCGGTGTTTGTCCAAACAGCGATAAACACTGAAGAGCGGTAATCACCAAAAGGAGAACAAGCCTGAGCATCTGCACGTTCAGATTCCCGCCGAATGCAATCGCCAATAAAGGACATGATTCGAGGACACGGAAAACTGACCGAGGATCAGTCACTCCTCCTGCATACGCGATCTTTTGCCGCTTTGCCCTCAGAGAATTCCAACCTTATGTTCATCACAGTTTACTACGAATCCCCCAAAAGGGTTATCGAAGCATCGCTAAAGTTGGGGTGTTCCTCGCCGCCAAAAGCTTCTACACTCAGCTTGTGCAGAGATTGTTCTCCATGTTTCCTCAAGGGCGCCCGGGTCTCGCGTTATTGCTTCTACGGATCTCTGTGGCGGCGATCTTCCTTATGAACGCGGCGAATCGCTCTGACTTGTCTTCCACCCCTCTGATTGTTGCGGGCGTCTTATTGATCTCCCTGATCTCTGTTTCGTTGAGTATTGGTTTCTTGACACCGTTTCTGTCTGTTATCGCATGCGCGTCTGCCATTGCGAATCTCCTGATTGGTCCCCACTCGAGTAACCTCATTTATGTTTTCCCGAGAATCGACGCTGCGGTGCTTGCGCTCCTTGGACCGGGAGCATATTCGCTGGATGCGAAACTGTTTGGACTCCGCGTTACGGTCGTCCCTCCACGCAAAGACACAAATCGGCTTTAGCCTACTTTCGCTGGCGTTTAATCCAGGCCTGACCTTGCTCGTCTGCTAACCAGGAAAGCTTCTGATGGTTGCCGCTCGGGTAAGTTTCTGTTCACTCGATTGAGGGATACCCCTCTCGCACTATCTAGGGTTTCGCCGTGGAGCCCCTGAAGAGCAAACTGTCCTCACAATAGGAATTCTTGTTACGACAGATTCAGTTTCAACGTCAATTGAAGACGACAGGAGCTTCAAAACGAAAAACTGATAAGAGCGGGGTGATCCGTCGAACAGGAGGTTTTCGATTGATCGCCTGGCAAGAAAGGAGAGCGGTCATGATTAGTGAAATTGAGAGACGTAACGAAACCAGGGAAACAATCTTTTTGGACCCTGAGCAAAAGTGTCCTCGCGCCGAGGATTTCGCGGAAACGCTGCGGGCACGCATCGTGGGACAGGAACGTGCGGTGGGGCGAATGAGCAGCCTCTATCAAGTCACCTGAAGCGTTCAGTCGAGCGGTTTCTGGTTTCGCCGCTGTCGAACCTGATCGCAAGCGACCAGGTCGAACTTGGCGACCTGATATACGTCGACCTTGACGCTAAAACGAGGAGATTCACTTTCTCGAAACGTTCGAGGGGCGCGCTCGTAAGCCGTACGGCGGATTCAGCAGACGAACCTAAAAATGCTGAACAGCCTACGGTGGTGTCGGCATCCCGATTCCACAGGTACAAGCGGCGAGCATATTTGGTATCTGACCGCTACGATCACAGGGCGATTGGAAGGAATGATGATCCTGTGGGAGGGGATGAATCATGAAGAGAAGACTACTTATCAAG
>WNFR01002874.1_pt1 | contig 17888 bp, 19 predicted proteins | sample 5400221 | NCBI WGS metagenome assembly WNFR01 (sample SAMN13153357, study PRJNA577476) | soil metagenome | isolation source: 40 cm soil under Madrone tree | place: USA:California | collected 2016-06-14
TCAGTCAGGTCGTGCTCAGCATCGCGCTGCCGCTTCCCATGATCGCCCTGCTGATGTTCACCCGGCGCCCCGACATCATGGGGAAGTTCGCCAACAGCCGCCTCACCAACGCGGCGGCGATCGCCGCCACCGTGGTGGTTTTCGGGCTCAATATCGTCCTGATCCTGCAGACCTTGGGGGTCGGAATCCCGGGCCTCGCGCAGGCCGACTAGTCCAAGGCATGCTCTCCGGCACCGCGCCAACATGACTCTTGACAGCACAAAATTTGCCAGCCCGACCAAAATCCTGTAGGAGAAAATCCACAGTTGGAATTTCGCCCGGCGCCAGGCGCCGGGCGTTTGTTTGAGAGCGCCATGGAAGCAGATTGCAGGGCCGCCTTGGGGCGGCCCTTTTTGTCGGGAGGACCGCCGATGTCGGATCGATTGCGAGCGCAGTCCGTACGCCATCGTGTCTCGTCATGGGGCCCCACCGGACGCCCAGAGCTTGTAGATTCGTTGTTCTTTACAAGCGCGGGCCGGTCGGTGGCGTGATGCGCGCGTCAGCCCGAGACGATAATGCCTTAGCCGCAGGCCCCAGGATCAATTCTCGACCCTGACCCAGCCCTCGGCCATCAGGCGTTCCTGCGGCAGGAAGCGGCTCTTGTAGTCCATCTTGCGCGAGCCGCGCACCCAATAGCCGAGATAGACGTAAGCCAGGCCCATGCGCCGCGCGCGCGAGATGTGGTCGAGGATCATCAAGGTGCCGAGCGAGCGGTCGGCGGCGCTCGGCTCGTAGCAGGAATAGACCATCGAGAGGCCGTCGCCGAGCACGTCCGTGAGGGCGACCGCCAACAGGTCGCCGCCGCGTCCGCCGGTGTCGGCGGTGCGCAGCCGGTACTCGACCATCTTGGTCTCGACATGGCTGTCCTCGACCATCATGGCGTAATCGAGCACCGTCATGTCGGCCATGCCGCCGTCGTGATGGCGGGAATCCAGATAGGCGCGGAATACCGAATATTGCTCGGAGGTCGGCATCGCGGCCCGCATCTCGCCGATCATATCGGAATTGCGGTCGAGCACGCGGCGCATGCTCCGCGTCGGGCGGAAATCCTCGACCGCGACCCGCACCGACACGCAGGCGCGGCAGGCCTCGCAGGCCGGCCGGTAGGCGATCGACTGGCTGCGGCGAAAGCCGCCATGGGTCAACAGGTCGTTGAGCTCGCGCGCGCGCTCGCCCACGAGGTGGGTGAACACCTTGCGCTCCTCCTTGCCCGCCAGATACGGACAGACCGAAGGAGCCGTCAGGTAGAACTGGGGCGTATCGCGGGAATGCTGGGTCAACGGTCGTCCTTGTGGTCTGGCCGGGTCATGTATCCTTGCCCATGATCTTATCCGAAAATCCTGACAGCTCTTTCGGAATCTTGCGCCAGAATCGCCCGCCCGGCCTCGTCCCGTCAAAGGTTCTTTTCACCTCATGGCGCGCCCGGGCGGCGCAATTGCGCGGCGCGCGCCGCATTGTTGATCACGATCGTGCCGACCACGATATCGTGCAGCAGCCGGCGCCGATCATTGAAGAAGCAGACACACAGCACGAGCGGGGTCAGGGCGGAGACCGACACGTAGAAGGCCACGGCGTTCACGGCGCCGAGCACGAAATAGCACGGCGCCCCGTACCAGGTGCGCATCTCGATCGACATGACCCGCATCCCGATGGTGGCGGAGGCCGGGCTGCCGAGGGTCGATCCGTAATAGAACAGGATCCAGATGATGGTTCCGGGATAGAACAGCCACAGCAGTGTCCAGCCCAGCCCGAAGGTGACAAGCCCGAACAGCAGCACGAACAGGAAGGCGAGGGCGATCGGGACCATGATGAGCACGAAGTCGATCGCAAAGGCCAGCACGCGGCGGGACAGGACCCCCTCGAAAAGCTCCGGGTTGCGTACCGGATCATAGGCGTGCGGTTTCATCTCGAAACTCACGCCGACACGTCTGGGCTCGCGTTCCGCCATGGGAGTCTCCAAGGACGCCGACGATCGTGAAGATGCCGAAAAAAGGCCGCGCCGTGCAAGCGCCATGATGGCGCGACTTTTCCCAAGGAAGGACTAAGCTCACCCCCCGAAACAGGATCCGAGGCTGCGGGAACCCCGTCGGGGCCGGGGCTTCGCCCAAGAGGAGCCCCATGCCGGCCGTCACGCTCGCCGATATCGAGGCCGCGCGCCGCATCCTGGCGGGCGAGGTGCTGCGCACGCCCATCCTGCCCGCGCCGAAGCTCTCCGCGCTCACCGGCGCGGAGGTCCATGTGAAATACGAGAACCTCCAGGTCACGGGTTCGTTCAAGGACCGCGGCGCCTATGTGCGGCTCATGGGGCTGACGGCCGACGAACGCCGGCGCGGGGTGGTCGCCATGTCGGCCGGCAACCATGCCCAGTCGGTCGCCTATCACGCCCGCCGGCTCGGCATTCCGGCCACCATCGTGATGCCCAAGACGACGCCCTTCGTGAAAGTGGAGGCGACGTCCGCCTGCGGCGCCGAAGTCGTGCTCGAAGGCGAGACCTTGAGCGCCGCGCAGGCGAGGGTGGAGGCGCTGATCGCCGCGCGCGGACTGACCCTGGTCCACCCTTATGACGACCCGCGGATCATCGCGGCGCAGGGCACGATCGCGCTCGAGATGCTGGAGGAGGTGCCGGGGCTCGACATGCTGGCGGTGCCGATCGGCGGCGGCGGCCTGATCGCCGGCACCGCGATCGCGGCGCGTGCCGTCAAGCCCGCGATCGAGATCGTCGGCGTGCAGGCCGCGCTCTATCCCTCGATGCGCAACGCGCTTGTGGGCGGGCAGCTGCCGATCGGCGGGACGACGCTGGCGGAAGGGATCGCGGTGAAGAATATCGGCGGGCTGACGCTGCCGGTGGTGCGCGAGCTCGTCGCCGACATCGTGCTCGCCGGCGAGGCCGAGCTCGAGCGCGCGGTGAATGCCTATCTGACGCTGCAGAAGACCGTGGCGGAGGGCGCGGGCGCCGCCGGCCTCGCCGGCATGCTGGCGGCGCCCGAGCGCTTCCGCGGCCGCCGCGTCGGATTGATCCTGAGCGGCGGCAATATCGACCCGCGCATCCTCGCCTCGATCATGGTGCGCGAGCTCGAGCGCGACGACCGCATCGTGTCGATCCGGCTGACCATTTCCGACCGCCCGGGCCTCCTGGGCGAGGTCGCGACCCTGCTGGGGCGGCTCGGCGTGAACATCCTCGAAGTCGACCACCGCCGCAATTCGCTCGACGTGCCGGCCAAGGGCGCCAAGCTCGACGTCACGGTCGAGACCCGCGACCGCACCCATGCGGAGGAGATCATGACGGCGCTCGCCGGCGCCGGCTACAGCCCGGTGCGCATCGATACCGGCGGCGACGGGTCGACGTCCTAGCCCCCGCCCGACGAAACCGAAATCGCAGCCGGGTCAGCGCATCCGATCGACTTGCCGCTCGAAGGCCGACTGCTCGGCGGCCGGGGTGTCGGTTTCCGCCTCGGGCCGCGGGCGCGGCATCGGGATCTGGCGCCCCGCGATGGCGAGTCTCGGCCGGTTGCGCGGCAACGGCACGAATTCGGCCGGCTCGGCGAGCGACGGCGCGGCCATGCGGATCGCGCCGGCGTCGGCCGGAGTCTCCGGGGCGGGGTCGGCGGGCCAGGGGGCGAGCGACGGCGGATCAAGCCGCTCGGGCGGCGTCACGGATGCGGTGACTTCCTCTCGGGGGGGCGCCACCACCTTCGTGGTCACGACCGGGGCGGGCGGCGGCGCGATCACCGGCTGCTGCGCGACGGTGCGCGGTTTTGGGGCGGCCGGGACCGTTGCGGTGTGGCTCGCCAGCAGCATCGGGGCGAACACCCAGGCGGCGATCAACGCGACCCCGAGCGTGGACAGGATCACCGCCACGCGCGACACGCGCGAGGGGCGTTCGTTGGCGACACCGGTTGTCGTATGACGCATCGTCGCCCCGTCCCCGGCAAGGCGTAAACATCTGAATCGACAGCGACTTACTTAAGGCACTTGCGGGTTTGACTTAAGAAATATGCCCGCCCGTCTGCCGAAGCCGTTCCGCCACCCTGGGCGCGAAATAGCTGAGCACCCCGTCAGCGCCCGCCCGCTTGAAGGCGACGAGGCTTTCCATCATCGCCTTCTCGCCGTCGAGCCAGCCGTGACCGGCGGCACCCATGATCATCGCATATTCGCCGGAGACTTGGTAGGCGAAAGTAGGACGGCCGAAGGTGTCTTTGACCCGCCGCACGATATCCAGATAAGGCATGCCCGGCTTCACCATCACCATGTCGGCGCCCTCGGCGAGATCGAGCGCGACCTCGCGCAGGGCCTCGTCCGAATTGGCGGGGTCCATCTGATAGGTGCGCTTGTCGCCGGTGAGCGTCTTGGTCGAGCCCACCGCGTCACGGAACGGCCCATAGAAGGCCGAGGCGTATTTGGCCGCATAGGCCATGATCTGCACGTCGGTACGCCCCGCCGCGTCGAGCGCCTTGCGGATCGCACCGATCCGGCCATCCATCATGTCGGACGGCGCGATGATGTCGCAGCCGGCCTCGGCCTCGACCAGCGCCTGGCGGACCAGGACCGCGACGGTCTCGTCGTTGACGATCTCGCCGTCGCGCAGCAGGCCGTCATGGCCGTGGCTGGTATAGGGATCGAGCGCGACGTCGCACAGAATGCCGAGGTCGGGCACTTCCTTCTTGATCGCCCGGATGGCGCGGCAGACCAGATTGTCGGAGTTGAGCGCCTCGCTGCCCTCCTGGTCGCGCAGCCGGGGGTCCGTATAGGGAAACAGCGCCAGACACGGGATGGCGAGCTCGCGCGCGCGCACCGCCTCGCGCACCGCCTGGTCGACCGACAGGCGCTCGACCCCGGGCATCGAATCGATGGGCATGCGGGCCTTGTGGCCGTCGACCAGAAAAAGCGGCCAGATCAGGTCGTCGGTCGCGAGCACGTTCTCGCGCACCATGCGGCGCGCCCATTCGGCGCGCCGGTTGCGGCGCGGGCGGCTGCACAGGTCGAGCGTCGGGGCCGGATTGGCGGCCGGCTCGGCTTCGACCGGCACGAACCCGATCGGGCGGCCGTGTTTGATGGCCATGGGAATTTCTCCGGATTCGAGCTTCTTTCTAGCCCTTCCAGGGAGGGCATGCCAATGGGCCGGATAGGCCGCATCGACCCGCCTCATGGCGTCCGGGAAGGGACGAGAACGGCCCCGTGCATTTCGCTCCGGCCCCGCGCGCGCTACGCTCTGCCGGGAGCCACAGGATTCTCGCGCATGGACTTCAATCTTACCGAAGAGCAGCAGGCCTTCCAGACGACCGCGCGAGACTTCGCGCGCGCCGAGATGATGCCGCACGCACGCGGGTGGGATGAGGACGAGGTTTTTCCCGTCGACGCGCTGCGCAAGGCGGCGGCGCTCGGCTTCGGCGGCATCTATGTGAAGGAGGACGCCGGCGGCTCGGCGCTCACGCGGCTCGACGCGACGCTCATCTTCGAGGAGCTGGCGCAGGGCTGCGTCTCGACCGCCGCCTATCTCTCGATCCACAACATGGCGGCCTGGATGATCGACCGCTTCGGCAGCGACGATCAGCGCCGCCGCTTCCTGCCGAAGCTCTGCACCATGGAGCATTTCGCGAGCTACTGCCTGACCGAGCCGGATTCGGGCTCGGACGCGGCCAGCCTCACGACCCGGGCGGTGCGCGACGGCGACGCCTACGTGCTCGACGGCGCCAAGGCCTTCATCTCGGGCGGCGGCGTCTCCGACGTCTATGTGGTGATGGCGCGGACCGGCATAGGCGAGCGAAGCGACGCCGTTCTTCGAACGGCTATGGGCGAGCGAAGCGACGCCGTTCTTCGAACGGCTATGGGCGAGCAAAGCGACGCCGTTCTTCGAACGGCTACGCGCGGCCCCAAGGGCATTTCCTGCATCGTGGTCGAGAAGGGAACGCCCGGGCTGTCGTTCGGGGCGCCCGAGAAGAAGCTCGGCTGGCACACGCAGCCGACCGCCATGGTGATGTTCGAGAATTGCCGGGTGCCGGCGGCGAACCTTATCGGGCAGGAAGGCGAGGGATTCCGCATCGCGATGGCGGGCCTCGACGGGGGCCGGCTCAATATCGCGGCCTGCTCGATCGGCGGCGCGCAGTTCTGCCTCGACCGCACGCTCGCCTATATGCGCGAGCGCAAGCAGTTCGGCTCGCGCCTGGCCGACTTCCAGGCGCTCGCCTTCCGGATCGCAGATTACGCCACGGAGCTGGAGGCGGCGCGCCTGATGGTGCGGCGCGCCGCGAGCGCGGTCACGCTGGGCGAGGGTGGCGCGACGCGGCTCGCCGCCATGGCCAAGCGCCACGCCACCGACGCCGGCTTCGAGATCGTGAACGGCTGCCTGCAGCTCCATGGCGGCTACGGATATCTGCGCGACCATCCGATCGAGCGGGTGCTGCGCGACGTGCGGGTGCACCAGATCCTCGAAGGCACCAACGAGGTGATGCGGCTGATCGTGAGCCGGGACTTGCTCGGGAATTGAGCGGGCGGCCGCCTTTCGCGCGCATGACTTGCGAAAGCCGGTTCCTGAGCTGCGCGGCATGCGCTAGAGTGTCGCTCGGGGGCCCGCAGCCTCCCCGTCAGATGCCTCGCCATCCAAGCGCTGCTCGCTCACATGTGGGGCGGGCCATGGATGACGCGCTTTTTAATCTCGCGCTTTTCCTGATCGCGACCTTCGGCGCCGCCCTGGTGGCGGGGCTCGCCGGTTTCGCCTTCGGGATCGTGGCGGCCGGAATCTGGCTTCACGTCATCACGCCGGTCGAGACCGCGAGCCTGATCGTGGGGTTCGGCCTGATCGTGCAGGGCCTCGCGGTCTGGAAGCTGCGCCACGCGCTCGATTGGCGCAAGCTGTGGGCATTCGTGGCGGGCGGCGCGTTCGGTGTCCCGCTCGGCGTCGCGATCCTCGGCTGGACCAATCCGGCGCATGTGCGGGCCGGCACCGGGGCGGTCCTGGTGCTGTACGCGCTTTACGCGCTGGCGCGTCCGAAAATACAGCCGGCCGCCGGCGGGCCGCTGCGCGACGCCGGCGTCGGATTCCTCAATGGCATTCTGGCCGGCATCACCGGCTTCGCCGGCATCGTGGTCACCATCTGGTGCGGGCTGCGGGGCTGGCCGAAAGACGTGCAGCGCGCGGTGTTCCAGCCGGTCGGGGTGGCCACTTTCATCATGTGCGCGGCCTGGCTCGGCGGAACCGGCGCCATCTCGGCCCATACGGTCGAGCTGTTCCTCCTGGGCTTGCCGTTCCTGCTGGCCGGGACCTGGCTCGGGCTGAAACTCTACGGGCGTCTCGACGAGGAGGGCTTTCGCAAGATCGTGCTGGCCTTGCTGCTGGTCTCCGGCGTTGCGCTGTTGTGGTCGTTGCGCTGAGACCATGGCGCCTCGCGCCGCCATTGCGTTCGGCGGCGATTTCGGCGATGGCTGCGGGCGATGACCTTGGAGCCAGAAATCCTGTTCGATCGCCGCGGCGCGGCCGGCATCGTGATCCTCAACCGGCCGCAGGCGCTCAACGCCGTCACCCACGACATGGTGCGGGCGTTGCGGGCGCGGCTCGACGACTGGCGCGACGATCGCGCGGTCACCCGGGTCGTCGTCATCGCCAAGGGGGCGCGCGCCTTTTCGGCCGGCGGCGATCTGCGGCGGCTCTATGATCTCGGCCGCGCCGGCCGCCACGAGGAGGCGCTCGATTTCTGGCGCGACGAATACGCCCTGAATGCGACGATCAAGCGCTACCCGAAACCCTATGTCGCCTTGATCGACGGCATCGTCATGGGCGGCGGCGTCGGCATTTCGATCCACGGCTCGCACCGGGTCGCGGGCGACAGATTCCAGTTCGCCATGCCGGAGGTGGGCATCGGCTTCTTCCCGGATGTGGGCGCCACCTGGTTCCTGCCCCGCCTGCCGGGCGAGACCGGAACCTTCTGCGCGCTCACCGCCGAGCGGCTGACGGCGGCGGATGCGGTCGCGGCGGGCGTCGCGACCCATCGGATCGCCTCGCGCCGCTTCGATGACCTGCTCGACGGGCTGTGCGGAACGGTCTCGGTCGACGCCCTGCTGGCGGCTTTTGCGGCCTCTCACGGCGCGGAACCTGACGGCGCGGGGCCGGTGACGAAAATGCGCGGCGCGATCGATCGCCACTTCGCAGGCGACACGGTCGAGGATATTTTGGCAGTGCTCGAAACCGGTGACGAGGCCGCGCGCGCGATGGCGACCGCGATCCGCGGCAAGGCGCCGTTGAGCCTGAAGCTCGCGCTCGCGCAACTGCGGCGCGGGCGCGACTGGGACTTCGACGCGTGCATGCGCGCCGAGTTCCGCATCGTCTCGCGGGTCGTGCGGGGGAAGGATTTCTACGAGGGAGTGCGAGCCGTGATCATCGACAAGGACAATGCGCCGCGCTGGTCGCCGGCCACGCTTTCGGAGGTCGGGAGCGCGGATGTCGAGCGCCATTTCGCGCCGCTCGAGCGCGAGCTCGTGCTGCCATGATCGATCCGCTCGCCGGCGACCCGATCAAGGAGCTCGCGCCCGTTCAGGCCGAAGAGGAAAAGAATTCGGTCGGCGTCTGGACCGCACGACTGGTGCTTTTCCTGCGGGTCATGGCCGGGGTGTCGATGCTCAAGGGGCTCTACCACTGGGCGGCGGTGTGCGGCTTCATCGGCGGAAGCGACGACGGCTTCCTGGCGCATGGAACCCAATGGCAGACCGCGACCGTGTTCTTTGCCGTGATCGACCTGGTGGCCGCCGTCGGGCTGTGGCTGGCGGCGCCCTGGGGGGCGGTGGTGTGGCTCACGGCCGCGGTGTCGATGGCGGTGGTCGACGTGTTCTTCCAGCAGGTCTACGGTCAGCAGACCGCCATCGTAATGCTGGAGGCGGCGGCGATCGCGGCCTATCTTGTGCTCGCCATCCAGGCGGCGCGCGAGCAACCGCAGTGAGACGCCGCCGGGATGCCATGACAACAGGTTGGTCGCCCGCAAACGCGGACTGAAGATCAACCAGACAGGCGGGAAACAAAATGGCGCGAATCGGCTTCCTCGGGCTCGGCAATATGGGAATGCCGATGGCGCAGAATCTTCTGAAAGCCGGACATGCGGTCGCCGGATTCGACGTCGTCGCGGCCTCGCTCGGCAAGCTCAACGCCGCGGGCGGCACCGCGGCGGCGTCGGTCGCGCAGGCCTGCGCGGGCGCCGAGGTGGTGATCACCATGCTGCCGGCGATCCAGCAAGTGCGCGACGTCTATCTCGATCCGCAAGGCGTCATCGCGAGCGCCGCGCCCGGCGCGCTGCTGATCGATTCCTCGACGATCGATGTCGATACCGCCCGTGCAGTTTCGACGGCCGCTGAGGCGAGGGGCCTCGCCATGCTCGACGCCCCGGTGTCCGGCGGCATCGCCGGGGCGCACGCGGCGAGCCTCACCTTCATGGTGGGCGGCAGCGCCGCGGCATTCGGGCGCGCGAAGCCGATCCTGGAGCAGATGGGCAAGACCATCGTGCATGCCGGCCCTGCCGGCAACGGACAGGCGGCCAAGATCTGCAACAACATGATCCTGGGCGTGTCGATGATCGCGGTCTCGGAAGCCTTCCTCCTGGCCGGGAAGCTCGGCCTCGACGCCCAGACCCTGTTCGACATCTCGTCGAAATCCTCCGGCCAGTGCTGGTCGATGACGAGCTACTGCCCGGTGCCGGGGCCGGTCCCGGCCTCGCCCGCGAACCGCGACTACCAGGCGGGCTTCACCGCCGCGATGATGCTCAAGGATCTGAATCTCTCCCAGGACGCCGCCGCGGCAGCGGGCGCCGCGACCCCGATGGGCGCGCAGGCGGCGGCCCTTTACGCGGACTACTGCGGTAGGGGCGAGGCAGGTAAGGATTTCTCAGGGATCATTCAGATGCTGCGCGGCGCGCCTTAAGGCGATGTGAACCATTCGGGTCGGGGTCCCTCGGGCGAGCGGCGATTCCCCAACGTTTTTCGCCCGAACGCGAACCAGGCGCGCTCGAAGTATAACTTAAGTGTAAATTCCAGCGGGCCAAATCTATCTTCAATCGACTATTTACCGTCGCAGATAAATCGATTCTTTATGCTGTTATTTAAGCCGATCTTAGATCGCGGCGGCGTAGTTTCACGCCCGTGGGACGGGGAAACAGGGCCTCGTCGGATCAATAACAAAACGATCAAAGGGCGTCATCATGAAGACCTTAGCCAAAGCGGCAGAGCCCGCCGATTCCGCCGATCGCGCCGAGCGTATCGGTCAGGTTCGTCCGCTTTATCTCGAAGCCTTGACGCTGGTCGAGCGGCTGCATCGCCGGCTTCTCGACGTCATCAAGGACGAGTTCGATCGCCGGGGCCGTTCTGACATCAATTCGGTGCAGGCGCTCCTGCTCTACAATATCGGCGACAAGGAGTTGACGGCCGGAGAGCTGCGTACGCGCGGCTACTATCTCGGGTCGAACGTCTCCTACAATCTGAAGAAGCTGGTCGAGATGGGTTTTCTCGACCATCAGCGCTCGCGTGTCGATCGCCGCTCGGTCCGCATCAAGCTGACCGAAAAGGGCATCGAGGTGCGCGACGCTGTCGAGCAGCTCTACCAGAAGCACGTGCGCACGGTGGAGCAGGTCGGCGGCATCAGCAACGACGAGTTCGCGGCGCTCAACAAGGCGCTGCACCGGCTCGAGCGTTTCTGGACCGATCAGATCCTCTATCGGCTGTGACCTTCGGGTCCCGGCCAAGAAGCAGAGCCCCGGTCGCAAGACCGGGGCTTTTTCTTTGACGGTTCGCGCAGCCCGCCGGGGACCTCTGGCGCGTGCGCTCGCCATTGTGGGGTTGCGCGATGGCGCCTAGGCTCGCGCCGGCGCCGCGCCCATGGCCAGCCCGCCGCGAAGGGAACGGATGAGTGAGGATTCGCGCGAGGTCTATTTCGAGTTCACCCAGGTCGGATCCTCGGTGAAAGTGACCGCCATCGACGCGGCGAGCGGGGTGGAAGTGACGGTCATCGGCCCCGCGGCGGCGGCGCCGTCCCAGTTGCAGCAGCTCGCGCTCGCCAAGCTCAAGGTCCGGATGGAGCGGGAGGCGTAGGTAGCGAATGTCGAATGGTGCTCTGCTGCACCAACCACCATTCGCCATTCTCCCCCTGGCAGCCGCAACATATTGCGGCACCTGTTGACCGCCAGCGCCAGAACTTGCTATCGCGGCAAGACCGCCCGGAGATACCGAATGGCCGCAAATCTCAAGCCGGCGAATGCTCCCGCCGCGCAGGACATGTTCACCGCGCCGCTGGCCGCGACCGATCCCGAGATCGCCGAGGCGATCCGGCTCGAGCTCGGGCGGCAGCGCGACGAGATCGAGCTGATCGCGTCGGAAAATATCGTGAGCCGCGCCGTGCTCGAAGCCCAGGGCTCGGTCCTCACCAACAAGTATGCCGAAGGCCTGCCGGGCAAGCGCTATTATGGCGGCTGCCAATTCGTCGACATTGCCGAAACCTTGGCGATCCAACGCGTTACCAAGCTTTTCGGATGTAAATTCGCGAACGTTCAGCCGCACTCCGGAGCGTCCGCCAATGCGGCCGTGTTCATGGCCCTGATGGCGCCGGGCGACACCTTCATGGGGCTGAACCTGGCGGCCGGCGGCCACCTGACCCATGGCTCGCCCGTCAACATGTCGGGCAAGTGGTTCAAGGTCGTGCCTTATGGGGTGACCCGCGAGACCCAGACGATCGATCTCGCCGAGGTGCGCACGCTCGCGCTCGCGCACCGGCCGCGGGTGATCATCTGCGGCGGCTCGGCCTATCCGCGCATCATCGATTTCAAGGGCTTCCGCGCCATCGCGGACGAGGTCGGCGCCTATCTGATGGTCGACATGGCGCATTTCGCCGGCCTGGTGGCGGGCGGCGTGCATCCCAGCCCTTTCCCGCATGCCCATGTGGTGACGACCACCACGCACAAGACCTTGCGCGGACCGCGCGGCGGCGTGATCCTGACCAATGACGACGAGCTCGCCAAGAAGATCAACTCGGCGGTCTTTCCTGGACTCCAGGGCGGGCCGCTGATGCATGTGATCGCGGCGAAAGCGGTCGCGTTCGGGGAAGCGCTGCAGCCCTCCTTCAAGCTTTACGCCAAGGCGGTCGTCGACAACGCCAGGCTGCTGGCCGAAACGCTGAAGCAGAAGGGCTTCGATATCGTGTCGGGGGGGACCGACACGCATTTGATGCTGGTCGATCTGCGGCCCAAGCGCCTCACCGGCAAGGTCGCCGAGCTGGCGCTCGGCCGCGCCCATATCACCTGCAACAAGAACGGCATTCCCTACGATCCCGAAAAGCCGACCGTGACCTCGGGGGTCCGTCTCGGCACGCCCGCCGGCACCACGCGCGGATTCGGCGGCGCGGAATTCCGCCAGGTCGGCGAGATGATCGCGGACCTGCTCGACGTGCTGTCGCACAAGGGCGTCGAGGCGGACGAGGCGACGGAAGCGGCCGTGCGCGACAAGGTGAAGAGGCTGGTCGGGCGTTTCCCGATCTACGAGACGTGACGGAGCAACAAGCGCCGCATCCGTCATGCCCGCGCTCGTCGCGGGCATCCACGACTTGGCAGCGCCGACGATAAGACGTGGATGGCCGGGACGAACCCGGCCATGACGGAGACAGCACGGGGGACCCGGGCATGCGCTGTCCGAGCTGCAATAGTCTCGATACCCAGGTGAAGGACTCGCGTCCGACCGAGGATTCGGCCGCAATCCGCAGGCGCCGCCTGTGCCTCGCTTGCGGCTTCCGCTTCACCACCTTCGAGCGCGTGCAGTTGCGCGAGCTCGTGGTGATCAAGCGCAACGGCCGGCGCGTCCCGTTCGACCGCGACAAGCTCGCGCGCTCGGTCGAGATCGCGCTGCGCAAGCGCAATGTCGATCCCGACCGGGTGGAGCAGACCATCTCCAAGATCGTGCGCGACCTGGAGAGCCTGGGCGAGAACGAGGTCACCACCGAGACCATCGGCGAGACCGTGATGGCGCATCTGCGCGAGCTCGACGACGTGGCTTATGTGCGCTTCGCCTCGGTCTATCGCAATTTCCGCGAGGCCAAGGATTTCGAGGCGGCGCTCGCCGAGCTGTCGGGCGAGGAGGAGGGCGCCCAGGTCGGCGCAAAGACGCCCGCGCCCACATCGCACAAGTGACCGACCAGAGCGCAGACCGGTCCTTCATGGCGCTGGCGCTGGCGCTCGGCCGGCGCGGGCTCGGCAACACCTGGCCCAATCCGGCGGTCGGCGCCGTGCTGGTGCGCCCGGAGGACGGCCAACCGGTGATCGTGGGCCGCGGCTGGACGCAACCGGGCGGGCGGCCGCATGCCGAGATCGAAGCGTTGCGTCGGGCCGGCGCGGCGGCGCGCGGCGCCACGCTCTACGTCACGCTCGAGCCGTGCTCGCATCACGGCAAGACCCCGCCCTGTGCCGACGCCATCGTGGCGGCCGGCATCGCGCGCGTCGTCTCGGCGCTCGAGGACCCCAATCCGGAGATCGCCGGCCAGGGCCACGGCCGATTGCGTGCCGCCGGGATCGCGGTCGAGGTCGGCCTCGGCGCCGAGCAGGCACGCCGGGACCATGCCGGCCATCTCCGCCGCATGCGCGATGGCCGCCCGCACGTCACCCTCAAGCTCGCGGTCTCGGCCGACCACAAGGCCGGATTGGCGGGCCGGCGGCCGGCCGCCATCACCGGCGAGCCGGCGCGCGCGCGCGTGCACCGGCTGCGGGCGATGAATGATGCGATCCTGGTCGGCATCGGCACGGTGCTCATCGACGATCCGCAGCTCACCTGCCGGCTGCCCGGCATGGAAGCGCGCTCGCCCGTCCGGGTGGTGCTCGACGCGCGGCTTCGGCTGCCGCCCGGCAGCGCGTTGGCGACAAGCGCACGCGCGACGCCGGTCTGGGTCGTGGCGGCCCCCGACGCGCCGGCGGAGGCGGAACGCGCCCTGCGGGAGCTCGGCGTCGAGTTGCTGCGGGCGCCGGCGCAAACCGGCCGGCTCGATCTCGCGGCCGTGCTGCGGATGCTGGCCGGGCGCGGCATCACGCGGCTGATGGTCGAGGGCGGACCGACGGTTGCGGCCGCCTTCGTGGCTGCCGATCTGGTCGACGCGGCTGCGCTATTCCGCTCACCCAAGACCATCGGACCCGACGGCGTCGACGCGCTCGAGGGCATGCGGATCGAAGCGATGACGGCGCGGTTGACGACGCTGGGTCGCGAGCCGGTAGGCGAGGACAGCGTCGAATTCTTCGAGCGGGCGTGATAAACGCTCACGCTTGAGCGTCGTCATGCCCCGCGCAAGCGGGGCATCCAGTATCACCGCGTGCATCATCGCGGAATACAGGGTTACTGGATTGCCCGCTTTCGCGGGCAATGACGAATAGAGAGGATTGACAGCGAGCCATCATGTTCACGGGCATCGTCACCGACATCGGCGAAGTGCTGAGCGTCGAGCCGCGGGCGGACGATCTGCACCGCCTCACGATCGCCTGCGGCTACGCGCGCGCAGGGATCGCCGACGGCGCCTCGATCGCCTGTTCGGGCGTCTGTCTCACGGTGGTGGGCGCCGGCGAGGAGGGCGGGCGCACGTGGTTCGCCGCGGACGCGGGCGCGGAGACGCTGCGCCTGACCACCGCGCGCGCCTGGCGGCAAGGCGCCAAGCTCAATCTCGAGCGTGCGCTGAAGATCGGCGACGAGCTCGGCGGGCATCTGGTGTCCGGCCATGTCGACGGGATCGCCGAGCTGACCGCCCGCCAGGACCTGACCGACATGGCGCGTCTCGCCTTCCGGGCGCCGGCGGCGCTGTCGCGCTTCATCGCCCAGAAGGGCTCGGTGGCGCTCGATGGCGTGTCGCTCACCGTCAACGAGGTGGATGGCGACAGCTTCGCGGTGCTGATCATCCCGCACACCTTGGCGGTGACGACGCTGGGCGCGCTGCGCATCGGTGACCCGGTCAATCTCGAGATCGACCAGATGGCGCGCTACGCGGCCCGGTTGATGGAGCAGCGTTGAGCTCGACGCCGGCATTCCGAGGCGGCCCGGCCGTCATGACGGGAAGTGCCTTGCTCTCCTGATGCCCGGCTTGCTACTCACCACGCCAGGAGAGACATGATGGCGGGACCCCGCAAGGCAGCGAGCGACGACGAGGGACCGCTGAAAGGCGCGCGCATCCTGGTGGTCGAGGCGCGCTATTACGACGGCATCGCCGACGCGCTGCTGGCCGGCGCGAAGCGGGCGCTCGATGCGGCGCAAGTTGATTATGACATCGTGACGGTGCCGGGCGCGCTGGAAATTCCGCAGGCGATCGCGCTCGCGCTCGATGCCGCGGCCAGGCGCAAGGCGCCCTACCACGGCGTGGTGGCGCTCGGCTGCGTGATCCGCGGCGAGACCAGCCACTACGACATCGTGGCGGGCGAGTCGGCGCGCGCGCTGATGGATCTGGGATTGAGCCGCGCGACCCCGGTCGGCAACGGCATCCTCACGGTCGACAAGGAAGAGCAGGCCTGGGCGCGCGCGCGCCCCGAGGGACAGGACAAGGGCGCCGGCGCCGCGCTCGCGGCACTCGCGCTGGTGCGGCTGCGGCGATCGCTCGGCAAGCCGCGGGGCCGGCGGTGAAGGCGCCCAACCCCAAGGCCAACCGGCGCGGCGCCGCGCGGCTCGCCGCCGTGCAGGCGCTCTATCAGATGGACATCGCCGGCAAGGGGCTCAACGACATCCTGGCCGAATTCGAGAGCCATTGGCTCGGCCGCGAGGTCGAAGGCGAGCAATACCTGCCGGCCGAGGCGGCCTTCTTCCGCGACATCGTCGGCGGCTTCGTGGCCGACCAGCGCCGGCTCGATCCGCTCATCGACCAGGCGCTCGCCGCCGGCTGGCCGCTCAAGCGCATCGAGGCGATCGTGCGCGCGGTGCTGCGCGCGGGTTCCTACGAGCTCGACAAGCGTTCGGACATTCCGGCCCGCGTCGTGGTGTCGGAATATGTCGGGGTCGCCAATGCCTTCGTCGACCGCGAGGAGACCGGCATGGTGAACGCCGTGCTGGATGCGCTCGCGCGCAAATTCCGCGCCGGGGAGTTCGAGCCGGCGACCAACTGACTTCGACGGACGGAAATGCGTATGCTGCGCCGGCATTGAAGAGAGCACGCAATGGCGCCGCGCAAGCCCAGCCAGGACTCCGCCGAAGACCGCCTGATCGCGCGGCATTTTGGCCCGCTTGCGACCCATCCGGGCGCACTCGGTCTCGCCGACGACGCGGCCGTGGTGGCGGTCCCGCCGGCGCACGAGCTCGTGCTCACGACCGACGCGGTGATCGCCGGCGTGCATTTCTTTCCCGACGATCCGGCGGACGCGGTGGCCAGGAAGGCCTTGCGGGTCAACCTTTCCGATCTCGCCGCCAAGGGCGCCAAGCCGCTCGGCTTCCTGCTGTCCCTCGCGATCACCAAGGACATCGACGACCGCTGGCTGAAGAAATTCGCCGCTGGCCTGCGTGCGGACATCAAGAAGTTCGGCTGTCCGCTGCTCGGCGGCGACACCGATCGCACGCCCGGATTGGTGACGGTCGCTATCGCGGCCTTCGGCGCGGTTCCCCGCGGCGCCATGGTGCTGCGCGGCGGCGCCAGGCCGGGCGACCTTGTGATGGTGACCGGCACGATCGGTGATGCGGCGCTCGGCCTCATGTTGCGGCAGGACGCCGGCGCGGCGAGGCGCTGGGGCCTCGACAGCAGCATGCGCGATCACTTGCTGCGCCGCCTTGCGCGTCCCGAGCCGCGCAACGCCATCGCGGCGGCGCTGCGCCGCTACGCCCATGGCGGCATGGACGTGTCGGACGGGCTCGCGGGCGACCTCGCCAAGATGTGCCGCGCCGCGCGCCTCGATGCCGTTGTCGATGTCGCGCGGGTGCCGCTTTCGCGCGCGGCGCGCGCCGCGCTCGCGGCGGAGCCCGCACTGATCGAGACGATCCTGACCGGCGGCGACGACTACGAGGTGCTGGCCGCGGTGCCGGGGCGCGACACCGAACGCCTGCGCCATGCCGCCAAGCAGGCGGGCGTCGCCATCACCGAGATCGGCCGCGTGTCGGCCGGGAGCGGGCGGGCGCGCTTCGTCGACCGGGAGGGCCGGGCGCTCGAATTTGCCCGGCCGTCGTTCAGCCACTTCTGATTAGAGCAGCGCCGGGGAGGGGAAGCACGATGGATGACGTCACCAAGGCGGTGGAGCTGTGCGCGGGCGCGCCAGCCACGGTGGGGACCGTGACCGGGACGAAGACCGGCCTCGAACGCAAGGCCGGGCTGTTTCGGCGTTTTCCCACCATCGCGCATCTGCGCCGGCACGCGCCGCGCCATGCCCCGCGCTTCGCCTTCGAATACATGGACGGGGGCGCCGGCGAGGACACCTGCATCAGGCGCAACTGGGCGGCCCTCGATTCCGTGGAATTGGTCCCGCGCTACGGCATCACCACCGAGCTGCCGCCGGTCGACATCGACTTGTTCGGCCGGCGCTATGCGGCGCCGATCGGCGTCGCTCCGATGGGCGGGCCGTCGATCGTGTGGCCGGGCGCGGACGAATATCTGGCCGCCGCCGCCCAGAAGGCGCGCGTGCCCTATGTGCTGGGCACCGTCGGCGGCGCCACCATCGAGACGGCCGCGACAATTGCGCCCGACGTGCTCTGGTTCCAGCTCTATCGCCTGGCACGCAACGATCATGCGGTCGGCTTCGATCTGGTGCGGCGGGCCGATGCGGCCGGCGCTCACGTGCTGATGCTCACCATCGACGTGCCGGTGCGCACGACCCGCGCCCGCGAGGTCGCAGCCGGCGTCACCACGCCGTTTAGTCCCGACCTCCCGATGTTGTGGGGGATCGCATCGTCGC
>WNFR01003679.1_pt1 | contig 17888 bp, 10 predicted proteins | sample 5400221 | NCBI WGS metagenome assembly WNFR01 (sample SAMN13153357, study PRJNA577476) | soil metagenome | isolation source: 40 cm soil under Madrone tree | place: USA:California | collected 2016-06-14
AATCGAACAGCGTGGAAACATCGGTTCGATCCAGCTGCAGAACGCTCGCTCCAGTGGCTGTATTCCCCACGATCGTATTCGGATCGCCAGCCTGCAGAGGCACGTTGACGGTTGTCGTGGAATTCGCGCTCACCACGATGGTCGCTTGTACCCTCTTGAAACCGTCGGCCCGCACCTCAATCTGATAGAGATCCGCGGAAACATTGCTAACCGCGAAGGACCCGTCTGGGTTGCTCTTGGCTCCTGTACGAGCTCCGGTCCCGACCGACATCATGTTGACAACTGCGCCCGAAACAGGCGTTCCGGAGACGCTGCTCAGTCGGCCCCAAACCTGCCCGTACACGGACTGGGCCGTACTCTGATCTGTGAACAACAAAACGCCGGAGAGGAGCAATATTACGAGGATGATGAGATGTGAGGCTCTCATTCTTCCTCCCTTCGAAATTCTCTAGTCTCTTAGGGCCCGATCTAGCGGATGGGGAAGTCGTACCGCGCGGGAAAGACCGCACACGTAACCGGGCAATCTGCGCTTCGGGACAGTATTGTTGACCTAAAAATTGGAATTGTCAATCGAAACCCGCACGGTCGTCGGGAATCGCAGGTTGAGGCGAAGTCGACCACAATCACCCCTTGGAACGCAGCCCCTGGTTATGGCATAATTCCACTTCTTAGCGGGTCCGCGGATGTGGGAACGCGAGATCTGCGTTTGGCCCAGGTTTAATATTCAATAGTCAATAGTCATCGGTATAGCACTTCGAGTGCCTGCACGCGATTTACGAGTGCAACCCCGATTTGATCTGCGGGAACAGTCATGGCAGCGACAGTCCAGACTCAAGCGCCGCAACTCGAACTCGGCCATGTACTGTTCATTGAAATCGTCGGCAACGGCTCGCCTTCGACATCTGATCAGCGCAAAGCGCTGGAGCACTTGCAAGAACTCGTGCGCAGCACTGTGGAATTCAAGAAGGCTTATCCTAGAAAGCAGATGATCGCGCTTGCTGCGTCTGACGCGATGGCGCTCGTTTTTTTCAGCAATCCTGAAAGAGCAATGCGTTGCGCCGTCGAGATCAGTCGCGGTGCTCGCAAGATCGCAAGCCTCCACTTGCGGATGGGCCTGCACTCCGGGCCCGTGTACCCGGTAGCTCACATCAACTGCACCGATCGCATCGCTGACGGTGGGATCAGCGTCGCCCAAAGAGTGATGGATTGCGGCGAGGACGGGCACATCCTGGTTTCACATTTCACTGCCGAACACCTACAAGGACTCGGTCCTTGGACCGGTTTTCTTCAGGATTTGGGCGAAGTTGACCTTAAACACGGAACAAAGCTGCACCTCTTTAATTTCTGGGATGGAGATGCGGGAAATTCCAAACCTCCCAAGGAATATTCCGTGCGTCAGCGAGACAAGAGCCGGCCAGACCAACTCATAGGCCAGGCGGTGTCTCACTATCGCGTTCTGCGCAAGTTGGGGAGCGGAGGCATGGGGGTGGTTTACGAGGCGGAAGATACGCGTCTCGGGCGCCATGTCGCGCTCAAACTTCTCCCCGAACGTTTTTCCCGGAGTCCGGTCGCGGTGCAACGTTTCCAGCGTGAGGCGTGCACGGCTTCGTCGTTGAACCATCCTAATATCTGCACAATCCACGACGTGGGTGAACACGACGGCCAGCACTTCATCGTGATGGAGCTTCTCGAAGGCAAGAATCTGAAGCAGGTCATTTGGTCTGGTGCATTGCCACAGGAGCGAATTGCCGCCTTGGGCATCCAAATTGCAGAGGGTCTCGATGCGGCACATGCGCGATGTATTGTGCACCGGGACATCAAGCCGGCCAACCTGTTTGTGATCCCACGCGAGCGGATCAAGATTCTCGATTTCGGCCTGGCCAAGTTGACAGCGCGCGAGCGCACCGCGCAAGGTGAATTCGAAACCGCTCCCCCTGATGAACCAACAGTTGATAAGTTAACAGCGGGGGACATCACCGGCGCCGGTGAGTTCATTGGAACAGTATCTTACATGTCTCCGGAGCAGGCGCGGGGTGAGGTGCTTGATCACCGCACCGATCTTTTCTCGTTCGGCGTGGTGCTTTACGAAATGACGACCGGCTTGCCTCCTTTCCGTGGCGATACCTCATACCCGGAAATCCGCAAGTGTCGCCAGAGTTGGAGCGAATCATCAGCCGAGCCCTGGAGAAATCGCCCGATATGCGCTATCAGTCAGCGGCGGATATGGGCTCGGAGCTACGCCGGCTGGGTATGCGAACCAGTGTTGCGGTGCCAGAGCAGGTTGTCGAACCTGAAACGAAAATGGCTGATCTAGAGATCGTTGTGCTCTACAAGCGCAACGCTCAACCGGACGAACAAATCATGCAAGCCCTGACGGAAAAGCTAACCCGCCGTGGCTGCAGAGTATTTGTCGACCGGCATCTTGTAGTGGGTGTCGAGTGGGCCCACGAGATCGAACGCAAGATCGGAGAGGCGGACGCTGTGATCCCCTTGCTTTCGGCACCATCCGTACGCAGCGAGATGCTCGCGTACGAGCTCGATCTGGCTCGCTCGTTTGCCGAGCGTCAAAACGGTAAGCCTCGCATCTTACCGATCCGTGTCCAGTTTGAGGACCAACTTCCGGACTCCTTGCATTCCGTACTCGATGGGCTCAATTACTCTCTCTGGAAAGATTCCGGAGACGATGAGCGAATCATCGAAGATCTGAGCCGGGCTCTCCGGACCCCGCAAGAAGCGTTCCGTCGCAGGCCCCACCTTGAGCCGGTAGGCGGTGCGCTGGCGCTCGATTCCAACTTTTACATCGTTCGTCCGACCGACGAGGAGTTTTATTCGGGCGTGGCTCGCAACGACAGTATCATCCTGCTCAAGGGTGCTCGCCAGATGGGAAAGACTTCTTTGATGGCACGCGGGCTCCAACAGGCACGTAAGACGGGTGCTCGCGTAGTGCTGACGGATTTCCAGAAACTCAACTCGGCACACCTGCAATCAGCGGAAAGCCTGTTTCAATGCCTTGCGGAAGCTATCGGCGAGCAATTGGATATTGATGTGACACCCGAAGTCTGGAACCCCCGCCGCGGGGCTAGCATGAATTTCGAGCGCTTTCTGCGCCGCGAAATCCTTGCCAAGATCAAAGGCCGCCTGCTCTGGGGGATCGATGAAGTGGATCGGCTCTTCGCCTGTAGTTTCGGGAGCGAGGTCTTTGGATTGTTTCGCTCGTGGCACAATGAGCGCTCGCTTGATCCGTCTGGCCCTTGGCAGAACCTCTCCCTCGCGATCGCCTATGCGAGCGAGGCGCATCTTTTCATCACCGATGTGAACCAGTCGCCGTTTAACGTGGGTACGCGCCTGGTGCTAACCGACTTTACGCTCGACCAGGTGCGTGAACTGAACCGGCGCTATGGATTCCCGCTCAGTAACGAGGGAGAACTGGAGTGTTTTTACACTCTGCTCAGCGGACAGCCATTCTTGACGCAGCGCGGACTGCACCAGATGACCGAGAAGAGTCTGTCGTACCAGGAATTCGCGGCCGGTGCAGCCCGCGATGAGGGCCCCTACGGAGACCACTTGCGGAGAATTTTCGTCTCCTTGAGTCAGGACCCCGCACTCTGCGAAGTCGTGCGCGGTGTGATCTCGGGGCGCCATTCCTCTGGCGCTGACTCCTTCTATCGCTTGCGGAGTTCCGGAATCGTGGCCGGCGAGTCTGCTAGGGACATGAAGCTGCGGTGTCAGCTTTATGAGCAGTATCTCGGCAGCCATCTGAGCTGAGTTTCCATGCCTGAAATCGAGACTGCCAGTTTCTTCGTTGTGGGTGGGACGCTCCGCCGGGATGCGCCTTCCTACATTTCACGAGCCGCCGACCAGAATCTTTACAAGTTTCTTCAGGCTGGCGAGTTTTGTTACGTCCTGACAGCCCGCCAAATGGGCAAATCCTCGCTTATGGTCCGAACCGCCGTCCGCCTACGCGACAACGGCACGCGAGTCGCGGTCCTCGATCTGACCAGCCTCGGTCAGAACCTGACTACAGAACAGTGGTACAACGGCCTTCTCGAACGGGTAGGTCAGCAGTTTGGCCGCGAGGACGAATTGGAAGAGGCATGGCTCCGATTCCCCCAACTCGGTCCCATGCGGCGTTTTATGCGAGCGATTACGGATTCGGTCCTTCCGGGGTTGAATGACCGGGCAGTGATCTTCGTGGACGAGATTGACGCTGTCCGCAGTTTGCCATTTTCCACGGACGAATTCTTCGCCGGAATTCGCGAATGCTACAACCGGCGATCAGTGGACCCTCAGTTCGAACGGCTCACATTCTGTCTACTTGGGGTTGCCACTCCGTCGGATCTGATTCGGGACACGCGGACCACTCCGTTCAACATCGGCCGCAGAATCGAACTATCGGATTTCACCGAGCAGGAAGCGACTCCCCTAATTCAGGGATTGTGCGCAGACGATACCGTCGGAATGGCTATCTTGCAACGCATCATCTACTGGACCGGCGGACATCCTTATTTGACACAACGGCTCTGCCGGGCAGTCGCCAACGACGGCAAGATCCACGATACCCCGGGCGTAGACCGTCTATGTAAGGAGCTTTTCCTCTCGAACCGGGCTCGCGAACGAGATGACAATCTGCTTTTCGTGCGCCAGCGCATGCTGCACAGCGAGGTAGACACGGCAGCGCTTCTCATGCTCTACGAGAAGGTCCGCGATGGCAAGACCGTCCGCGACGACGAAACGAGTCCCCTCATTTCTGTGCTGCGGCTTTCCGGGATTGCCCGCGTCGAAAACGGCCTACTGAAGGCCCGCAATCGCATCTATAACAAGGTCTTCGACGACGACTGGGTGAATGCCAATATGCCCGGCGCGGAACTGCGCCGGCAACGCGTAGCGTACAAGCGTGGCCTGAAGAGGGCGTTTGCCATCGTCATGGCGCTCTTGGTGCTGGGCGTTGCGATCGCCATCGCCAACTTATATCTCACGAACAATACCATAGCGATGCGACAGTTCAAGAGCCCAAGTCCACCGGCTTTTTGGGCTTCCTCGCGCATTCCAGTCGCAGGAGAGCAGAGCGCGAACGGCGGAATTCTGCTGCGCACGGGGCAGCCCGATGTAACCGTCCTGGTAGATAATTTCCAGTTTGGCCGAACCTCCAGTTCCGGCGATCTCCGGATTCCGCTCCCCCCCGCGTCATATGACATTCGCCTGGAAAAACCTGGATTCCAGGCACTGACGCTGCCGGTCAATGTGCTTAAGGACCAGGAATCGCCGATCACCGTCAAACTAGAGCGTGAAGTAATTCTAGCCACTTCGTTTGCCGTTACCGGCGGAGTGCCCGGCGCGACGGTGCGGTTGGACGGCAAAGAGGTGGGTCAGGTTCAATCGGACGGAACATTTACGCAGGATGCCAGCGCCGGATTGCATGCCATCGAATTGGAGAAAACGGGATACCTGCCCTTCCGCACGCAGCAAGCGCTCGCTCTCGGAAAGAAGATCGGCATTGAGGGCAGAATGCTGCCGGACGCCGAAGCGGCCGAAGCGGCAGCCGCCGCCGCCCTTGCCGACTCCACGGACTCGTCTGCGCTGCAGCAATTCTTGCGACAATATCCAAACAGCAAGCGCACGGCGCAAGTCCTGGCTCGGATCGAAGACCTCGACTGGAAAAAGGCAAACCGCACGGACCTCGCCTCTCTGGATGCGTTTCTTCAGAACCACCCGCAGGGTCAACACGCCAACGAGGCGCGAGGGTTAGTGGCGGAGTTGCAGCGTGATCAAACCGACTTCATCGCTGCCGAGAAGGCGGGTAGCGGCGAAGCATTGCAAGCCTACTTGAAACGGCACCCCAACAGCCCGTATGCGGAACAAGTTCGCCAGAAACTATCCCAGCAACAGGACAAGGAAGCAGTTCTCAGTGTCATTCACCGCTACGAAGAATCCTACAACCGCCAGGATCTCAATGGCATCGTGAACCTGTGGCCCTCTTGTCCGGATCGGATAAAGAAAAACCTGCAAGCGTCTTTTCACTCCGGCGAAAAGCAGAAGCTGCAACTCGAAGTGCAGGGCGACCCCGATATCAAAGGAAACTTTGCCAGCGTCACGGGCCAGGAAACTCGCTCCGGATCAATGACCTCTACCGCCCCAGTAACAATAACGCTGGTGCGACAGAGCGGTGGCTGGTTTATCCAATCCGGAAATTTCTAGAGCAGGTTGTGAAGGTAGCTCACAGCCTTCCGCAAGGCACAACGCAACCGAGACTGTTGCCCTGTCACTCCCATTCGAACCCTGCGTAGCTCACGCACGTTGGGCACGCCGGCTAGGCAATAGCTAACTTAAACAGCGTTGTACAAGTTCTGCCGTCCTGTTCCTTCGGCCCGCGGAACGCTTGTGCTACTACAAGCACAAGCGTTCCCAAAGGCCTAGCGGTTACGTTACGGTTGGCAAGTAGGCAGAGGAGGCGAGCCGCTGACCGGACAGAACGGCGGAAAAGGATCGAGTGGTCCTGCGCTCGGATTCCCGCCCTCGCCTTGTGTTAGGAACGGCATGCTATCAAAATTGTTGGGTATGATGGGAAAGCCCGGGGGGGCGTCCGCAAAAAAGAACGTGAACATGGGAGCGTGGTACTGACCGGAGATCAACCCACCCTGTGGAGGCTTGATCGTGCCGTGCTGATTGGGTACCTTCACCATACCATGGTGACTTTGGGCCAGATACACCCGGGTGCGATTTCCAAAGCTTCCTTTGCCCACTTCGAACCGGAAACGGCCCTTATTGCCCCTGCCTGCCCCTCCCACTACAACGCCGGGCTCCGGCAGAACCGTGCCCAGCAGCCGGTGTGTCTCGACTCCGGTGTTCGGATTAATGTCCGCGGCGAAGATGTCCACGAGCTGGGTGGAGTCAGTCACGAACCCGGTAATCACAATGTTGTTTTTTGGTTCTGGCAGTGGGATTTGTCCTCCCGATATCCCGAGGTTCGCATTTGGCAGCACGTTAGTGCCAGGCGTAATACCGCCGGTGCCAATCACCATTCTGGCAAGCTGCATATAAGCGGGCCCTACACTCCCGGTGCACTTCTCCTTACCGCTTGCACATGGAGCGGTGTAGAGGGCAACTTTGTCAGCCCCCACAGTATTGGCAGAAATATAGGTCTGCTGGTTCCAAGGAACAGCAGGATTGATGTGCGCGTTGGGGTTATTCTTGTACAAGATGCCCGCATAGGCGACGAAGTCACCGATCATGAATGGTGCCTGCTTCCACGGATCGGGTTTGGTCGTGCCGGGCTTATTAGAAGCCGGCATCTCTACAACCATCAAGGGCGCGCCGGGTTGCAAAAATGGATCCTGACCATCACCAGATGGGTTCAGGGGACGGTTGTAGATCGGACAATCCGGGTCAACTTTCTTCGCAGGATCAAATTTGGGAATGCACATTGGATAGCCGTCGCCAGCCGCAATGGTCGGATTATCGGCGTCCACCGACCAGCGCGGATCCGGGCTGTGCGCCCAGCCGTATCGACCCAGAGGATCATTGATTTCAATTACTGTGCCAGTACCCGGTTTATTAAGTTGTCCGCCCACTTCGAACCGACTCTTGGCATAGTCGATAAAGGTGATCACACCCGCTCCGCCATTTCCCAAATCTTGGTCGATGGGCAGGATCAGCCCAACAATGTAGGAGTTGACACCCAAACCTGTTACGTTCTTTGTGTCAATGTTACCCAACACGTTGGCGTTGAAGGGAAGGTAAGGACTCAGCCCGACACTCTGCGCGGCATTGTCTAGCAGAGCAAGGCCGGTGCTGCCGGGGGTGATCGACAGATTTGGCTCGATCGGAACGCCAGTAGTGTCATAGATCGGACTGTACACCTTGGGATCAAAGAGGTCGGCCCATTGCAGAGTATTGGCAGGAAACTGGATAACGCTGTTAGCAGGAACGACCATGGTTATGCCGTTCATGGTCAGCGTGCCTCCCCCATTACCCTCCAAGGTGGCCGTCTGTATGTACCCGGCCTGGCCGAACCCAGCGGGCACATGGCTGTTGAGCACAGTCAATTGGGCGTTGCCTGAAGTCACCCCGAGCAGGGTCGAGGCCAAAACGAAAAGTAGAGTTATCCTGGATTTAGCTTTCATTGTCATTCCTCCCATGTGTATCTCGACCCGAAATGAACTTGCCGTGGCGAAAACTTCGTCTCTCGATCCACCTGCGTTTGAAACCGGACCGCAGCACAAAACGCTGCGGTCGTGGCAAAGCTAGGGTTGCTGAGGATCCAGATTCAAAAACGTCGGCAGCTCAGTAACGTTGCCTTCTTTGCCGACGGCTGGGATCACTATGAACAAATCCTTCGACGAATCACTCTTCGGAGATCCGTTCGGAACCCTGAGCTCGGGATGATCGAACGGGGCTTTTTCAAAGGCCACCCGATCGTCCTTGAGACCCTCAGCCAGGAAATCCACCAGAGCTTCGATATTTGCCTCAGCAACGGGGTTGAACTCAGGGAATGCCAACGGCGGAATGCCATCGACGTCTACTGTCTTATCGTGCAAGTTGGTGTTGGGAAAATTTCCACCGCGAACGTAAAACTCAACAACTTGTCGCAGGGTTTCAGAATCGCCAACGTGGAAATAGGGGCCGCTGAACTTAATGTTCCGCAGGTTGGGAGCTTTGAAGGCACCGTTAGTGACGCGGCGGGGCAACATTGGGACATCCGGGATAAACCTGGCAACATCAGGGGGCAGGCATCCTACACGATGGGGCAACGGGGAGCTGTTGCAGCTCGGGTCCCCTCGAAGCGCGGTCAGCTCTACCAGGGAAAGCGGGAAAGGCGCATTTGGACCAGTCGCGGATCCGCCGCTCGAAGAAGCGTCGACCACCTTGGTCTGCGCATAGGTGAACTGAGTCATCGAAATGACCGTACACACATTAAACACGCCGTCGAAGCTCGCATCGCTGACTCCCAAGATGGTAACGACCTGCCCCGCAGTCAAAGGATTGTTAGCTGCGGTCGTGACCGTGACCAGTTCGAAAGGAAGATTTCCGCCGCAGTTAGGCGTCGGCGCAGCCGCAATCCGTGAAATCGAGGAGATACCAACAGTGGTTCCGGTCACCGGGTTCGCAAAAGCAACGTTGTTCTTAGCGGCCGTGGCGCCCCGACCCCTGTCTTCGTTGTGTGACGGACAAGTGGATGGGTCTATTCCCGTAATACAGCTGCGCCGCACTCCGATGTTGTACATGCCGTGGTCGTAGTTGGCCTCTTCCTGGTTATCACCCATTTGCATGAACTCGATCGCTTCTCCCGTAGCTAGGGAAGGCACACCCTGAGCATCCGGCTGGTAATCGAGCACAGTGTGGCTGGTCGTCACCGGAAGAATGTGACAGTCGGCGCAGTGGGTGCCGAGATTAGCGTTATCGTCCAGGAAGACGGAAAGACCCAATCGCTGTCGCTCGGTGAGAGCCTTGGGGTTCGGCGGTATGGGGTTTCCGTGATTTTGTCTCACGGGATGAGGTGCGCCCATGAAGTGGTCAAAGGGTGTGTTATCGGACACAAGGGTCGCCATGTAGGCCTGCACCGCCAAGCCGAAAAAGAGAGAGAAGTTAGCTTGCATTTGGGTGTACCCATTGAAGAGGGTAGAACTGCCCCACCACTTCCACCTGAACGCGAGTTTGACCATGTCCTCATAGGTGGCGACCGTCAGGCCTTTTGGGCCTGACAGGGTTCCATCAGGATTCAACACAGCCCGGGAAAATTTGCCCAACACGCTGTCTTGAGGATGTACAAATTGTTTTGCCAGTGGCCGCAGGCTCACCATCTTCTTGCCGACGTCGGGGAAAGTGCGTCCATCAAATGCCATCGCGATATTGTTGGGAGTAACAGGCACGCCTGCGGCGACGGAAGCGAGGCTGGAATTTGTGATGCGGACGAACACAGGGGTCACCGTCCCGTTAATGATTTCTTGGAGTTTATGGGTCCGGTCACGGAACCCGAAGGGGTTCACGCCGTTAAAAATGAAGCTCGCCTTCCCGTCCCAGAGATTGTCAAAGTTGAAAACGGCATTGATCATCGTCGGAGAGTTTCTCGGCATCGCCCGGCGGACCCTACCGTCGACCTGGAGCGTTCCTGGAGCCACCGTGTTGAAAATATCTTTTTTGGGCACTGAGCACTCCACCGGGCTTCCAGGTGAAGTGGCGCCGGCGCACGCGGGGAGTGTAGAGCAGGCAGGTGGAAGGCCGCAGAATAGATTGAGACGCACTCCCTGAGAAGCCATAATGTCGTTTGTATCCCGGGAGACGTTGGCAAATTCGTCAAAAATCGTAACCCCCGGTCCCCTGGGAGTCAGTTCGGTGGGCCGGAACCAGTCGTTGAGCGGAAAATCGGCGCTGGTTACCTCGTAGTTCGGTCCGAATTGCGGGAAGCCTGGAACGTTGAACTGCGCAGGCGGCGGCTCGACCGGGCCCGGGGGATTCGGAGTAAGGGGATCATTGGCGGTATAGGGAACGGTGGCATCGCCCCAAAGGTTATCACCACCGAAAAGGTCCCCGTTTGGTGGGACATTGTTGTGGAAATTTGTGTCGCTCAGGTTCGGGGAAATCTGATTTCTAGTGCGGGTATCTGCGCCAGCGTTGAAATGGCAAGTGGCGCAGGCCTGAACGCCATCGCTGCCCACTTGCATATCCCAGAACAAGGCTTTGCCCAACCTGACGAGTTCCGGCTGGCTCTTGACAATATCCGTGGACAAAGGCTGAAAATTCAGGTCGGTTCCAGGACCCGTGATCGGCCCCACAATGATCGCAGCCATCGGCTCGGGCACCGGCACTTCTTTCAAGGACACCACTTGATCCACGGTGATCCCTGGCGCCACGGCTTTTGGGTTGAAGAACGGGTTGTGCTTGTGCAAGCGTTCGCGGCTGGGCAAAGCCGAATTGCCGCGACTGCTCACTACGACGACGGCACTGATTATCAAGCAACAACCTATCAACGCTATGACTCTGGTCGTCGTGGTTGACCTTCGGCTGAACTGAATTGGGTGCGGCGCCTTGCCTGATGATGTGTTCATAGGATCCTTCCTTTCGGTACCTGGTTCCCGACTGTTGCTTCACCCGCACTAAATCGCTTTGGTCATCCAGATCTCCCGGGGATAAATGCGAGCGAAGACGAGCACCGCGAGTGCGTGTTGGCACACAATCATTTGTGCGGCCACACTCCTTAAGGAGACGTTGGAAAATCCGTCGTCACTTAATAGGCAGGGATTCCCGCGTGCGTCTCGCGGCTCAGGGGAAGAGGAACGCGCGAGGAAAGAGTAAAAAAACTGCTTCGGCCAGGTCGAGGAAACCTTTCGGCCAAGTCAAGTAGTTTTTCGGGGACCCCACGACGACGATCATTATTCATAGAAGGCTTTTAATGTCAAGGAGAAACTTAGCTTATCGGGCTATTTCGACAATATATAAGTGTTTCCTAGCCGAAAGTCCTCGAAATCGCGCAAAATCGGCCCACCGCCAACGACATGTGGCTGGCTCAGTGCCACCTACTCCTTCGAGCACGATCCCCTGATTAGCAGATCCCATGCTGGCGTCCATCAACCTGAGAGGGTTTTTTCCTCAAAGACCTTGGCAGCGGAAACAGGACGCTGGTGTGGCTCGTGATAAGCACGTTTCCACTTGGGGGCCCTCGTCCTTGTAGGTGGACAAGTCTTTCGGATAACGCAGTCAGCGCCTAAGTGTTCATAAGTTGCTGTCCGCGAGTTTCGACGGGGCTCGGTCTTTCTTAGTTCCCACGCCACTCAAGCCTGTGTTTGTCCCAGGTCTCGCACATCAGTCCGCCCCTCAGCAGCCACGCGAAGCCGCTGGTCGATAAGCATCTGGAACATGCTACGGAGTGGTGGGTGACTAGCGAAGAGGGCGTTAAAAGTCGCGCGGTCCAGGCTCAGCAGGTTCACCTTCGTGACCGTTCGTGCCGTGGCCATGCGCGGGCTCTCATTGACAAGAGCCATTTCTCCGAAACACTCACCTGGACCCAGGCGAGCCAATCGCTGCTCGTGCTCAAGCATCTCGACTTCACCATCCACGACGATATACAGCCGGTCGCCGCGGTCTCCCTGACGGAAGATGATCTGGCGTGGCTCGAAATGCTCTCGACACAAGCTCGCCGATTGTCCAAGCTTGAGCTGGACGATGTCGGGCGGCAGCAGCAGATCAAGGAACCAGTCGGTTGAGACTCTTAGCTTGCGATCGAACCCCGGTAGCTTCATCAGATAGATCGAGCGCCACATCAACCATGCAATGAAGCCGGAGATTTTGAATCCGAACACCTCGGCGACGGCCGATCGGTGACCGAGCGAGGCTAATTTTCCGAGCGCCTGGAAGGAGAACGCTTGCTTCGGTGTGCCGCGCAGTGTAGCGACGAGGTTCTTCGCCACGTAGGCCGCCTGTCGCGTGGCGTGCTGCGCGGTTGGGGGACATGGCTGCCACGTTTTCTGGTCCACAACCCAGGCACAATCGCCCAAGGCCCACACACCAGGGTAACCGATGACTTCCAAGTGTTTGTTGACCACGATTCGCCCCCGCTCTTTCTTGCAGGGCAGTCCAGCCACCAGAGGATTGGGCGCCGACGGAACCGTGCTCACGAGGGTCTTCGTAGGAATCCGCTCATCATTCTCGAGCAAAGCCGACTCGGCCGTTGCCCCGGCGAGGCGTGTGTTCAGGCGAATTTCGACCCCGCGACGGTGCAACAGCTTCTGTGCGAACTGGGCCAGGCTCTGAGGCAACTCTGGAAGGATAAGCGGACCCGCGTGAAGAAGAACAACGCGGATCTCGTTCGGATTGATGCGCCGGAAACTGCGCGCCACTCTGCGGACGAAGTCGTTGAGCTCAGCCACTGCTTCAACACCGGAGAATCCCCCTCCGGCTACGACGAAGGTTAGCAGCGCCCGGCGAAGCTCGCGATCCGATTCCACGTCGGCTTCTTCCAGTGCGTGGATGACGTGGTTGCGTAACACGAGTGCATCGCCAACATACTTGAAAGGCAGAGCATGCTCGGCGAGACCCGGCTGGCCCGCAAAACTGGTGATGTTTCCCACGGCTATGACGAGATGATCGTATTCGAGCTCAAAGGGCCGCGGTCGAAACCCGGCACTCGTTGTTACAGTTTTGCCCTCTAAGTCGATCGACTCGACTTCGCGGGTGTAGAGGTTGGTCTTCGGGCACAGCCGCCGGATTGGTGCGATGGTATCAACAATTCCAATGCTGCCCGAAATTACTTCTGGCAGCATTGGCTGAAACACCAGATAGTTTTCTTTGCTGATGAGCCCCACCTCGACGCTCGGGTTGCCTTTCAGGAGCTTCTCGAGCACCATCGCCGTATAGGTGCCACCGAAGCCCCCGCCGATGATGAGAACTCTCGTTCTTTTCTGTTGCATCTGCGTCCTCCCGAGAGTCAGCCCGGCGGGATTCCGGTGATTGTGGGCTTAGGCCCGTAGATTGTTAGGACGGCGCTATAATTTGGCTGATTGGCGCGCTTGCGTAGCGCGCGATAGTTGTGAATCAGTTGCTCACTACCACGCTGAGGAGTACTCGATCGCTCGAGCCAGAGCCTTCGGGTCGGGGATGATGAGTTTGTTCTTGCTGAGTTCGATCAGCCCCTCCTCTTGATAACGGTGCAACAGACGGCTCACAATCTCCCGGCTCGAACCAACCATAGCAACCAGATCGTTGATGCCAAAGCTCCCGCCGATCAAGCACGAGCCGTCGGCCGCGACCTGACCGTGCTTTTCAGCCAGCTGAGATAAGGCCGCGAGAAGACGGTAGGGTACCTCTCGCGATGACAGTTCCAGCATGTCAGTGCTCGTCTTCCGGACACGCTCGCAGAGCGACGCCAGAACTTTCCAGAGGATTTCAGGGCGCGTCGAAACGAAGTCGCGGAATTCGCTGCGCGAGATCAAGGCCAACTCGGTCGGTTCGCAGGTCGACACCGTGGCAGAACGGGGATGTCCATCGAGCATCGCGAACTCCCCGAAGATTTCCCCAGGGCCAAGAATATCCAGGATCTTCTCGTGCCCGTCTTCTGAAGCCTTAGCCACTTTGACGGAACCCTTGACCAGTATGTACAGAGAGTCGGATGGATCGCCTTGGAAGAACACGGCTTTGTCGGGAGCGTATTTTTTTGCCGTAGCGATCTTCGTAAGGTCCTCGATATCGGTTTGGCTCAGCTTGGAAAAAATGGAGACTCTGGCGATCGCGCTGACTTCTGAGACGCGTTCGAGATGTTCAGCACTAGCGGGATTGAAGACAAGGTAGGGCCCACCCTTGGCGCCAAACTCGACACGGTCGTTGGAGTTGAGCTTTCGGCGATTGATCTTTTCGCCGTTGACGAACGTGCCCGCGCTACTGCCTACGTCCACCACCACGAAGTCACGACCTTCCGTCTCAATGACAGCGTGGTCGCGCGAGACCCGTGTGTCCGTGACCATTAGATCTTTGTCGGGTTTACGCCCGATGGTGAAAGGGACGTGATCGAGAGCAATCTTCCGCTGATCCGAGCCGTTTACAAACACCAGTTCTGGAGATGGACGAGGAGATGAAGTGATCGCCGCGAAGGGGTTTGGGACGGACATCTCACCCTCCTGAAACTGTGGACCGAAAGAATAGCATCATTCCCCGCATTCCACCAACTCTTTCCTGCCTCATCTTGGTTGAGCGAAGAGGACAACTGCAAGCCCTCTACATGCCAGTCCACGTTTTCAGGCGAGCGCCTTGAGACCACCAGCACCTTCCGCTGCTCTCAGTAACGTCTGCAAGTCGTAATCGACGAGTTCCCCAATGCGGTTGATCGTGATATCCGCGGGTGGATGGCTGGAGAGTATCTTTGGATCGACCGCGTAGTGCCCTTGCCGCGGGAACACGGTCGTTACGCGACTGCCCCAGACCTTCTTGACTGCGGTCAGGATGCGCAACTTGTCATCGATAAGCACGTAGCTGTCTGCGGGATAGCGTTCCTGAACATCATCTAACTCGAATTCCTTGTGGACGTAAATCAACACGTCGCCATTCATGGCGGCGAACAACCCGGAGCGTCTGATCTTGAGAGGCTGAAAAACCACGTCACCGTCGGACAGGATTACCGGGCGGCCATCTAGCTTCACATGATCAATGGCATCAAGAGCATTGGGAAAGAGCCGGTTAGCGAATGGATATTCCACGAGAAAGTCTGAAACCGTCAGCAGGTTTGGATCGCGAGGATATTCAGAGCGGTAGCGCTGGAGGGCGCCAAGATAGTCCGCATACCCCAGCTCTGAGCGCAGCTGTTCGAAAACCACCCAATATCGCTGCTGGCGCGCCTGCCCGACTTTTTGCTCAAGATGATGCTTGAGGTCAGATGTAACCCGATCGTTGTCGAGCAGCGTGTTGTCCACATCAAACAGAAAAACGACACTCTGGGGCATGGTGAGATCCTTTTGCAATGCGATTTAGCTTGCAACCAAGGCAACCCGGGCCGCAGTCTGGGGCCTCCACTTCCGTTCTTCACGAGCCAGCAGGTCGTCCGCCGCTTCCGGTCCCCAGGTTCCCGCCGCGTAGTTAGGGAAGTCGCGCGGCAGGAGCGCCTGCCAAACGTCGAGCACGGGACTGATTACGCTCCAGCCGGCCTCAACCATATCTGCCCGCTGGAATAGCGTCGCGTCTCCGATCATGCAATCGTAGAGCAGCCGCTCGTAACCAGTATTGGACACCGATCCCACGTAATCGGCGTAATTGAAGCACATGTCTACCGCTCCCTGCTGCATGATCGGGCCCGGCAGCTTCGCTCCAAATCGAAGGGAAATACTCTCCTCCGGCTGAATTGAAATTACCAGACGGTTCGTCTGCAGAGCTGCCACCGGGGTGTTGCGGAAGAGGTGAAACGGGGCGCGCCGGAACTGAATCGAGATCTCAGTAACCCTCCGAGGCAGGTGCTTACCCGTGCGCAAATAAAATGGAACATCCGCCCAGCGCCAGTTGTCGATGAGAAGCTTCATGGCCACGAACGTTTCGGTACAGGAATCAGATTTTACGTTGGGTTCGGCTCGGTAGGACGGCACCTGTTTGCCATCTACCATGCCATAGTCGTACTGTCCCCGTACCGTCTTGCTCAAGACATCCTCAGGAGAAAATGGCAGAATGGCGTGTAGGACTTTCGCCTGCTCGTCGCGCACCGCATTCGCGTCGAAGGATATCGGCGGCTCCATTGCGGTCAGGGATACGAGTTGGAACAGGTGGTTGGGCACCATATCCCGCAGGGCACCGGAGGTTTCGTAATAGCCGCCTCGTTGCTCCACGCCAACGGTTTCTGCGGCTGTGATCTGCACGTGGTCGATGTAACGACGATTCCAGATCGGCTCAAAAATCCCGTTGCCAAATCGGAACATGATCAGGTTCTGCACTGTTTCTTTGCCGAGATAGTGGTCAATGCGGTAAATCTGGTGCTCATCCAGAACCTGCTTGATCTCCGCATTCAAAGCACGTGCCGATTGCAAATCTCGCCCGAACGGTTTCTCGATAACCACGCGCCGCCATCGCCCGTTTTCTTCCTGGGCCAGACCTGCTGCACCGAGCTGGCGAACAATCTCACCAAAAAAGCGCGGCGCCACGGCCAGGTAATAGAAATGATTACTTACTACGTTGTCTTTTGTCGCGACTTCTCCGAGGGTAGCGTTCAGTCGCTGATATACATCAGGATCTGCGAAGTCTCCGCGCAGGTAGTAGGTGTGTTTGACCAGTCGCTCGTGGATCGTCGGATCGATTGGCCGCGACGCAAACGTCCTGATGTCTTCGGTGAGCTGCTGGCGAAATGTATCGGTCGTGAAGGCGGTGGAGGAAACGATAACAACCGCGAACTGCTGGGGCGCAAAACCTTGCTCCGCCAGATTGCAGAGTGCGGGCATCAGTTTGCGCTTAGTTAGGTCTCCGGCGCCACCGAAGATCACTATGATGCAGGGATCCCCTTTCCTCGGCGACAGAGGACTCAAGGTTTTGTTCCGGAATTCAGTTCCGGGTAGCGGCTCTGGTTCTCGCACGCGGCTCTCCCTCCCATATTCGGAAACCACCTACGAATGCATTCGCGTTTTCACCAAGCCGGGTATGCGGAGGCAGTTTTTTGAGCTTCTTGGCATTTCCACCGCCTAGCACGACCTCTTCGGCCTGCAAGGCATCGCGAAGTTGCTGCACAATCTTGAGCACGTGCTCCTGCCATCTTTTTCGGCCCAGGCGTTCCAGGCCTCGAATCCCAACGTAGTCTTCGAATGTCTTGCCGCGCTTGTACGGCAGGTGAGCTAATTCCATGGGCTCGAGCAACCCATCAACGATCATCGCTGAACCCAGACCCGTGCCCAGGCCGAGGAAAAGCATGCGACCCTTCTTGTAAGAGCCCAAGGCTTGCATGGCCGCGTCATTAATGATTTTTACAGGACATCCAAAGGCTTTTTCGAAGTTGAAATGTACCCAGCCCGGCGCCAGATTGTGAGGATCGCGCAAAGGTCGCCCGTGAATCACCGGACCCGGATAACCGATGGAGACCGCGTCACAATCCCATTCCCCAACGGCGTTCTTCACCTCCCGGACCATCGCTGCCGCGCTCATCGCCCGACCGGACGGAAAACGGCGCATATCCGTCCAGCCAGTAGCCAGCAACTTAATGGAGGTACCACCGACGTCGATCACGAGAATTTTGCGCCCCTTGCTCTTCAATGTCTCCCGACCGTAGTTGCTTCTAACGACGGCTTTACCTCTTTGTGTCCGCCAAACTCGAAACGCATTGCCGAAAGCAATTTGTCAGCGAAGTCAGCTTCTCCTCGCGAACTGAAACGCTGGTAAAGAGCTGCGCTCAACACGGGCACGGGCGCCCCCTCGTCAATGGCCGCCGTTACCGTCCATCT
>WNFR01006705.1_pt1 | contig 17884 bp, 21 predicted proteins | sample 5400221 | NCBI WGS metagenome assembly WNFR01 (sample SAMN13153357, study PRJNA577476) | soil metagenome | isolation source: 40 cm soil under Madrone tree | place: USA:California | collected 2016-06-14
GAGTTGCCCAAAAAAACGCAGACGTACCGAAGTCTCCGCTTCTTAACAGTGGCAGCCCTGGTGCGCCATCGGCAGGCACAATAACACTCCAAATAGAGTTGCGTTCGGATGTAGGTGCCGTAAGCACCCCGCATCCGGTACGTGTCCGCGCGCTGTGCGGCGCGCGTCCCGCCCATCGAAAGGGCAACATAGAAAACCGGGACGGACCACGCGAGGCTCGCCATTCTCGAGCTCCGAATTTTGACATTGCCAAAGTAGTGCAGAATAGAAATGGAAGCGCACCTGCCCAGCTTCGATCAGTTACGCAACAACGCCGCCGAATGCATTCGATTGGCGGAGGCAGTCCTCACTCCCGCACATAAATCGTTTTTCATCGAAATGGCCGACCGCTGGCTTACGCTCGCCGAGCGTGCCCAGAAGACGCAAGAGAGATAGCTACCCGAGTCCAGGCCCATGGAGGGTTGGAGAGCGGAGACCGAGATGGTCATCTATCCTTTAGAATTTTATCGACAGGTACCTTGTCGGACGCGTCGTTGAACATCATTGGCTGTGCAAGACTTGTGAGTTTAGTTGGACCAGTCGTTTTGATCCGTTGTTGGTTTGACGACATCGCTGTAATGGGATGACAGCAAGAGTGGATGATCTCAATTACGTGACTCAGATTGGGTAAAGTGCGACCATAAGTCGTTCCTCGGCTGATCACCCTTCGCGTTAAATCGCAGGAGGTGAGCATGGGCAAACTAACGGCCGAACAGAAAGTGCGGGAGTACAATCGCGGACAAAAAGCCGCAAGTGAAGGTCGCTCACGTTCCTGGAGCGAGCCTTGGGCATACCCATTCGAATCCGATCAACATTATGAAGAACGCAGAGAGGCATTCAACCAGGGCTATGGAATAATCGACGCGACGCCCTTGTCCGCTCGGCGACCTCCTCCGTAATGACCGTACGTGCTGTGGAAAAAATCCCAAAGACAAAAGACGAGATCCAACGGATGATCATCGCCGAGCTTCGCACCTTCGCGCAATGCGAGAAGGCATGGGGTATCGTTGTCGTCCCAATCGTCGATGACATCGGTGTCGCGACGTGGACGGTCTCCCATTTCCATCGCGGCCAGTCGAGTGCATATGCTTGCGATCGGGCATTGCAACGCATTGTCCCGCACTACCAACGGCTCTACGATCTAGCCCAAAAGCATTAGTGACTTTCCTTGGCCGTTGGGCCGACGGCTGGTCATCGATCAATCCTGTGCATCGCATAGTATTGGTAAGTTAAAACGGCGCCACGTTCGGCGAGAAGGCAGCTAAAACAGTTTCTGTTTGGAAGTTAACATCCGGCTGCTTTGAGTCGTGCAGAACCACGTTCAGTGGCCGTTGCTGACTGGGGTCATGAGTGTGTGCTTGCTGATCAGCGCTCGGCGCGGAAACCTTCGGCAAGGCCTCACTTTGGACTTGCGAGAGGGTGGTGGGTCAGTTTGATTGTGGCGGCCCGCCCCGTTCTCGATCCAGCGCCTCGGTCACTCTTGCTAACTCTCGCCGTTGCACGGCTGCCTCGGCAAAAGAACGTTTGGCGTCGAGGTCTTTGACCTGCGAAGCCATGTGGTCGCAATGCGCGGCCCTTTGACGAAATTGCTCCGCTCGGGAACTCACGCGATCTTCCTTCGCTTCTCGAAGGCATCGATCATTTCCATTACGTCACTCATTCCCAAAGACGGCTAGTGACCTCGACCGCCATACAGGAAATGCAGCGCCATCGCATGGGCATGTTAACCAAGCTATTTCCATACCCGTCGCGCTGTCTCGCACACCCTCTCGAGCTTACGTCTTTGGTCGTCGATGGAAAGGCCGTTCCCAAGGATCGAGGAGGCAAAGCCGCACTGAGTGCTGAGCGCCAAGCGTTCCAGCGGCACAAAGCGGCTTGCTAGCGTGATGCGACGCATGAGGTCTTCCGGCGCCTCCATTTGCGCCCGCTTGGTGCTGATCAATCCGAGCACCACCATCTTGTCGTCGGGGACGTGCCGGAGCGGTGCAAACGAGCCCGACCGATCGTCGTCGTATTCGAGGAGAAGCCGCGTTGCTCCGATGCGCTGGAAAATCGGCCGGGCAATCGGCTCATAGTCGCCTTCGACAAGCCAACGGCCTTCTTGGTTGCCACGACAGAGGTGGATGGCGAACGTCACGTCGGAAAATCCCGCCATGACGGCGTTGTCGAGCTCGATCCCGCGGCCCAGCCACTGATCAAGCGTCCAGCCTCGCGATTCATAAAAGGTCCGAGTCTCAGGCGCGAGGAGCAGGGCGTAGTGAGGTGCGTCGACCTGTATATAGGTAGCACCGAGGCGAACGAGCTCCGCGACCTCATCACGGAGGATCGCGACGACGTCGGCGAGGAAGTGCTCGAGGCTTGCATACGCCGATTGGGAGCGCTCGGGCGACCAGAAATTCACGAACAGGCTGGGGCTGGGCAGGGTTACCTTTGCGACACGGCTTGTGCGGCCACGCAGATAGACGAACTCCTCGGCGGCAAGGTGCCGTTTGCGCACGAGCCTGCTGACCACGCCGAGATTGACCGGCCGCTCGCGGCGTCGCTCCCCGATGCCGTCATCGCCATGCCAATGGCCCCACAAGAATGCATCGATATCCCAGGCGCCAAAGCCGTCGACGGCCTCGGTCATCTGGCTCTGGAAGGAGAGCCGCCGCATTTCACCGTCGGTCACGATATCAAGGCCCGCTGCCTCCTGCAGGGAGATGGCCTCATCGACGGCGCGATCCTCTATGGACTTGAATTGCGCGTGACTGAGACGCCCGGCCACCCAGTCGTCGCGCGCTTTGCGCAACGCGACCGGCCGGAGAAGGCTGCCGACAACGTCGGTATGTGCCGTAGTCATCGCAGGCCCGGGCGATCAGATCGAACAAACCGCATCGATGCAATATGGACGCTGCCCGTGTTCGCCGGGAAAAGTCGGCGGGTCGCAAGTTGAGCTAATGTGGATGGCTCGGCGGACCAGGTTGGAACTCATGAACCCACCGGAGGAATCATGAAAACCGCAACCACTGCTGTATCCACCCAGCGCGAACCGGAACTGCTCGGCCAGACCGTGGTCGTCATCGGCGGCAGCGCCGGCATTGGGCTGGAAACCGCCCGGCGAGCCCGCGCGGAGGGCGCGAGCGTCATCCTCACCGGGCGCAATCCCGAACGGCTCAAGCGAGCAGCGCTCGAACTCGGCGCGCAGCGCACCGCGGCCTTCGATGCCAACGATCCGGCTTCCCTGCAGTCGTTCTTCCAGGATCTCCCAACGCCTATCGACCACGTGATGGTCACCGCCGGTGCTCCCCACTATGGGCCTCCCCTCGAAATGGCGCCAGATGAGGCACGACGCGGCCTCACCGAGCACCTGTTGCTGGCGCTTGAGGTCGCACGCGGCGCCGCCGGCAAGGTTAGGTCGCCCGGCTCTCTGGTATTCATGGGCGGCACGGGCGCACGCCGCCCACGAGCTGGCCTCGCAATCGCCTCGGCGGCCACCGCCGCCTTCCCCACCCTCATCGCCAACCTCGCGCTCGAACTCGCGCCGATCCGCGTCAACTTGATCGCCGCAGGCTTCGTCGACACACCGCTCTCGGCATCACTCCTCGGCGACGAGCTCGACAAGCGGCGCGACGAGCTTCGCGCGACGCTACCCATCCGGCGCGTCGTCGGACCGGCTGATGTCGCCGCACTAGCCGTTCACATCATGAGCAACACAGCACTCACGGGCGCGACATACGACATCGACGGCGGCCAGCAGCTCGTCTCCTGATGACGCACGAGGCCGGCCGGAGGTTGAGATGGAGCAAGGACGGGTACGAGGGCCGTCCGCTGTTCCGCCGACAAGGACGCAGCTCGATGCCAATGGCTCTCGATCTTGCGTCCTACACCGACGTGCATGTGCCCGGGACTGTAAGGCGAAGCCGGCTATTATTTGCGATTTTTCTGACGCGGATCGTCGTCAGGATTCAAGTAGTCGAGGCCCAACGGACCGATGGCCGTCACCTGGGTGATGTACTCACCGGATTTTGCCCAATGGAAATGAGACGTATCGCCGGGCAGAACAATGACACTACCGGGTGGATACGCCTTGACCTTATCTGCGTCGAACCGATCGCCAAGGCCGATATAGAAGACACCGGACATGACCGTGTAAATACGGTCCTCGGGGTGTCTGTGCGGCATGAGCTTCACGCCTGAGGGCACCTTGACCCTGATCACGTAAGGTCCCGCTTGAGTGGGCTCTCCAACAAGCACGGCCAGTCGAACCGACGGCGGGAACGCTGGGAACGGCTTCCATTCGACGTCTTCCGGCAGGATCGATCTGAAGGCGGTTTGGCCTGGTTGGTGCGTTCGAGACATTGCGGCCCTCCCTGATCTGGGCGTCTTGCATCGAGGGAGCCAACTGACGCCTCAGATCAACTTAGCGTCCAACGTGACTGCGGCGTTGAGAACCTTTGAGACCGGACAATTCTTCTCGGCGTCTCTTGCCATTTCGGCGAATGTAGTTTCGTCCAGGTTCGGCACTTGGGCACGCAGAGTCAAAGCGGACCGACTGATCCGGAAACCTTTGCCTTCGGGTTCGAGCGTGACCGCGGCCTCGGTCGTGAGCTCGGTCGGGGTGTAGCCCCCGCCCTGCAGGCCAAATGCGAGCGCCATGGTGAAGCAGCCGGCGTGCGCCGCGGCGATGAGCTCTTCGGGATTGCTGCCCTTCTCGTTCTCGAAGCGTGTCTTGAAAGAATACGGAGTGTTTGCGAGCACGCCGGAATCGGTGGAAAGATTGCCATTGCCGGCGCGCCCGGTGCCGCGCCAAACCGCCTTCGCCTTGCGGATCATGTCAGTTCTCCTTGCTAGTGTGACCAACGCTGCTAGCACGCACCGACAACGTGATTTCGCCGAACGCTGGGCTTTTATGTGCGAGCGAACTATAGACGAGAAACTCGCACACTTTGCACTGACACCGTTCGAACGGACGCCCCTGAGTTTGACTTTCAAATGGTGGCGCAGGAGGGAGCGATGACGAGAGGTCCATCCTCGGTGATTGTGATCATTGCCGTGTTGGCGGCCGCCTTGGCAAGCATGGCCCTTGCGGCGCAGGACAAGTATACTTTGAAAGTGCCGAACGGGCTCGCGTTTTCTGAGTTCAGGGGATATGAAAACTGGCAGGATGTTGCTGTGAGTCAGGCCGAAAACGGGATCAAGGTGATCGTCGCCAATCCCGCGATGATCAACGCCTACAGGAGCGGCATTCCCGGTAACAGCAAGCATTTCCCCGACGGCTCCAAGGTTGCGAAGATCGAGTGGACATCGAAAAAGAATCCGGAGTCCCCCTATTTCGTGATGGTACCAGATACCCTGAAATCGGTTTCCTTCATCGAGAAGGATGCCAAAAGATTCCCCGACACGAACGGATGGGCGTACGCCCAGTTTCTATATGATGCCGCCTCCGACACGTTTATGCCTAATGGGAGCGACGCCAAGTGCGGGTACGCGTGCCACGCGACGGTGGCGGCAAAAGATTACATTTTCACGGCGTACCCGAAGCGGTGAACGGATCGTGTGGCTCCGACCGCGTCGGTCGTGCATGACCCCGAGCGGCGTCTAATTTGTATCTTTGACGTCGGTCTCCGGACGATCGCGACCAGCGGCTGTCTCGGTGTGCCAGCGGCCGTTCTCGTCTTCGTATTCGATGACCTCCGTGTGGCCCGGCACGCGCTGCTCGGCCGCGGCGGCGCGGGCCGCCGCGAGGGCCTCAGCATGGGTCGGATAAGGCTCCGAGAATACACCGTTCACCGTGTACGCCCAGCCGTCGTCGTGCCGGACGATTTGATACGTGACATGCGCCATCGAATTCACCTCCAGTAACAATATAGCACATATACCGGAGCAGCGGGTTGTTCCACGTGAGCAGGATTGTTTTCATAAGTTCAATGCGCCGTGCAGGAAACGATGCGAGCCTATTCAGATGCTCGCACCGCGGGCGTTGATCGGCCACAGCGCCTCCACGCGCCCGTTTCGCACACCGACATACCAATCGTGCAGATTGACCGTCGGATCGCAGTGTCCGGGGATGAGCCACACCTTTTCGCCGAGCGACAGAGGCCTCGCCTGCGGCCCGACCTTGAGCTTGCCGTGCTCATCTGAGACGCCGGTCATTTCGACGTCGGGGCGGTCGTGCACCCACGGGGGACCGCGCTCGGCGCTGTAGGACTTGAGCCCTGCGTCGACGATCGCGCGGTCGGCCGCCGGCACGCTCTGCACGGACGCGAGCACGAATAGACTATGTTCGAATTCCGTGTAGCGAGCACCGTCGGCGGCGCGGATACGAGCATATTCGGTGTCCATGAACACATATGAGCCAACCTGCAGCTCATTATAAACGCCGCTCGCCGCCTCGATTGCAAAAGTCCCGGTCCCGGCGCCGCCGATGATCTCGCACGAAAGGTACTTCGATCTCGACAAGCCCGCCGAGCGTGACGCCGAAATCCCGCGCCACGCGGGATGCGGCGTCGACCTGCTCAGGAGCATCGAAGCACAACGCGATCGTCGCTTCCTCTGCAAGCGCAGCCAACCGCCGCAACTTGCGTTCGCCCACCACCTGATTGCTGACCAGCACGTCCTTCACACCGCCGCGAACCAGCACTTCCGCTTCGCCGACCTTCTGCACGCATTGCCCCACCGCGCCGCGCGCGATCTGCCGTAACGCAATCGCAGTCGACTTGTGAGTCTTGGCGTGGGGCCGCACGCGCACGCCCGAGCTTTTGGCGAACTCGGCCATCTTGGTGATGTTGCGGTCGAGAGCGTCGAGATCGATGATCAGTGCCGGAGTTTCAACCTCGGCGACCGGTACACCAATCTCGGCGGGCGGCGGGTTCATCCGTTTGCGATGTGTCCTTTGGACGCCACCATATTCAATGGCCGAGTGGCTTGTCTACGACGTGGCGTCGAGTCGTGATCAACTCGCAGAAGGCAAACACGCTCGAACTCGCCGTGCTGGCAAACCGGGCCCGCAATTGCGCCGCGCGCCCGCACCCTCTATACAAAGGCATGTCCGAACACAAAGTGACTTTGAAATGGGAGCGCGGCGGCGCCGAGTTTTCGTATCAAAAGTATCCGCGCGATCATACCTGGAGCTTCGACGGCGGCCATACGATGACGGCAACCGCGGCCCCGGCCTATCTCGGCAATCCCGCCCACGTCGATCCCGAGGAAGCTTTCGTCGCTTCGCTCTCGAGCTGCCACATGCTCACGTTTCTGGCAATTGCGTGCAAGCAGAAGTTCGTCCTCGACGCGTACGAGGATCAGGCGATCGGCTATATGGAGAAGAATGCCGAGGGCAAGCTGGCGATCACTCGCGTCGAGCTACGTCCGAAGATCACGTGGAGCGGGGATCGCGTACCAAATGAGGAAGAACTCGATAGAATGCACCACGCGGCGCACGAAAATTGCTTCATTGCCAACTCGGTCAGAACCAACATGACAGTGGTGCAGCGGTAGTATCGCTGCGGACGGGCCTGTCACGGTGGGGCGTAGTAGGGCGCAATAAGCGAAGCGCATTGCGCCGTTGCGCACGACGGCGCGGTGCCGGGGCACGAGCGCTCTTTTAGCTCGCACGCATCCGGAACTATCCTCGCGCATTCATGCGTGGCAATGTGGGCTCTGGACTACTTGGGAATGGCGCAATGCGCTTCGCTTATTGCGCCCTACGCGCTTAGCACCGGATGAGCTTCCGCAAGAGAGAGAAAAGACAATGAGACGACGAGACTTCATCACCCTGCTCACTGGCGCGGCGATTGCCGGCCCCCGTGCGGCGCTCGCGCAAACTGAGCCAAAAATCTTCCGGCTCGGCACGCTCGCACCAGGGCCGGCGATCGATGAGAAAAACCCGCTTGGCGCCATCCTGCTGAAGGCACTGGAGCAACACGGCTACGCGGTTGGCAAGAATTTGTCGTTTGAGCCTCGCGGGGCCGGCGGTCAGGTCGGTAAGCTCGACGAGCTCGTGCGCGAGCTCAAGGCCAAGGAGGTCGATGTCATCGTCGCGGCAGGCTATCCGGTGATCCTCGCCTGCAAGCTTGCGAATGTACCGACGGTTGTCGCCTTTGGCGGCGGGGATCCGGTCGCAACCAATCTCATCGATTCGCTGGCGCGGCCCGGCGGCAGCATCACCGGCATTTCCGATGACGCAACGACGCTCTCGACCAAGCGCTTGGCTCTGATCAGGCAGGCCGTCCCAAACCTGCAACGGGTGGCGATGCTATGGAATAGAGACGATCTCGGCATGACCATGCGCTACGAGGCATCCGCGGGCGCTGCACGCTCGATCGGCGTGACGGTACAACCCTTTGGGGTGCGAGAACCCAATGACTTCGAGGGCGTGTTCGAAGCCATGGATCGCGACCGGCCAGAGGCGATCCTTCTGGTTGCCGACGTGCTCACAAATCTCAACCGCAAGCGCATCTTCGACTATGCCGGCGCGCACCGTATTCCGGCCCTTTACGAATACGATCTTCCCTGGGTGCGCGACGGTGGCTTGATGTCGTATGGACCCGATCTGCAGGAATCCCTCGAGCGTGCCGCCGGTCTGACCGCGCGCATATTCGCTGGCACCCGCCCAGGCGATCTGCCGTTCGAGGAGCCTACACGCTACAAACTGGTCATCAACCTCAAGACCGCAAAGGCGACGGCTATCGAACTTCCGATGAATTTCGTGGCGCTGGCGGATGAGGTGATTGAATAGCTAGCCCTCTCGGGCAAAGCGGATATGCAAGAGCGAATCCCGAGCTCTTCGGAAGCAGCGAGCCGCGATTCGAGGAGCGGTCATATGTCCATTGAGTTTCGAAAGATCGTCGATATCAGCCTCGAGCTTGATCCGAAGAACTTCGCGATGCGCACGCCGGCGGGGTTCACGAAGGACATGCAGTTCGAGATGGAGGTGATCAAGGAGCACGACGCGCCGGGTGGCGCCGGCCAGATCGTGCGCGGGGTGCACATGCGCCTCCATGCCGGTAGCCACGTGGATGCCCCCGAACACAACGTACGCGGCGGCACGCAGATCCATCAGCTGCCGCTCGATCTGTTCATTGGCGACGCCATCATCGCCGATCTACGCGACAAGCTCCCGGGCAAGCCGATCACCGAGAAGGATCTTGAGCAGCGGCTCGACAACCGCATCAGGAAAGGCGACCGCCTGCTGCTGCGCACCGACCATAACAATGCCTACGACGGCGGCTCCGAGAAATGGATGAAGGAGTCACCCTATCTCACCATCGGCGCGACCATGTGGTGCATCGAGAAGGGAGTGGTGATCGTCGGCTATGATTTCTATCACGGCAACGACGAGCCCGGCGCGCCGCGCGTGTTCCACAATTCGCGCACGCTGAGCGAGCGCGGCGTCATCACAATGCCGTATCTAAAGAACCTCGATCAGATCGACAAGGACCGGTTTACGCTGGTGGGCTTTCCGCTCAAGCTGATCGGCGCCGAGGCCTCGCCGATCCGCGCGGTGGCGCTGCTATGAGCAGGCGTCGCGGTACGAGCTTGGCGCAGCTTGCGAGGATCGCGATCGCCGCGGCGGCATGTCTCGCCGCGCCGGCACGCGGTCAGGAGCCTTATCCCTCGCGGCTAATCACCATCGTGGCGCCGATCACCGCCGGCACGGCGATCGACATCCTGGCGCGGCTCTATGCCGACAAGCTCGCCAAACGTTTCGGCCAGCAGGTGGTGGTCGCCAACCGGCCCGGCGCCGGCGGATTGATTGGCGCACAGACGGTCGCGAGCTCCGCCCCGGACGGGTACACGGTGCTGTTCGCCAATTCGGGCCACGCGATCCTCGGCACGCTCAACAAGAACTTGCCGTTCGACCCGGTCGCCGATTTCGCCGGCGTGGCGCTCGTCGGCGAAGCGCCTGCCATCGTGGTCGTGCCGCCGTCGCTCGGCGTGTCGAGCCTGAAGGAATTTGTCGCGCTCGCAAAAGCAAAGCCCGGCGAGATCAACTACGGCTCAGCCGGCATCGGAACTTCGACCCATCTCGCCGGCGCCTACTTTGCGTTGAAGGCGGGCATCGACCTCGTGCATGTGCCCTATACGGTGAGCGCGACCATCATCGCCGACCTCTTGGGCGGCCGCATCCAGGCTTCTTTCGTGCCCATGGCGTTCGTGCTGCCCCTCCTGCAGGACGGCCGGCTGAAGGCGCTGGCAGTCGCGGCGAAGGAGCCGATTACGGAGCCGATCGCGATCCCGACCGCGGCGTCGCAAGGCATCGACTACCAATACGCGACCTGGTACGGCGTGCTGGCGCCGGGCAAGACGCCAAAGAGCGTGCTCGACACGCTCGGCCAAGCGATCGCGGAGGCCGGCAAAGACCCCGAGCTGCAGGCGAAAATCCGTGTGCAGGGCATCGAGCTGCGCCAAATCGCCCTCGAGGCATTCGACGCCCATATCCGTGACGAGATGGTGCGCCTCGCCCCGCTGCTGAGCTCGATCGGGGAGAACCGCTGAAGGCGCGGCCGGCGCTGTTGCCGCCAGAGCAGGACCTTGCTGCCACCTTGCGTGTTGCCGTGTCGTTTCGTTTATCGCAGGGATTATGCCGCGGCCCGCTGCCGGTCACGCATGAGATCCCGGAGCATTGTAGCCTCAACTGGATCGATTGACGTCGGCCGCTGCCAAACCGGGTCATCGCGCTGCGTTCGCAACGCCGATGTGCGAGCGATTTGATTCGGACGTGCGGCCTTATGGTCCGAATAAGCCCTCCTCTTTTGCCTTGTGCGCAGCCGGCCCATCTGGCGTTGGCCGCGGCGAGAGGATTGAGCATGTCGGCGAGCGAGCTTGAAGATCGCCCCAGCAAGCAGGAGTGCCAGAGCACCGACAAGAACGGCTGGCCAAGGAGCGAATTCGCGCACCCTATCCGCCAAGCCAGCACGATCGGCTTCGGTAAGGACGGGCCATATCAATGGCATTTCCTCATGCGCCTCTGTCGCCTCATGGTCCTCCATCCGGCTATTGCTGATGGTGGTCGGCGCGCGCGCGGTTAAAGCAGGAGTTTTCGGGAGATCGGGCGAGGGCGCAGCAAAATCTTTCGCCACTGCGACCGACGCGGTCTCCGCCCTGGTCCTTTGTGCGGGTTCCATTGGCGGAGGCATTGCTTGAGTTGTCTCGGGAGGATCCTCGCGCATCGCTGTCCCCGTTGGTCGCGATGCGCGCGACGTCCCTTCGCGTGCTTGCGAACGCACCTTCACACCCTCGGGTCCGAGATACCAACAGTGCCGCTGATCCGCGCGATTGACGCGGTAATACCAGTGGCTGCCCGTGGGCGCGGATGAATCCGGCTTTGTCTTACACTCATCGACCGCAGGCTCGGCGCGGCTTGTTTGCACCGTCACCAAACCAGTTGCGAGTGGCATGATGAGAATGGCCGGCACAAAGAACATCATTGTCCTTGTCATCGATCCCCCCCGCTGCACCTTTGCCAAGTAAGCCGTTTTGACCGTTGATTTCGGCTCCAGTGCGTCGCGAATGCGACAATGCAGGGGAGATGCGCGAGCGCGGCACTCCCCTACCGGCGAACGCGCCGGCAGCGACTTCATTTTCCGCGTCTGCCATTTCGGGAACTCGGTTCCGGGGTTGGTTCCTCGCCAGGGCTGGACTTACAATCTTCACAAACTTCGTGAAATGTAAGCGAATAAAGAAGCTCGCTTTTCGTCCCGCCCGCAGTAGCTAGAGCCGCGTGGCTTACGTGGGCGCAAATAGAGGGAGGACGAAATGCCCCCATTCAGCGACGTCAAGTATGTCTACGATCCCGAAGCCCTAAAAACGATGGGCGCTGCGTTCGATACCGTGTGCCAGGCCTTCCCTCCAGATCTGAAACATCATGAAGGGGCGAGGAGGAGACTGGCGTTGCTCATCCTTCGACACATGGATCGGGGAGAGCGTGATGTAACGCGCCTTAGTGACTTGGCTTTGCTCGATTTCATGAGACCGCTTGCGCTTGAGCAGCGGTAGAGTGGCACCTCGGGAAAAACGTCGCCATGATGGAGCAGCGCGCAAGCGCCGAAACAGCTGCCTGTTAAAGAAGAATTCTAAACAGTTGTTAACCCGACTGGAAATATCGTCCGACCTACGGATGAGACAAATCAATCTAGGTCCTGGAGACGGTGATGAACGCTCCAACATCTTCGGCAACTCCTGAGAAATCGCTTCCCGTCCATTCGGATGTGGCGGCGGAAATTAGAAAATTGGCAGAGGAAAACATTCCGAAACGCCCCCCTCAGATCGAAACGGAGGTTGAAAGAATTAGGTCCTCCATCACGCGGTTAACTTCAAATTCGATTGACGGGCTCGAAGGGCTCACGTCCGAACTCCAGGAACTGCAAAGATTTCTGAACTCTGAGGTGCAGCGGGTGCAGGGTGAAATCGAGAGCGCATTGGCCGGAATCAAGATCATAATCGAGACCATTGGTCCTTGGAAAAGCAGCCCAGTCTCACTGGCGCCTCCAACAAGCGCCCGCGCTGTTCGTGCAGGCCCCGGCAACAAATATTGAATCAACTAATCGCCTCGGTGAGCGCAGCAATCTCGCTGTCGTGATTGCTCGCGGAAGTGATAGCCGCGCGAGCAAACAAACAGCGTTATAGGTTCATCTTGGGCCTGGTGCTCCCTTAGGCGAAGCCCTTTCAATGTCCGCCCGGCACAAATTAAAGAATGCCCGCAGGACGACCGCAACCATCGACCCCTTCGCGTTGGCCGGATTGGCTGCGACGTAGGCCTCGACCTGGTGGACAAGAAGTGCGTCCGTTGAGCTGCCGAGGCATCGCTCGAAAGCCGTCCGCACCGGATAGGGAGGCTCTTCGTCCGGCTGCGCCACGGTCGACATGTATCGGGATATTCCGAATAGGAAGCCGCGCTTCCAGGCTTCCGGCGCTTTTGCGTAGTCCTGATAAGTGAACTCTGCTGCCGCTGACGCAGCGACAAAAACGAGCAATGACGCAATCAAGAGCAGGATTTTCATTTTGAATATCTTACACGCGCCGGAAAGCGCCGGGCAACATTGCCCCAGCGTCCGGCGCCGCTTCGCCTCGCGGCGGGGGTGCTTGTCTGCCTTGACGCCGACCGGCGTCGGCACCGTGGTCGAGGACGCAAGCGCAAGGTCGAGGTCGACGGCATGTCCTATCTCATCGAAACCGCCATGCGCGCCGATTTCGCGCTCATGCACGCGTTTCTCGCCGATTACCAAGGCAATCTCACCCATTCACTGACGGCGCGCAACTTCAGTCCGGTCATGGCGATGGCCGTAGACACGGTAATCGTAAGATCGTCAAGAAGTGCGACCTGCCGGTTACCTCGGCGCGGCCCGTGAGCATGGTCGTCACCGAGCTCGCCGTCATCGATTTTCCAGATGGACGCGCGAGACTTTGCGAGACGGCGCCTGGCGTCACGGTGGAACAGGTTGTGGCTCATTCGGAAGCCAGTCTCACCGTTCCCGACTGCGTTCCGACCATGGCGATCTAAGCTTCGCCAATCGAATTTTTGCTCGGCTGCGCCGAGCGCGCCTCGCCTTCACTCATCACAGCCGTAGGCGTCGAGCGATATGCATCCATTGTTGCTGGAAGAGCCGTACCCGCCGTACCCGCCGTAGTACCCGAATGGATAATACCCGCGCCCGTAACGGCCGTGCTCGAATCGAGGGGCGACAAAGCGGCCACCGCCGCGATCGCCAGCGATAGCGCCGCCCCCGCCTGCATGGCCGCCGGCCGCAATCGCGCCGGTCGCGGTAACGGCGCTTCCCAGCACCACGGCAACAATGACGAGCGCAGTTCGATGCAAAGTGGTTCCGCGCATGCGGCACCTCCATGGCTAAGCCAATGTCTCGCGACGCGATCTGCATCTGTGGATTCAAGCGACGCTAGAGAGTCAATCTATCTACGGCCTGCGAGGAGCGTTTGCTCGATCTTGTGATTACTTGCTGCGGCTTGCGCCTATCGGCGTGGCACATCGGAAGATATCGCGGCGGTCTCCCCTCCCCATCTTGATCCGACGGCGGCCGGAACGAGCGACCAACCGCTGAGACACCGTCTGCCCGCAGATAGAAACCGCGCGACGACCTTGCCGCAAGATCCGGACAATGGCGGCAATCGCACGCAAGCCGCTGCGGCGCATCCGCCGTAGGTCAGTCTCTTGCGTGATCGGTTCTGCTCCCCATGAACGATTTGGCAGAAGGACGACGCACATCATGCGACATCATCTTTTGATCGGCGTCCCGATGGCCCGGCGCGCAGCTATCACCGCGCCTATTTTCGCAATGGCGCTGCTGACGGTCTCGCCATCGGCTGCGCAGGATGCGCCCCGCACGGCCACGCCCTCCTGCGCGGGCGACAATGGCGGGATCACGCTGCCGCCGGGCTTCTGCGCGACGGTCTTCGCCGACAATATGGGCCACGCCCGGCAAATGGCGGTGGCGCCCAACGGGGTGGTTTACGTCAATACCTGGAGCGGCACCTATTACCGCAACGACACGCCGCCGCCCGGCGGATTCCTCCTGGCGCTGCAGGACACGAAAGGCGACGGCCGCGCCGACGTGGTCGTCCGCTTCGGACCCGACGCGAAAAGCGGCAATGCCGGCGGCACCGGCATCGCGCTTTACAAGGGCGCACTTTATGCCGAGACGAACGATCGCATCGTCCGCTACAAGCTGCCGGCGGGCACAATCGCACCGAGCGAGCCCCCCGAGGTGATCGTGTCGGGACTGCCGCTCACCGGCGATCACCCCATGCATCCGTTCAAGATCGACGCCCAGGGCGGCCTCTACGTGGACCTGGGCTCGGCGACCAATTCCTGCCAAGTCGCAAACCGAATGCCGAACTCTCCCGGCATTCAGCCGTGCACGGAGCTTGCGACTCGGGCCGGAATTTGGCGCTACGACGCGAATCGAACCGGGCAGCGCTTCTCGCCCGCCGAGCGCTTCGCCACCGGGCTGCGCAACGGGGAAGGAATTGCATTCGACTCCGCGGGGCGGATCTTTGCGACCCAGCATGGCCGCGATCAGCTGCGGGAAAACTGGCCGCGCTTCTACACGCCGGAGCAAGGCGCCAATGAGCCGGCGGAGGAGCTCGTTGAGCTCGAGCGCGGCGCCGACTATGGCTGGCCGTACTGCTACTTCGATCTGAGCCAAAAGAAGCTCGTGCTTGCCCCCGAATACGGCGGCGACGGCAAAACCGTCGGGTTGTGCGCCGACAAGCGCGCCCCCATCGCGGCCTTTCCGGCGCATTGGGCGCCCAACGATCTCTTGCTTTATGAGGGACATGCGTTCCCGACCGCGTACCAGGGCGGCGCATTCATCGCCTTCCATGGCTCGTGGAATCGTGCGCCGTTGCCCCAGGGCGGCTACAACGTCGTGTTCCAGCCGTTGGCGGAAGGCAAGGCTGCTGGACCGTTCGTCGTTTTCGCCGATGGATTTGCCGGCGCAGTCAAAGAGCCCGGTCGCGCCACGCACCGCCCGTCCGGCCTCGCCGTTGGACCTGACGGTGCGCTCTATATTTCTGACGACCAGCGCGGGCGGATTTGGCGCGTGACCTATCGCGGCCCGGCAACGGCGGCGGTTACCGCGGCAGCGGCACCGGCCTCGCGAGCCGACAATTCGGCGCCCGCGGCGGCTGTTCCGCCCGAGGGCATTCATCCCGATGCCGGATCGCATGCGGGGGGCGCGCTGCCGACGCCGCGCGGAGCAACAGCGGCGGAAGTCGCCCTCGGCAAGCGCATCTACGTGGGCCAAGTTGCGAGCGCGCCGTGCGCCGGCTGCCACGGATCGGACGGCAAGGGCTCGCCACTGGGGCCCGACCTGACCAGCGGGAAATGGTTGTGGGGCGACGGCAGTCTCGCCGCCATCGCGCACACCATCACCGTTGGCGTCCCGCACCCGAAAGAGTACGGGGCGCCGATGCCGCCCATGGGCGGCGCGGAGCTGTCCCCCTCCGAGCTTTCCGCCGTTTCCGCCTATGTCTGGGCGCTGGGGCACCGCGGCGGAAGTTGAAGCTGGTCTGCGCGATCAAGCGCGTCGCGCACGCGAATTGCGCCGCAAGACCGGACCGATCGCGGCAATACGAGACAAGCCGCGCTCCGGCGGATCGATAGATTGAGCGCGGCCAAGGAGACCTGCAATGCTGCGTAAAAATTTCTTGGAACAAGTGTTCGGATCGAGCTTTGTCACCGACATGGCCGCCACGCGGCGAATAATGCTGCTCGCGCCGCTGCTCGCCGGTTTGCCGGTCGCTGCCTCGAGCAGAGCCGCGAACGCGAGCAAACTCAATCCCTCCGAGACGATCATCACGCTTCCCGACGCCATCAATTTCGTCCCTTGGAGCGGTGCTCCCGCGCAGAGCGGCGCGGTCGCGACGCTCTACGGCGGCCTGGACAAGCCGGGACCTTATCTCGTCCTCATGAAATGGTATCCCGGCTACATGAGCGCGCCGCATTCCTACGCGAGCGATCGCCTCTCGCTCGTCCTTTCCGGCACCTGGTGGGTGAACAGCGGCGCCGACTTCGATCCCAATCAGACGGTGCCGGTGCCGGCCGGAGGCTTCGTCCGGCGCGTCGCGCATACGCCGCACTACGACGGCGTCAAGCGCGACGCGAACGAGCCAGCGGTGATCGCGCTGTTCGGAATCGCGCCGGTCGATTTGACGCTGGTCGACCCCAGCAAGCCGGGCTGGCGGCAGGTCTGATCTGCTTCACCGTGGAGAGCGACATCGGCCCCCGCGCGTAGTCGAACGTGCCGAGCTTTTGCGACCGCGCGCGTTGTGCGTTGTCGGGAGCCGCTCCAACTGGCACAATGGGCGTGACTGCGAGCCGAGCGGTGTATGAACAGCCGCGACGCGGAATAAGATTGGTCCGTTGCGCTCCAGCCCCTGCGGGGGGCGCTCCAATGGCGAAGCCAGCGGCTGCCGTACCAGAGGAACAGCACTTCGTCCTCTCGAATTTGCCGCCAAGCCTGGCGCAGAGACGGCTCGCGCTCGCTGTGGCGCTCGCCTTGCTCGTCGCCTTTGTCATCACCGCTGGGCCGCTCTCGACCATCCAACCGCGGCGGATCGGCGCATTCGTGCCCGCCTACGCCACGGCAATCTTCGCGACCGACCTGATTACGGCTGTGCTGCTGTTCACCCAGTTCGCGATCTTGCAGTCGCGTGCCCTCCTTCTGATAGCGAGCGGATATCTCTACACGGCGCTGATCGTGATCCCGTGGCTGCTGACCTTTCCGGGCGTGTTCACGCCCGAGGGCTTGCTGGGCGCCGGACTGCAGACCACGACCTGGCTTTATAGTCTGTGGCACGCCGGCTTCCCTATCTTCGTCATCGCCTATGCGTTGTCGAAGGACGCAGATGCGGGCAAGGGGCTGTGGCAGGGCTCTGCCACCGCCGCCATTCTTTCAAGTGTGGCAGTAACCGCGGTCCTCGTATGTGCAGTGACACTTCTTGTGACAGCGGGAAACGACCTATTGCCTCGCCAGTCACTCGACCCGGTGCATTTTTCCAACGTCTGGCTTTATTTTGCCGGATGCCTCGCCCTGTTGATCGTTGTTGCCCTCATTGTGCTTTGGATCCGGCGGCGCTCGGTCTTGGATCTGTGGCTGATGGTGGTGATGTGCGCATACCTGATCGAGATCTATCTGATCTCTTTTCCGGTTCCGATCCGCTACAGCATCGGTTGGTATGCCGGTCGATTGTTTGGGCTCGTGTCCAGCTGTCTCGTCCTGTTTGTTCTCCTATACGAGATCACCATGCTTTACGCGCAGTTGCTGCGCGCGGTGCTCGCCCAACGCCGCGAGCGCGAGGCGCGGCTGCTGACCGGGGATGCAGTCACGGCGACGATTGCTCACGAGGT
>WNFR01008591.1_pt1 | contig 17883 bp, 21 predicted proteins | sample 5400221 | NCBI WGS metagenome assembly WNFR01 (sample SAMN13153357, study PRJNA577476) | soil metagenome | isolation source: 40 cm soil under Madrone tree | place: USA:California | collected 2016-06-14
TGTGGATCAAGTAACAACCGTATTCCTGAACGGGGCATTCATGCCCCTTTCGGAGGCAAAGGTCCCGGTCCTCGACCGCGGCTTCATCTTCGGCGACGGCGTCTACGAGGTGGTACCGGTGTACTCGAAAGTGCCGTTCCGGCTGGAAGAGCACCTTGCGCGCCTCGAGCGCAGCCTCGGCGCGGTTGGCATCCGCAATCCGTATACGCGCGAGCAGTGGCGCGCCTACGTCGGCGGCGTGATCGAGCGCCAGCCGTTCGAGGACCAGGCGGTGTACTTCCAGGTGACGCGCGGCGAGGCGAAGCGCGACCACGCCTTCCCCAAGCACGCCGAGCCTACGGTTTTCATGATGTCGAATCCCCTCGTGCCGCCGCCGCCCGCGCAAGTCGAGCAAGGCGCTACGGCCATCACAGCGCACGACAATCGCTGGCTGCGCTGCGACATCAAGTCGATCTCGCTGATCGGCAACGTGCTGCTGCGACAGCTCTCGGCGGAAGCGGACGCCGTGGAAACCATCCTCTTTCGCGATGGCAAGCTCACCGAGGCCTCCGCCTCCAATGTGTTCATCGTCAAGCGCGGCGTGATCCAGTCGCCGCCGAAAAACGAGCTCATCCTGCCGGGCATCACCTACGACGTCGTCGTCGAGCTGGCGCGTGCCAACGCTCTGCCGCTCGAGTTCCGCGACATCCCGGAAGGCGAAGTGCGCGCGGCCGACGAACTGTGGGTCACCTCGTCGTCCAAGGAGATTCTTGCGGTGGTGCGCCTCGACGGCCGGCCGGTCGGCGACGCTCGGCCCGGGCCCGTCTTCCGGCGCATCTACCGCCTGTATCAGGATTTCAAGCAGCAGGTCATGCGCGCCGGGCGCCGGGAGCGCGTTTCCGCATAGGGTGTTCCGCTGATGCCCGTGGTTCCCGATCCTTCGCCGCTGGCATTTCCCTGCGAGTTTCCGATCAAGGTGATGGGGCGCAAGCAGCCGGGCTTCGCGCAGGCGGTCACCGATATCGTGCTCAAGCACGTTCCGGACTTCGACGTTGCATCCGTCGGCATGCGGCCGAGCCGGCAGGGTCGCTATCTCAGCGTGACCTGCGTGGTGCGCGCGACCTCGCGCGAGCAGCTCGACGCGCTCTACCAGGAGCTCTGCGACCATCCCGCAGTGGTGATGGTGCTGTGACGGTCGTCGCCGACGTCACCATCAAGCGCCTTGGCCGCGTCGACTACTTGCCGATGCTGGATGCAATGCGCCGCTTCACGCGCGCGCGCGACTACAGCACGGCCGATGAGCTGTGGCTGCTCGAGCATCCGCCGGTCTACACGCTCGGACAGGGCGCCGCGCCGGTGCGGGTGGCAAACGGCATCCCAGTGATCGCGGCCGACCGCGGCGGCGAAGTCACCTACCACGGTCCGGGGCAGGTCGTGCTTTACACCCTCATCGACCTCACGCGCCGCGCTATCAAGGTGCGCGAGTTCGTGCGCCTGCTCGAGCAGGCGGTGATCGACCTCATCGGCCCGCGCGCAGCGCGCCGGCCCGGGGCGCCCGGAGTCTATGTGGACGGGGCAAAGCTTGCAGCACTCGGCATACGGGTAATGCGGGGCAGGGCGTACCATGGACTGGCGCTCAACGTAGACATGGATCTCAGCCCCTTCCTCGCCATCGACCCTTGCGGCTATCCCGGCCTCCCCGTCACGCAGACGCGCGACCTCGGCCTGCCGGGCACGCCTGGCGAAATCGGCGAGCGGCTCGCCGGCCTCGTGATCGACGCGCTCGACCATGCGTGAAGCCGGCGTAAAGGAAAAGGGCGAGGCGAAGATCATTCGCATCGTGCCGCGCGGCGCGCCGCTCGCCAAGCCGGCGTGGATCCGCGTGCGCGCGCCGAGCCCGAATTCGCGCTTCTACGAGATCAAGGACATCCTGCGGCGCCAGCGCCTTCATACGGTGTGCGAGGAAGCCTCCTGTCCGAACATCGGCGAATGCTTCGGCAAGGGCACGGCGACCTTCATGATCCTCGGCGACATCTGCACGCGGCGCTGCCCGTTCTGCGACGTGGCGCACGGGCGGCCGCTCGCGCCGGATGCGGACGAGCCGCGGCACCTGGCCGAAACGATCGCCGCGCTGCGGCTCAACTACGTTGTCATTACCAGCGTCGATCGCGACGATCTGCGCGATGGCGGCGCGCAGCACTTCGTCGACTGCATCCGCGCGGTACGCGAGCTGAGCCCGCGCACCACGATCGAGGTGCTGGTGCCCGACTTCCGCGGGCGTATGGAGCGCGCCCTGCAGATCCTCGCCGCTGCGCCGCCCGACGTCATGAACCACAACCTGGAGACCGTGCCGCGCCTATATAGGCAGGCACGTCCCGGCGGGCACTACGAGCATTCGCTGAGGCTGCTCCAGCATTTCAAGCGCGAGCATCCGGCCGTGCCGACGAAGTCAGGGCTGATGGTCGGCCTTGGCGAGACCGATGACGAGATCATGGCGGTGATGCGCGACCTGCGCGCGCACGACGTCGACATGCTGACCATCGGTCAGTACCTGCAGCCATCGCCGCACCATCTGCCGGTGGAGCGCTACGTCGAGCCGGCGACCTTCCGGCGGTTCGAGGCGCGCGCTGCCGAGCTCGGCTTCCGGCATGCCGCCATCGGCCCGCTGGTGCGCTCCTCGTACCACGCCGATCAGCAGGCACACGAGGCGGGCGTCGCCTGAGGCGCGTCCTTCTCGCTACGATCATCGCCTGGTCAGTCGGCGCCCAGGCACAGCTCGAGCACATCTCCCGGCAGGACGCGACCGCGGCGCTGAAGGCCGCGCTGGAGAAGGGCAGCGTCGCGGCCGCGGCGAACCTCGGCCGCGCCGACGGCTTTCTCGGCAACCCGCAGGTCAGGATCCCGCTGCCAGAGTCGGCGCAACGCGTCGAGCACACCCTGCGCCGCTTCGGCATGGGCAGCTACGCGGACGAGCTCATCGTGGCCATGAACCGCGCCGCCGAGTCGGCGGTGCCGGAGGCGAAGGCGCTCTTCGTCCAGTCGGTGAAGAAGATGACCGTGCAGGACGCAAAAGGCATCGTCGCCGGCGGCGAGACCGCCGGCACCGATTATTTCCGTCGCACGACCCGCGATCAGTTGCACCAGCGTTTCCGCCCGATCGTCGAAAAATCTACGGCGCGCGTTCAGCTCGCGCAGCGATATGAGCAGTTTGCGGACAAGGCGGTCGCGGTCGGCATGCTGAAGAAAGAGGACGCCGACCTCGACGAGTACGTGACGCAGAAGGCGCTCGACGGCTTGTACTTCATGGTTGCGGAGGAAGAAAAGAAAATCCGCAAGGACCCGATCGGCACCGGGTCCAGCATCATCAAGAAGGTCTTCGGCGCGATGCTCTAGTGCGCCCGGTCCCAGTTGTCGGCGACCCCGACTTCCACGACCAGCGGTACGTCGAGCTGGTGAACGGCCTGCATCAGCTCGCGCACGCGCTCCCTTGCCGTAGCGACTTCGCCGTCCGGGACCTCGAGCACCAGCTCGTCGTGCACCTGCATGATCAGCTTGGCGCGCGAGCCGGACTCATCGAGCCAGTGCTTGACCGCGATCATCGCCAGCTTGATGAGATCCGCGGCCGTGCCCTGCATCGGCGCATTGATGGCGGCGCGCTCCGCCGCCTGCCGGCGCACCGGCGCGCCGCTGCGTAGCTCCGGCAGCCACAGGCGCCGCCCGAACACCGTCTCGACGTACCCGAGCTCGCGCGCGCGGCGCCGTGTCTCGTCCATGTAGCGCCTCGCGCCCGGATAGCGCGCGAAGTACCGGTCAATGTAGGTCTGTGCAGTGCCGCGGTCGATGCCCAGGTTCTGCGCCACGCCGAACGACGACATGCCGTAGATCAGGCCGAAGTTGATCACTTTCGCGATGCGCCGCTGGTCGGCGTCGACGTCGCTGAGCGAGACGCCGAATACTTCGGCCGCCGTGGCGCGGTGCACGTCTTCGCCATCGGCGAATGCGCGGCGCAGGTTCTCGTCGCCGGAGAGGTGCGCCATGATGCGCAGCTCGATCTGCGAGTAGTCCGCCGACATGATCTTTGCGCCCGGCGGCGCGATGAAGCAGGCGCGGATGCGCCGTCCTGCCGGCGTGCGGATCGGGATGTTCTGCAGGTTGGGCTCGTTCGAAGCGAGGCGACCGGTCACCGCCGTGGTCTGCGAATACGTGGTGTGCACGCGCCCCGTGGCCGGGTTGATGCTCTTCGGCAGCTTGTCGGTGTAGGTCGATTTCAGCTTCGAGAGCGCGCGATGGTCGAGGATCAGCCGCGGCAGCGGATGGTCGAGCGCGAGCTCCGCGAGCGAGTCTTCATCGGTCGACGGCTGCCCAGACGGGGTTTTTTTCTTCACCGGGAGCTTCTGGCGCTCGAACAGGATCTCCTGGATCTGCTTCGGCGAGCCGAGGTTGAACGGCTGGCCGGCGGCGTCATAGGCTTTCTGCTCGAGCGCGAGGATGTCCTTCCCGAGCTCCTGGCTCTGCGCCTCGAGCTTTTCCCGGTCGATCAGCACGCCGTGCCGCTCCATGGCGAAGAGCACGGGTACCAGAGGCAGTTCGACGCGGTCGTAGATGAACGGGAGCTTTTCATCCGCGGCGATGCGCGGGTGCAGGATGTCGTGCAGCGCGAGGATGCAATCGGCCTGCTGCGCGGCGAACTCGGTCGCCCGGGAGACGTCGACCGCGGAAAAGGCGATGCGCGAGACGCCCTTGCCGGTGACCTCGTCCAGCGTGAGGGTGGTCCAGCCGCAATGGCGCTGCGCGAGCGCGGCGAGCTCATGGCGCTCGTGCACTTCGAGCACGTAGGACTCGATGATCGTGTCGTGCACGCAACCGGCGAGCCGGATGCCGTGGTTAGCCAGCAGGTGGCAGTCGAGCTTCGTGTCCTCGGCGACCTTGCGGCAGTCGGCGCGCTCGAGCCATGGCTTCAGAGCCCCGAGCGCCGTGGCGGCCGGCACTTGCGCGGGGGCCGCGGGATACTGGTGCGCGAGCGGCAAATAGACGGCTTCGTCGCCGAAGGCGAGGGCCATGCCGATCAACTGCGCTCGCAGCGGGTCCTCGGCCGTGCCGAAGCAGGCGAGGCCGACGAGGGGCACGGCCTCGATCTTGAGCATGGCGTCGCGCAGCTCGTCTTCGGTGAGGATGGTTCGGTAACCGCGCTGCTTCACCGCGGCAGCGGGCGCGGGCGACGGGACGAGCGGCGCGTCCTCGACTTCCTTGAGCCAGGTCTTGAAGCCGAAGCGCTCGTACTGCGCGCGCTGGCGGGCGCGATCAGGCTTGAACTCGGCAAGCTGCTCGAAGGACAGGGGAAGCGGCACGTCCCGCCGGACCGTCAGGAGCGCGCGCGCCTTCGGCAGCCAGTCCTTCAGCTTGCGCAGGTTATCGCCGCGCGTGCCCTTTATCTCGTCGACCCGCGAAAGCAGACTATCGAGCGAGCCATATTGCTGCAGCCATTTCGACGCGAACCCGGGGCCGACGCCTTCGACGCCCGGAATGTTGTCGATCTGATCGCCGATCAGGGTGAGATAGTCGACGATGCGCTCGGGCGGCACGCCGAACTTGCGCTTCACGCCCTCCACGTCGAGCTTCTCGTTCGACATCGTATTGATCCAGAGCGTGCCCTGGTCGACGAGCTGAGTGAGATCCTTGTCGCCAGTGGAGATGACGGTGCGCCAGCCGCGCTTGCGCGCTTCCTCGACGAGCGTGCCGATCACGTCGTCGGCCTCGACGCCTTCGACCGAAAGGAACGGCCAGCCGAGCGCCCTGACCGCCTCGTACAGCGGCTCGACCTGGCTGCGCAGGTCGTCGGGCATCGCGCTACGCGTCGCCTTGTACTCCGGATAGACGTCGTCGCGGAAGGTCCTGCCCTTGGCATCGAACACCGCGGCCCACGCCTGCGCCTGGTAGTCGGTGGCGAGCTTGCGCAGCATGTTGAGCACGCCGTAGATGGCGCCGGTGGGCTCGCCGGTCTTGGGACTGCGCAGCTCGGGCAGCGCGTGGTACGCGCGATACAGGTACGACGAGCCGTCGACCAGCAATAACGTTTTATCTTCGAGCACGATCACAGGCGAGACTGCGCATTCCGGCATGAAATGCGCGCGAAGCGTGGAAGCCGTACGGCATTATAAAATGCGCCAATGCGCCGAATGGCGGTGTTCATCTTGATGTGCGCCGCTGGCGCGGTGCTCGCGCAGAACAAGCTCGAGGATTTCCCGGAGCCGCCTCCGCCGCCGCCGATGCCCGAGGCGGACGAGCCGGCGGTGCGCATTCCGGTGCCCGAGCAGGCGAAGGTGGAGGAAATCCGCGACGGCGGGCGCGTGGTGATGCTCAAGGTGACCCCAGTGGGCGGCCCCCCGTACTATCTGATCGACACCACCGGCAACGGCAATTGGATGCGCCGCGACTCGCTCGACGACGGCGTGCGCGTGCCGATGTGGCCCATCTACACGTTCGAATAGTTTGTCGGTCTACACGCCTGTATCCGAAGCCGAGCTGGCGGCCTGGCTCGCCAACTACTCGGTGGGGCGCCTCGAAGCCTGCGAGCCGATCGGGGCGGGCATCGAGAACACCAACTACTTCGTCACCACCACTCAAGGGCGCTATGTGCTCACGCTGTTCGAGCGGCTGCCGTCGCAGGAGCTGCCGTTCTATCTCGGCCTGATGGCGCATCTCGCGCGCCATGGCATCCCCTCGCCCGCGCCGATCGCCGACCTCGGCGACCAGTATCTCGGGCGGCTGAACGGCAAGCCGGCGGCGCTCGTCACGCGGCTCCCGGGCCGCTCGCTCGAGCTTCCGGGCGCCGCGGCATGCGCCGAGCTCGGCGCGCTGCTCGCGCGCATGCATCTCGCGGGGCGCTCGTATTCCGCGTATCTCGAAAATCCGCGCGGTCCCAAGTGGTGGCGCGTGGCGGCGAACGAGCTGCGAGCATTCCTCGACGATCAGCAGCGCGCGCTGCTCGACGAGGAGCTCGCATTCCACGCCGGGCAGCGCTTTCCCGATCTGCCGCGCGGGCCGGTGCACGCCGATCTCTTTCGGGACAACGCGCTGTTCGAGGCGGGCCGCATCTGCGGCGTGATCGACTTCTACTTCGCGGGCGTGGATTGCCTGCTCTATGACGTCGCCGTGTGCGCGAACGACTGGTGCCTCGCAGACCTGGAGCGCGACCCCTCGCTCGACGCGGCGCGAACATTGGCGCTGGTCGCGGCCTACGAGGCGGTGCGGCAGTGGACGCCGCTCGAGCGCGCCGCCTGGCCGGTGATGCTGCGCGCGGCGGCGCTCCGTTTCTGGCTTTCGCGCCTGCACGACTTTCACCTGCCACGCCCCGGCATGCTGGTGCATGCGCATGATCCGCAGCACTTCCGCCGCGTCCTCGAATGCAGGCGCGCATCGTAGAAACGGTGCGCGGCGCGCGCTGGATCGCCGAGGGCTGGCGCTTGTTCCGCGCGGCACCGCTCGGCTGGCTCGCGGCGGTGTTCGGCTACTGGCTGCTGATGACGCTCGTCTCGCTCGTGCCGTTCGTCGGCGTGGCCGCGGCGGCCGTGCTGGTGCCTGCCTTTTCCGTCGGCTTCATGGCGCTCGCGCGCGCCGCAGGGCACAAGGCGCCGCTCGACCTGGCGCTGCTCTTCGACGGCTTCCGGCACGAGCCGCGACCGCGCTGGCGGCGGCGGGCGCGCTCTATCTGCCGGTGATGCTCGCCTTCTGGTTTGCCCCGCCGCTCGTCTCCTGGCACGGGACGGGCGCAGCGAAGGCGCTCTTCTTCAGCTTCGCCGCATCGATGATGAACTGGCGCGCATTTCTCGCCTATGGCGCGGGGATGGCGGTGGTCACGCTGCTCGTTCCATTCCTCATGGTCTCGGCGTTCGCGCTGGCGGGCGCCATGGCGCCGCCGGCCGCCGTGATCATTTTTCCGCTCGCCATCTTGCTGCTGCCAACGCTGTTCGCGAGCTTTTACGCAAGTTACCGCGACGTGTTTCGGTATGATCCCGCGGCATGAAGCTCCCCGAGCTCGCCGAAAGCGCTTCGCCGGAATTCACCGACGCTGAAACCTGCAAGCGCTGGCTCGAGCACGTGCCGCTCGCGAACGTCGGCGCCGCGCAGCGCGAGATCACGACGCAGCTTGCCGAGTTCAATCGCTTCCCCACCGCATCGGCGCAGCGCCTCGCGGTGATGGAGGCCCTGCGCGAAGCGGTGAGCTTCGTGCAGATCGAGCAGGCGCGGCGCTTCTCGAACCGTGCGCTGCCGATGAGCGAGCCCGAAACCGCCGCGTTCACGGCGACGATCGCGCTGTGGGATGAGATGCGCGTGGGCTACGAGCGCCGCCTCGACGCCGCGCTCAATCGCGATGCCGGCATGCGTGCGCAAGCGGCGCTCATCTGCCAGCGCCTGCTTTCCTATGTCGGGCTGCGCATGTTTCATCACTACCGCGCCTACCGGCAGGTGGCGCCGGGCGACTGGCAGTCGCTGCATGGGGCCTATGCGGCGGCCGAGAAGCTCGACGTCGCCGAGGACACGATCAAGGATTTCCTGAATCGGGATATCCAGGACACTTCGGCGCGCATCGCCTATGCGCGCGCCGCGCTGATGGGCATGTGCTCGCCGAACGAGCTCGGCCAGCGCCAGCTCACCTTCGTCGCCTATCTGCTCGAGCGCTGGGCGTCGAAGCTCGAGGTGGTGGCGAAGCCCGTCGACGAGGGCGAGGGCGTGCCGCCGCTCATCGCCGACCTCGAGAGCGATGCCTGCCCCGAGCGCGGCGCGCCCGAGGCCGCGCGCGAGCCGCGCTACCTCGATGCGCGCAAGCTGGCGAAGAGCCTGCGCAACCGCGTGGCGCTGCTGCGCAAGGGCGAATCACCCGCCAAGCTCGCGCTGGGCGAAGATTGTGTGCAGCCCTCGTGCGAGCAATTGCTGGTGCATCTTTACCGGCAGTGGTGCGCGGCGAAGACGCCGCGCGTGCCAGAGCGCAAGCCGGGTGGCGCGGCCGCAGAACTGTGCAGCGAGCTGCCTGCCATTAGCCACTACCTCTCCGGCGGCGTGTTCCGCTCGCCGGGCGAGCAGCCGAGCGAGCTCACGCAGAAGCAGCGCGAAGAGATTGCCACTTTCGGTCGCGTAAGCACGCGCGCGGAAGACGACTACAGCGGCGACCACGGCTTCTTCATCGAGCAGTGGCAGATCGAAGACCAAAGCGCCCAGGGCCTGCGCCTGGTGCGGGCGGCGGCGCAGCACGGCAAGCGCCTGGCGCACGGGCAGCTGGTCGGCGTGCGGCCTGCCGATGGCAAGCAGTTCATGCTGGCGCAGGTGCGCTGGCTGATGGCGGCGGGGAGCGGCGACCTGCACGTGGGCGTGAAGCTCATCCCCGGAGCGCCGACGCCGCTCGCGGTGCGGCCTACCGGCCTCAACGTGCAGCAGGAGAGCTGGACGCCGGCAATCGCGCTCGCTGCCGCGCCGGCGCTCAACTCGCCCGCCTCGCTCGTGCTCGCCTCGGGCTTCTACAAACCCAAGCGCGTGATCGAGCTCCATGCGGAAGCATCCTCGCGCGTGCGGCTGACCGAGATGCTGGAGCGAGGCGCCGATTTCGAGCGCGTGGCGTACGAGCCGGTGCCGTGAGCGAGCACGTCCCAACGCTCATCACGCTGCACCAGAAGTCGCACGTGCTGGAAATCGCCTTCGCCGATGGCAAGGGCTTCCGGCTGCCCTATGAGTACCTGCGCGCGTACTCGCCCTCGGCGGAAGTGAAAGGTCACGGGCCCGGACCGGAAGTGCTGCAGGCCGGTAAGCGCAACGTCGACATCCGCTCGGTCGAGCCGGTCGGCTCGTACGCCGTGCAGCCGGTGTTTTCCGACGGCCACAGCACCGGCATCTACTCCTGGGACTATCTCTACGAGCTCGGCGAGAACCAGGGGAAACTCTGGGCGCAATATCTCGCCAAACTGAAGGAGGCGGGCGCCTCGCGCGAGTAAGGCATGGCAAAGGAAGTGGACTTCGGTTTTCGCAAGGTCGGCGAAGCGGAGAAGGCGGACCGCGTCGCCGAGGTGTTCGATCAGGTGGCCGAGCGCTACGACCTGATGAACGACCTCATGTCGCTAGGCCTGCATCGCTACTGGAAGGCCTTCGCCATCGCGTGCGCACGGCCGCGTCCGGGCGAGCGCGTGCTCGACGTCGCGGCCGGCAGCGGCGACCTCGCCGCGGCGCTTGCTCAGCGCGTGGCGCCGGACGGCGAGGTCTGGGCCACCGACGTCAACCGCAAGATGCTCAGCCGCGGCCGCGACCGGCTGCTGGACGCCGGTGTGCTTGCCCCGGCGGTGCAGTGCGATGCCGAGCACCTGCCTTTCCCTGCCGGCTACTTCGACTGCGTAACGGTCGGCTTCGGCCTGCGCAACATGACGCACAAGGAGCGGGCGATTGCCGAGATGGGGCGCATTCTCAAGCTCGGCGGACGGCTCGTCATCCTAGAGTTCTCGCACGTGTGGGCGCCGCTCAAGCCGCTCTACGACCTTTACTCCTTCCGCGTGCTGCCTTGGCTCGGCGAACGGGTGGTCGGCTCGGGCGAGCCGTATCGCTACCTCGCCGAATCGATCCGCGTGCATCCGGACCAGGCGGCGCTCAAAACCATGCTCGAGGCCGCTGGCTTCGGTGCGGTGGAGGTGTACAACCTCGCCGCCGGCGTGGTCGCTGTGCATCGCGCCGTGCGATTTTGATAGCATGGGTCATTGGAGGTTCGTCTATGCGTAAGTGGTTACTCGGCCTTTCCCTCATATTTTTCGGCGCTGCGCTCATCGCGACCGATGCCGACGCACGCCGCCTCGGCGGCGGTCGCTCGATCGGCAGCCAGCGCAACGTGACTCCACCGCCGGCATCTGCACCGGCGAAGCCCGCGCAACAACAGCAAGCGGCGCCGCAGCAGCAGCCGAGTCGCTGGGGCATGCTCGGCGGCATCCTGGGCGGTCTCGCGCTCGGCGGCCTGATCGGCTATCTCTTCGGCGGCAACGGCCTGCTCGGCTTCCTGCTGCTCGCCGCGCTCGCCGTGGCGATGGTGTTCGGAATTCGCGCAGTCCTGGCGCGGCGGCAGGAACGGCCGCGGCCGGTGCAGTTTGCCGACCTGGGCACCGAGACCATGGCGACGCCGCCTGCGCAGCAAGCGAGCGTGTCCGCCGGTCCCGCGTCGCGCGTGCCGGCAGGCTTCGACACCGCCGGCTTCCTGCGCACGGCGAAGATGAACTTCATCAAGCTGCAGCTCGCGAACGACACCGGCCGGCTCGATGAGATCCGTGAATTCACCACGCGCGAAATGTACGAGGAGCTGCGCCGCGACCTGCCGGCTGGCGCGCAGCAAACCGACGTCGTCGCGCTGAACGCGGACCTGCTCGAGCTCGCCAGCGAGCGGGGCGAGCACTGGGCAGCCGTTCGCTTCTCCGGCATGGTGCGCGAGACGCCGGACACCGAGGCCGTGGGCTTCGAGGAAGTGTGGAACCTCGTGAAGCCCGCCGACGCCTCGAGCGGCTGGCTCCTCGCCGGCATCCAGCAGATGCATTGAGCGACACGACTTCCCCGCCAAAGGCCACCCCCGCGGTGGCCTTTTGCTTTCTGCTCAACCAGCTCCTCGAGCGCGAGCGCTGGGCACGCGAGCGGCTCGTACCTTTGGCGGGTCAGGCAGCGGAGCTGCGCCTGCCGCTGCTGCCGCCGCTGCGCGTCTGGTTGGCGCCCAACGCTCGGGTGGAGCCCGGCGGGCCGGAGCCGAGCGCCGTGGTGACGCTCGCAGGCATTACCGGCTCATCGCCGCTCGCCGAGGAGATGCGTTATCTCGCGCGGCACCTGCGCCCGGATGTGGAAGAAGAACTGTCGCGCGTGGTCGGCGACGTCGCGGCACAGCGCATCGGCGACGGGGTGCGCGCTATCGCGCGCTGGCAGCGAGATGCCGCCGTGCGCGTCGGCGAGGCGTTCTCGGACTACGTCGTCGATGAGCGCAGGATGCTCGTGCGGCGCCCCGAGCTCAGGCAGCTTGGGGCGGACGTTGCGCGGCTCGGGACCGCGCTCGCGGACCTCGAGCAGCGGATCGCGCGCCTTGATTAGGCTCGCGCGCCTCGTGCGCATCTTCGCCATCGGGCTGAGCTATGGCCTGCACGAATTCATGCCCCGCGTGCCCGGCGATTTCGTGCTGCGTCTGCTCGCCGGGCGCCGGCCCGAGCCGCGCGGCCAGCGGCTGCGCGAGGCGTTCGAGCGGCTGGGGCCGATCTTCGTCAAGTTCGGCCAGGTGCTCTCGACGCGCCGCGATCTCCTGCCGCCGGACATCGCGGATGAGCTCGCCAAGCTGCAGGACCGCGTGCCGCCGTTCGACCCGCAGCTCGCCTTTGCCGAGATCGAGCGCAGCCTCGGCCGGCCGCTCGGCGAGCTCTTCGCCAGCCTCGAGCGCACCCCCGTGGCGAGCGCCTCGATCGCGCAGGTGCATCTCGCCACGCTGCACGACGGGCGTGAAGTCGCCGTCAAGGTGCTGCGGCCGGCGGTCGAGCGCGAGGTGGCAAAGGATCTCGCGCTCCTCGAGACGGCCGCGGCGCTGGTCGAGCGCCTGTCGGCGGAAGCGCGGCGCCTGAAGCCCCGCGAGGTGGTCGCGGAGTTTGCGCACCACCTGGATGAGGAGCTCGACCTGATGCGCGAGGCCGCGAATGCCAGCCAGCTGCGGCGCAACTTCGCCTACTCGCCCTTGCTGGTGGTGCCGGAGGTGCATTGGGATCTCTGCTCCGAGCGCGTGATGACCATGGAGCGCATGCACGGCGTGCCGGTCTCGCACATCGCGGTGCTCAAGGAGCACGGCATCGACCTCAAGGCGCTCGCGCGTGCCGGTGTCGAGATCTGCTTCACCCAGGTGTTCCGCGACGGTTTCTTCCATGCCGACATGCACCCGGGAAACATCCTCGTCGCCACCGAGGGCGAGAACCGCGGCCGCTATATCGCGCTCGACTTCGGCATCATGGGAACGCTCACCGAGGTGGACAAGAATTACCTGGCGCAGAACTTTCTCGCCTTTTTCAACCGGGATTACCACCGCGTTGCCCAGGCCCACCTTGAGGCGGGCTGGGCGCCGCCCGGCACGCGCATCGACCAGTTCGAGGCGGCGATCCGCGCAGTGTGCGAGCCGGTGTTCGCGCGGCCGCTCAAGGAGATCTACTTCGGCCGCCTGCTGCTGCGCCTGTTCCAGGCTTCGCGGCGCTTCAACGTGGAGATCCAGCCGCAGCTCGTCATGCTGCAGAAGACGCTGCTCAATATCGAGGGGCTAGGCCGCCAGCTCGACCCGGACCTCGATCTGTGGACCACGGCGAAGCCCTTCCTCGAGCGCTGGATGAGCGACCAGGTCGGCTGGCGTGGCCTCCTGCGCACCGTGCGGCGTGAGGCGCCGTACTGGGTGTCGACGCTGCCGCAGTTTCCCCGGCTGGTGCACCGTGTGCTCGCCGAAGACCGCCTCGGAGACCTGCGTGCCGCTGTCGATCGCCTTACCGCCGAGCACGCACGCCGCAACCAATTGCTCGCTGCGCTGCTTGTGGTCGCGTGCGTCGCGCTCATCCTGCTTGGCATCGGACTCTTCTAGGCCGGAATTCTGGGACACGCGCTACCGCGACGGCGTCACGCCGTGGGACGCGGGCCGCGTGCCGCCGATCCTCGCGCATTGGCTCTCCAAGGAACCGGGCGGGCGGCGCGTGCTCGTGCCCGGCTGCGGGTCCGGTTACGAGGTGCGCGCCTTTGCCGAGCACGGCGACGATGTCCTCGGCATCGATTTCTCCGACGCCGCCATCGAAGCGGCGCAGCGGGCGCTCGGCGAGCTCGCGCACCGTGTAAGAAAGGCGGATTTCTTTGCGTTCGCTGAAGCGCCGTTCGACCTCGTATACGAGCGCACGTTTCTCTGCGCGCTGCCACGGCGCGAATGGCCGCGCTGGGCGCGGTGCATCGCGGAGCGGATACGCGCGGGCGGGCTGCTCGCAGGGTTTTTCTTCTTCGATGACAATGAACGCGGCCCGCCTTTCGGTATCTCGGCGCAGGACCTGCATGCGCTGCTCGATCCGGCCTTCACGCTCGCCGAGGATGAAGCGGTGCCGGCGGCGCAATCGGTACCGGTGCTCGCGGGCAAGGAGCGTTGGCAGGTATGGAAGCGGCAGCTATGACGTCCGCCGCGCACAACGCTGACCACGCGGCGCGCGCGGGTGCGCTGCCGCTCGCGCGCCTGGGCTTCGCCGTCTATGTGCTGCTGGTGGTCTACGCTTCGCTCTATCCGCTCGAAGGCTGGCACGACCACGGGCTCTCGCCGTTCGCCTATCTGAGCTCGCCGTTGCCGCGCAACGTCATGACACTCGACGTTGCGCTCAACATCCTGGGCTACGTGCCTTACGGGTTCCTGTGCGTCGGTTCGCTCTATCCGCGTCTGCGCCCGCTCGCTGCCTTCGGCATCGCGCTCGCGAGCGCCGCGCTTCTGTCCCTGTCGCTCGAGGCCGCCCAGAGCTATCTGCCGACCCGCGTGGCAGCGACCTCGGACGTGCTCTGCAATCTCGCCGGCGCCGCCTGCGGCGCGGCGCTCGCCGTCCTGGCAAAGCCCCTATTCCTCGGCGGCCCGCTCCATCGGCTGCGCAGCGCCGTTTTCCTGGACGGCGCCGATATCGACTTCGGCGTCGCGCTGCTGGCGCTGTGGCTCTTCATGCAGCTCAACCCGGCGACGCTGCTTTTCGCCGCCGGTGATGTGCGCGACTGGCTCGCGCCCGGCATGGGACGCGCGCGCGCGCCGCAGTTCTTCGTCGGCATTGAAGCGTTTATCGCTGCGGCGAACCTGGTGAGCGTCGGCCTGCTGCTTTCGGCGCTCGCCCGGCCGGGGCGCCCGGTCCGCACGATGTTTCTCCTGCTGGTGCTCGCGGCGCTTGCCGTGAAGACCACCGCCTTCGCCGTCCTGCTGCACGCGGAAAACGTGCTCGTGTGGCTGACGCCCGGCGCCCGGTACGGGCTCGCGGCCGGAATCGTCGTCGCGCTGGCGGCGCTTGCGCTGTCGCGCGCCGCCCGCCTTGCGGCGGCGGCAGTGCTGCTCATGGCGGCTACGGTGCTGGTGAACCTTGCGCCGCCAAATCCGTACCTCGCCGCGTCGCTCAAGCTCTGGCAGCAGGGTCATTTCCTGAACTTCAACGGCGTCACGCGCCTCGTCAGCACGCTCTGGGCGTACGTGGCGCTCGGCTATTTGATGCTGCTCGCGGCGCGGCGCCGCGACCCGGTCGGCTAAAATCGCGCATGTCCTATTACGCAAGACACGTCTTCTTCTGCTGCAACCAGCGCGACGGCGGCCGCGTTTGCTGCAACGACAAGGGCGCGAGCGAGCTGCGTGACTACGCCAAGCGACGCGTCAAAGAGCTCGGTCTCTCGGGTCCCGGCAAGATCCGCATCAACCAGGCCGGTTGCCTCGACCGGTGCGAAGAGGGCCCGTGCGTCGTCGTTTATCCGGAGGCAATCTGGTATACGTACGTTGACCGTGCGGACGTGGACGAGATCGTCGAAGAGCATCTGCGGCACGGCCGCATCGTCGAGCGCCTGCGCATGTGAGGGCGAGTACTCGCCGGGAATTCATCGCCGGTCCGGTCGGTCGCATCGAGTGCGCTGTCGACGACCCTGACGGGCCGATCAACGGCGTCGCGCTCATCGCGCATCCGCACCCGCTTTTCGGCGGCACGCTCGACAACAAGGTGGTGCAGACGCTCGCGCGGGCGTTCGTCGAGCTCGGCTACCAGTCGTGGCGCCCGAACTTTCGCGGCGTTGGCGCGACGGAGGGCACGCACGACGAAGGCCGCGGCGAGCTGGAAGACCTCGCGGCGATCGTCGCGCACCTCAACCCCGCACGGCTGGCGCTCGCCGGATTTTCATTCGGCGCCGGCGTTCAAGTACTGCTCGCGCAGCGCGTCAAGGCGGAAAAGCTCGTGCTGATCGGCGTCGCGGTCACGCGCTTCCAGCTTCCGCCCGTGGCGCCAGGCACGCTCGTGATCCACGGCGAGCACGACGAGACCGTGCCGCTCGCCGCGGTGCTCGACTGGGCACGGCCGCAGGATCTGCCGGTGATGCTGGTGCCCGGCGCAGACCACTTCTTTCATCGCAAGCTGCACATCCTGCGGGGACTCGTCCGCGCTCACTGCGCATGAGCGTTTTGCGCGCGCATGGCCTGCGCAAACGCTACGACGAGCTCGACGTCGTGGACGGCGTGGACCTCGACATCGCTGCGGGCGAGTGCTTCGGCCTGCTCGGACCGAACGGCGCCGGCAAGACGACCACGCTGCGTCTTTGCCTGGGCCTCACGTACCCGGACGCCGGGCAGATCGAGCTGCTGGGCGAACCGGTCCCCGCCCGTGCGCGCGAAGCGCGGCAGCGGGTCGGCGTGGTGCCGCAGTTCGACAACCTCGATCCGGACTTCACGGTCGCGGAGAACCTGCTCGTGTTCGGTCGCTATTTCGGCATCGCGCGCGCCGAGGTCGCGGGGCGGCTCTCCGGGCTGCTCGAGTTTGCCGGTCTTACGGGGCGCGAGGACGCGCGCATCAACACGCTCTCGGGCGGCATGAAGCGCCGCCTGACCCTGGCACGCGCGCTGATCAACGATCCGCAGCTCGTTTTCATGGACGAGCCCACCACCGGCCTCGATCCGCAGGCGCGCCACCTCATCTGGGAGCGCCTGCGGCGCCTGACCCAGGAGGGCAAGACGCTCATCCTCACCACGCATTTCATGGAGGAAGCCGAGCGCCTGTGCCATCGCCTCGCCATCATGGATCGCGGACGCCTTATCGCCGTGGGGTCGCCGCGCACGCTGATCGCCGAGCACATCGAGCCGCAGGTGGTCGAGGTGCACGGCAACGGTTTCGAGCAGTGGATGGAACGCGCGCGGCGCCTGGCACCGCGCGTCGAGCGCGCCGGCGACACGGTGTTCGTCTACGCCGCGAATGCAGCGCCTCTGCTCGCGGACCTTAGCGAGCGCCCGGAGCTCAGCTATTTGCACCGCCCGGCGAGCCTCGAGGATGTGTTCCTCAAGCTCACCGGTCGAGACCTGAGGGACTAATGCGCTGGGTCGCCGTGTGGCGCCGCAACTTCCTCGTCTGGCGCAAGCTGGTGATCGCGTCGGTGCTCTCGAACCTGGCCGACCCGCTGATCCTGCTTTTCGGCCTGGGTTACGGCCTCGGTGCGCTGCTGCCCTCGGTCGAGGGCATGTCGTACATCGCGTTCTTCGCCGCCGGGACGCTTTGCTCGGCGACGATGTTCACCGCCTCGTTCGAATCGATGTTCTCCGGCTTCTCGCGCATGCACGGCCAGCAGACCTGGGATGCGATCCTGTATGCGCCGCTCACCATCGTCGACATCGTTGCCGGCGAGATCGTCTGGGCGGCGAGCAAGGCGTGGCTCTCGGGCGCGACGATCCTCGCCGTCGCAGCGGTCTTCGGCCTGGCGGCATCGCCGATCGTGGTGCTCGCGCTGCCGGTCGCGTTCCTCGTGGGGCTCGCCTTTGCCGCGTGCGGGCTGATCATGACCGTGCTCGCGAAGAACTGGGATTTCTTCAGCTTCTACATGACGCTCATCATGACGCCGATGACGATGATCTCGGGGGTGTTCTTTCCCGCGGAGCAGCTGCCGCGGCCCGTCCTGGCGGTGGCGCAGGTGCTGCCGCTCTATCACGGCATCGAGCTCGTGCGCCCGCTGGTCGCCGGGCGCTGGCCCTCGCAGATCGCGCTGCACGTCGCCGTGCTGCTGGCGTATGCTGCCGCCGGCTACGCCATCGCCATCATGTACGCACGCCGGCGTTTCACTGCCTGATGCTCTGGGTCAAGTCGCTGCACATCATCTTCATGGTAACGTGGTTCGCCGGACTGTTCTATCTGCCGCGCC
>WNFR01017775.1_pt1 | contig 17882 bp, 26 predicted proteins | sample 5400221 | NCBI WGS metagenome assembly WNFR01 (sample SAMN13153357, study PRJNA577476) | soil metagenome | isolation source: 40 cm soil under Madrone tree | place: USA:California | collected 2016-06-14
GACGTTAGCGACCACATATTCCCCATCTTTATCGGTTTGTGCAGTATAGATTTTTCCACCGCAACCACCGAGAAATCGACTAAAAGTTTCGCATAATTTGACTTGAATGTTCCCCACGGGCTTGCCGTTGTAAAGGACCTTTCCCTGTACGTTGCCCGTTCCGGGCGCAGGCTTGATCTTCTCAACGCCTTGATTTGCGGAAGATTGGTTAGTTGGTTCCGTTGCAGGCTGCGAGGTTTTCTTAGTGCACCCTACAAAAAGGAATGATGCTATGAAGCACATACAAGCAACTGACGATTTATTGAGCATCGCAATTGGTACCTTTCTTTGGTTTGCTGTCCGCGCTATCCGCATTAGCCGTAACTGAGTTGGTCTGGCGAAGCGATTGTATCACTGCCCCCGGTTAGCCTCGGCCCCGGCAGGTATTGTCTAATATTTCTGAGTAATCTGCGTGTGCTTTTCTGGACGGCACGCTCGCTCTCGATTACCATTCTCACCTCGCTGTACTCTCGTCACTAAATCCCTGGAGGAAATCATGTCGTCTCAACCACCCCTGAAAAGATTAACGCTACTAATTCTTCTCGTACTCGCCTTCGGACTCACAATACCTGTCCACGCTCAGGATAAGAGCGCAGAAGTTGCTCAGAAGCTCCAGGGCTTTGATGCGTTCATGGAGAAGACGTTGAAGGACTGGAACGCGCCCGGCATTGGCGTCGGGATAGTAGTCAACGACAAACTCGTCTTTGCCAAGGGCTATGGTTATCGCGACTATGAGAAGAAACTGCCAATCACTTCGACCACACTATTTCCCATCGCCCCCAACACAGATAGATCCGTCTGGAGAATATGTTTCGCAGCGGAAGTAACGAGCATGCAGCACATCCGCAGATTACAGAATCAGGGGCAGGGGCAGCAGGCAGGAGCAGGAAACAAAGGTATCCTGCGCCTGCTGCGTGCCCCTGCTCCGGGTTTTCACAGTCTGTGGATGAATGGTTGAGGAGGAATCATGGAAGAAGCCGCACGGTCACCACTCATAGCATGGGAAAGCTTTTACGTCATCGTTGGTTCCTCGGGCGCGGCACTAACGGGATTGCAGTTTGTGGTTATTGCCCTTATTGCAGACGCAAGGACACAAGGTGCGGCCCAAGTGCAGGATAGTAGTGATCAATCAATAGCTGCGTTCGGCACTCCGACGATCGTACATTTCTGTTCCGTGTTACTCGTGTCGGCAATTCTGAGTGCACCCTGGCACGGGCTTTCGAGTGTGGCCCTCACCCTGGGAGTCTGTGGACTTGTGGGTGTCGTGTACGGTGTAATCGTCGTGAGGCGAGCGCGACGTCAAAGCGAGTACCGTCCGGTGTGGGAAGACTGGCTCTGGCATGCGGTGCTCCCACTTATTGCCTATGCGTTGATCCTGATCTCCGCAATCGTGCTTCGGAGCTATCCTCAGCGAGCTCTTTTCGTGATCGGTGCGACGGCCCTCCTCCTCCTTTTCATCGGAATTCACAACGCATGGGATACGGTTACCTTTATCGCCGTCGGAGGATTACAAAAGCCGAACGAACCTTCAGTGTCCGAAGTGTCCGATAAACTCTAGTTTGTCATTACAGCAATGAGCGAATCCAGCCGCCGTCTACTTGAATTGAAGTTCCTGTGATATAGCTGGCGCGCTCTGAAACCAGGAATGCGGCGAGGGCGGCAAACTCCCGAGGCTCGCCGAGTCGCTTCATCGGGATCTCCTGCTCCCAACGCGCTTTGAATTCCGCAGCACTGATGCTTTCCTTTGCAGCCATCATTGCAGCTAGTTCTTCAACGCGCTCCGTGCGCGTGTAGCCGGGCAGGATGTTATTGACGGTTATCCCTAACGGTGCTACTTCGTTGGCCAACGTCCGCGCAAACCCCGTAACACCCGCGCGCAAGCTATTCGACAATATCAAGTTTTCCACCGGCTGCTTCACTGCGATGGACGTGATGTTCAAGATTCGACCCCACCGTCGCTCTTTCATGCCTGGCAAAACATGACGTGCCAATTCAATAGCACTGTAAAGGGTGAGACGCGTTGCCACTCCCCACTGCTCCCGCGTTACCTGTTCAAAGTTGCCGGCGGGTGGACCACCGGCGTTGGTGACCAGGATATCGATGCGTCCAAATCTTCCGATACCAGAATCAACAACCCGCGTAATATCGCTTACAACCGCGACGTCGGCAGGCACGGCAAGCACGTGTGCGCCACTATTGCGTGTGATAGCGTCGCTTGTTTCCGTCAACATCTGGGCGTTGCGCGCGCAAAGGACCAGCGAAGCTCCTTCCGCAGCGAGTTCTTCAGCGACTGCTCGGCCAAGTCCACGACTGGCGGCAGCTACGAGTGCAACTTTGTTTTTGAGTCCGAGGTCCATTGGGCCATATCCAGTCACTGCATCAAGGCTTACTACTGCCGAAGGTAATCGTCGGTTTTATCAAGCCAATCCTGACGGGGTGGACTGAAGATATCAACGTCGATCGTGTCACTGAGTGCTTCCGCTTTGTGTTTCACATGCGAGGGAATGTGCAAGACGTCTCCCGCACGCAGGTCGATTACCTCCGACTCATCTTCGCCGATCCAGAATCGCAGGCCGCCCTCGAGGATATAGGTAATTTGCTCATTTTCATGCGAATGCTGCGGCACAATAGCGCCCTTCTTCAGGTAAACATGCGTTAGCATGATGCGGTCGCCTGTTATCAGCCGACGATCCAGCATGTCGGAGACCCTCTCTTTCGGCATGTCTTCCCAGCAATAGAACGTAACAGCTCGTTGGTCCATAGTTGTCTCCTGGTATCAAGGCTAAGGTTCGAACCTGGCGGTATTCGTCCGACACGGATGAACCCAAACAGTCTGATTTTGACAAGGTTACCAAAAAACCGGAGAGGTGTAATCCCACGTCACACGGTGAGGGCGCAGGGTCTTTTCCGACAAACCCGTTCAGAAGAAAATGCGGTAGTACTCAGTCGCACTACCGCAAATCCAGGCTAATACAAGACGCGCTTTTGGCGCTGACAACAAGTTAAGGCTTGGCCATGGAAGTCGCAGGTTTCTGTTGGCTAATGCCGCGATTGAGAAGCATCTTTACTTCAACACGCCTATTCTGCGCACGTCCCGCTGGCGTCGTGTTGTCTGCTACGGATTCCGTCTTACCGTAACCCATCGGCGCGACGAAACGGCGAGTAGGAATTTTATGATTCACAGCAAGATATTGAACCACCGCATCGGCACGCTGCTGGCTGAGCCGGAAATTCTTCGCTTCGCTCCCGGTAGAATCTGTATGCCCCCCAACTTCTATCATATAACCTTTTGCCGCATTGGCCTTTTCTGCCAGGGCGTCAAGTTGTTGTTTGGCTTCGGGTGAAAGCACTGCACTATTAACTCTGAAGTTTACATGGACAGATTCGCCCACGTCGTACTCGTCCAGAGCTGAGATGCGTTCATTTGCCGTACTCGCTTCGCTTCTGGCCTCAGCGGCAACGGCATACAACTCATCCATCTGCCCGGCCAAACGCTGCTGGTTTGCTTCAACCGGACCTACGCGTGTATCAGTTGTAACCGCCGCTCTCATATCCGATTCATTGAACCTGATCTTGTCTGCCACGAGCTGGCCCTGGGAATCGCCTCGTCCCTCTACTTCCACAATCAGCCCACGCAAGATATCGGTGACAGGATACTTCTTACCGCTGCGTAGGAAGCCACCGTAAGTCTTGATGCTCGTGTCGTCACTTATCAGGACTTGATAATCCGCCCGACTCCGATCGCGTATCGTGAATGTATCGGCATCGCGTCCCATGACGACGCCTCTAAACTTCATCTTCGCGCCGCTCGGAACGGATCGTAGATTTATGTTCATGTCTCGCGTAGTTTGAGTATTCGAGACCTGTCCAAAGGCTGACGGTGTAAGCGCGAATAACAGGGCCAAGCCGCAAGCCAGGGTGAATGGGCGAAATTTCCCGATCTTCTTACCGTTCATAGTTAGCTCCTTCGATATGATGATACGAAATGCAATAGAGCACTCCGAGTGGCCTCTTATGTCGGGGGTAATGTTCTTGGGGGAAGGAGAATAAGGTTAACCAAAAACAGAGGAAAAATCAAAGACACGAAAAAAAATAATGTCCTAATTTCACGCCGCACGGGGTTCTCAGTGTTCTCCGTGTCTTCCTGGTGAAATGGTTTTAGGCACTTTTATCACCAGAGGCACGGAGTACATAGAGAATGCACTAAAACGATCTCAAAATTAGGACATCACCAAAAGAAGATTAGAATCTCAAAAAAGGCGTTGCTGCCTCGAATTAGGCTTTCTGCGTTTGTCGTCGAAGACCGAACGGCCGTCGAGCGAGGGTGATATTTGGTTTTCGTAAACAATAACCGCGTCGAAATCGGCCTCGGGTTGGAGTTGGGTCTCCACCGCATGAGAGAAACGTTCGAGCCTGCGTAAGCCGTCGAGTCTATCTTTGTCTCCAACCTTTGCCCTATCGAGCGAGGTGCGCAGGAAATTGAGTGACTCGTCGTAAGTCTTCAACGGCACGGGAAATGGATGACGATCCTTCCCGCCGTGTGCAAATGAAAAACGTGCGGGATCGGAGAAGCGGCTCGGCGCACCATGGACCACTTCGGCAATTAAGGCGAGCGACTGAAGTGTGCGCGGTCCAAGATTCTCCAGGAGCAGGAGCTCGGCGAAGTTATGTAGATCGCGCTCGTAAGCTACAGCGAGCACGGCGCCGAGTCGTTTCATATCGACATTCGACTTGCGAACTTCGTGATGGGCTGGCATGCGCAGGTGGCGTGCGGCAATCAGAGTCTTCTCCGGATGTTCGCGAGCAATCTCAAGCAACGCGGTTTGCGCTGACTTAGCCTGCGAATCCACTAAATTCATTATTGTGCCCTGATTCTCGCCCACTATTCCCGTATGCGGCGCGGCAACGAAATCGCGGACGGACGACGAGTGCCAGTGATAACGGCGAGCCATCCCGCTTCGATCATTCAAACCCTGCTGCACAACGGCCCACTCCCCATCCGACGTTACGACAAAACTGTGTAGGTAAATCTGAAATCCGTCGGCGATCGCATTGTTGTCTATGCGTGCGGTAAGTCGACTTGTGCGGACCAGGGCTTCGCCATCGAAGCCGCGGCGCTCAGCAATCAAGCGCAGCTCGGAGGGTGTGTTTCGTGAGAACTTTCCGCGACCACCGCAAATGTAGATGCCGAGTTCGCCGGCGCGCGGCGCGAGGCCACGTTTGAGCGCGCCCATGACGGATGTGGTGATGCCCGAAGAGTGCCAGTCCATTCCCATCACGGAGCCGAGTGCCTGGAACCAGAAGGGATCGCTAAGACGCGAGAGGAAGGCGGAAGTACCGTAGTCAGAAACGATGGTTTCCGTGATCGCGGTGCCCAGTTTGGTCATCCGTTCCGCAAGCCATTGCGGGACGCGGCCGCCATGAAGAGGAAGGTCTGCGACGCCGGAACGTTTCATCTTCGTGATTGTAAGCTAAAAAATTAAGATCCAAACCTTTCAACCCGCAAATTGATCTTTCAATCTGTGAAAATTTGCAGGTTGGGAAGGTGGACCCTGTCCCCGCTCAAGTTTGATTGTCACTCAACAGCAAGTCAATCACTCAGCCTTGGCTGCCCGTTAGCGCAGGAAGCCGAGAGCTTTGATCGTTAAGGCTATTTGAAATTGAATTATGATTTGCGGTTGAATGGCATTCCAACTTGAGCGGGGACAGGGTCCACCTTCCTGCAAATTTGTGCAGCTTGAGGGGTCATTATCAGGTCGCGTGGTTTTGAATCTCAATCTCGAGCGCGTTGTGCTGAGGGTCACCGCCACTTCGCGGGTCATTCAATAATCGACGCAGCCGCGCGGAGCTTCTCGTACCACTTCGTCGGAATCGGTGAGTCTTCGCCTCCGTTCAGCGACTTATCCGCTTGCGCAAATGCCTGCAAGACATCTTCATACGTCGATTCAGGAGTCTGCCTCCACGCTTCTGTAAACGCCGCGATAACCTGCGGCATGTAGGCATTAATTCTGATGAAATCGAGAATCAGATCGTGATTGGAGTGGAAGGAATGACAAAGGTCCGGCATATGGTCCTTTACTAACGTGTCAAGTTCCGGCTGCTCAAACATGCGCCGGGCCACGCAATACGAAAGCCCCTGCGAATACGCTGTTATCCGATCGTGCTCTTCGGGACCAAAGGCTACGGTAGTCGTGATGTTGAATCTGCTCCGGAACGCATCGCAAATCAGGGCCACTTCTGCGGACACGGGATGTTCCGATCCCTCATGCGTTGCCGTTAACACATTTTGGAAAGTTCGTGCCTCCGGTTCGGTCGCTCGAAAACCATTAGGGCCGTACATCGGGTGCACGAAAACTGCTGAGAGAAGGGGATTCGAGACGATTTCAAGCGTCGCCGTGACTGCCCGCCACACCCCTGCCTGGACTGAAGGAATCAGCCAGAGTGTCGTATGCGTCAGAAAATCGCGGCAGCGGTAGACGAGTTCGCAAGCGAGTTCTGCGTAGCCTGCGAGCGGCGTTGCCAGCACAACGTGACGAGCGCGCTGAAGTCTCAAGAGATATTCGTCGCGATGTGTTTCGCGCTCAACCGTTAAGATGCTGTCTGCGCCGAGCATCGGCAGAATATCTTGTTGGAGGAATTGACCAAACTCCCCACCGCTGCCGATAACGAGGGCAGCCTTCTTCCCTTCAGATTTCATTGTGCTAGACAACTCAACTTTGTCGTTCGCCCAGACAGTAACAGAGGCCGTCGGGTGCCACTACGAAAAACACTCGGTAAGAAGTAGTTCCGTGCTGGTCGACGCGAAAGCCAGCCTCTTCTTTTCCCAAGCCATTCGCCTTCAATTCATCGAAGGCTGCGTCGACATTATCAACCTCAAAGAAACATCCATCCTGAGTCGGGTCGCCTCCATTCTCGGCTAATCCAATTTGAATGGCATCTCTACCGAGAACCGCAGACTTAAATGGCTCATCTTTCCGCGAAACAAGCCGAAAACCCATTACTGTTTCGTAGAAAGGCGGAGTCTTCTTCGATAGATATCGACAAGTTTCAACCGCGTTCGATCTGCGTCCATACACCGTCGTGTGACCTGGTCCAACTACGCCCGTGCATGTCGAACCACTCACCGATAGGTTGATCTTCCTTTGGTCCGAGCCGAACCGCAGCACGTTGCCATCGAGATCTTCTATCTGCATCTCGTAGGCCCATTGATAATTCGTTGGCGGATGCCGGATCTTTGCTCCCTTGCGGCGATATTCGTCAAACAGAAACTCGGCGTCCCCGGCGCCGAGCCAAACCCAGGTGCCGGGATTCCCCTGGAATCTGTGTAATCGGCGTAATCTGCGGATGAGTCTTTCGCGAACAGTTTCATTACACTCTTTCTATCATCACGATCAAGGAAATGGGTCACATCCCGAAAAAGCCAGGGTCCATTAAGTACCAGTTGATCAATCCTGCCACCAGCCCAACTGCAAAGACAGTCAGGACGATGATCTTTTCCTTAGTTGTGGTGGGCTTTCCTGCCATCGAGGGAAATATCATGATGTAGAGTCCTCCGATTACCCCAACCGGGCCAAACGCCGCCAGTTTCATGGAGTAACGTCCCTCCTGTGAGAGTTGATGCCAGTTGTAAATGGTGAGGCCAAGAAAAACAAGAATTATCACCAGGCCAAGAATGCGTGCTTTGACGTAATGCAAATCATTTCCTCCTGCGTGATTCTACTCGTTAAAAAACAAATAGTATCAATCGCCACTTCACCTTTTTCATGTACTCGTTGTAGCCGTCCAATTCACCCCTGAGCATTTCTTCCTCACCTAATGACCTTCGTAAAACCAACGAAGCCAGGTCTCACCTTGCCAAACAAGCCGAAACGGTCGAAGCGTTTTCCAACCTTGCCTCCAAACTGGCCTTGATAGATATGACCCGTTGGGTTGGAGTTGAATGATTCGTGATTGCGAGTGAAGAAATTCATTTCAGCTTCAAGGCCGAAATATCGCGTCAGGTTATATGTGAACCTGCCGCCCAATCCTGGTTCGGTGACCGGCCCGCGGTCTTCAGACAAGAAGCAGATGTCCGGGCACCTTGGCGTGGGAGGATTCATTGACATCGACGTGAAATGAATACCCACTTCGTAGCGCCGCAAGTCAGACTTATCTGAACCCGATGCTGGTTGGCTTGTGCCAGCCATTCCCAGCCGGAACCCCACGCCCGCTGTGATCTGCAGGTTGTGTTTGACTCTCGAGGGGAACTTATCCAGTACGTTAAAGTTGATCGGATTGGGTTCGAAGTGAGGACCGTAACGAATAATAGTGTCGCCACCGTCGAACCTTACGATGGTTCTCTTCGACGGATAGAACTCCAACACGCCACCGACGTCAGTTGTAAAATGCGTCTCGCGTCCAATGCGGGCGTTGGGTATCGTAAAGCCGAATGAAACAGCCGAGGAACCTGGTCTAAAGCGGAAAACATCCCCAATACTCAGGAAGCCGGGTCGTACTTTCGCAAACAACCCAAATCTCTTGAAGCGCTTGCCTACCTTGACGCCAAACTGTCCCTGAACCGCGCGTCCCTCGCCTGCTCCCTGAAAAACATTCTTGTTTGGAAAGAAGTTATTTTCACCGTCGAAGGCAATCTTATCGTTGAAATTAAAAGTGTAGCGACCACCGAATCCTGGCTCAGTAATGTCTCCAAAACCTCCGGGTGGGAACAAGGTTAAGGTAGTAATCTGTGGTCCTACCTCGACTTTGCTTACTGATTGGGCACGAACTGTGCCCGCAGTTAGAATGAGCAGAGTGACGATCAAGACCTGATAGGGAAGCTTGTTCATCAACCAGTTCAACCTTCGGCCGTGAAGCTCTCGACCACCTCATACAGATGTGCATCATTGATCGCAATCTCCAGAATTGGCTTCATGTGCTCGGCTGCTCGTGGATCCCGAAGCATCGCCTCGAAGTCCTCAGCTTTGCGCCATTGCGCGTAGTTCGCGACGCGTGTGCCGTCTGCGCTCTTGTGGAAGCTCGCTGAGACAAATCCTGGGATGTGGCGCATTGTCTTCTGTGTCGCCTCGACGAGCATGTCGATGAGTTTCTGCTGATTCTCCGGACTCACGGTGAAGACGTTAATCAGCGTCACGACGTCATTCCCGCTAGCGATCTGTACCATCGTTTTCTCCTACGAAAGACTTCAGTGCTTCAGCCGTTAGGTGTTAGTTGCTCAAGTGCAAAGCCAGCGAAAATTCGCTGGATCTGCATTCTACGGAACATTGTTCTGTTCTTATCGCTCAGCGCAGTGGTTTGATTAGAGCGTGAAGGAGGGACCAAGTAAGGGAGCGGCGCGACAATGAAGGTTGGCGCTCCTGATAACAGGATTGTAATTGGCTCAAGAGCCTTATCCTGACGCCCCGGCTCGAAACCTCAAATGCCGGTACTTGGATCCGTCGTCACCGCTCGCGCAGAATGTACAACGAGATCAAGGAGAAACTCAAGCATTCTCGAGTGAAGGTAGTGTCCTAATTTCACGTCCCACCGGGTTCTCAGTGTTCTCGGTGTCTCCGTGGTGATAAAAGTGCCGAAACAATTTCAACCACGGAGACACAGAGAACACAGAGATTGCGACCCTACTCGAGTGAAAAGGCCAGAGTGTTTGCGGATTTATTTCTTATCGTCTTCCAGGCAATACCACTTTCCATCTTCGCGCTTCACAAAAACAAAACCATAGCCCTTACCATTTCTCACCAGGCCACTGCCTTCGAGATGAGTGGCGCGGATAACGCCCCCTTTGAGGTTCGCGGCTTCAACGTCCCTTTGAAACACTCCCCAGATTTCATCCACTTCTTTACGAAGCGCGACTCTATCATCAATTGGAATATCGGTTTGATAGTTCATCACAAGCGCAGAACGGCTATTAGGAAAATCCATTTTGTTCATGCTCGTAATTTTGACTTCCTTCCCCGAAGGCAACTTGTACACCTGCGAGTCTGGCTTGGTATTAAGGCTGCAGCCACTAAGAACGAAAAGCATGGCTCCTACGCTTGCGATTCTGATAGGCATATTTGGCTCTGCAACGAAGATGCTGAACGCTTAGCCAGCGGTCAGGTAGGCCAGATTGTCACATCCCAGCATTTCACAGAACCTTCTCACTGCGGTCTCATCAATTCCGCCGGCCACATAAAATGGATCAAACGGCAAATCATGCCAAGAGAGAACAATCTCTTCACCATTATAAATGCGCAAATGACTACACACTTCAGGCTCAGCATATCTCTCTGATAAGCTCGCAAGACCCTTGAGATTTTCTTCGCTGATGGTCATGAAATAGATTTTGGGACGCAATTTCAGAAAGCCTTGATTGGTTTCGTTTTCAAAAGGGCCAGGCCGCGAGCTCAGGTACTGTTGGATCTCAGAAGTATCCACGCCCTCGACACACAAGACAGAACCGGAGGGCGCGAAGTCGGGAAGTTCACAGAGGAACTTCTGGAAATTGGGAGGACCTACCTCCCAGCAAGGTGGTTCAACTATTTCTGGAAGGTCTACTTTCCGTTGAGGTGGCTGAGTATCCATCGCTCAATTTCCTCTACGCTTTCACCCCGGTAATCTCTGAAGTATTCATTTCAACTTTTCCCAGACTTCATTCGGAAGATAATTGCGAGAGACGTAATCGGTGGTCTTAACCATCATGTGGCAGCCTTGACAGCTTTCCAATCTACCGCGCGCCTGGACCGACTTTCCGGATCCATCTAAAGCCATGTATTCCCAATCGCCATTCTGAGGATCATAGCCAGGCTCTCGTTTTGTCATTACCGTTAAGAGCTCGGGCTCAGAACTATCCTTACTGGGCAGTTTTTCTTTAACGATCACTGAACCCTGTGGGAAACGTGGGACTTTCTCTTGCATCATTGCGTGCCTACCAATGTCGTTGACGTAGACGGTGATGAATTTGTCGCGGTGCGGATTCCCCTCTTCCATCTTGGACTGCGTGGCTGTGACTGCAGCGCACTGAATCGCAATTTGAGAATGGAACACGGCCGGGATGGGATTAACGCGCGTCCACTGTTTATACCCCTCGACTATGAAACTGCCGGAACGTTGGGCATTTGCAGAGGCTAACGATTCATCTGATATCTCATGAGACGCAGAGAGTGAAGTGATGGCCCACAGTGCGCCCAGCAGCACAGTGATAAGAATAGTAGCGTAGAGAATTCTTGCTTTTGCTTTCATAAATAGTTCTCCAAGAGGTTTCCTCCTTGACCTTTCAATTGGGCCCGCGACAGTGTGACCATCATCACGCAGAATGCCCCTGTTCCCGAAATGGCTTGTTGGGCTGCATCTCTTTTACTTTTGATTCAACTCGACTTTGGCCGTCTCCGCCTCGAAGTAGAAATGATCAGAGGGACGACCTTCAGGCAGAGACTCGGGTGGGGACGCTGAATAATGAGCAAATCTCAGCGTTCCGGTTACGCGCACATTTTGCCCTTCCATCTTCGCGTAAGGTTCGCCCCAGGAGAACGTTCCGTTTGGCACAAGGTAAATCGGACGGCGGCCTACGAGTATGAATGGACCAACCTTACCGCGCAGCGAGAACTGACCTTGTATCGTAACACGCTCGCCAAGATGTTTCTGCAACTCGCTGTCGGCTGCGCTAGAAAGATCAACTGGTGCCAGAGCAGGCTGCACTGCGCGCGGCACCGAACTACGATGCGGACATCCTACCGTCGCGAAAAGTATTGCCAATGAAATTGCGAGACGTATGTTCATGCCGGTCTACTTCACTAAACGCTTCCTGACTGCTTCGCCCTTCTAGTTCTCGAATGGCGTCCGCGGCGATCCACCGCGCAGCTTTCGAATCCAGGCGCGCGATCTGTTGGGTCATTGCGCGTCGGCTTCAACACTGTGTTTGGCGGCTTCGTTGGCCGGATACACGCCATGCTTGAACATTTCAAACCATACTTTTGTCTCGGCTTCGCCGTAAAGACTGAGTTGCTTTATGATTTCTCGACAGAATTCAACGCTACCCAAGCCGCTCGCGGTAATTATCTTTTTGTCAGTTACAGCTAGCTCTTCAACGTAGTAGCTTTCGTCGCTGTAATCGGCAACGAGTCCGCGCAAATATTCTTTAGCGTTACTAGTGTGATGAACCTCATGCGTTAACCTGGCTCTGGCGATCGCCAAGGTCGCACCACAAATCGCCGCTACGAGAACTCCTGCAGCGTGAAACTGACGAAGAACATTGCTAAGTTCCTCATCTGATTTTTGCTCCCACATATCACCACCCGGCAGAATGAAAATAGCTGCTTCAGCTGTTTTCACGGCATTGAGTGCAATATCAGGAAGAATCCGCAGCCCGCCCATCGTTATCACCGGGTCGCCAGAGAAGCCGACGGCTACGACAGCGAATCTGTCAGACTTGTTAATCTCGCACAAGGCATGAGCCGGTTCCCAGTCTGCCAAACCGTCAAATACCAGAATGTACGCTTTACTCTTCATTCAAAGCATTCATGTTCGTGATGATCGCGTCACGGTAGACTTCAAACGAGAAGCCTTTTGGGAAAAGGCGCCCGCTTTCACCGAAGCCAACTGACGTCTCGGCGAAGTTGATACCTTGAATCCGGTTCTAGAAGTTCGTCGTCTCCTCCTCGGCGATCAGGACGAGGGGTTTCCCTCCGCTAGAAATCGAGACCGCATGCGCCACCACCTTTTGCGCGCTCGTAGACGACGCGCTTGCTTGAAGCGCTTCAAGTGACGGGAAATGAAGCTCGGCTATCCTGTAAAAGGGAGGCGCGCTCCCGTCAGCCGTTCCTATCACCTTCGTCGCGACAAACTTCGAAATCCCCTTCATATTATTTCCGTTTACCATGGGCGCATGCTCTTCTCTGTAAGCCCGTTCGAAAACGTCCACGTTTTGCGGGTAGGGATAGAGGACTACTAATTTCGCACCAGCCATTTCTTTCTCCTTTCATGACTCTGTAACAAGATAACCTCAAAGATTGCACTTACATTCCCCCATCATTCAGCCTAAGCCGTCGAACACTCACTCGCCAATGATCTTTACCAACACACGCTTCTTCCGACCCCCGTTGGTGTCTTCATCGTTTGGGTCGGTCGCCACGACGGGGGCCAGTTGCTCCAACCACATTTCGTATTGGCGGAAAAGGCCTTTTTCGTCGTCGTCGATGAACACCGCAGCTGTCGTGTGCATCGAGTTTACGAGCGCGAGCCCTTCCCTGACACCGCTTTCACGGAGGCACTCCTCTATTTTTGGGGTGATGTTGATGAAAGCACGGCGGGTGGGCACTTCCAACCAGATTTCTTTTCGGTAGCTCTTCATACCAGCTACTACCTCAAACCTAAACTATCCCAACCATGAACCTCCACCTCGAACATCACACCTTCGATCTCTTTCCGTTTTCTCCCAACTACCTGCCCGCCCATACTTTCATAGAACGACTTATACGGGCTGACTTCCAAAGCGAGAAGATACATGGAGCTCTTTCCGTCGTTGACGAGAGCTTCGACTCCTAAATCAAAAAGTCTTCGACCGACACCTCTCCTTTGGAACTCCGGTAAGATGTAGATAGCATAAAGCTCAGTTTCATAGGCATCAATGCTTTCTCTCGGCTCGCCGAAATCCACGAAACCGACGATACCGCGGTCCGGCACTTCTGCAACATACATCCTGTAAGATTCGTCAGAAAAGCGCTTCGCGAAAGCCAGAGCTCGTTTTTCAACGGACATCTTCTCGAGAAAGGCATGCGGCACAATCTCGGCGAAAGATTCCCTCCAGGCGCGCACATGGACATTAGCCACTCCCGGGCAATCTGCGACGTTCGCCTCTCGGTAACATATGTTTGAAACGCGCGAGTCACTCATTTTGGTTGCACAAGGAAAGGTCTAGTACCTGGGCCGAATAATCACGCCGACTCCAGCCTATGATGATTGGCGTCATACGAAGGATTAAGGACCACTGATAGGCGCATCAGTCTCAGAGGTCAAGTGTTCCATGTGGGCTCTGCCCCAAAGGCGAACATTCTCAACTAGAGGCAACACTGATTGACCGTAGTCGGTCAGCGAATACTCGACGGGAGCTGGAATCGCACCCTTCGGTTGTCGCTGTAGGATTCCGTCACCAACTAGTTCGCGGAGCTGCTCAGTGAGGACCTTCTGCGAGATGCCAGGCATGACGCGCCGAAGAGCCGCAAAGTGTTTAGGTGATTCCGCCAACCAGTACACGATGATCAGTTTCCATTTACCGCCAATCGCCGCCAGCGCAGCCGTCAGCGGACAACCACCGACCGGATTTGGACGCGCAAGGCGAGCATGGTTACCTGTAGGTGCCTTCTTGATGGAGATCATCGCTCCGATTATATTCCTTCTCGACGAAGTTACAGGTTTCAGATTATTTCACAAGGCCTTGGAGGGTCACAATGATAGTAGAAGTCCGAAGCTACCGGATAAAGCCAGGTCGACGCGAGGAGTTCATCAAGTTCTTCGAAACGCGGTCCATACCGGCGCTACGCTCACATGGGATGAAAATACTCGGTCCGTTGCTTGATCTTGAGAATCCCAACAAATTCGTTTGGTTGCGCAGTTTTCCATCCCTGGATGAACGAGACCAAATGAAGGACGCGTTTTACGAAGGTGAGTTGTGGAAGAACGAACTGGAAGCTATCGCGATGCCAATGCTTGAGAGTTATGATGTCATACTTACGACTTTGATAGATGGTTGCCACGTTGATATCTACGTTAGAACAGTTCCTTAACGTATTTCATAACATCCTCGCCGTAGCCTTGCTGCTTGTAAATCTCTCTCGCCCGAAGGTTCTGGGCGAACACATTCAGCGTCAGCCAACGATACCTTTGAGAACGCGCCCACTCCTCGCCTTTAGCTATCAACGCACTCCCGACACCTTGCCCCTCTCCGTCGCGCGCAACAACAAGATCAGCAATGTGACCGTGTTTTTCGCGCATGTAGTAATCAGTTCCGGTCTGTAGATGAATGAAGCCTAATGCCACGCCTTCGGCATCCTCCGCGATAAAGATGGCCGTTCCCGGCGATTGACTAAGAAGCCCATCGCTCAAAACTTGAGTATCGATGACGGTCATCTGATCGACATCACGCCAGGATGGTGGGCCAAACTCCACGAGGCGAGGGAGTAGCGAAATAATAAACTCTTTGTCACTGATTGATGCAGGCCGAGTTCGTACACCGGATTTCTTGTTCATAGTTGATCTATTTAAGTATTAACTCTGAGTTTCGTCTGGCGATGTGTCTCCAGGCCAGTCTGTTTTCGTCTTAGCATATTCAATCCAATCACCTGATGTAATTAATGTACGATGGGAATAAAATTCGGGATTAGGTTCATAAATCCAACACATCCTTCTGTGCGTACCAAGAGAGATTTCAACCTGCTTCCGGCAGTAATGGCTTGATGCTTCATAATCATCCAACTCAGTCAGAATCTCATCATCAACTTCATAGACTTCGCCAATAACCAACGAGTTCGATTCATTAAGTAGCACGCCAGGATATGCACCTAGATCATAGAGGCTGCCGCTTACTTTAGCATCAGCAATGAATTCTGAATTGGGAAATGTTGTAGACATTGCGCCGGCACTGCCGCGTCTCAACGTTCCATAAACAAATACAAGATGCTTATTCATTTAGCTTTAACTTTCTCTCATATTAACCTAACGCTGATGCTCTTTCGCGGCGAGCGATTCCTCGCAAGCGCGATCTCAAATTGCTACTAACCCAACGCTCAACGGAGTCCGCTGCAAGCGTCGTTATGCGGCTACGTTTAGTGAGATGCTGCGAGTAAGGCTTTTTCCACCATGGCTAGATATGGAAATCACGTTCGCCGGTGGATAGCGAATTACTTTCCTTCTGATTCAATGTACTCGATGCCGGTCTTCGCCATCTTACTTTCGGGAAATTCTTCCAAAGCCCTTCGATAGTATCCCGACGCTTCAATATTTTCATGTAGCTGAGCATACGAATAAGCGATGTTGCACAATGCCATTTCTCGATAGGACACGGCGCTTGAATCAAGCATCGTTATGAAGCGGTACTTGTCTAACCACGCATACTTCTTTAGGAATGCGTAGCTCAACTGAAAGGCGCCTATTGCATCGCTGAAAGACTGGATTTTGGTGAGATAAAGGCCTCGCCGATGGTTCCTCAGAAGAAACGCCTTAGAGGCAAAGGAATACAAGAGATAAACAACCGCGCCATAGGCAACAGCCAAATTCAAGTCGCCGGGAAAGAAGCTTTTCCACAAGAGAACAATCAGTGCGAACATCAACATCAGCTGCGGGATTGTGTACGACCAGGCGATTTTTCTAACAATGGCTCGTTTTGCGTTCATCAGAAAATTCGAATCCAACTCTGGATTTGAGTCGCCGCACACAAAATAAACAAGCATTCAAATGCTGGTTATGCGGCGAGCGTCGCTATTGAAACACTCAAACGACCAGAATTTTTGTCGCCCAAGTCATAGTTGCTGCTGTAATTTTTAGTAGATGAGCGCCCTTCCCAAGAAATGACCGACGGTTTGGCATGAATTTCCTCCAAGCTTGGGAATCACTTCTGACGCATAACGCCAGGCATCAGCGGCGGGCACGAATTTTTGAGGATAAGAGACTCGCTTATGTGCGCGTCGGCTGCATGCCTTTTTTTGCGGGCTTGCTTATTGTTCAAGAGCCCTCCTCAGGGCTGCTCTCGCGAGCAAGCGCGTCGAATCTAAGGTGGGTAGAGGAGTGTCGTCCGGGCGCACGATTAACGGTATCTCGGTGCAACCGAGGACGACCGCATCACATCCACACGCCTCAAATTTTCCTGCAACTTCATTGAAGTATAGCCGGGACTTTTCCGGGAAGACGCCGTTGACTAACTCCTTGAAGATAATCTCATTGATCGTTTCTCTATCCGCCTCATCAGGTATTCTGCTCTCTATGCTGAATTCCTCTAATGCCTCCGAGTAGACAGTCCCTTCCATTAGATACTTCGTCCCTAAAATGCCAAGCCGCACGTAGCCCAGGCGATAGGCTTCTTCAGCGACCGCTCCGGCGATATGTAGCCACGGGATAGGGGACTGCGGAATTAAGTACTCGAATGCCTGGTGGTAGGTGTTGTCAGGGCAGATGGCGAAGTCGGCTCCGGCCTGCGCCACCTTACGCGCAGAAGCTGCTAAAACCTCGGCTAATGCCTCCCAGTCGTTCGCACGAATGTGGCGCATGTGTTCGGCCAGGGGCACCGAGTTCATGGTTATCTCAGGGTGATTATGCTCACCCATGACGGCTGGCGCCTCCAAACAAATCGTGCGGTAACACAGAGCAGCGCCCTCGGCACTGCCAGCTACGATACCAATGTGTTGGGTCACAATCTCTTCGCCTCCGTCACTCCAAAGACTTAGGGAACTACCAAGGGTACTCCAAGCTGCTGCAAATCTGCTTGTGCATACTCAACCCTCTTGGTTCTGGAGCAGTTGCCGGTAAACAACTTGCCATCTCGAATGCCTGCAAACACCAAATACTTTTCGCCAACGCAATAATGCGGGCTTTCAGTAGTACTGTCAGTTAACACAGAAACTTCTTCCTCCTCGACACTTTTCCAGGAACGCTCCACTCGAAGCCGCGCTTCAAGGTAGTTGCCACCATTCTTCATCTCAACCAGTAAGTTATTAATCGGTGGGTCACGTGCGCCGGAGTGGAAAGCCCGAACTCAGCGTCCCAACTGGATGCCGTTGAAACAAGCTCTTTTGTCCAATTAACGTGTTCGTCATACTCGCGCGTGAAGACAGCCTTAGTCCCCAACGTCCCGTCCTCTTTATAGCTAATCTCTTCAGTCTTGT
>WNFR01002875.1_pt1 | contig 17881 bp, 17 predicted proteins | sample 5400221 | NCBI WGS metagenome assembly WNFR01 (sample SAMN13153357, study PRJNA577476) | soil metagenome | isolation source: 40 cm soil under Madrone tree | place: USA:California | collected 2016-06-14
GCCCCTTGTCCGGCACCAGCACGAAGCGGCCTGATGGGTCGAACACGATATCGTGCGGATGCGAACTCATCTGCTCGACCTTGTGCGAACCGGACTCGCCCGGCAACGGCACCAGCTGATGTTGGTCCTTGAGCGATCCGTCCGGCGCGATGGGCAGGACGGCAACACTGCCGCTCGCATAATTGGCCATCACAAGGAATTTGCCCGACGGGTCGACGGCCTCACGAACGCCGTTCTTGCCGCCGGTCGCGGCGCGATTGAGGAGCTTGGCCTGGCCGGTGGCAGGATCGAGCGCGAAGGCGGTCGCATAGTCCTCGTCGCCGTGCACCGAGTAGAGAAAGCGCTGGTCATGACTCAAGGCCAGGTAGGACGGGTTGACCAGATCGCCGAGGTTCTGGACGTGAGTCCACGCCCCGGTCGCCGGATCGGTACGATAGACATGAATGCCGTCGCCGCGCGCCTTGCGCTGGGCGCTCGTAAACGATCCCACATAGGCGTACATGGAGGGGGTTCCCGGAGGCGTCTGCGCGACGGTCAGTTGGGCCTGCGCGACAAAGAGGGCCGCGACCATAAGGGCGGCGGCTGAGAGCAATCCCTCTCGGCTTCTGATTTTCATTGGCGTCACTCCCCAGATTGTTCTTGGAACTGCTTCTTGTACCACTCGAAGCGAAACCGATCGGTATTCATTTCGACCAGCGATCGACGTACGCCGCTCAGTCGAGCCTGAGTTCGTTGAGCGATACCGAAAGTTCGGGCACCAGCGACGGGATCAATCGTGCACTGGACGGAAGCTCGTCGGTGAAGGAATAGACATTTCCAGTGGGCTGTCGATGCACCGTGGTTATGCGGGTGGCCGCGTTGATCACCCAATATTCCCGCACGCCGTGTGAAGCATAAAGCGGCAATTTGATCTTGAGATCGTAGCGGAGGCTTGTCTCGGCGACCTCAACGACCAGCAACGCGTCGGGGCCTCGCAAATCGTAAGTTTGAATCGCATCCGAATGCACAAGGATGTCCGGCTTCACGAAAGTATCTGGGCTCAAGTTAAATTGAGGTTCCTGCGCCACAATGAGGTCTTCTCGCGCCAAACGGCCCATTCGATGCGCAAGTTTGATGCGAATAGTCTCGTGTCGGCGACCCGCCGGCGACATCATCGGTACGATCTCCCCACCCAGCAATTCAAATTGGTCGTACTCGGTGAAAAAACCGGCGGCCTCCATGCGCTCGACCTCGGCGACGGTCCAGCACCAGCGGGGCAGCCCATCGGCGGCCTGTGTGGTCGGGCGTTGCGGAGGGAGGGTGAAGCGTTCGTTCATAGGTGCACCATATCATGATGACGACAGGCCGTCACATCAGGTTCCCTGTTCCGGACACCCTATCGCTTGAGCCGATAGCCCGTCTTGAAAATCCACCACACCACCGCGAGGCAAACGGCGAGGAATATTGTCGTCATGCCCAGGCTGATGCTCACGCCCACATCGGCGATGCCGTAAAAGCTCCAGCGGAAGCCGCTGATCAAATAAACCACCGGATTGAGAAGAGCGATCGTCTGCCAAACCGGCGGCAGGACCTTGATGGAGTAGAAGCTGCCGCCAAGGAAGCTCAGCGGGGTGATGATGAGGAGCGGCACCACCTGGAGCTTTTCGAACCCGTCCGCCCATATACCGATGATGAAACCGAGCAGGCTGAACGTCGCCGCGGTCAGCAGGAGAAACCCCAGCATCCAGCCGGGATGATCGAGCCGCAACGGCACGAACAGGCCGGCCGTTGCCAGGATGATCAGTCCCAGAATGATCGATTTGGTCGCGGCGGCGCCCACATAGCCGAGCACGATTTCGAAGGCGGACACTGGCGCCGACAGGAGTTCGTAGATCGTGCCGGTGAATTTCGGAAAATAGATGCCGAACGAGGCGTTGGCGACGCTCTGGGTCAACAGCATCATCATGATCAGGCCCGGCACGATGAAGGCGCCATAACTCACGCCCTCGATCTCGGTGATGCGTGAACCGATCGCCGCGCCGAACACCACGAAGTACAGCGACGTCGATATCACGGGCGAGACAATGCTCTGCAACAACGTGCGCGCTGTGCGCGACATCTCGAACAGGTAGATCGCCTGAACTGCCCGGAGGTTCATTTTGCCTGCCTCACCAACCCGACGAAGATGTCCTCGAGCGAGCTTTCGGTCGTGTGCAGGTCACGGAATCGAATACCCGCGCTGCCGAGATCGGCGAGGAGGGACGTGAGGCCGCCGCGCTCGCCCTGGGTGTCATAGGTGTACGTCAGTTCGTCGCCGTCGGACGAAAGCAAGAGATCATAACGGGCAAGCGGTGCCGGCACGGCTTTCAGCCGAGCATCAAGCTGCAGCGTCAACTGCTTCTTGCCGAGCTTGCGCATCAGTTCTGCCTTTTGCTCGACCAGAATGATCTCGCCCTTGTTGATCACGCCGATCCGATCGGCCATTTGCTCGGCCTCCTCGATGTAGTGGGTGGTCAGGATGATGGTGACGCCGGAAGCCCGCAACGCGCGCACGGTCTGCCACATGTCCTTGCGCAGTTCGACATCGACGCCCGCCGTCGGCTCGTCGAGAAAGAGAATTTGCGGCTCGTGCGACAACGCCTTTGCAATCATGACGCGGCGCTTCATGCCGCCGGACAGCGTCATGATCTTGCTGTCCTTGCGGTCCCAAAGCGAAAGTTCTCTGAGCACCTTTTCGATATGGCCCCGATTGGCGCGCTTGCCGAATAGTCCGCGGCTGAACGACACCGTGTTCCAAACCGATTCGAAGGCATCGGTCGTCAGCTCCTGCGGGACGAGCCCGATCAGCGATCGCGCTTTGCGGTAACCGGCAATGATGTCGTGACCGTCCACCGAGACGGCCCCGGAGCTCGGATTGACGATCCCGCAGATGATGCTGATGAGGGTCGTCTTGCCAGCGCCGTTGGGACCCAGCAGCGCGAAGATTTCCCCGCGATAAATGTCGAGGTTGATATCCTTGAGCGCATGGAAGCCGGACGCGTAGGTCTTTGCCAGGCCATATACCGAGATGACGGGCTGCATGGTAATGAGGCCAACTGGTAGCTTGCGGGCGGGATTCAAGGGGTCGTTCTTTCAAGAACGACGGCTGTGCCATAAGCCAAGACCTCGGTGATGCCGGCCGCGATCTCGTTCGCGTCATACCGCATGGCGATCACCGCATCTGCACCGTCCGCGCTTGCGTGTCTTACCATCAGATCGTACGCCTCCTGGCGGGCGCGCTCGGCGAGCGCGGTGTAGAGCGTGATGTTGCCGCCAAAGAGGGACTGGAATTGCGCCCCGATGGTTCCGAACACGTTGCGCGAACGCACCGTGATGCCGCGCACAACGCCGAGATATCTGACGATCTTGTGATCCGCGACGTCGTTGGTCGTCGTAACAATCATCATCGTCTCCCCTTCTTGGCTTCGGATATCCTCGGAGAAGTTCTGCCGCTTCACCTGACCGGGCGGGTCGGATCGGCGAGATCCACCGGTGCCGCGGCGATCTCCTGCCTGGTCATCGTGTTCACGTTGTCGATGATCTTGAGAAAAGCGCGGGTCGCGGCTTCGATGCCCCAGGCCGGCACCAAGTCCGCGGTGTCGAGCGTCGTGTGGTAGATGACGTGATCGATGATGTGGAAGCTCGGCGCCTTCATGTAGATTTGCGACAGCTCGCCGCCGGGACTCACCTCGGACTTGCGGTAGGTGGCGACGCCGAATTCCCGGAATGTCCGGCGGACCAATGTGCGGAGCGCATCGCTGCCGCCGACGTACCAGCGCCGCGCGCTGACCTCGTTCGCCGTCATCACGCCGGCATCAAGGTTGTAGAGCAGCGTTTGCGAGGGGTGTTCGGCGTTGACGGTCAGCGCCACCTTGCTCCAATCGTAGTTGTCGCGCACCCAGCGGATGCCCTCGGAACCGTGATGATGGTCCGGCGTCGTCAGGAACACCAGGGTGCGCGGCCGCTGCGCCTGCGGGATGGCGGCGTAGTGGCGCGCGATGTCGAGCATCATGGCGAGCCCGGAGGCATTGTCCATGGCGCCCTCGAAGAAAGCGTCGGTGTGCGCCATGATCAGAATCTGTTCTGCGCTGGCGCCGGGTAGTACGCCCCAGATGTTGCCTGTCTTGAGGCCCGTGCGTTCCTCGGTCGCCAGCCGAAGGTGGAACGAGACCGGCCGGCCCTGGTCGAGCTGATCGCGGATCAGATTGGCTTCGTCGGGCGTGATGGTGACGGTCGGGGCCGCGGTGCCGACGGCGCCCTCGGGCTCCGACTGCGCGTTGCCCGGGAATCCCATCTCCACCAGAATGATTGCTGCGCCGGCATCGTTCGCCCGCCGCACGGCGCCGCTCCAGTCGGCCGAGTGGTCGCGCCCGCCTGGCGTCGGCAGGGAGTAGATCATCACGGTCTTTCCCTTCACGTCCCGGCCCTGGAAGTCAGCCGCGGCGCCGAGGCCCACCCAGACGACCGGCGCCGTGATGCCGTCGCCCGGGGTCGGACGGGATTCGGTGATCGGGAATACACTTTTGAGCGCCGTGGTCCGGCCGTCCACCGTGAACTCCGCCGCCCAGGCGGTCGGGTACCACAGCGCCTTCATGGCGATCTCCTGGCGCCGCACGTCCACAAGGCCGAGCTTCTTGAACTGCGCCATGACCCAGTCCTGGGTCATGCGATCATAGGTCGTGCCCGGAATGCGGCCCCAATACTGGTTTCCGTCGTCGCGGCTTTTGCGGGAGATGGCGGTGACCTCACCCATGACTGATTTGATTTTCAGGGCGTCGACATCCGCATAAGCTTCGGCGCCGGGCGGCAGCGGAAAGCGGATATAATCCTCGTCCGGGATGTAGAGATCCTTGCCGTCCTTGGGCAGGCCGAGTGTGCGGCCGAAACGTCCGGTCGGCCGCGACAGGGTGGCAAGCGCCGGCGGATTGCGCTCCGCTGCGGCCGGCTCGGCCGCCTGGACTTGAGCTGGCGCCTGCGCCGAACATGCCTGCGCAAACAACGCGAGGATGCCGATGCCGGTGAGCGCCGCGGTGGCGCCATGGTGGTTCCGTGTCATGCTGGCGTTCCTCCCATCCCAGGTTGCTCACCGTATTATAAGCATTCCGCGGCGCGGACTTCAGTGCGCAAGCCCGATGCTTTGGAATGACTGCTATTTATTTGGCGCAATTACGCCATGCGGTTCGCGAGCGTGCCGATGTTCTCGATCCACAGCCTGACCACGTCGCCGGGCTTGAGGAATTCCGGCCGCGCGGCGCCGACGCCCGCCGGCGTTCCGGTCAGGATCACGTCGCCGGGCTGCAACGTGATGCGCGATGACAGGTGCGCGATCTGCTCTGCGAGAGTGAAGATCATCTGGCTTGTGTTGGAATCCTGCTTGATAACGTCATTGACCCATAGCTTGAGGCCAAGCTGCTGCGGATCCGGAATGTCCCGGCTGGGCACGATCCATGGCCCCAGCGGGCACGATCCGTCGAAATTCTTGTGCGCCACCCAGTCGAATTTGAACGGGGCGGTGTCGGGCACGTGGGGACGGCGTCCCATGTCGCGGGCCGAGAGGTCGTTGGCAATGGTGTAGCCGGCCACATAATCGAGCGCCTCGGCGAGCGCCACGTTTTTGGCGGCAAGCCCGATCACGGCGGCAAGCTCGATCTCCCAGTCCATCGTTTTGGAAACGCCGGTGATCAGCACCGCATCGTCGGGCGCCGCGAGGGTGCTGCGCCCGGCCTTGAGAAAGTGCCAGGGTTTCAACCCGAGCGTATGCGGATCCGGCTCGGGCGCTCGCCCGCTCGCCCGCGCCATCTCGGCAGCGTGATCGGCGTAGTTCGCGCCGGCGCAATAGATCGCCGACGGCCACAAGATCGGCGCCAGCAGCTTGGTGGTTGCGAGCGGCTGGCCTGCCGCCCGCGAGGCGGCGGCATGGCCGAGGCGCTCTCGCGCCGCCATCCAGTCTTGCAAGATGCCCAGCACGCTGCGATCGCCCGCGTGGCCGGTCAGCTTTGCGGCATCGAAGACCTCATCGCCGATCACCAGTCCGGCACGCGGACCGTCGGCTCCCGCATATGTCACCAGCTTGTAGCTCGCCATGGTCGTTCCTCGTCGCTTGCGGAAGGCAACAAGCAGATTTGAACGACGATTGGCAAGCACGGAAGGTGCGTGACATATTCTTCGTTACCCCGACGTCGCGAATGGCCGATTGAGACCGGCAAGCGCCGGCATAGCACTTATGCCGAAGATTGATGATCAATGGCGAATATGGTCCGGAGGCTATTGGCAATCGCGGCGCCGACTGTACTATAAACGGACAATCCGCGTGCCGCGCTTCACGCCCGGACCGGCACGACAGGGCGTCAACCCGGCCGCCGAGGCGGGTAGGAGGAAAGACTTCGAATGGCTGAAAAACTTGTCGGCAAGATTTCCGAATTCAAGGATGGCGACCGTCGTATCGTGTTCCTCGGCGACCATGAGATCGGTGTGTTCCGGGAAAACGGCACTTTTTATGCATACAGCAACTACTGCCTGCACCAGGGCGGGCCGGCCTGCGAGGGGCTCACCATCGCCAAGGTCGAAGAGCGCATCATGCCCGATAAAACCTCGAAGGGCCTGTATTTCTCCGATACCGAACTCCACTTCGTGTGCCCCTGGCACGGCTATGAGTATGACCTCAAGACCGGCGAATGCGTCTCCGACCGCAAGCTCAAGCTGCGCAAATACGAAGTGATCGAGAAAGGGGACGAGGTTTATGTCCGTGCGTAAGACCGCGGCGGCCAAGGTTGCGACAAAGCCCACGGCCAAGCTCGCGCCTGCGCCCGCCAAGCGCACAAATACCAAAAAGGCCGCCAAACCGCCGCCCACGAAATCCGCATCCGGTGCCATCCAGAATCTCTCGGCAGCAGCCGAACAGCTTGCGGTCGAGGTCGACCGCGCGCTTGCCGAAGGGCGCACCGATGTGCTGACCCCTGACGCCATCCAGGCGCTGATGGCAGCGGCGTGCCGGAGCTACTCGGCGCAGGTCGAAGCAAGCGGCCATTTCCCGCCGCTCGCGGCGCGCAGCCGGGTCACTTCGACCGACGTCATGACCGCCGCAAGCGGCTTATTGAAGGCGGCCAATCTCGCGGTTTTTGAGCTGGGCATGTGGCAAAGCTGGACCGGCCGCTGATCGGCCGGCCCGCAGAATGAAATTAGCAGAGTCAGCGGACTCGCTCAGGAGAAACGCCATGGAACTTACGTCCGATCGCGGCCGCCGTGTGACGGTTGACGAGTTGAACACCACGAGACTCCTCGCCCACGCCCGTCAGCAGGCCCATCAGCGCAAACTCGACGACATGGTCATCGTCGACGTCGACGCTCATCACTACGAAAATGAGCACATGAAGGACATTCTGCCGTTCATGGAGAACGATGTCCTGCGTCAGCTCGCGATGGCGCAGGGCGCGAAGGGCGGACGCGGCACGCTGATGCCGCAGCAGATCGGTTACCAGGATATCGGCGGACGCGTCACCCGGTATCCGCTGCGCGCATCCGAAAAGTTCGAGGCTGATCGGCACCGCGACGTCCAGCTCGGCGATCGCTGGATGGACGCCATGGGCGTCGACTATTCCTGCCTGTTCCCGACCGGCATGCTCAACATCGGCCTGCATCCCCAGAAGGAGATGGAGGTCGATCTGTGCTGGGCCTACAATCGCTGGGTTACCGAGAAGGTGCTGCCGGAATCCGGCGGGCGCTTGTTTTCGATGCTGTGCCTGCCGTTCTCAGATCCCGACGAAACGCTGCGGCACGTCGAGACTTTCGGCCACCGCGACGGCGTCGGCGGCTTTATGATTACAACCGTACGCACCCTGCCGGTGTATGACAACGCCTATATGAAGGTCTATCGCGCCATCGAAGAACGCGGCCTCGTGCTGTCGTTCCACTCGGCCTTCAACTGGAGCGAAAACGTGTTCCGTGGCTGCAATCGCTTCATCGCGGTGCACGCGCTCGGGTTTTCGTTCTACAACATCCTCCACTGCACCAACTGGGTCGTCAACGGCATGCCTGAGCGCTTCCCCAAGCTGCCGGTGATCTGGATCGAATCGGGGCTGGCGTGGGTACCATTCCTGATGCAACGCCTCGACCACGAATACATGATGCGGCCGTCGGAATGCCCGCTGCTCAGGAAAAAGCCCAGCGAATACATGCGTGAGATGTACTACTCCTCCCAGCCTATGGAGATCCAGGATCTTAAGGCGTTGGAACAGACATTCCGCATGGTGGACGCGGAAAACCAGCTGCTCTACGCCTCCGACTATCCGCACTGGGACTTCGACCTGCCGTCGACCATCTACGACCTGCCGTTCCTCTCCGAGAAGGGCAAGCACAACATCCTCGGCGGCACCGCGGCACGCTTGTTCAAGCTAAAGCCGCGCAACGAGAAGCAGAAAGAGAATTTGATCAGGTTCGGCAACCTCACGGCGCAAATCGCTTAGGAACTCAAGGCGTACCCCTCGGGTTGCCGCCTTTTCAATGTCGCGTCGGCCTATAGAGGGGGACGAACGCGAGATTGTCTACGTCCGTGACCCAGATCTGTTCCGGGATCATGCCGGGGCGGGTCCTACTTTAGCTGAGTGCAACGGCGGCGGTGTGGCTTCGCGGCGCGATGAAAGAACAGCGGACGGTATTAGGTAGCCGCCTCACCTTGCCGTTTTTCCGTTGTCTTCAACCGCTGAATGTCATTCCGTAATTCGCTGGCAACTATTGTTTCTAGAGTAGTATAGAGCGGATTATAAATCTCGACAATTGGAAGAGGTTGCCCGTCTTTCCAAGGTTTTGCCCTTCCGTCATCTCCCTTTCTTCTAGATTTTTCAAAGAAATCTCGATATCGATAGGGAGAAATACCCATAAAGGCTTGAAATTTGACTTTTCCAACTACAGGATCACCCTCTATTTCTATAGAGTCAGAGTGAAGTTCTTTAGCATAGCTTTTTGGATATGGTTGTAAAAACACAACTCGATCGATGCCGGCCGCGACGATATGTTTTGCACAGATATGGCATGGAAAGGTAGTTGAGTAGAGAACCCCGCCTTTGACAGAGAGACCAAACCGAGCCGCATCCGACATTGCGGACATTTCCGCATGTATTACACGTCCAAATTCCAATATATCCATAACCTTAGAATCTCGAAGTCCAGTCTTACCCCTCATCAGAGAGGCCATCACGTCTTTTGTTGTTCCTAAGCGGGTCAGGTCTTCTGACAAGTTCCCGGCCTTAAAAAGTACATCTAAAATGTCGTAAAGAAGTTCTCGCTTTATGCGATCGTTTGGATCTTCACCCAACGCGAAATCGCGAGCATCGCCTTCGTCATCGCACCAATAATTGCCTCCCCCATATTTGGGCACCTCATTGCACCCGAGAGAAATTATCTCTCCATTAGGCCGGCAAATAGCCGCACCAACTTGACGAGATAAATCACCAGACCGAAAAGACGCCGATCTCGCTAAATACATTCCATTCTCATCGCGATCCGGAGTAATTGAATTATCGCCAAATAATAGACTGACAAAACGATGGATCATCCTCTCGCATTTTATCCTGTTGATTCCGTCAACAAACACTTCGCCCATCGGGAACGTCTCACGTATTTTCTGACCGAATTCATTATCTTGTTCCGAGTAATCGACCGCCATCAGTTGGATAACCTCCGCTCGCGCTTCAGCGTCTTCTATCGCCCCAAACTTCGAATCTTTGATTTCTTTGGAGATTAGGTCCTCTCTGTCAGCGGGAGAATTATATGCCGAAATTTGAAAGAAGAGTTTTCCATAAATTTGCCGCATCAGCTTAATTTCATCGGGACGCTTGAATTGACGAATAATATAAGCGTGTTTTTTGAGAGGCTTTTCTACATCCACCACGTCTGCTGGCTCTCCGCGCCCGCGGGCTTCTTTCCTGTGCCCCGCGTCCCTCAGGGTTTGTACCCCAATGGGAACAATCGCAGCCAGCGCGTCTTGTCGCCCAAGTCGTCTGCACACGTCGTTTGCGTACGCAATTTTGCTCGTAATTTGAGTTAAGTAATCGTCTTCGACAATTTTGACGTCAGATGGTATTATTTTCATAAGCGAAGTAATTCTCAGAGTATAAACTATGTATTGGTGGCGAGAAAGCTCAGTAATGAGCACATCTGTAATCATGTCAATATCTACGCCAATAGGCGCGACTACTCCAAAAAAGAGCTCCGGCCTCATTATTTTGTCGATTGCCACAGGATCTATACTCCGTTAATACTTACTTCACGTTTTCCAGTTGAAATGCGCTCCGAATGGGAGTGTTATAGATAAATTGCTTGCCCCCGATTCGGCAGATTCGGACCTCCTGAGCTGTTTTTAATTCACTATGGGAGGTTGCGGTGCCGTGGCGAAATACTAATTTAGAGACAAGCTCGCTTATCCGTCAAATGGACTCTGCGCATGAGAGGGCCAGAAAGCTCCCGCGATGGCTCACGAGAAATCGGGAATATCCAACTTCCGACAGCCAAGCTCACGATTCCACCTCTGAGACCAATACAACAGTAGACTCCCCAAGCCACGAATCCGATTAAACTCGCTAGTCGCCCGCCTGGCAGGACGTGGACGTTCGCCGATAGGAAGATCCACGTCTCGTAGCGCGCCGACCGCTGCCACAAGATCGGGCAGCCGAGGTCTGAAGCGCTCCGTCCAGTTGCTGCCGATGGGGGCGAACGCCCTGCGGGAGTGGAAGCTGGAGTGCCCGCGGCGGAACACTGGCAGGAAGGACGCGCAGGGAACGCGGTCCGGGAGCTGCACTACGTCTTCCCGAATCGCAAGGCGCGCCTTCATAGCACGTAGCACAAACGCGACATGACGCCGAATTGCTGAGCAATATCAATGCGTGATAAAGGAAGGGAATTTGATCAGGTTCGGCAACTACACCGCGGCTGCTCGAGTTGTTGCGGCGTCCCCCTGCTGTCGTCGCCCTACCCCCCCTCCCTACCCTCCCCCGCGAGTGGGGGAGGGTAGGGAGGGGGCAACCGGGCGAGCCCGTAAATGTTGACCGTGGAAGCCGGATTGTCCATTCAAGGCGTCGACGGGTGCAAAGCCGGGTAACGACGCCCGTAGGGTCTGACACCGGTTAAGATCCACTGTGCCGGCGAATGCGTTGAACGGATGCAGGGAGAACTTGATGGCACGGGTGGCTGTGGTAACGGGCGGCACGCGCGGTATCGGCGCGGCGATCTCCAAGGCATTGAATGGGGCGGGCTACAAGGTTGCGGCCAATTACGGCGGCAACGACGAGGCTGCGAAAAAGTTCAGGGCCGAGACCGGTATCAACGTCTACAAGTGGGATGTGTCGTCTTATGACGCCTGCGTCGAGGGAGTGAAACAGGTCGCGGCCGATCTCGGTCCGGTCGAGGTGCTCGTCAACAACGCCGGCATCACCCGCGACAGCATGTTCCATCGCATGAAACCCGAGCAGTGGCTCGCCGTGATCAACACCAATCTGGTGTCGCTGTTCAACATGTGCCGCCCGGTGATCGAGGGCATGCGCGAACGCAAGTTCGGCCGTATCATCAACATTTCCTCGATCAATGGCCAGAAGGGGCAATTGGGGCAAACCAACTATTCCGCCGCCAAAGCGGGCGAAATCGGATTCACCAAGGCGCTGGCGCTTGAGAATGCGCGCGCTGGCGTCACCGTCAATGCCATCTGTCCGGGCTACATCAACACCGACATGGTCAAGGCCATGTCGAAGGATGTGCTGGAGAAATCGGTCCTGCCGCTGATCCCGATCGGCCGCCTGGGCGAGCCCGAGGAGGTCGCGCGCTGTGTCCTGTTCCTCGCCGCCGACGACGCCGGCCTCATCACCGGCTCGACCCTGACGGCCAATGGCGGGCAGTTCATGGCATGATGTGGTGGCGGCCGCACAAGTCTTGAACTAACATTCCGTTCGTAGGGTGGGTAAAGGCGCATTGCTCCGAGCTGGGTTATTGGGGCGCGGACCGTTATGCGCCTTTGCCCACGCCGTCCGACGTCGCCCCTCACCCTACCCTCCCCCGCATGCGGGGGAGGGTAGGGTGGGGGCTGGGCAAAGTCGCGCAGTCAGCGCGCCATGTCATCAGCCGCGGCAGGCGACTTTAGCCCACCCTACGACGGAGCACCGAGGCGGCGCCCAAACGCGGGAGGGACGAAATGAAGCAACGGCATCTGCGGCAACTGCCCGTCTCAGTCGTTGGGTCGGTTTTGGTCGGTGTGTCCGCGGCGAGTTTGGGTGCGTCGACGAGTCTTGCCGCAACCCCGCCGGATCCTGCTGCTGCTTGCGCGAAGCTTGCAACTCTCACCGACTTCCCGGTGGCGCCGACGCAAATCACGCTGGCGAAATTCATCCCCGGCGGCACCACGTCGGCGGACGGCGTGGGGTTGCCGGATCATTGCCTGGTGCAAGGCATCATCAACAAGCGTGTCGGCGTGGATGGATTGCCCTACGGCGACAGCTTCGAAGTGCGCCTGCCGTCTCAATGGAACGGACGGTTCATGTTTCAAGGCGGCGGCGGCACGGAAGGAGCGGTGCCGCCGGCGACCGGCAGTGCCGGAACGCTATCTCCCACACTGGCCCGCGGCTTCGCCGTAGCAAGCCAGGACGGCGGGCACGAGAACAAAGACCTGCCCGTTCCCAACCAGTTCTTTCTCGATCCGCAGGCAATCACGGACCATGCCTACCGTTCGATCGACGTCACGACGCAGACCGCTAAATTTCTGATTGATGCCTACTATAGCCAGAGTCCGGACCATTCCTACTTCGTCGGCTGTTCCACGGGCGGTCGCCAGGGCATGGTTTTTTCCCAGAACTTTCCCGACTACTTCGACGGCATCGTGGCCGGAGACCCGGTCTATGATCTGGAAGCGATTGCGCTCGCCGAGGATTGGGGCGTGCAGGCCGTTGCGGCCGTCACGCCAGCCCCGATCAAGAAGTTTCCGAACGGCAGCCCGCTGTTGTACCCGGCATTTCCGGAGGCGGACCAGAAGCTTGTCACGAGCGCCATTTTGGCCGCTTGCGACCGGCTCGACGGAGCCGCCGACGGTGTCGTCGATAATCTGGCGGCATGCCAAGCCAAGTTCGATCCTGCAACTTTTGTGTTTCCGGATACCGGTCAGCCGCTGCAATGCACCGGCGCCAAGACGGCCACGTGTCTCAGTCCCGCGCAGGTCGACGCCGTCAAGAAGATCAACCAGGGCCCCAGAGACGCCCTGGGCCGGCCGATCAAGGCGCCCGCCGCAACAGCGGTCCACGACCATGCCGACAATACGGTCCACGGCTATGCCTATGACGGCGGCTTCATGGCGCCAACCGGCATTCCATCGCGCAAAATCGGTACGCCCACGACGCCGCCCGGCGACTTCGTGTTGGGCCTCGGTCAAATCCCATACATCTGGCTGTCGCCGGCAAATCCCGGCGCCGACCCGCTGCGTTTCGACTTCGACAAGGATATCGGCAATCTGAACAAGAGTACCCCTCTGGTCAGCTTCTCGGCATCGACCGATCTCGCGAAGTTCAAGAATCGCGGCGGCAAGATCATCTGGTACCACGGCGTGAGCGATCCCGGACCTCCTGTGCAGGGCACTATCGGGTATTACGACGCCCTGACGGCGCGGAACGGAGGGCCGGACGAGACCGCGACGTTCGCCCGGCTGTTCCTGGTCCCCAATATGGGCCACTGCCGGGGAGGGCCGGCGACCGACCAGTTCGATATGCTCACTCCGTTGGTCGCGTGGGTGGAGCACGGCACGGCGCCGGACCGGATCATCGCTTCGGGCACACGCTTTGCCTCGCCCCCGGCCACCCGCAGCCGGCCGCTATGCCCTTATCCGCAGGAAACCCGCTATGTCGGTCCCGCGGGCGGCGACCTTGGCGCCGCAGCCAACTATGCTTGCGTCGCGTCACCCAACCGCTGAAGGTTCAGCAGGGGCGGTGCCGCGCCCAAGCGTCGTTTAAATGTGTCAAGCTTGCCGACGATGCCCACAGGCCTCATCCTGAGGAGGCCGCGCTCTTGCGCGGCCGTCTCGAAGGATCGACCTAGGCACTGACTCGTTCCATTTATCGCGAGCTTTTCCGAAACATTTCTGGATTCTCTCCATCCTTCGAGACGCATCGCAATTGAAATCGGCTGTTGCCGATTTCGACCCTTCTTTAACTGCCGAAGTCCGGCAAGCCCGACTTCGGTGCGATGCTCCTCAGGATGAGGCCGGTGTTTGCTCCCGCCCAACATGCCTCGTTGGTCTGAGGCGAAGCCTCGTTAGATGAACAGATAGACAGCAACCGGCAGCGGCGCGGTGTGCTTTTAAGTCTTAACTTCGCAAACACATGCCTGGCAGGAACACGATTGGATTTCGCGAATTCATTAGGTGTGCGTCCGGCTACGAAACATTCTGGAATGCCTGAGAATAGGAGAGAATCCAGAAATGTTTCGGAAAAGCTTGCGATAAATGCGCAAAGCGCGCCTGGACGTAAATCGCCGCACCGACTTGCCAAACAAGGTTCTTCGAATGCGGCTTGATCCACTCAACCCACACCAAGGAGGCAACATGCGTTTGTCTGCACTTGCTGCTCTCGGCGTCACCGCGTTTTTGGGAATCATGGCCATCGATGTTCCCAACGCTAATGCCGCCGTGCGTGACACATCGATCGTGAGTGGTCCGCGTGGCACTGCGGTCGTGAATCGTACCCGTGGAGCGACGATTCTGAGAGGTCGGCGTGGCACCGCGGTCGTGAGTCGTGGTCTGCGTGGCGCACGTGGCGCCGTGATCATGAGCAGCCCGCGTCGCACGATCGTGCGCGGTCGGCGCGGCACAACGGTCGTGAGTGGTCTGCCTGCCGCACGCGGCGCAACGATCGTGCGCGGTCGGCGTGGCACAATGATCGCAAGTCGTGCGCCTGGCGCACGGGGCGCAGTCATCGTGAGTCGTCCGCGCGGCGCAACGATCGTGCGCGGTCGGCGTGGCACAATGGTCGTAAGTCGTAGGCTTGGCGCACGGGGCGCAGTCATCACGAGTCGCCCGCGCGGCGCAGTGGTCGTGCGTCGGCGCGGCACAAGCATGTAAGCTCCGGCGGAACATGACGCGGTTTGAACGAATTCGTTCGAATCGCGTCTGTTCCAGGAGGCGAGATATGACCGTTCCGCGCTTCTTGATACTCAACGCCGCGGCACTCGCCGTATCGATATCAAGCAGTTATGCTGGCCCGTGCTCTCTCGAGATCGAGCGAATGCGGGCCAGCATCGACGACAGGCTTGCCGCCTGGCCAAGCGCACCCGAGAGCGTCGCCGCCATGATGCATCGTCAGCCGACGCAGGCCTCGGTCGCTGCCGCTGAGGAAAGGCTTGCCCGACTATCGGGCCAGAGGACTGCGATTGCAGCGGCGCGCGGCATGACGCATATGCGCGGCAGACAGTGCTGGTAGCGCACACCCGGCGGGCGCTCGTTCTTAATCCACAAGAAACATATGTCAGTCCGGAAGGCGGCGATTTCCTCTCGGCCGCCAACGCCACTTGCGCGGCGCCGAAGTCATCGCACGCGTCACGGTCGCGGTGCCCAGCCCTGCGGCGCCAATTCGAAGCCGGCGAATTCGAAGGCCGGCGCCACAGTGCAACCGACCAGCGTCCAGTCGCCGAGGCTCTCGGCGGCTTGCCACGCATGGCGCGGCACCGCGGCCTGGGGCCGCTCGCCGGCCGAAAAATCGATGCCGAGGCGAAGGCAACGAATCGGCCCCTCATCCGTCTCGGCAATTTCAAATTTTAAGGGCGCGCCAGCGTAGTAGTGCCAGACTTCGGCAGCGTCGACGCGATGCCAGTGCGACCGCTCACCGCGCATCAATAGAAAATAGATCGCAGTCGATGCAGCGCGCCCGCCGGCTCCCGCTGCGTCCCGGAATGTCTCGCCATAATGGCCGGCTTCCGGATGGGGTTTGAGGTTCAGGAGCTGGATAATTTGGTCCGCAGTCATGAGGCCACCGATACGCACCGAGCTTGCTCAACTGAAGCTTCATACGCTTGACGATCGCGTAGCCAAACTCCTCAGAACCTGTTCTTGCGCGCGCGCACTTCGGCGAACACCTGCGCCGCCGGCTTGCCCGCAAGGCCCACGGCTGCCGCGACCGCGGGATCGTCGGCGCGCAAGAATACGTTGGCGCGCTTTTCCTCGCCCATGAGCGTCGGGATCGTGGGCGTGCCGGCAGCGACCTGACGTTTGACTTCTGCGGCACGCGCAGCAAGCGCCGGGTTATCCGGCTCGATGGTCAACGCGAAGCGGATGTTGGCATCGGTGTACTCATGGCCGCAAAACATCGCAGTGTCATCCGGCAGGTCGCGCAGCTTGAGAAGCGATTGCCACATCATCTCGGGCGTTCCCTCTATCACGCGCCCGCAGCCGATCGAGAACAGGGTATCGCCGGCAAACAGCAGCTTGGCGGCGGGGAAGTAATAGTTGATCTGCCCAAGCGTATGGCCCGGCGTCGCGATCACCCGTGCCGACAAGGTGCCTACCGTGATGGTGTCGCCTTCTGCGACCTCTTCATCCACGTCCGGGATCTTGGCAGCCTCCTGACGCGGCGCCACCACCCGGGCGCGATGGCGCTGCTTCAATTCGCCTATCCCGGCGGTGTGATCGCCGTGATGATGGGTTATCAGAATGTCGGACAATCTCCAGCCGGACGCCCTCAATGCCGCCTCGACCGGCGCGGCTTCGGGCGCATCGATGGCCGCAGTGGCGCCGCTCGCCGGATCGTGGACGAGGACGCCGTAATTGTCCTTGAGGCAGAGGAAAAGGCGGGTCTGAGCCTGCGAGGGAGCGATGCTTTCGTTATCCATGGAACACCATTCGTTGACCAAGACTCTATAACATGCGGCCGCTGGCCGCGCAGCCGTTCGATCCCTCGTTGTGCTTCGTGGTATCTATGCGCATGGATGTCGTCGATCTTCGCAATTTCTATGCCCACCCGCTCGGAACAGTGGCGCGGCGATTCGTTGGACGCGGCGTTCGCCGATTATGGTCTGGCAGCGCAGGGCTGCGGGTGCTCGGCGTTGGCTACGCCACGCCCTATCTAGGCCTGTTTCGCGAGGACGCCGAGCGCTGCCTTGCCTTCATGCCGGCGGCCCAGGGCGTGGTCAAATGGCCTTCGGCGCGGCCGACCCTTGTCGCACTGGTTGATGAATGCGAACTGCCGCTTCCGGATGCGGCGATCGATCGTATCCTCCTGGTGCACGCCCTTGAGTTAAGCGACGACGTGGCGGCATTGTTGCGCGAGGTATGGCGCGTGCTGGCGGCCGGCGGCCGAATTCTCGCGGTCGTACCGAACAGGCGTGGCGTGTGGGCCCGGATGGACACGACGCCGTTCGGTCAAGGACGGCCTTATTCCCGCTCGCAGTTAACGCACCTTCTGCGCGAGACATGGTTTACGCCGACCGCATGGGGTGACGCGCTCTACGTGCCGCCGATCGATCGTCGCTGGTTTTTGCGTTCGGCGTTAGCCTGGGAACGCACCGGCGCTACGATGTCGGCGCCGTTTGCAGGGGTACATCTCGTAGAAGCGACAAAGCAGGTCTATCGGGCAATTCCCGTTCGCGAGAAGAAACTGGTGCCAACCCTCAAACCTGTGCTGAAGCCCGTTTTGGCGCCGTCTCCCGGCGGCGCCGCGCTGCGGTAGCCCGGATTACGCTTAAGTTTATCATCGGGCCGGCCCAACGGGTCCGGCCTCTGGCCGGCCCGATGGCAGGCTCCGGCCGGACCCGGTGGCTCCATCCGGGTACAGCCGCTCAATCTCCGTTCTGGCGCGTACCATGAGGGGCGTCGTCACCGTCGCCTTGTCCGCCTTGCGCCAGATCGCCA